>Ga0307278_10001642_pt1 | contig 11071 bp, 11 predicted proteins | sample ER_DNA_117_FD_194482 | JGI IMG/M metagenome (GOLD analysis project Ga0307278, IMG submission 194482) | Bulk soil microbial communities from the East River watershed near Crested Butte, Colorado, United States - ER_DNA_117 | ecosystem: Environmental > Terrestrial > Soil > Floodplain | place...
CCGAAAGGGTCCAAGATTCTCCTTGTGCCGGTGAAACACAAGCGATGAAGGACCTGCGGGTTGGGATCGGGCTCGACGCACACGCGTTTTCCGACGATGCGGCCCTCGTGCTCGGCGGCGTCGACTTCCCCGGCGATCGCGGCCTCGCGGGCCACTCGGACGGCGACGTCGTCGCTCACGCGCTCATCGACGCGGTGCTCGGCGCAGCCGGGCTCGGCGACATCGGCGAGCTCTTTCCGTCGGGCGATCCGCAATGGCTCGATGCGTCCTCGATGCGTCTGCTGCAGCGCGCCTACGAGGTCGTCCGCGGCGCCGGCTGGGAGCTCGTCAACGCCGACTGCGTGCTCATCGGGGAAGAGCCGCGGATCGCGGATGTGCGGGAGGCCATGTGCGCCCGCCTGGCCGGGGCGATGGGAGTCGACCTCGATCGCGTCTCCGTGCGCGCGACGACGACCGACCAGCTCGGCTTCACGGGCCGCGGCGAAGGCCTGGCCGCCCAGGCGGTGGCGCTCGTTCGGCGCGCCTGAGGTTGTCCGCGGGCGACAGCACGACTAGGATCGGAGACGCATGCCCGGGTGGGCGATCTGGATGATCGTCGCTGCGGCGCTCGCGGGGGTCGAGGTTTTCTCGTTGACCTTTCTCTTCGGGCCGCTGGCGGTCGCCGCGCTGCTTGCGGCGCTCGTCGCCGGGCTCGGCCTCGGACCGGTCTTCCAGATCGCGGTCTTTGCGGGCGCTGCGATCGCGTCTCTCGCGGTCCTTCGGCCGATCGCCATCGCCCACGTCCGGACGGCGATCCCCGCGCGAACGGGCACAGCCGCCCTGGTCGGGCAGACCGCCGTCGTGTTGGAGCCCGTGGACGCGAACAGCGGGCAGATCAAGCTCGGGGGAGAGGTGTGGAGTGCCCGCTCATACGACGGCGACCGCGTCTTCGAGCCGGGGCAGCGCGTCTCAGTGCTCGAGATTCGGGGCGCCACGGCGCTCATATCTGATTAGGAGGTAGCTGAAGTGAACGCCGGTCTCATCGTTCTCGCCGTGATCGCCATCCTTGTGGTGTTCGTGCTCTTCCGCGCGGTGCGAATCGTCCCGCAAGCGCGCGCCGGACTGGTCGAGCGCCTGGGCCGCTACCACAGGACGCTCGACGCCGGTCTCGCCCTCATCATCCCCTTCGTCGATCGGCTACGCCCGCTCGTCGACTTACGTGAGCAAGTCGTCTCGTTTCCGCCTCAGCCGGTCATCACCGAGGACAATCTCGTCGTCTCGATCGACACGGTCGTCTATTACCAGGTGACCGAGGCCAAGGCGGCCACGTACGAGATCGCCAACTTCATCACCGGCATCGAGCAGTTGACCGTCACGACCCTTCGCAACGTCATCGGCGGCATGTCCCTCGAGGACACGCTCACGTCCCGCGACCAGATCAACGCCCAGCTCCGCGTCGTCCTGGACGAGGCGACCGGGAAGTGGGGGATCCGTGTCAACCGGGTCGAGCTGAAGGCGATCGATCCGCCGGGGACGATCCAAGAGGCGATGGAGAAGCAGATGCGGGCCGAGCGCGACCGTCGCGCCGCCATTCTGACGGCCGAGGGCGTGAAGCAGTCACAGATCCTGACCGCGGAGGGTGAGAAGCAGGGTGCGATCCTGCGCGCGGAGGGCGAGAAGCAATCGCAGATCCTCCGCGCCGAGGGCCAGTCGCAGGCTATCGGCACGGTCTTCAAAGCGATCCACGAAGGCGACGCCGATCCCAAGCTGCTCGCGTATCAGTATCTGCAGGTGCTGCCACAGATCGCCCAGGGGGACGCCAACAAGGTCTGGATCATTCCGAGCGAGTTCGCGCAGGCCCTCGGGCACCTCGGCTCCGCTATCGGGGGTGGTGACGGCGAGACGCGCCGCTGATTCTGGTATGACTGCGGCGTGCCGAGCCGAAGGAGCATCGACGAGACGTACGAGGAGGCCGCCCGCCGGCTCGGGCGGGTGACTGCTCTGGAGGCCGCCGAGGCCGTCCGCGCAGGAGCGGTTCTCGTCGACACCCGCTCGCCCGATCAGCAGCGCGCGCAGGGCTACGTGCCCGGTGCCGTCCACCATCCTTTGTCGGTGCTCGCCTGGCGCCTCGATCCCGACTGCCCGACGAGCAACGAGAAGATCCCGCTGGACGCGCGGGTCTTCCTCATCTGCCGCGAGGGCTACTCGTCCGTCTTCGCGGCGCAGCAGCTCCGGGAGCTCGGGTTCACGCACGCGACCGACGTGATCGGCGGCGTCGATGCCTGGATCGCCGCGGGCTTGCCCGTCCTACGGCAGGCGCACGAGACCCTCGTCGACCTCGACGAGGCCGTCTCGGGCTAGCGCGGCGACCGCCGGAGCGTCCAAGCTCGGCAGGTCTCGCGGTCGCTCCGCCACGAGCCGGAGCGTCCTGGCGCGCCGCTGCCTGAACGAGCCTTCGAACGGAGTCTGGCGCCTGAGCGGCTCGTACCGACGCCCACGCGAAGGGCACCGTGCCGCCAGCGGGCAGATTCCGCAGCGCGGAACGCGTGCGAGGCAGACGGTGGCTCCCAGATCCATGAGCGCGTGCGCGGAGGCTGCCGAGAAGCTCGCGCCGGTGCGCTCCTGCACCCGGCGGACGTTGGTGTCCACCGGGAGCACCGCCGAATCGAAGGCGAAGCGCGCCACGGCGTCCGCGGTATAGCGGCCGACCCCGGGAAGCTCCGTGAGGTCGTTCGGCCAGCCCTGGGCCGCGACTCGCTGAGCCGCACGATGGAGACTCAAGGCGCGGCGGTTGTAGCCGAGTCCCTGCCACTCGCGAATGACCGCGGCGGCGGGAGCGGCCGCCAGCGCTTCGACCGTCGGCCAGCGTTCGAGCCAGGCGACGTAGCGCGGGACGACGCGCTCGACCTGCGTCTGGTGGAGCATCACCTCGGAGACGAGGATCGCGTACGGATCGTGCGTTCGCCGCCAGGGCAGGTCGCGGCCGTGTTCCTGGTACCAGTCCAGCAACAACCCGTCAAGCATCCAGCCGCGCTTCCTCGAGATCCAGGTCGCGAACGACGCGGCGCATCACGGCGTCGTCGATACGCCCGTTTCGCCGCAGTTCGAACACCGCATTCCGTTCCGCGTCCAGCAGCTCTCGTGTGAGCCGCTGGTAGGCGGCGGAGCGGTCTTCGATAGCTCCGTCGCTTTCGGGATCGAAGCGGCTGCGGAAGCGCTCACGACGGAAGCCGAACAGGCCGCGCAGGCGCTCGAGCGTATCCTCGCGCACCCAGTCCTCTTCGGCCAGTTCCTCGAGGCGGGCGAGCGCAGCCTCGGCTGCGTACAGGCGCGCCTTCGTCTCCTCCTTCTCCGCACGCCCTTCGTCCTCGATCCCGAGGGTCTTGACGACCGCCGGCAGCGTCAGGCCCTGGAGCACGAGCGTGCCGAAGATGACCCCGAACGTGAGGAAGATGATCAGCGGGCGATTGGGAAACGGCTGGCCAGCGTCCGTCGTGAGCGGGAGCGCGAGCGCCGCCGCCAGCGAGACTGCTCCGCGCATCCCCGACCAGCCGAGGAGGATGGCCGCCTTCCCGGGCTCTTGGATGGGTCGCCTCCGACGTCGGAAGCGTGCTGTCAGGTACGTCCCCGGGATGACCCAGAGGAAGCGGGCCGCAATCACGGCGGCGGTCACGGCGGCCGCGTAACCGATCAGCGTGGCGGTTGAGCGGCCGGACAGCGCGTCGAGAATCCCGGGCAGCTGGAGGCCTATGAGCGCGAAGAGGAGCGCGTTGAGGACGAAGAAGACGATCTCCCAGACGGCGATCCCCTGCAGCCTCGTCTGGGCGCTGGTCAACTCGGGCGTGTGCCAGCCCATATAGATCCCGACGGTGACAGCGGCCAGGACGCCCGAGACTCCGGCCGCCTGCGCCGGCAGATAGGCGAAGAAGCCGCTGAGGAGCGAGATCGTGATCTCGAGCGGCGGATCGTCGAGCCGCAGACGAACCTGGCGGATGAGGAAGCCGATACCCAGGCCGATGGCGATTCCGCCTACGACGTTCAGGACGAAGTGTCCGGCGGCGTCGGCGAGGGAGAAGGTTCCGGTCACGACCGCGACGACGGCGAACTTGTAGGCGACGAGAGCGGTTCCGTCGTTCACGAGGCTCTCGCCTTCGATCAGCGCGACGATCCGCCGGGGAAGGCCCAGGCGCTCCGCGATGGCCGAGGCCGCAGTCGGATCGGTCGGGGAGACGACCGCCCCGAGGACGAACGCTCCGTGCCAACTCAGATCCGGGATCAGGAAATGGGCCACGGCGGCGACCACGAGCATCGTCGTCAGCACGAGCCCGATTGCGAGCAGGCTGATCGCTCCGGCGTTCTCGCGCAGGTCGCGGAGCGAGGTGAAGAACGCCGCTCCGTAGAGGAGTGGAGGCAGAACTGCGATCAGCACGAGGTCCGGTGGAAGCTGGATCTCGGGGATGCCCGGCACGAAGCTCAGGCCCAGGCCTCCGACCACGAGCAGGATCGGGTAGGGGACCCGCACCTGCTGAGCGATGATCAGGAGCAGCGCGACCGCGACCAGGATTGCGGCGAGAACGAGACTTTCGTCGGTCGAAAACGTCACGTCAGCCTTTGTTGGCGCCGAAATTCGATGCCGGCCACAAGGGCCAGCCTACGAGCGGTTCCCCAATGAGCACAAGGTGGACCCACCCCGAAAGGGGGAGGAACAATTGTCAACCCAGACCGATAACGCTTGTGACTTCTTCACCTATCAGGGAGCTATTGATGGTCAGGAGACGAAGGGCGATTCGGTTGTCGGTGCTGCTGGCTCTCGCGCTGCTCGTAGGAGTCGCGGTCTACGCGTTTGCGGCCGCGAACACGGTGCCGGCGACAAAGGCCGGTGACGGTTCGGGCGCGATCAGCGGGTACACGGCATCGAGCGTCGTCTACACACTCAACTCGAGCGATCCGAGCAAGATCGACAAGGTCGCGTTCACGCTCAGTCCCACCAGCACGACGACGGTGAAGGCGAAGCTTGTCTCGGGCGGCACGGACTGGTACAGCTGCACCAACACGGCCGGCAGCGTCGAGTGCACGACGACCTCGCCCCAGGCGACGGTCGCCAGCGCCGACCAGCTGCAGGTTGTCGCCGTCGGCTAGTCGATCGCTGTCCCGGTGATGCGGTTCAGCATGCGCAAGGTGCTCGCGGTAGGCGCCGCCCTGGCGGCGGCGCTTGCCGCGTGGTTTCTGTTCGCGCCGCAGCCTCTCGGCGGTTCTGTCGCGTACCTCATCGTCGACGGCACCAGCATGAAACCGGGTCTCAGCGCAGGCGACCTCGTAGTGGTGCGTTCGGCCGACGGCTACGCGGCCGGGGATGTCGTTGCCTACCAGAGCCCGATTGCGAATCGGACCTTCGTCCATCGAGTCCTCCGAACGGAAGAAGGGCGCTTCGTACTGAAGGGGGACGCAAATCCCTATCCGGACGCGGGCCGACCGGGCGTAGCGGCGATCGACGGCAAGCTCTGGTTCGCGGTGCCGTATGTCGGAAGCGCGCTTGGCTGGCTAGGCGTTCCGATGCACGCTGCGCTGGTCGGCGGTCTTCTCGTCCTGCTCCTGTCTGGAGGGGGCGGGGCCGCGGTTCAGCGCCGCAAGCGCCGCCGTCATGCGGTCTTTCCGGCCGAGGCGCCGCAGCCTGCTCCTACGAGCTTGGGAACACCATCGGGGCCCCTGTTTTCTGGGCGCTGGGTGACGTACGCGATGCTCGTCACCGGAGTCGCGGCCCTCGCAATCGCGGCTCTCGGTCTCATCGCTTTCTCGCGTGAAACGACGACGGAGCTCGACCGCAAGGTGCCGTACCGCGAAAGCGGCTCGTTCGCGTACTGGGCCGACGTGCCGCCCGGGGTCGTCTATTCCGACGGGCGGGTCGATACGGGCGAGCCCGTGTTCCTGCGGCTCGTCGGCGAGCTTCGGACGCGGTTCGAGTACCGCCTCCGGACCGATGCCGCTCTGAACACAAGCGGTCGAATCGTTCTTACCGCGATCATCTCCGACGCCGACGGCTGGGAGCGGAGAATCGTTCTTGGGCCAGCGTCGGAGTTCGAGGGAGGCTTTGCCGCGGCCACCGGCACCCTCGACCTCCACGGGGTGCAGAAGCTCATCGCCGATGTCGAGCATGCAACCGGTGTCGCCCACGAGAGCTACACGGTCACACTCGCTCCGTCCGTGGATCTCGGTGGGCGGCTCGCAGGCGTGGACGTCTCCGGCCGGTTCGCGCCGGCGTTGAAGTTTCGTCTCGATCGTCTCACGCTGACTCTCGACCAGAGCTCGTCCGACCGCCTCGCGCCCGTGCGGACGCGCTCAGCGCAGGCGCACCTTCTTCGCCCGGGGGCCTTCTCGGCTCTGGGGGCCGAGATCCGCGTCACTGCGCTGCGACGGATCACACTTGCCGCAGGCCTTGTCCTCCTCCTCGTCTTTCTGGTTATTGCCATCCTCAGGGCGAAAGCCCTCCGTCGCGGGGAGTCCTTTCGCATCGACGCGCGGTACGGTCACCTCCTCGTTCCAGTGAGCCCCTCGGCATCGGAAGCCCTCGGCCCGCTCGTCGACGTCGCGACGATGGAGGGCCTCGCCCGGCTCGGGGAGCCGGGCAATCGGCCGATCCTCCATTCCGAGCGGCTCGGCACGCATTCCTATTTCGTCGAGGACGGCGGCGTCGTGTATCGCTACTCGACCGGAGGCGCGCAAGCGACAGACGCGGTGCACGACGAGGAGGAGGAGGCGGCTGCGCGGCTGCGGCTCCTCCGCCGCCAGGGCTGACGATGAGGAAGAGCTTTGCGGCGCTGCTGTTGCTTGTGCTCGTAACCGTCCTCGGGTTCGCCGTCACGGGAACGAACGTCGTGCCGGCCACCCATGCCGGCATTTCCACTCAGGCGACCGGGCCCAACGACGTGAAGCCCTCGAGCTGCAGCGGGATCACTGTCACCGCGTACGTGTTCGGCTCGGGAGCCATCACCGGGACTGCTGGAAACGATTTCGTGCTCGGAAGCACGGGTCTGGACACAATCAGCGGACTGGGCGGGAACGACTGCATCGTCGGCGGGGGCGGCAACGACATCATCGATGGGGGCCTGGGAACCGACGTCTGCCTGGGCGGACCGGGCACTGACACTTTTCTGAGTTGCGAGACCCAGGTTCAGTAGCCCTCCCCTCTAGCATTCATCGGCATGACGCCTCGCGTCCGCTTCGCGCCGAGCCCGACGGGCTCGCTTCACCTTGGCAGCGCCCTGACCGCGGCGATCAACCGCCGGTTTGCCGACGAGAACGACGCAGTCTTCGTTCTGCGCCTAGACGACACCGATGCCGAGCGGACGGACGCGGAGGCCGAAGCCGGCATCCTGCGGGACCTTGAATGGCTCGGCATCGAGTGGGACGAGGGCCCGCTGCGCCAGAGCGAGCGCGCCGAGCGCCATCGGGAGGCGGCGCGGACGATCGGAACGGCGGACGAAGAAGGGGCGGTCCGGTTCGGCCGCATCACACTTCTCCGCCCGGACGGGCGTCCGACCTACCACCTGGCGAGCGTCGTGGACGACGTCGACTTCGGAATCACCCACGTCATCCGGGGCAAGGACCACCTCTCCAACCAGGCTCTCCACGAGGAGCTCACGCGGGCCCTCGGCGCCGAGCCGCCGGTGTACATCCATCACGGCCTGATCGTCGGCGAAGACGGCACGAAGCTCTCGAAGCGCCACGGCGCGAGCTCGCTCGCGGAACTGCGCGAAGAGGGCTTTCCCGCGGGAGCGGTACGTGCCTACCTGAACGAGCTCGGACTGCCGCGCGGCGATGTCCACCTCGACCTGACGCGACTCCGTCGCCTTGCGGTCGAGGCCATCGGGGCCATGAGCGACGAGGAGCTCGCCGGGCTCGTCGAGGCGCCGCTCGAGCTCGCGCCGGCGATGCGCGGAGCGCGTGACCTTCGGGAAGCTCGCGGCATCGCCACGTCGATCGTCGAGCCCCCGGCTCCCGCGAGCACGGATTCACCCGAGACGCTGGAGCGGTTCCGCCAGCTTCGCGAGCGCGCCGACGGGCAGCTGGACGCTGCCGGGGCGAAGGCGATCCTCCGGGAGCTGAAGGCGGTCGGCGGGGACCTGCGGGCCCTCCGCCTGGCGCTTACCGGCGCCGAGCGGGGCCCGGAGCTGTGGACCGTCCTCCTCGCGCTCTCGCGCGACGAGGCGCTTCGGCGCGCGGAGGCGGCCGCTCGGTGAGCTCGGCCCGGCCGGCGGCGAAGGTGTCGAGCAAAGCCGCGACGGTACCCGTCGGCCGTCCAGCGTCTCGCCTGCGGATCGCGACGATCTGACGGCGGACCGGAGCGGCGTCCTGAATCGCAACTTCGGCGAGCGTCCCCGAGCTCAGCTCCAGGGCGACCGAGGTATGCGGGAGGAGCGCCACCCCGAACCCCTGCTCGACCATCTTCTTCGCGGCGTCGATGTTGTCCAGCTCCATGACGCCGGACGGTGACACGCCCGCCGTCCTGAAGAGCGCGCTCGTGAGCTCGTGATAGCTCGACGTGCGGTCGAAGAGGATGACCTGCTCGTTCGCGATCTGCTCGAGCCGGATGCGACCGGAACCGGCGAAGGGATGGGCGGGATCGACGACGAGGATCAGTCGATCCTCATAGAGCGGGATGCTGACGATGTCGCGGTGATGGAGCGCCCGCACCAGGCCGATATCCACCTGCTCGCGAAGGACGAGCTCGAGGATCTCCTCCGAATGCCCGGTACGAACGCTCACCGATACGCGCGGGTGCGATTGCGCAAACCGCTTGAGCAATCCGGGAAGGACGTACGTGCTCAGGGCGGGCGCCGCTCCGATGGCCAGGTGCCCGGCGCCACCCCGCTCCAGTGCATTGACCTGCATGCGACCGTCGCCGAGAGCGTCGAGCGCTCGAACTGCGTAGGGGAGGAACGCCTCGCCCGCATCTGTCAGCTTCATGCCGCGAGAGGTGCGAACGAAAAGGCTTGCACCGAGATCCCCCTCGAGTCTCTGGAGGCGCGCGGTCAACGCCGGCTGCGTCACGAAGAGAGCCTCTGCAGCTCGACTCACGCTTTGCCGTCGGGCGACCTCGACGAAGGCAGCGATCTGGGCCAAAAGCATATATAGATGATACTGATAGCAAAGATCGACAGAAATCATTCGATTTATAGAGTCCAAAGCCTTTACCATGGCTGCAATGGAGGCTGTAGCCGTATTGGAAGCTGAATCCGAGGAGCGCGAGGACGCTCCGACGCTCCCTCGCCGCCTCTCCTATCTGAGCACCGCCGAGGTCGCAGAGTGCACGTGCCCGGAGGCGTGCGAACGCGACCACGACAGGGACTAGGCCGTTGCTGGTCGTAGAGGGGGTCGACCTCCGCGCGCCGCGCGAGGGGCGGGCGGAGGAAATCCTGACCGAGGACGCGCTCGAGTTCGTCGCGGGCCTCCACCGGCGCTTCAACCCGCGGCGGGAGGAGCTGCTTTCGGCGCGGGTGGAAAGACAGGACCGGATCTCGGCAGGCGAGCTGCCTGACTTCCTTCCGGAGACCCGTGAGCTGCGCGAGGCCGACTGGCGTGTGGATCCGGCTCCTCCCGACTTGCAGGATCGCCGCGTCGAGATCACCGGACCGGTCGAGCGGAAAATGATGATCAACGCGCTCAACTCGGGAGCACGCTGCTTCATGGCGGACTTCGAGGACGCGAACTCTCCGACCTGGGAGAACTGCGTTCAGGGTCAGGCGAATCTGATCGACGCGATCGAGCGCACCATCGAGCTCACCACTCCGGAGGGGAAGGACTACCGCCTGAACGAGGAGACCGCCGTGCTGATCGTCCGCCCGCGCGGCTGGCACCTTCCCGAGCGCCATGTCCTGGTGGACGGCGAGCCAATCTCGGCGAGCCTCTTCGACTTCGGGCTCTACCTCTTCCACTGCGGGCGCAGCCTCCTCGACAGTGGCAGCGGCCCGTACTTCTACCTCCCCAAGCTGGAGAGTCATCTCGAGGCGCGTCTCTGGAACGACGTCTTCATTGCTGCTCAGGAGGAGCTCGGCCTGGAGCGCGGGACGATCAAGGCCACCGTCCTGATCGAGACCATCCTTGCCGCCTTCGAGATGGACGAGATCCTCTATGAGCTCCGCGAGCACGCCGCCGGGCTCAATGCCGGGCGCTGGGACTACATCTTCAGCATCATCAAGAAGTTCCGCGACCGTCCTGAGTTCGTCCTGCCCGACCGGGCGCAGGTGACGATGACAGTCCCGTTCATGCGGGCCTACACCGAGCTTCTCGTCCGCACCTGTCACGGGCGCGGGGCACATGCGATGGGCGGAATGGCCGCTTTCGTTCCCAGCCGCAAGGACCCGGACGTGAACGCCACCGCGATCGCGAAGGTCCGCGAGGACAAGGAGCGGGAGGCGAACGACGGGTTCGACGGCACGTGGGTGGCTCACCCCGACCTCGTCCCCGTCGCCACGGAGGTTTTCGACACGATCCTCGGCGACCGTCCGAACCAGGTCAGCCGGCGCCGCGATGACGTTTCCGTCGAGGCCGGCGACCTACTCGACGTGCGCGTTCCGGGCGGCGATGTGACCGAAGACGGAATCCGAGACAACGTCAGCGTCGGACTCCAGTATCTGGAGTCGTGGCTGCGAGGCGTCGGCGCCGCGGCGATCAACAACCTGATGGAGGACGCCGCGACCGCGGAGATTTCCCGCGCCCAGATCTGGCAGTGGATCCGCCATGGCAAGGCCGAGCGCGAGCACGTGCAGGAGATCGAGGACGCGGAGCTCGGGAAGCTGGCCGGCGAGGGCCGCTGGGACGAGGCGCACGCCCTCTTCGACCGAGTCGCTCTCGAGGAGGAGTTCGAGGAGTTCCTGACATTGCCGGCCTACGAATATTTGGACTGAGGAGGGCTTGATGGAGCGCTGGGACGGCATCGAGAGGACGTACAGCGAAGAGGACGTCCGCCGCCTGCGCGGCTCCGTCCACGTGGAGCACACGCTCGCGCGGCTAGGTGCGGAGCGGTTGTGGCAGCTGCTCCAGGAGGAGGACTACGTTGCCGCCCTCGGCGCCATGACCGGGGGCCAGGCCGTCG
>Ga0307278_10001643_pt1 | contig 11070 bp, 9 predicted proteins | sample ER_DNA_117_FD_194482 | JGI IMG/M metagenome (GOLD analysis project Ga0307278, IMG submission 194482) | Bulk soil microbial communities from the East River watershed near Crested Butte, Colorado, United States - ER_DNA_117 | ecosystem: Environmental > Terrestrial > Soil > Floodplain | place: USA...
GCGGTGCATCGGGATTGCCACCGGACGCGAAAAGAGCCCCGCGGGCGACGGCCCGCGGGGCTCTCTCTCACACCATGCGACGTTGCGCTCGACCTATGCGGGGGCGGGCGCCACGTCCAGCCTGGGCTCGTGGCTGAGCTTCGGCAGCCAGTTGAGCTTGCTGGGCAGGTACCAGTTCCACTTGCCCAGGAGCTTCATCGTGGCGGGCAGCAGCACGGCCCGGACGATGGTGGCGTCGATGAGGATCGCGAGGGCCAGGCCGACGCCCAGCTCCTTGATCTCGATGCCGCTCTCGGTGGCGAACATGCCGAACACGACGACCATCACCATCGCGGCGCTGGTGACCGTGCCGGCCGTGGCCTTGATGCCGTGGGCGACCGCGTCCTCGGTCTTCATGCCGCGATCGAACGCCTCGCGGACCCGGGTGAGGATGAACACGTGGTAGTCCATCGAGAGCCCGAACAGGATCACGAACAGGAACATCGGCAGCCAGCCCGCGATCCCGCCGTTCGAGTGGTAGCCGAGCTGCTTCTCGAAGTGCCCGTCCTGGAAGATCCAGGTCAGGATCCCGTAGGCGGCGCCGACAGACAGCAGGTTCAGCGCGATCGCCTTGATCGGGATGACGATCGAGCGGAAGGTCACCAGCAGCAGCAGGAAGGCCAGCGACAGCACGAAGGCGAACACGATCGGCGCGTTGTGCTTCATGAGGTCGTTGAAGTCCTTCGTGCCCGCGGCGGTGCCGGTCACGTAGGCGTGCTGGACGCCCGGCGCCGAGCCGATCGTGCTCTGCACGATGCCGCCGCGCAGCGCGGCCAGCGCCTGCGTGGACGCCGTGTCGGTGCCGTTGCCCTGCATCGGGATCGAGATCGACGCGACGTGCTTGTCGTTGCTGACCTCGACGCTCAGCGGGCCGTTCATCTTGCCGGTGGCGAACGCCTTGTCGCCCAGCGCCTTGGTCGCCTTGGCGATGGCGGGCGTGGTGACGTCGTTGGCCTCGATGTTCACGACGGCCGGGATCTGGCCGCCGGGGAAGCTGGCCTGCATGCGGTCATAGACCTGCATGACCGGCATCTTGCGCGAGTAGTCGTCGGTGCCGCTCAGCACGGTGTGCATCCCGAACGCGGGCAGCGTCAGCGCGACGAGCAGGCCGGTGGCCAGGACGGCGGAGATCGCGGGGCGCTTGAGCACCTTGCCCAGGATCCAGCCCCAGACGCGACCTTCGCCCTCGTCGCGGCGCAGGCGATGCAGGAAGGGCACGCGGCCCTTCTCGACGCGATCGCCCAGCGACGACAGCACAGCGGGCAGCACGGTGACCGAGCCGATCATCGCGACGGCGACGACCATGATCGCGCCGATGCCCAGCGCGGTGAAGATGCTCAGGCCGGCGAAGAACATGCCGGCCATCGCCACCATGACGGTGGATCCGGCGATGAGGACCGCACGGCCAGAGCTGGCCGCGGCGATCTCGATGGCCTCGAGCTTGCTTGCGCCCCTGGCGCGCTCCTCGCGCTCACGACGCAGGTAGAAGAGCGAGTAGTCCACGCCGACGGCCAGGCCGACGAGCAGGACGACCTCGGTGACGGTGCTGTCCATCGGGATGATGTGGCTGACGCCGGCGACGAGGCCGAGCGTGCCGATGACGGCGGTGAGGCCGAGCAGCAGCGGGATGCCGGCCGCGACCAGCGCGCCGAAGGTGATCAGGAGGATGAGCAGCGTGGCGGGCAGCGAGAGCGACAGCGCCTTGGAGGAGTCCTTGGCGTCCTGCTCGGCGAGTGCCTTGTTCACGCTCGCGCCGCCGAACTGGCCCACGAAGACGTTCGGGTTGGCGTCCTTGACCTTGTCGACCGCGGTGATCGTCGGCTTGACGAGCTCGTCGGTCTTGGCCGTGTCGCCCTTGAGGTCGAACTGCACGAGCACAGAGCGCCCGTCCTTGGAGACCTGGCCCTCGTTGCCCTTCTGATAGGGCGACTGCACGTTCGTGACGCCGGGCTTGCCCGACACGGCGGCGATGGTTTGAGCAACCGCCGTGCGAACGGCGGCGTCGGTCGCCTTGCCGCCCTTGGGCGCCTGGACCATGACCTGCTCGCCGTCCTTCTTGGCGAAGTGGTCGTCGAACAGCTTCTCGGCCTGGCCGGACTGCCCGACGTAGTCGTCGTGGGTGGGCTGCTTGGTACCAGCGGCGTTGCCGAGGACGAAGGCGATCACGACGAACGCGATCCACCCCCAGATGGCCTTCTTGCGGTGCTGGGCGCTCCAGCGGCCCATGCGACCGGCGAACGTATTGGTGTGCACGTGTGAGGCTCCTTGAGAGAGGTGAGTCGACCAGTAGGTGACGAGTGGCAGTCTGCTGTCGGGCGCGTTCCCCGACCGGGCGGTCCACAGGCGTCTGGCAGGGGCGCTAGCGCCGTGCGGGCGGGTGGCTAGCACCCCATGGACGTACGGGCCGCCCCCCGGGCGGTACGGTTCGGCGATCGAGATCGAGCGCAAGTTCCTCGTCGCAGAGCCGCCTTCCGACCTCGAGCAATGGCCGTCCACCGCGATCGCGCAGGGCTACCTCGCCGTGGGCGCCGACGGGACCGAGGTCCGCGTACGCCGCCGCGACGGGAAGGCGTGGCTCACCGTCAAGTCCGCGGGCGGGCGGGCGCGCGTGGAGGAGGAGATCGAGATCGACGCCGAGCGCTTCGAGCGCCTGTGGCCCCTCACCGAGGGGCGGCGGATCGAGAAGCGCCGCTACGAGATCCCCGCGGGCGATGGCCTGACCGTCGAGCTCGACGTCTACGCCGGCGACCTCGACGGCCTCGTGACCGCCGAGGTGGAGTTCGCCTCCGAGGGGGCCGCCGAGGCGTTTGCGGCGCCCGACTGGCTGGGGCCCGACGTCACCGACGACCCGCGCTACAAGAACCAGCGCCTCGCCCGCGACGGCGCACCGTAGGGCTCAGCTCGCGTCGGAGCCGGCGTACTCGAACCAGTCGAAGGCCACCGTTCCCTCGGCGGCGTACAGGCCGATGACGCGGCCGGTGAAGCCGCCCGCCACCTCGGTCGACAGGTAGCGCCCGTCGAGCTCGGCGATGGCGACGTGCTCGCCGTGCTCCTCGAGCCCCAGGCGCAGCACGTCGGGCCCGTGCCCGGCGGGATCGGGGACGGCGTCGATGCGCAGCACGGCGCCGTTGCCGACGGGGTGCAGCGCCGTCGTGCGCGTGAACGGGCCCACGCGCGCGTGGCAGCGGACCTCGCCGCCGCCCGCCTCGACGGCGTAGAAGTGCGACTCGTCGATGCGGACCACCAGGCCGCCGCGGCCACCGGCGGCATCGATGGCGGCCCGGGCGGTGAAGCCCAGGTGCTGCTGGCGGCGCCCGGCGAAGGCCGGCTCGGGCGTGTCGATCGAGCCGGCGCGGGCGTGGAGCACGAGCGAGCCCGGCTGCTCGGTCAGCGACCATGCGTCGTCGGGGCGCGTGCGCACCGAGATCCACTCGGGACCCAGCGCCGAGGCCTCGAAGTCGTCGCGGTGGGGCGGGTCCTCGCGCTGCTGCTCCATGGGCACCGGCGCCACGACCGGCCAGCCGTCGACCCAGCGCACCGGGGTGAGGAAGGTCTCGCGCCCCAGCACGTGGACCTCGGGGATGGCGCCGCCGCGCCGGATCCCGAGCAGCACCATCCACCACGAGCCCTCGGGCGTCTGCACCAGGTCGGCGTGGCCGGTGTTCTGCACCGGGTGGCTCGTGCTGCGGTGGCTGAGGATCGGGTTGTGCGGGCAGCCCTCGAAGGGCCCCGACGGCGAGGGCCCGCGCGCGATTGAGACCGCGTGCCCGGGACCCGTTCCGCCCTCGGCGATGAGCAGGTACCACGTGCCGTCGATCTCGTACAGGTGCGGCGCCTCGGGGAACTGCAGCCCCGTCCCGGACCACAGCGGCCGCGGGTCCTCCAGCGGGCGCCCGCTGCGCGGGTCCAGCCGGACCTGCTTGATCTGGCCGCTGACCGCGTCGAAGGCGCCGCCACCCAGCTCGGAGTAGGTCAGCCAGCACGTGCCCTCGGCGTCCCAGGCGAGATCGGGGTCGATGCCCACGGCGCCGTCGACCGCGATCGGGTCAGACCACGGGCCGCGCGGGTCCTGCGCGGTGAAGATGACGTGCCCCTTCGTCGACACGTTGGTGGTGACCAGCCAGAACAGGCCATCGTGGTGGCGCAGCGTCGGGGCGTAGATGCCGGCCGACGAGCGCGCGCGGGCGAGGGGGAGCTGCTCGGGGCGATCCAGGGCGTTGGCGACGAGCGTCCAGGTCATGAGGTCGTCGCTGTGGTGGATCGGCACGCCGGGGAAGTACTCGAAGCTCGAGCAGGCCAGGTAGTAGTCGCCGGCGACCCGGCACACGCTGGGGTCGGGGAAGAAGCCCGGGACGACCGGGTTGGCCGGGCCGTTCACGCGTTCACTCCCCGAGCGCGACCGTGCTCTGGCGCACGACCAGGCTGGTGGCCAGCTCCACCCGCGTCTGGGTGTCGTCGCCGAGGACGATCCGGGTCGCCGTCGCCGCCATCTCGGTCAGCGGCTGGCGAATCGTGGTCAGCGGGGGCCACGCCCAGCGCGCCATCGGGAGGTCGTCGAAGCCGATGACGCTGAGGTCGTCGGGCACGCGCAGCCCGAGCACGCGCGCCGCCTCGTAGAGGCCGAAGGCCTGCAGGTCGCTGCCGGCGAAGATCGCCGTCGGCCGGTCGGGCAGCGAGAGCAGCGCGCGCCCCTCCTTGTAGGCGCGCTCGACATGGAAGTCGCCGTGGCGGATCAGCTCGGGATCGACGGGGAGGCCGGCCGTCGCGAGCGCCGTCCGGTAGCCGTCCTCGCGCGCGCGGCTGCACAGCATCGTCGGCAGTCCGCCGATCATGCCCACGCGCCGGTGGCCCAGCTCGAGCAGGTGGCGGGTCGCCGTGAGCCCGCCGTTCCAGTTGGTGGCGCCCACCGACGGCACTCCGGGGGCGGGCTCGCCGGCGGGGTCGACGACGACGAAGGGGATGCTGCGCGCCCGCAGGCGGGCGGCCTGCTCCTCGCTGAGCTCCGAGACGACGAGGATGACCCCGGCGGTACGCCGCGACGCGACTGCGTCGACCCACGAGCGCCCGAGGGCGCCGGGGCCCTCCTGTGCGGAGAGGACGACGCCGAGCTCGTGCTCGCGCGCGACCTCCTCGACCCCGCGGATGATCTCGATCGCCCACGGGCTCTCGAGCTCGTTGAAGACCACGTCGAGCAGCGCCGCCCGCCGGTCGCGCGAGGGTGTGCGCCGGCGGTAGCCGTGCTCGTGCAGGAGTCGCTCCACGCGCGCGCGCGTCGCGGGCGCGACGTCGGCGCGCCCATTGATGACCTTCGAGACGGTCGGCACCGACACTCCGGCCGCGTCGGCGACGTCGGCGATCGTGACTCGGCCGCTTCCGTTCTCCGGGCTGGGCACGGTCGAAAAGCTACCAGAGGTTTCGGACAACTTTCGAGATTTGTCGAGCTCTGACAACCCTGGTTAGAGGAGCCTCTTGACTGGGAATGTCCGGCTCGCTTAGCGTGGCGGGTTCGAAATGAGGAGGAGTCCGATTCGAAACTTTCGGTCACGTGGACCGCTGCGCGTCGACGGCGAGGCCATCGTCGATGCCGACGGCAACCGCGTGGTCCTGCGCGGGGTGGGCCTCGGCGGCTGGATGAACATGGAGAACTTCATCACCGGCTATCCGGCCACTGAGAGCCAGATGCGAGCGTCGGTGACCGCCGTGCTCGGCCCCGAGCGCGCCGAGCGCTTCTTCGATCGCCTGCTCACGCGCTTCTTCGAGGACGGCGACGCGGCGCTGCTCGCCGACCTCGGCGTCAACTGCGTGCGCATCTCGGTCAACTACCGCCACTTCGAACGCGACGAGCGCCCGTTCGACCTGCGCGAGGAGGGCTTCGAGCGCCTCGACGGCGTGGTGCGCCGGTGCGCCGAGCACGGCATCTACAGCGTGATCGATCTGCACGCGGCGCCGGGCTGCCAGAACCAGCACTGGCACTCCGACAACCCGACGCACATCGCCGCCCTCTGGCAGCACCCGCACTTCCAGGACCGCGTCGTTCATCTCTGGCAGGCGCTCGCCGCGCGCTATCGCGACGAGCCGTGGGTCGGGGGCTACAACGTGCTCAACGAGCCCGCCGACCCGACCGGCGCGGTCGTCGGGCCCTTCCACGATCGGCTCGTGGGCGCCATCCGCGAGATCGACCGCGACCACATCGTCTTCGTCGACGGCAACACCTACTCGACGGACTTCTCGATGTTCGCCGAGCCCTACCCGAACGCCGTCTACGCGTGCCACGACTACGCGCGCGCGGGCATGTCCTTCGGCGGTCAGTATCCCGGCGAGACGCAGGGCCAGTGGATCGACCGCGACTTTCTCGAGGAGAAGTTCCTCGAGCGCTCGAGCTACCAGCGCGAGACCGGGACGCCGATCTGGGTCGGCGAGTTCGGCCCGGTCTACACCGGCGATCCCGAGCGCGACGAGCAGCGCTACCAGATCCTCTCCGACCAGCTCGACATCTACGACCGCTACGGGGCGGGCTGGTCGATCTGGACCTACAAGGACGTCGGGCTTCAGGGGCTGGTCCACACCGCGCCCGAGAGCGCGTACATGCAGCGCTTCGGAGCCCTGATCGACAAGAAGGCGCGCCTGGGCATCGACTCGTGGGGCTCGACCGACCAGGAGGTCCCCGAGGTCGTCGAGCCCATCCACGGGCTGGTGGCCAGGGAGTTCCCCGACTGGTCGCCGTACCCATGGAGCCCGCGACGGACCACCGACGACGTCGTGCGCCACGTGCTCTTCGCCCAGGCGATGCTTCCCGAATACGCCGAGCGCTTCCGCGACCTCGGCGACGACGACCTCGACGAGCTGGCGGACTCGTTCGCCCTCGCACGGTGCGTGACGCGCACGCGCTTGTGCGAGCTGTTGGCCTCGCGCACCGGCACGGCGGCCGGGCAGGCCTGACCACCACACCACGAAGGGAGACCTCATGTCCCGGTCCAACCTCTCCCGACGAGCATGGGCGCGCGCGAGCGCCCTCGCCCTCGTCGTGCTGGCGCTCGCGGCGGGTCCTGCGCAGGCGCACCATCCACGCGGGCTGCGCGACCTCGCTCAGCGCCCGCTGATCGGCACCGCGGTCAACACCGACCTGCTGGGCTCCGATGCGACCTACACGAGCATCCTCGACCGCGAGTTCAACAGCGTCACGCCCGAGAACGCGATGAAGTGGGAGAGCGTCGAGCGGGAGCGCGGCGTGCTCGACTTCTCGGCCGCCGACAGGCTCGTCGCCCACGCGCGCGCCCACCGCCAGATCGTGCGCGGCCACACGCTGCTGTGGCACAACCAGCTGCCCGCATGGCTGACGTCGGGCACCTTCACCAACGACGAGCTCGAGGCCATCCTCCGCGAGCACATCATCGACGAGGCCTCGCACTTCCGCGGGCGCGTCTACGCGTGGGACGTGGTCAACGAGGCGTTCAACGAGGACGGCACGCTGCGCGACACGATCTGGCTGCGCCAGCTCGGCCCCGGCTACATCGCCAAGGCGTTCCGGTGGGCCCACCAGGGCGATCCGCACGCCAAGCTCTATTACAACGACTACAACCTCGAGTCGATCGGTCCCAAGAGCGACGCGGCGTACGCGCTCGTCCAGGACCTGCGTCGCCAGGGCGTGCGAATCGACGGCGTCGGCTTCCAGGGCCACCTCGGGATCCAGTACCCCTATCCCGACACCCTCGGCGACAACCTCGAGCGCTTCGCGGCGCTGGGCGTCGACGTGGCGCTGACCGAGGTCGACGTGCGGATGATCCTGCCGGTGACCGCCGAGAAGCTGGCCACCCAGGCCGAGCAGTTCAAGGGCATGCTCAACAGCTGCCGGGCGGTGCGCCGCTGCGTCTCGTACACCGTCTGGGGCTTCGACGACCTGCACTCGTGGGTGCCCGGCGTGTTCGCCGGCGAGGGAGCGGCGACGCCGTTCGACGAGAACTACCGGCCCAAGCCCGCGTACTTCGCCCTGCGCGACGCGCTGGCCCGGCACCGCCATCGGTGATCCGACGCCACGGCGGTAAGGTCGGCGGGTGAGGCACAGCCTCGCGCAGATCGCCGTCCTTGCCGCCGTCGCGGCGGCGTGCGCGCCGCGCGCCGACGCGGCGGGGCCGCCCGGCCAGATCGTCGCGGCCGGGATTCCGTATGCCTCCAACGTGACCTTCGACGCGCGCGGCGGCATGTGGGTGACCTCCGGCGCGCCGTTCACGCAGAAGGGCGACGGCGTCTGGTACGTGGCCCGCGCCGGCGCGCGGCCGGTGCACGTCATCCGCGGGACGCTGACCGCGCTCGGCCTCACGTGGTTTCGCGGCAGGCTCTACGTCGCCTCGACGCTGAGTCGTGTCACGGGGATCGTGGCGCGCTACTCAGACTTCGACGGGCGGGCCTTCGCCCACCGCCGCGTCGTCATCCCGGCGATCTCGGTCGGGCGCCACGGGCTCGGCACGCTGGTGTCCGGCCCCAACGGCCGGCTCTACCTGGGCGCCGGCGCCGAGCAGGACGCGCTTGCGGGCGGCCATGAGACCTCGGGCACGGTCGTTTCCTTCAAGGGCGACGGCAGCGACCTGCGCATCGAGGCCAAGGGCCTGCGCGGGCCCTTCGGGCTGGCCTTCCTCCCGGGGACCGCGTCGCTGCTGGTCACCGACGACGGGCGCGACGACCTCGGCCTGCACCGGCCGCCGGACGAGCTCAACCTCGTGCGCGACGTGACGGTCGCCGCGCCCGACTTCGGCTTCCCCGACTGCTACGACCAGGGCGGGCGTGCGTGCGCGGCGACGGCCGCCCCGCTCGCCCTGCTGCCTGCCCACGCCGGGGTGGGCGGCGTCGCCGTCGCGCGCGACTGGGGCGGCCGCGGGCTCACCGCCTTCGTGGCCGAGAACGGATCGGTTCTGCCGGGCACCGACGCCGGCCGCGAGCTGAGGCGCATCGACCTGCGTCGGCGCCCGGGCGGGGGCTACGACGCGACCGCCTCGGTCTTCGCCACCGGCTTCGGCGAGCAGGACCCGCTGGGAACCGCGATCGGCCCGGGCGGCGCGCTCTACGTCACGCTCTGGGGGACCGGGGCCGTCGTCCGCTTCTTCCCCGGCTACAACACGTAATTGATTTCTCCCGAAGCGCTCAAGCTCGCGAGCGTTCGCGGCGATACACCCTGAACCATGCGCGAGACCCGCAAGCTCAACGTCGAATATCCGCCCCTCGAGCGGATGCCTTCGCACATCCAGGAGGCGCTGCACGCCGGCGAGCTGCACGACCGTGGCGAAGGCCCTGCGCTGAATGACGAGCAGGTCGAGGCCCTCATGGACCTGACGAGCTGGGCCTTCAACGGCGTCGCCATGGACCACCCGCAGTTCGAGGTCCGCCTCGCCGCCTGGACGGCGCAGGTGCTCGAACGCCACGGCCGCCGCGCCGCCTGACCCACCGACTCGCCGCGCATCGCGCGGCCTGGCAGGATCGGCGCACCACCATGGCCGAACGTGGGACCGCGATCATCGGCGCAGCACTCGACCTCGGCGCAGGCCGCCGCGGCGTCGACATGGGCCCGTCGGCGATCCGCTATGCCGGGCTCGAGGAGCGCCTGACCTCGCTCGGGCTGGATTGCGCGGACTGGGGCAACGTCGACACCGCGGTGGCCGAGGCGACCGCGAGCGGCGACCCGCGGGCGCGCTTCCTGTCGGAGATCCGCAGCACCTGCGAGCGCATCGCGCGGCGCGTGGGCGACGCGGTCCGGGAGGGCCGAGTGCCGATCGTGCTCGGCGGCGACCACTCGATCGCGCTGGGGACCCTCGGCGGGCTCGCGGCCGCGGCGGGCGGGCCGGGCGCCGCGCTGTGGATCGACGCCCACGGCGACCTCAACACCCCGCAGACCACGCCCAGCGGCAACGTGCACGGGATGCCGCTGGCCGCGGCGCTAGGTCATGGTGGGGACGGCTTCCAGAGCGACGCGTGGCCGCTGCCCGCGCTCGATCCCGCGCGTACGACGCTCATCGGTGTGCGCTCGCTCGACGACGGCGAGCGCGCGCTCCTCGGCGAGCTCGACCTCGCCGTGCACACCATGAGCGAGATCGACCGGCGCGGGATGGAGCCGCTCGTCGCCGACGCGCTGCGGCGCGCCTCCGGCGCCGCCTTCGTCCACGTGTCGCTGGACATGGACGCGCTCGATCCCGAGGTCGCGCCCGGGGTGGGGACGGCGGTGCGCGGCGGCCTCTCCTACCGCGAGGCGCATCTGGCGATGGAGCTCGTCGCCGAGTCCGGCCTGCTCGGCTCCTTCGAGATCGTCGAGGTCAACCCGATCCTCGACCGCGAGAACGCGACGGCGGCGCTGGCCGTCGAGCTGGCGGCGAGCGCGTTCGGGGCTCGGATCCTGTAGCTGCCGGCGCCTGCGATCTCCGCGAGGCAGGGCACCGAGGGGGGCGGGCCCGGGCCGCGCGCGAGCCCGAACGTGTCCACGGGCGCCGAGTGTCGATTTGTTGAGCCTGAGGCTCAGAAAGTCGACGCTCGCGCCCCGAGGTGCCGCTGATCCCTTCCCTCGGTGCCCTGGCCGCGCATCGCCGCGAACGCCCGCGGACGGACATTCGTTGGACCGTGTTGGCAATACTGCACAAATCCGGTAGACATTCAGTACTTTGTTCCCCGCCATGACAACTCTCCCGCGCACCGACGTCCACCAGCACCTGTGGCCGCCCGAGCTCCTGGCGGCGCTCGAGCGCCGCTCCGAGCCGCCGTTCGCTCGCTTCGACGCCGGCGCCTGGCGCCTGCATGTGCCCGGCGAGCCCGCGGCCACCGTCGCGGCGCAGGAGGGCGCCGACCGCGCCGGCGGCCTGGCCGCCCAGGGGGTCGATCGTGCGCTGCTGAGCCTCTCGACCGCGCTGCAGGTCGAGGCGCTGAGCCCGCACGAGGCGGCGCCGCTGCTCGACGCGTGGCGCGCGGTCGTGACCGGGCTCCCGAGCCCGCTCGGCGCGTGGGGCACGCTGAACCTGCCGGTGGCCGGGCCCGACGACGTCGACGCCCTGCTCG
>Ga0307278_10001644_pt1 | contig 11069 bp, 8 predicted proteins | sample ER_DNA_117_FD_194482 | JGI IMG/M metagenome (GOLD analysis project Ga0307278, IMG submission 194482) | Bulk soil microbial communities from the East River watershed near Crested Butte, Colorado, United States - ER_DNA_117 | ecosystem: Environmental > Terrestrial > Soil > Floodplain | place: USA...
TGATCGCCGGCGTGATCGTCGCAGCGGTGACGATCGTCCAGTTCACCCTGGTGCGCCTTGACCCGACGCTGGCTTCCCGGCTCTTCGGCGAGAGCTTCTATACGCGCTCCTACGACGTACACGACACCGCGCTCTCCGCGGTCCGGGTCCACGGTCCGCTCGGAGGCGCGGGAGAGACGGCAGGCGTCTTGCTCGTCGCCTTTGCGTTCGGCCTCCTTCGCTACTCGCTTCGGCGCGATCGCGCGGCGAAGACGTCCGATGTCGTTGCCCTCGTCGTGCTCGGCCTCGGTGTCGCCGCGACCCTGACGAGGGCGGCCACGGTTGGGCTCGCGATCCTGCTCCTCGCCTGGAGCGTCCAACGCCAGTTGCGCTCCGTGAGCCCGATCGCCCTCCGCGCGCGCATGGCACTCCTCGTCGCGGCCATCGCGCTCCTGACCCTTCCGGTGCTCGGTGGCGAGATCGTCCAGTCTCGCTTCTCCGATGCCAACCCGGTCGCGAGCGGCGAGAGCTTCGCTCAAGGCCGGGGGCAGATCTGGAGGGACGAGATCGCCCTTGTGAGAAGCAGTGCCAGGTTTGAGTCCCTACTGGGGCACGGAGCGCACTCGTCCTACCTGCCGGGCCGCGTTGTCGAAGGCGCGGTCACCGAGGAAAGCCCGCACAACGGACTGCTCTGGACGTTGGTCGAGACCGGGATCATCGGAACGGCCGCATATCTCCTCTTCCTCCTCATGCTCGGCCGCGCATTCTGGGCCGCGGCTCGCGCTGAGCGGTTCACCGCGTCCGGGAAGGTGGCCGGCGTGGCGCTAGCGGCGCTGCTCGCCTATGCGGCGCAGGACATGTTCACAGTTTCCGCCGCCTCGCCTGGTCAGCATTGGTACTACATGCTCTTCGTCGGGGCCGCGCTTGGCTTCTGTGCGGCTGGCCGAGCCGGGAGCGCCAAGGGGACGGGTCGTGTGGCGGCGCATCGGTAGGCACTCACTGATCTTCGCCGCGGGCGCCTTTGCGGCGGCGCTCCTGCAGATCGCGTTCCGGCTCGTCGCCGTCCACGTGCTTCCGCTTGCGAGCTACGGGCGGGCCGCGCTTCTCCTCAGCGTGTTCAACGGCCTGCTCTGGATCGGCTACTGCGGCGTGCCGATGACGCTGACCCGGCTGGCGGCCCGTTACGAAAACCCGAGCCTCGACTTCCCGTTGCTCGGGGCCGGCGTGAAGGCCGTCTTCGTTCCGACGATGCTCGCCGCGACGGGTACAGGCGTGGCAACCGTCGTGGTCACCGATTCGCTGCCGCTCGCGCTGTTCGCGGGAGCCGGCACCCCCCCGATGGTACTCAGCCTGCTCGGCGCCGGCTTCTTGCGGGGGAGAGGATTCGTCGTTCCCGCGGCTTCGATCGTCCCCGCGATCGCCCTCGCCCAGCTCGTCGTCCTCGCGGCGCCCAACGCGAGCGGAGCAGGGATCGGGATCGGGTGGGTGATCGCGAGCTGGGTGATCGGGAACGTGGCCGGCCTCGTCTGGTCGGCCGTGCTCGTGGCGCGGTACGCGCAGTGGCCGGCCGAACGACCGCTGCCCCGAGCGCCGGAGCTTCGCCCCCTCGGAATCCTGAAGTACTCGGTCTGGCTTTCGGTCGCGACCCTGAGCGTCCTCGCTCTCCCGATCGTCGCCCGGGGCGCGCTCGCCGGCGTGTCCTACGAGCAGGTGGCGTATCTCGACCTCGCACTCCTGATCTACAGCGTCCCCCAGCGGTTCACGACATCGCTGGTCACGGCGCTGGTTCCGATCGCCTCGGCGGCCCATGCGAGGCGGGTGCGAGTGCCTATCCCGGGGCCGACCGACGCGCTCGTCCTGACCGGTGCCGTCGCGGCGCTCGACGCCGTTCTCTGGAGGACGCACGCCGTCGCTCACACGCTCGAGCTCGCCGGCCTGGAGCGGTATGCCGCCGCGGAGAATCTCGTCCTGATCGTCCTGCTCGCCGTGCCGCTCGACGTCCTCTACGGGATCAATGCGGGCCTGCTCGCCGCGTTCGGCCGCTCACGGCGCCTCGCCTTCGTGGCCTCGGCCGTCCTGGTCCCCTTTGTCGCCGCGTGCCCGGTGGCCGTGAACCTCGGCTCCGCGTACGTCGCCGGTCTCCTCGTCCTCGCGTACTGGGCGCTGTACCTCGTTTCACGCAGAGCGCTCGAGCGCAGCGAGGTGGACCGACGGACCGTGGCGGCGCAGCTGCTCGGCCGCCGTCCTTTCTCGCGACCACGAGCTCGGCAGGCGGTAGTTCCGGCCGAAACCGTGCCCCTGAGAACGGAGGGCCGGTGAAGCCGATCCAAGTCCTGATGCTCGCTCCGAACGCGGGCGTTCGCGGCCCGATTCCCGGAATCACTGCTGTTCTCGCCGAAGAGCTCGCCGCGATCGGCTGCGACGTCGAGATCGCGTCCTGGGGGTGCCGGAGCGACGGCGAGTCTTTGTTCGGCAAGCTGATCGGCCGGCCGCGTGACCTCGCACGCGTCGGTCGACGGATCTCGCGGGGCGACGTCGACATCGTCTACGTCCACACATCGCACGAGTGGCGCTCGCTCGCGCGCGATCTGCCGCTGCTGGCGCTCGCCCAGACGCTCGGCACGCCCGTTGTCGTGCAGCTCCACGGCGGCTGGTCCACCTGGCTCGTCCACCCCGGCCACAGATTCTTCAAGCTCGCGTCGCACCTGCTCTTTCGGCTGAGCGATGCCGCTCTCGTTCTCTCCCTCGAGGCGCTGAGGGATTCGCAGCGCTTCTACTCGGCAGGCGCGTTCTACGCGGTCAAGCAGCCGATCCTTCGGAGCTTCGAGGTGGTTCGTCCGTCCGCGAAGCCTCGCCGCGAGGCCGACCGGCGTGGCCCCCTGCTGCTTTTCCTGGGGCGACTCATACCCGAGAAGGGCATCTTCGAGACGCTCGAGGCGCTTGCGCTGTTGAGGGAGCAAATCGCCTGCAGGCTCTTGATCGTCGGAGACGGAGCTTGCGTGGAAGGCGTCGCCGCGCGCATCGGCGCGCTCGGACTCGAGGAGCACGTCCACCTTGCCGGTTACCTGACGGGAGAGAGTGTCATCGAGGCGTACCGCGAGGCAGACGTGTTCGTCCTGCCGACACGGCATCCCGAGGGCTTCGCGGCCGTCATCGTCGAGGCGATGGCCGCGGGCCTCCCGATCGTGACGACGAAGCGTGGGGGACACGCCGACCACCTGCGCGAAGGGATCAACGCGCTCTTCGTCCCGCCGAGCTCGCCCAGGCCGCTGGCCGAAGCGATCCGGCGCCTGCTCGAGGATCCCGTCCTGCGTGCGCGGATGGCCCAGGCCAATCGCGACAGAGCGGGCGAGTTCGCTCCAAGCGTCGTCGCCAGGGAGTACTTGACCGCGCTGGAGGAGGTTCTGGCTCGCGCATGAAGAGAGGGGTCGGATGAGAGCCGTCGAGGCGATGTCCACGACCGATGCGGTCAGAGACTTCTGGGAGCGGAACCCCTGCGGGCACGAGACGTCGGAGGCGGCGGACCGCCTGACGTACTTCCTCGAGATCGAGCGCCGTCGCTACGAGAGTGCGCCGTGGATTCGGGACGCCGCCTGCTTCGCCCGTTTCCGCGGGCAATGTGTGCTCGAGATCGGCTGTGGGATGGGGACGGACGGGGCGCAGTTCGCGCAGGCGGGCGCCGAGTACGTCGGAGTCGACCTAACCGAGTCCGCGGTCGTGCTCGCGCGCGAGAACTTCGCGCGGCGGGGCCTGGAGGGGGAGTTCCTCGCCGTCGACGCCGAGCGGCTGCCCTTCCCGGCCGGGTCGTTCGACCACGTCTACTCCTTCGGGGTGATCCACCACACCCCGAGGCCGCAGGCGATCGTGCAGGAGATCGATCGCGTGCTGAGGCCCGGAGGCACGGTGACGGCGATGGTCTACAACCGGAGCTCGATCAACTACTACGCCGAGATCATGGTGCTCCGGAAGCTCGCGCGCGCTCTGCTGCGTCCGGCCTGGGTCCCTGGCATCCTTGCCCGCCTGCTTGGGCTGCCCGAGGCCAAGCTCGAGGGTCACCGAATCAACCTGCTCCGGCTACCGCACCCAACGCTCGAGCAATGGGTGAGCATGAACACCGACGGGCCCGAGTGCCCCCTGGCGCGGGTGTACTCGGCCCCGGAAGCGAAGGCACTCTTCGGCGGTTTCGAAGGCGTCGGCACCGACGTCTACATGTTCGACCGCAGCCACTGGCCGTTCGTCGGCCGCCTCGTCTCGGACCGATTGGCCTCCGCGATCGGGCGGCGTGCCGGCTGGAACCGGATGGTCTACGCCCGGAAAGGGGAGCGATGACGACCGCCGAGCTCTCGCCCGGGCGGACGGACGCGCTCGCGTCGACTCTTCGGGAGTCGTTCGCGAACGGTGCCGAGCTCGGCTGGATGAGTCACGACCCGTTCGACCTCCTGCTCTCGCCGGCCCTGGACGGGGCGGTGAGATGGCCGCTCTTCGCGCGCCTGGCCGTTCAGGTCGGCAAACGCACCGGCGCGCGCACGCGGCGGCTGCTGCGGGTGCCGGTGCACGAGGAGGCGAAGACGCTCTCCGACCACCTGCAGGCGGCCGTCCTCCTCGTCGGCGCGGGCCAGCGCTGGCCGTTCGGCTACCTCGCTCCCCTCTCCCGCCGACTCCGTGACAGGGCCGTGGTGTCCGATCGGGGTCTCGGCTGGGGTCTCGAGTTCCCGTACGCGTCGCGCTTTGCCAACGCGGCGGCGAGAACGCCCAACCTGTACGTGACCACGGAGGCCGGCCACGCGCTGCTTTCCCTGCACGAGCTCACCGGCGACCCGGCCGCCGTGCGCGCCGCACGGGCGGGCTGCCGGTTTGTCGTCCAGGGGCTCGGAACGTTTGTGCACGGGAGACACGTCTGGCTCCGCTACTGGCCGGGCCGGGACGATCCGATCGTGAACGTCCAGGCGTCGGCTGCGGCCCTGCTCGCCCGTGCGGGCGCGTGCTTCGATGAGGTTCGCCTCCTCGAGCTGGCCGACTCCCTTGCGCTCACCGTCCTCTTCAGCCAGCGGACGGACGGCAGCTGGCCGTACAGCGTGGACGACCGAGCGCCGTTCGTCGACGGATTTCACACCGGCTTCGTCTTGGAGGGCCTTCGGGGGTACGGGCGCGCCCGCGGCGACGCCGCCTCTTCCAGAGTCTCCGATGCTACCGCGGCCGGCTTCGGCTTCTTCAAGCGGCATCTGGTCACGGCCGACGGACGGCCGCGCGCGGTCGCCGACGGCCCCCAGAGCAGCGACGGGCAGACGGTCGCGCAGTGCGTCCAGACGCTCGTGACCTGCGCGGAGGGGCCCGACGACCTCCGCACGGCTGTCCGCGTGTGGGAGTGGGGCCTGGCTGCCGAGCAACCCCGCTTCCCTGCGCTTCGCTGGACGGAGGGTCCCCGTGCGCTCGCGGCCTCGCACCTCCTGTGCGCGCTCTCGGAAGCGGAGGCCGGCCGCGTGCCTGTGCTGAAAGCACGCGTGTGAGCCGCCCGCGCCTGTGCATGCTCCTCCACGGACCGTATCCGGTCGGCGAGCCACGCGTCACCCGCCAGGCCCGGGCCGCGATCGACGCCGGCTACGAGGTCGACGTCGTCGCAATGCGGCGGCCGGGGGAGCCGGCCGACGAGCTCGTCGACGCCGTGCGCGTGATCCGTCTCCCGCTCGACCACCGCCGGGGAGCGGGGCTGCCGACGGCGGCGCTCGAGTACGTCGGCTTCGTCTCGCTCGCCGCCGTCCGGCTAGGGCGCTCGGCGCCGAGCCGTCGCTACGACATCGTCGCCGTCCAAGGCCCGCCCGACTTCCTCGTTGCCGCCGCGCTGCTGCCCAAGCTCTTCGGCGCGTCGGTGATCCTCGACATCCACGACCTGTCGCCGGACATGTTCGCAATGCGATTTGCAGGGCGGCCCGGGTCGGCCCTCGCCGACCGGGTCCTGCGCGCGGTCGAACGCTGGGCGACGCGCGTCGCGGATGAGGTCGTCACCGTGCACGAGGCGTACCGCCGCGAGCTGATCATCCGCGGAACGGCAGCTGCAAAGACAACGGTGGTCATGAACTCGCTCGACGAGCGCCTGCTGCCGTCGCCCGGTTCTCGAAACGGGCGGAAAGTCGGCTTCCGCGTCGTCTACCACGGCACGGTCACGCCGTCCTACGGCGTCGAGCTCGTGGTCGAGGCAGCCGCCCGCGTCTCCGAGGAGATCCCCGCGCTCCGGCTCGAGATCTACGGCGAGGGCGACGCGTTGCCTCGCGTGCTCCGGCGCGCGGACGAGCTCGGCATCGCCGACCGGTTGGCGGCCAGCGGAACCTACCTGCCACACGGGGATGTGCTGGCCCGGGCCGCCGGCGCAAGCGTCGGTGTCATCCCGAATCTCCCTACGAGGCTCAACCGTTTCGCGCTCTCCTCGAAGCTGTTCGAGTACGTCGCGCTCGATATTCCCGTCGTCTCGGCCGACCTGCCGACGATCCGCGAGCACTTCTCAGACGACGAGGTGCGCTTCTTCCGGGCCGGAGAGGCGGATGCCCTTGCCGATGCCCTGCTCTCGGTCGCGAGCAACCCCGGCGCCGCGGCGGCGCGGGCGACAGCCGCGCGGGCCCGGTACGAGCGCTACCGGTGGGAGGTCCAGGCTGGTCGGTACGTGAACGTCCTTTCCCGGTGCACGCCTCGGCGGGTTGCCGCGCCGGCTGGCGCAGGCGTGGATTGGGGGGCAGCCTAGGGTGTGTGGGATCACCGGTGCGAACGCGGCCTGTCCCGACAGCCGCGTCGGCGAGGTGGTGCTTGCGCTGACCCGGAAGCTCGCCCACCGCGGCCCCGACGGAGAGGGCTTCTGGCGTGCGGACCGAGACGGAGGCGAGCTCTGCAGCGAAGCGGCACTCCAGGCGCCCGCCGTGTGCGCCCTCGGTCACCGGCGGCTCGCGATCGTCGACCTCGAGGGCGGAAGCCAACCGATGAGCAACGAGGACGGCTCCGTCTGGGTGTCGTTCAACGGGGAGATCTACAACCAGCACGGCCTCCGCCGCGAGCTCGAGCGTCGCGGGCACAGCTTCGGGACGCAGTGCGACACGGAGGTGCTCGTCCATGGCTGGGAGGAGTGGGGCGAAGGTCTCTTCGGAAAGCTCAACGGGATCTTCGCGTTCGCGCTCGCCGACGCGCGTCGGGACGAGGTGCTGCTCGTGCGTGACCCGGTCGGGGTCAAGCCGCTCTACCTCGGCGTCTCCGGCGGTCTGACGTGGTGGGCCTCGGAGCTCGCTGCCGCAAGCGATTCTGGGTACACGTCGGGCCGACTCTCCCTCGACGCACTCAAGCTCTTCCTCGTCTTCCGCTACGTCCCCTCGCCGCTGACGATCTTCGAAGACGCGTGGAAGGTGCCGCCCGCGCACTTCGTTCGGCTGCGCGCGGACAGCGCGGGCCTGGAACCGGTGTTCGTTCCCTACCGGGCCGAGGTCCGCTCCTCGCTCGAGCCGCGGACCCGCGCGGAGTGGCGCCATGCGCTCGTCGAAGGGCTCGAGGCAGCTGTCCGCCGGCAGCTCATGGCTGACGTGCCGCTCGCCTCGCTCCTCTCGGGCGGCGTGGACTCGTCTCTCGTCACGCAGCTCATGGCCGAACAGCTCCCGTACGTGCCGCAGACGTTTGGCATTGGCTTCGACGGCGACGGGCGGCGAAGCGAGGCGCTCGCCGCAAGGCGCGCGGCAGGCGAGCTGGGCGTGCCCCACTGCTCCACGGTCGTCTCCGACGCCGAGTATCTGCAGGCATGGCCGGCCGCGCTCGCCGAGCTCGGCGAGCCGATCGCGAACTCTGGTGCGCTCCTCGTCCGGATGCTGTGCGCGGAGGTGGCCCGCACGCACAAGGTCGCACTCGCCGGACAGGGGGCCGACGAACCGCTGGGCGGCTATCCACGCCACGTGGTCGAGCGCTTGCGACCGCTCGGTTCGCTGGTTCCTCGCGCTGGCGCAATGGTGATCGCCCGAGGCTTCGGGCCTGACAGCGGCGAGCGACTGAGGCGCGCTCTGGCTGCCCCGAGCCGCCTCGACCGATACGTCGAGATCTTCTCGATCGTTCCGGCTCCCGAGGTCGACGAGCTCATCCCAGACGGTCGTCCGGCTCTCGAGCTCGCCCGCGAGAGCGTCGGCCGCTGGCTGGCGGAAGGGGAGCCCGAGGACACGGTGAATGAGCTTCTCCGCATCGACGCTCGGATGTCGCTCGCGGACGACCTCCTGCTCGTCGCCGACCATTTCTCGATGCGCTCCTCGGTCGAGCTACGCGTACCGTTCCTCGATCTCGAGCTGCTGGAGCTCGTCGAGCGGATGCCGGGCCGGTACAAGATCTCGGCGTTGGGAGAGAGGAAGTGGCTCTATCGGTCGGCGGCCCGCGGCCGGCTCCCGCGCGCACTGGCCCGCCGCGTGTGCGGGCCCGGCTCTCGTGTGGGGGCGAAGCGAGGCTTCTCGGCGCCGCTCGAGCGCCTGTTCACCGCCGGGGATGGGGCCGTGACAGCCGAGGAGCAATGGGCACAGCCGCTCGTGCGCCACCTCTCGAACGGAGCCGTGAGTGCGGCGGCCGGAGAGACCGGCCGGAGGCGTTCGCTGCTTTACTCCCTGGCAACCTGGCTCGCGGTGAACCCAGGCGCGTCGCGCACCTCCGGAGTCGTGGCTGTTCCGTAGGCCTGTGGACCCGAACGAGATAGTGACCCGAGTGGGCGGCGGCCGGACGGCGGCGCGTGTTCTCTTCATCGGAGGTTTCGGACGGAGCGGGAGTACGCTGCTTGCCCACGTGCTCGGACGTCTGCCGGGGTTCTGCGCCATCGGCGAGCTGAAGTTCGTCTGGGAGCGGGGGCTGAAGGCGAACGAGCTCTGCAGCTGTGGGGCGCCGTTTCTCTCTTGCCCGTTCTGGGACCGGGTCGGAGTGGAGGCGTTCGGTGGCTGGGAGGCGGTGGACGTTGACGAGGTCATCTTCCGGCGCAGGCAGCTCATGCGCGACCGACTCGTCCCGGCAAGGCTGTTGCTCGGCCTCGACGGAGCACGACAGAAGGACGTCGACTGGTACGCGAGGATGATGGGCAGGCTCGTGCTGGGCGTCCGAGCCGCTTCCGGATCCGAGACGATCGTCGACTCGAGCAAGCTCCCGATCGACGTCCTTCTCCTGCGCCGGATCCCTGACGTCAAGCCGCAGATGATCCACCTCGTGCGCGACAGCCGCGGTGTTGCGTACTCGTGGACGAAGCGCTCTCTCCTGCGACCGGAGCTCGCCGGAGCGCATTACTTCGAAGCGTACGGGGCAGCGCACACGGCCGTCCGCTGGGTCTTCCACAACGGCTTCTTCCACGGACTGTCGCTCGGTGGCGTGCCGACCGCCTTCGTCCGCTACGAGGATCTCGTCGAGTCGCCACGGCGCGAGATCGCGCAGGCGTTGGGCCGGCTCGCTGTGCCCCTTCCTTCGGCCGCGCTCGGCGAGCTGGAGGGCGAGTTCGTCGAGACCGACGGCTTCCACCAGATCGGCGGCAACCCGATGCGTTTCGGGGGGACGCAGCCCATCCGCCTCGACGACGAGTGGCGGACGAGCATGCGGGGGCGGGATCGGTGGGTGGTCTCGCTGCTCACGTCGCCGCTCCTGCTCGCCTACCGGTATTACCGCACCCCACGAGGCGCGCCGCGATCAACGACCGGGGCTTCAGACAGGGCCCCCGCAACCTAGCGGCTCGCGGCCGCCGCTACTTCGCCAGGACGAGGAGCGAGAACCCCCCGAGACTTCGCGCGGCGAAGTCCTCGTTCAGCCGGAACAGCACCTCGCGCGGAATCTCCGCGAGGCGCGACTTCCACGACGAGGCCCGACCGCCAACGGCCGAGGGTGTGTAGAAGCAGTCGACGACCTGATACCCGACGTCGTGAAGGGCCTCGAGGGCGATGTCCTTCGTGAAGTTGTGGATGTGCCCGAGCTGGCGCCGTCCCGCCAGCAGCTTCGTTCGGCGCAGCACCGACTGTGCCGAGAGGTCGAGTGGGATGTGGAAGATGGTGTGTCGGGCACGCGTCCGCAGCGCTCGTAGAAAGCCGAAGTAGTCCTCGACGTGCTCGATGACATCGATGACGAGCATCAGATCGAACGTCTCGCTGACAGCCTCGGCGAGGACGTCTCTCAGCTCGAAGCGAAGCCTGTCCGTGTTTCGCTCCTCCGCGAGAGCCAGAGCCTGCGGCGAGATGTCGAAGCCGACGAAGCTGACCTCCGCGGCGAGGTTGTCGTGCAGCGCACGGAGGACGCCGCCCGCGCCGCACCCGGCCTCGCACACGGTGCCAAGTGGGATCGGATGGCGCTCGAGCATCCGCAGGATCTGTTGCGCCTTCCACGGCGAATCCTCCAGGTGCCACGTCGGGTGCTCCTGGAAGTAGCCACCCTCGGTGTAGAGGTCCCGCTTGCCGCAGGAGGCAGGCACACCGGCGACGGGCACGCGCCGCGCGCGGCTCCCGCCCTGCGGCTTTCGAGCGTTCCGAGGCACTGGACCTGGCTGAACGATACGGACGGCGGCCGGCGTCGCAGCGGCGGTCGACTGCGCACGGGCGAGGGCTCGCTCGCTGACAACCGTTCCAGCCGAACGCTCACGCCCCGTTTGCGCGGTCCAGCGCCGCCTCGCGTCCCCCTTCCGGGCCAGGCGGCGCCGGGCGGCATCTAGAACGGCACTCCCGCTCGACATACCGTCGAGATCTGCGGCAGTACCTGTTATTCCTGCGCGCGAGTGCGGCCCTCGTGCTCGTTGCCCCTGTGCGGGCCCGCTCGATGCGGACCGCGCTCGTGGCCGCATTCGCGTGCGCGGCCGCCCTGGCGTGCGCGGCCGCCTTCGCGGCTTCTTCCCAGGCCATGCCGCTCTGCGAGGGATGGTGCGAGTACGGCTGGGTCGAGCCCCCCGGCGCTCCGCTTTCTCCGCCTCCGCCTCCGCCCCCGGCACCTCTACCTCCACCTCCTCCCCCGCCTCCCGGGCCGGTCCCGAGCCTCTTCAACCAGCCCGGGCTCTGGGAGATGGACCGCCTGTACCAGATGGTCCTGGCCCGTGACGAGAGGGGGATCGACGCGTACGCGGCCAAGGTCGC
>Ga0307278_10001645_pt1 | contig 11068 bp, 10 predicted proteins | sample ER_DNA_117_FD_194482 | JGI IMG/M metagenome (GOLD analysis project Ga0307278, IMG submission 194482) | Bulk soil microbial communities from the East River watershed near Crested Butte, Colorado, United States - ER_DNA_117 | ecosystem: Environmental > Terrestrial > Soil > Floodplain | place...
AGTGCACGAACTTGTGGTAGCGGGTGCGCTCGGGCGCCCACACGAACCAGTAGTCGATGGTGTCGAGCGGGCCGACCAGCTCCGGCTCCAGGCCGGTCTCCTCGCGGACCTCGCGCAGGGCGGTCTGCTCCACCGTCTCGCCCTGCTCCTGGGCCCCCTTGGGGAGGGTCCACTGGAGGGTGCCCCGGACCGAGCGGTGGGCAACCAGGGTCACCGGCGCGTCGGGCCGCAGCTCGGCCAGGACCACCCCGCCGGCCGAGACGGCACGGGCGGTCCGCACGGTCAGCTCGCCTGCCTGGTGACGGGGGCGACCACGGCGCTGGTCGCCTTGACCAGGTCGGCGCCCCGCACCTTGAGGATCACGCCGGGCTCGCCGGCGGCCGCGTAGACCACGTCCTGGCTGGCCACCCGCTCGTCCACCACCAGGGTGGTCGGGCATTCCAGGGCGACCGGCGGGACGAAGGCCAGCAGGTACCCGGTCAGGCCGGGGGCCCGGTCGGGCGGGACCAGGTCGAGCTCGAGCCGGCCCAGCAGCTCGGCGACGCTGGCGGTGTCGACCTCGGCGTCGGCCGGGGCGAGCACGACCACGCACCCGTCGTCGTCGGCCAGCAGGGTCGGCCGGCCGACGGCCAGGGGCGGCAGGCCGAGGACGCCGGGAGCGGTCGCGAGGTCGCGGAGCGGTCCCGGGAGCTGGGAGAGCTCGTGCACGACGTCGTCGGCGAGCAGGTGGTTGTGGACGTCGATGCTTGATCGCACGGGATCTCCAGAAACGCGAGTCGGCGGTCGAGCGCACCCGAGTATAGCGGGAGGCCGGAGCCTTGGTGCCCCGGCCTCGGTCGCTCCCCCTACGGCCCCCCAAGGCGCCTGTGCCCCGCCTGGGCCCGAGCCCCGCCGAGCTCAGCGCGATCCGCCCTTGCGCCCGATCCTCTGGTAGAACTCGATCCCGTAGCGCTGCTTGGTCGTCTCGCCGCCCTTCTTGCCGCCCATGCGGCCGATCTTGCCGAAGAAGTCGTCGCCGTAGCGCTTCTTGGTGGTCTGTCCGCCCTTGCGCCCGGCCTCGGCCCTGCTCATCTTCTTGGTTTCCGGCATCCGACCACCTCCTCCTCGATTCGGTTGCCCTGGTTGTTCGTGCGTAAACCACTTGAACGGGTACAGGTCCCCGGCGCGTATGCTGCGGGGCATGTCCCAGCTGTCCCCGGCCCAGCGTGAGGCCCTCGGCGCCCTGCTCGAGGCGGCGCCGTTCGCCGGGGTCGTCCGCGACCTCGGCCGGCGCTTCTCGGACCACGGCCACCAGCTGTTCCTGGTCGGCGGGACGGTCCGTGACGCCCTGCTCGACCGCAGCTCGCCCGACATCGACCTGACCACCGACGCCACCCCCGACCAGATCCTGGCCGTGGTCCGCCGATGGAGCGACGGGGTGTGGCTCCAGGGGGTGCGCTTCGGCACCGTCGGGGTCCGCAAGGGCGACTTCCGGCTGGAGATCACCACCTTCCGCTCCGACACCTACCGCGAGGACTCCCGCAAGCCCGAGGTGACCTTCGGGCGCTCGATCGACGAGGACCTGGCCAGGCGCGACTTCACCGTGAACGCGATGGCGATGCGGCTGCCCGACGGGCCGTTCGTCGACCCTCACGGCGGGCTGGGCGACCTGGCGGCCAAGCGGCTGCGCACCCCCTCCAGCCCCGAGGTGTCGTTCGACGACGACCCGCTGCGCATGCTGCGGGCGGCTCGGTTCGCCGCCCAGCTGGAGCTGGTCCCGACCCCGGAGACGCTGGCCGCCATCGGCGAGCGCCGCGGCCGGCTGCAGATCGTCTCCCGCGAGCGGATCCGCGACGAGCTGAGCAAGCTCCTGCTGGGCCGGGTCCCGGCCAAGGGCCTGTGGCTGGCCGTGAACACCGGGCTGGCCGGCGAGTTCCTACCCGAGCTGCCCGCCCTGGCCCTCGAGCAGGACCCGGTCCACCGCCACAAGGACGTGCTGCGCCACACCGTCGCGGTGGTCGAGCGGGCCACCGCCTTCGACGCCGACGAGCCCGACCTGACCCTGCGCATGGCCGCCCTGCTGCACGACATCGGCAAGCCCCGCACCCGCCGGGTCGGGCCCGACGGGGTCAGCTTCCACCTGCACGAGGTGGTCGGGGCCAAGATGGCCGAGAAGCGGCTGACCGAGCTGCGCTACCCGGGTGACTTCATCGCCGACGTGCGCCAGCTGGTCCTGCTCCACCTGCGGTTCCACACCTACCGGCTGGGCTGGAGCGACTCGGCGGTGCGGCGGTACGTGCGCGACGCCGGGCCGCTGCTCGACCGGCTGAACTTCCTGGTCCGCTCCGACTGCACCACCCGCAACGTGTTCAGGGCCCGGCAGCTGGCCGGCTACTCCGACGAGCTGGAGGAGCGGATCGCCCGGCTGGAGGCCGAGGAGGAGCTGGCCAGCATCCGGCCGCCGCTGGACGGCCGCCAGGTGATGGAGCTGCTCGGGATCCCCCCGGGCCCCCTGGTCGGCAAGGCCCTCGCCCACCTGCTGGAGCTGCGTCTGGACCGCGGCCCCATGTCCGAGGAGGAGGCCGTCGAGGCCCTGCGGGCCTGGGCCGAGGAGCAGGGCCTGGACCCGCCGGGCTAGAGGCGAACGACAAGGCCCTCGTCTGGGCCGAGGCGTAGCGGGCGTAGGCCGATCGGTGCGCCGGTGACGCGGGCCGGGGCGGTGGCCAGCTCCAGGCGACCCGTCTCGTGGCCCTCGACCCGGTAGTCGAGCTCCTCGCCGGTGAAGTTGAGGGCGACCAGCAGGCGCTCGTCGCCGGCCGTGCGCAGGTACGCGTAGCAGCCGCCGGGGGCGTCGGGCAGGGAGCGGTAGTCGCCGCCGTGGAGGGCGGCCGAGCCCTTGCGGAACCAGATCAGCCGCCGGTAGAGGCTCAGCATCGAGGCCGGGTCGTCGCGCTGGGCGGCCACGTTGACGGTGCCTGCCTCGGGGCCCACCGGCAGCCAGGGCTCGCCCCTGCTGAAGCCGGCGCCGGGGGAGCCGTCCCACTGGACCGGGGTGCGCTCGGGGTCGCGGCCGTCGATGTCGACCACGCGGTCGGCCGGGATCTCGCCGTCGGCCTGGCCGATCTCGTCGCCCATGTACACGAACGGGGTGCCGCGCAGGGTCAGCAGCAGCATGGCCGCCACCCTGGCCCTGGCCCAGCCGTTGCCGCCCTCGTCGTAACGGCTGGCCACGCGGGAGATGTCGTGGTCGCCAAGCATCCAGGCCGGCCAGGCGCCGGCCGGCAGCAGCCCGTTGAACTCGTCCACCACCGACCGGAAGGCCTCGGCCTTCCACGGCTGGGTCAGGAACACGAAGTTGTGGGCCAGGTGGAACTCGTCCTGGCCGGAGCCGTAGTAGCGGGCCAGCCGCTTGAGGTCCAGCAGGTAGACCTCGCCAACGGCCATGCGGTCGCCGTAGCCGTCCAGGGTGCGCCGGAAGCGGCGGACGATCTCGTGGACCTCGGGCCAGTCCTCGTCGCGGCGGGGGACCGACTTCAGCTTGTTGAGCCGCCGGTGCCTGGCCTCCTCGGAAATCCCCAGGTCCTCCTCGTCCAGCTCGACCAGCGGGTTGTCGCGCAACTCGGGGTCGCGGGCCATCTTGTGGGCCACGTCGACCCGGAAGCCGTCGACGCCCCGGTCCAGCCAGAAGCGCATGACCCCGTCCATGGCCTCCCGCACCTCGGGGTTCCACCAGTTGAGGTCGGGCTGCTCGGGCATGAACGAGTGCAGGTACCACTGGCCGGTGCGCTCATCGAAGGTCCAGGCCTTGCCGGCCCTGGTGAACGAGCTCATCCAATTGTTGGGCGGCCCCCCGTCCGGCCGGGAGTCGGCCCAGACGTACCAGTCGCGCTTGGGGCTGTCCCGCGACGAGCGCGACTCCAGGAACCAGGGGTGGCGGTCGGAGGTGTGGTTGGGCACCAGGTCGACCACCACCCGGATCCCGCGGGCATGGGCCTCGGCCACCAGCTGGTCGAAGTCGTCCAGGGTGCCGAACAGCGGGTGGACGTCGGTGTAGTCGACGACGTCGTAGCCGAAGTCGGCCATGGGCGACGGGTAGAACGGCGACAGCCAGATGGCGTCCACCCCGAGCGACCCCGGGGTGCCGTCGTTCAGGTGGTCGAGCCGCGAGGTGATCCCGGCCAGGTCACCGACCCCGTCGCCGTTCGCGTCGGCGAAGCTGCGCGGGTAGATCTGGTAGATGACCCCGTGCCCCCACCAGTCCCCTGTAGCCAAGTGGCCTTGCTCCCTCAGCGCTCGGTGCCGGCTGCGAACTCCTCGACCAGCTTGCGGGCCTCGTCGTCGGTGTACTGCACCGGCGGCGACTTCATGAAGTAGGCGGCGGGGCCGAGCAGCGGCCCGCCGATGCCGCGGTCGAGGGCCAGCTTGGCGCAGCGGACGGCGTCGATCACCACGCCGGCCGAGTTGGGGGAGTCCCAGACCTCCAGCTTGAGCTCCAGGTTGATGGGGACGTCGCCGAAGGCGCGGCCCTCGACCCGGATGTAGCACCACTTGCGGTCGTCCAGCCAGGGCACGTAGTCGCTCGGCCCCACGTGGACGTTGCGCTTGCCCAGGTCGTGGTCGACCTGGGAGGTGACGGCCTGGGTCTTGGAGATCTTCTTGGACTCCAGCCGGCTGCGCTCCAGCATGTTCATGAAGTCCATGTTGCCGCCGAAGTTCAGCTGGTAGGTGCGGTCGATGTGGATGCCGCGGTCCTCCATCAGCCGGCTCAGCACGCGGTGGACGATGGTGGCCCCGACCTGCGACTTGATGTCGTCGCCGATGATCGGCACCCCGGCCCGCCGGAAGCGCTCGGCCCACTCGGGCCGGCCGGCGATGAACACCGGCAGGCAGTTGACGAAGGCCACGCCGGCCTTGAGGGCCTGCTCGGCGTAGAAGCGGGCGGCCTCCTCGGAGCCGACCGGCAGGTAGCAGACGAGCACGTCGGCGCCGGAGGCGGCCAGGGCCACGGCCACGTCGACCGGGGCGGCGTCGGACTCGTGGATGGTCTCGGAGTAGTACTTGCCGAGCCCGTCCAGGCTCGGCCCGCGCTGCACCTCGACCCCCAGCGGGGGCACGTCGGCGAACTGGATGGTGTTGTTCTCGCTGGAGCGGATGGCCTCGGCCAGGTCACGCCCGACCTTCTTGGCGTCGACGTCGAAGGCGGCGACGAACTCGATGTCGCGGACGTGGTAGCCCCCCAGCTCGACGTGCATCAGCCCGGGGACTTCCTCACCCGGCTGGGCCTCGGCGTAGAACTGCACGCCCTGCACCAGCGACGACGCGCAGTTGCCCACGCCGACGATCGCGACGCGTAGCTTTCCCATCGTTGTCTGGTCTCCTCCTGAGACGGCGCGGCCTACCCGGTCTGAGCGGGCAGGCGGGGGTCGCGCGGGGACTGGGGAAGCTGGGTCGAGGGCTCCGGCCCAGCGGGGTCCTGCTCGGCGGGCGGCTCGGTGGAGCGCCGCTCGCGGGCGATCAGACGGTCGAGCCAGGCGATCTCGCGCTCCCGCTCGTCCAGCCCGTGGTCCATCAGCTCGAGGGTGTAGGCGTCCATGCGCTCGCGGGCGGTCCGCACCGAGGCGCGCAGGTCGGACAGCCGCTCCTGGAGGTAGCCGCGCCGCCGCTCGAGCTGAGAGAGGCGGGCCTCCGGCCGCAGGTAGCGGAAGAAGGCCAGGCGCATGGAGAACCGGTCCTGCTCCAGGTCGTGGCCTTCGGCCGTCTCCAGGAGCCGGTGGAACAGGCGGTTGCCGTTGTCGGTCAACCGGTAGAGGTGCTTCTTGCGCGAGGTGAACGGCGCGACCTCGACCTCGAGGGCGCCGTCGGCGGCCAGCCGCTTGAGGCACGGGTACAACGAGCCGTAGCTCACCCGCCAGAAGGCACCGAGCTTGAGCGAGAGCTGCTTCTTCAGCTCGTACCCGGACATCGGTGCCTCCTTGAGCAGCCCTAACACGGCCAGCTCGAGCACGGAGCACGTCCCCTCTTGCTGTGGTTCACTACTGCAGACCGGATCGATGTATCGGTTCGATGTATCGCCACGATAGGTACGTTCACGCGAGTATGTCAACTCGCGTTGCCGAGCCGTGATCCGTTCCCGTCGCAAAGCCGCCAGGTACACTGGCGCCGAGATGCGGCTTGTCGACTACACCCTGGCCAAGCGGGCGAAGCTCACCGAGCTCCGCGGCGGCCGGCTGTCGCGCGACGACGTCTGCGACGCCCACCCCGAGCTGCTGCGGGCCGCCCGCAACGTCGGCGAGCAGACGCCGACCCCCTGCCCGGTCTGCGCCGCCGAGCCGCTGGTCCACGTCACCTACGTCTTCGGCGACGCCCTGCGCCAGGCCAACGGCCGCGTCTGGCCCCGCAACGGCCTGGCCGACCTGCACCGCTCCATGGACGAGGTGGCCTGCTACGTGGTCGAGGTCTGCACCGCCTGCTACTGGAACCACCTGGCCCAGCGCTACCTCCTCGGCCGCCGCCACGTCGGCTGAAATCGGCTTTGGCCAAGGGTTGGAGTAGCATTCCTGCGCTATGGCAGCACCCCCGATCACCCCCAACCGGGCCGCCAGGCACCAGCAGCAGCCCAGACCGCAGAGCACGGCGGGCAAGCAGACCCCCCCGAGGCGCTCCCGCCTGCGCCGGGTCCTGCGCTGGGCGCTGTGGCTGGCCGTGCCGGCCGTGGCCGTCGCCGCGGGCACCGTCGTCGGACTGATCTACGCCTTCGCCCGGGTGCCGCTGCCCAACGAGGTGCCGACCGCCCAGACGATCGTGTTCCTCGACGAGACCGGCCAGAAGGAGATCGGCACCCTCTCGGCCCAGGAGAACCGCCGCGTGGTGCTGCTCGCCAAGATCCCCGAGGACGCCCGCCGGGCGGTGCTGGCCGCCGAGGACCGCGACTTCTACGAGCACGGGGCCATCTCCTGGCGCGGGCTGGCCAGGGCGACCGCGGCCAACCTGCTGCGCCGCCGGATCTCCGAGGGCGGCTCGACCATCACCCAGCAGTACGTGAAGAACGCCTTCCCGGGGGTCGGCCGCGACCGGACCCTGTTCCGCAAGCTGAAAGAGGCCGTGCTCGCGGTCAAGCTGGAGCGCAAGTTCCCCAAGGACAAGATCCTCGAGTTCTACATGAACACGGTCTACTTCGGCCGGGGGGCCTACGGCATCGACGCCGCCGCCCGCACCTACTTCAAGGAGAAGGCCGAGCAGCTCAAGCCGGCCCAGTCGGCCCTGCTGGCGGGCGTGATCCGCAGCCCCGAGTTCTACGGCCGCCGGGAGCACGCGGCCTCGGCCAAGGTGCGGCGCGACTACATCCTCCAGGCGATGGTCGACCGCGGCTGGCTGTCGGCCAAGGACGGGCGCGCCGCGCTGAAGTCGAAGCTGGGGATCTCCTGGACGACCAAGCCCCAGGGCATCGCCAACTCGCGGGCGCCCTTCTTCCTCGAGAAGGTGCGCGAGTACCTGGTCGGCCGCTACGGCGCCGAGGCGGTCAACCTGGGCGGCCTGCGCGTGCGGACCACCCTGGACATGACCATGCAGGACCAGGCCAACACCACCGTCAAGCGGATCATGAACGACCCGGCCCACGACCCCAAGGCGGCCCTGGTCGCGATCGACCCCCGCAACGGGGCGGTGCGGGCCATGTACGGCGGCCGCAACTACAAGTCGCGCCAGTTCAACTACGCCACCAACGCCATCCGCCAGGCCGGCTCGACCATGAAGCCGTTCGTGCTCGCCCAGGCGCTCAACGCCGGCGTCTCGATCAACACCGTCTACCCGGGGCCGGCGAAGCTGATCGTCGACGGCCAGCCCTTCACCAACTACGGCGACGCCAACTACGGCCCGATGACCCTGCGGGACGCCACCCGGCTGTCGGTCAACACCATCTACGTGCAGCTGATGCAGCTGGTGGGGCCCGACCGGGTGGCCAAGTTCGCCAAGGCCCACGGTCTGGAGGCCGAGCTCGGCGGCCCGTCCAAGCCGGGCCGGGACCCGCGGCCGCTCGAGGACGCGCCGGTGCTCAAGCCCGTCCTGGCCCTGTCCCTCGGGTCGGGGGACGTCACCACCCTGCAGCTGGCCTCGGCCTTCGGGACCTGGGCCTACCGCGGCATCCACCAGACCCCGCACCTGGTCGAGAGGGTGGTCGACTCCAGGAACCGGGTGCTGGAGGACAACACCCACCCGCAGGGCACCCAGGTGATCGCCCAGGTCCACGCCGACACCATCAACATGGTCCTGCGCGGCGCGGTCGAGAACGGCACCGGCACCAGGGCCCGCCTGTTCGGCCGCGAGGTGGCCGGCAAGACGGGCACCACCAGCAACTACACCGACGCCCGCTTCGTCGGCTACACCACCGACCTGGTCACCTCGGTCTGGCTCGGCTACGACAACCCGAAGCACAAGCTGGTGAACCTCCGCGGGCTCTCCGGCGTGTCCGGCGGGACGCTGCCGGCCCAGATCTGGCACGACTTCATGGACCAGGCGACCCGCAACCGGCCGAACCAGCCGTTCCAGCCCCCGGCCGAGCTCGGCGGGCAGGTGCTGAACCCGACCACCTCGGCCCCGCCGGCCACCGTGCCCCCCACCACCCAGCCGGGGTTCCCCGGCCAGCCCCAGCCGACCGTCCCCCTGCCCACCCAGCCCGGCCCGTCGCTGCCGCCGCCCTCGCAGACCCTCCCCCAGCAGCCGGGTCCCAACCCGACCCAACCCTAGGCAGGCCGGGGGGATGCGGGCCGCGACCGCGGCGGGCAGCACCCGGGGTGGTCAGGCCGGAGGGGGGCGGCCCTCCCGATGGGCCGGGGCCTGGTGGCGCGGCCACCCCCCGGACCGCGGCGCCGACCTGCTGGTCCTGGGACTGTGGCTGATCACGCGGGCGGTCCTGCTGGTTGTCTCCCTCAACCCGAAGCTGTACTCGGCCGCGCTGTTCGGCGACGTCCGCTTCTACGGGGCCAAGGTGGAGCGCATGTTCCAGGGCGAGCTGCCCTACCGGGACGTGGCCACCGAGTACCCGCCGGGCAGCGTGCCCTTCACCATCCTGCCCGCCCTGGTGGTCGGCACCGGCGGCGGCTACCGGCTCGCCTTCGCCTGCGAGATGCTGGCCGTCGACGCCGTCGGGCTCTGGGCCGCCACCCGCCTGTCCCGGGTGGTCGACGCCGGCCGCCGCCGCATCCCGCTGGCCTACGTGCTGGCCATGGTGGCCGTCGGGCCGCTGCTGGTGCTCCGCTTCGACCTGGTGCCGGCGGTGTGCGTGCTGGTGGCGGCGGCGATGGCCGCCGAGGGGCGGTTCGGCTGGGCGGCGGCCGCGCTCGGCTACGGCACCGCGGCCAAGATCTTCCCAGGGGTCCTGGCCCCGCTGCTGGTCCTCGGGATGGTCCCGGCGCTCGGCTGGTGGCGGTCGCTCTCCCGGACGGTGCCGCCGTTCCTGGCCGGCTTCGGCCTCACCGTGGTGCCGGCGTTGGCCCTCTCGGCCAGGGGGACCGCCGACTCGGTGCTCTACCACGTGCAGCGGGGGGTGCAGATCGAGAGCCTCTGGGCCAACCTGATCGGCATCGCCCACCTGTTCGGCCTGCCCGCCCATACCGTCTACGGCTTCGGGGCCTACGACCTCGACTCCGGCGTGTCCGGGGTCGCCAAGGCCCTCTCCGGGGTGGCCACCGTGGTCGCCCTGGCCGCGGCGGCCTGGCTGGTCTGGCGCCGCGCCCGGGCCGAGGGCGGGCTCGGCCCGGCCGACTGGGCCGGCGCCTTCACCCTCGGGACCTTCGCCTTCGTCCTGCCCACCAGGGTCCTGTCGCCCCAGTACCTGGTCTGGCTGTGCGCCCCCATGGCCGGCCTGGCCCTGGTCCTCGCCGGCCGGCGGGCGCTCTGGACGCTGGTCGCGGCCGCCGCGGTCAGCCAGGTGGTGTTCCCCTTCCGCTACACCCAGCTGCGGCGCCTCTACCCGTTCGACATCGGCCTGCTGACCATGCGCAACCTGCTGCTCCTGGCCGCCTGCGCCCTGGTTGTCCGGGCCTTCCACCGGCGCCCGGAGGCCGGCGGGGGGGCTGTGGACAACCCCGGGTGACTGTCGGGGGCTGGTGGGAGACTTGCCCCATGGCTGGGATCACGAGACACCCCACCGGAGCCGGCGGTTGGCGGCGCGGGCAGCGCGCCTGCTACCCTCGGCCGGCTTCACACTCCTGCTCCCGCAACGGGGGCCGCTCAGTCCAGAGGAGGTGACATGCGTCACTACGAAGTCATGCTGATCCTCGACCCCAGCCTGGAGGACAAGGACGCCAAGGCGGCGGTCGATCGGTTCCTGACCACCGTCACCAGCCGTGGCGGCACGGTCGGCAACATCGACCACTGGGGCAAGCGCCGGTTCGCGTACGAGATCCGGCACCTCGAAGAGGGCTACTACACGGTCGTCGACCTCGAAGCGACGCCCGAGACGGTCGACGAGCTGTCGCGGGTGCTCTTCCTGGCCGACAATGTGATCCGGCACAAGGTCATCCGGCCCCAGGCCGCCTGACCGGCGTTCTCCTTCCCCGCTGGCCCCGACCGAGGCCGCCCGGCCGAGGTCGTGGCCGTCGTACTGGTTCGTGCCCGGCCACCGAGCCGGCGCGGGATGCGAGAGGTGGTACACCGCACGTGGCAAACGACAACCAGGTGATGCTCGTCGGCAACCTGACCGACGACCCCGAGCTGCGCTTCACCCCCAACGGGGCGGCCGTGGCCAACTTCCGGCTGGCCGTCACCCCCCGCGTCCGCGAGGGCGACTCCTGGAAGGACGGGGAGACCTCGTTCTTCCGGATCAACGTCTGGCGCCAGCAGGCCGAGAACGTGGCCGAGACCCTGCAGAAGGGCACCCGCTGCATCGTGGTCGGCCGGCTCCGGACCCGCTCCTGGGAGACCCCCGAGGGCGAGAAGCGCTCCGTCACCGAGGTCGAGGCCGACGAGATCGGCCCCAGCCTCAAGTTCGCCACCGCCAAGGTCGAGCGCTCCAGCCGGGGCGGCTCGGGCGGCGGCGGCGGCGACTGGGCGGGCAGCGCGGCCGGGGCGAGCAAGGGCGGCCAGTTCAACG
>Ga0307278_10001646_pt1 | contig 11059 bp, 8 predicted proteins | sample ER_DNA_117_FD_194482 | JGI IMG/M metagenome (GOLD analysis project Ga0307278, IMG submission 194482) | Bulk soil microbial communities from the East River watershed near Crested Butte, Colorado, United States - ER_DNA_117 | ecosystem: Environmental > Terrestrial > Soil > Floodplain | place: USA...
GTCGTCGTAGCCGGGCGAGATCCACTCCGCCCGGCTGTCGAACAGCGGGTCGTTGACCCTCGTCTGCTCCGGGACGGGAAACTGCATCGTCATCCCCATCGGATGGCGGTCGTACCCCATCTCGGCTTCGTGGCGCCGGACGCGGTCGGTCACCCAGTACTGCCAGGCCGTGGAGTCGCCCCACTCGGGCGTGCCCGCCTGGCCCAGCATCTCGGCGAAGGCCGGGTCGACCTTCCCGCCGCCCGAGGACTCATTCGCCACCTCCCAGAGCAGGTTGGGCAGGTCGTGGAGGGTGTCGACCACCTTGCGGATGTAGGCCTCCTGGAGCGCCTGGACGCGCGGGTCCAGCGGCAGGACCTGGTAGTCGACGATCGAGCCGATCCCGATCCCGTTGACGTTGTTGGCGGCGTGGAACGGGTGACCCTCGACGTGGTCGGGTGCTGGGCTGAGGTGCAGGGCGAACCCGTCGAAGAACATCACCGCGACGTAGATCCCTCGCTTGCCCGCGGCGACTACGCGGTCGCGGAGCCGGTCGAAGAACGCCTGATCGAACCGGTCCAGGTCGAACTTGGGCTTGCCGTCCTTCGCCTCGCCAGGACCGGTTCGGGCCCAGGGCTGCGGCGTCATGCACAGGTGGAAGTCGCCGCCGGCGGCCTGGGACTTGAACTGCTCCCAGCGCCAGAGCCGGATGAAGTTGTGGCCATGCTCGGCCAGGAAGTCCAGGTAGGCGCCGTAGTCAAGCTGCTCGGAGGTCTCAGCGCAGCCCGCACCGGGACCCATCCCGTCATGGAGGTTGTTCCAGATGTGGGATCCGGTGAGGTAGACGGCCTTGCGTTGGTCGGATGCGACGGTGAAGTAGCGCGGGTTCGCCTCCGAGACGACGAGGGGCCCACGGGCGGCGTCGGGCCCCCGCACGGGTTGGGACGAGGTGGTCATGACGTCCTCTGCGTCAACCTCGGGACGGTCGTGCGTCGGTGCTTCGTGGCTAGCCATAGCTCGCTGTCTCCTTCCTCTCATGCGCTCCAGTGGCGAGGGTGCCTGGAGGCAACGGATCTGCTGGGAGCACCTACTCCTTGCTCGAACAGCCGCGGGCCGGATCCGACCCCAACGTTCGTCTGTTCACCGTCCGAGCGTTATGGCGCTGCTCCTTGTCAAGGTGCTCCAGTCTCCCTTCGTCCTCGTCGAGTTCGTTCATCAGGAGGCCCCGGGACGACGCATCCGGTGCTAATCGAGCAGGTCCACGCCCAGGATGCAGCGCCGCGTCTCCTCATCCGAAGTGCCACGCAGTCGCGCGACCAGCCTCGGCATCGCGTTGAACTCGCATCCCGGTGTCCGCGTAACGATCGCCACCGGGAACGACACCGAAAGGGCGCCGAAGACCAGAAGGTCGCCCGCATACACCCACACGGCCAGTGCGGTGGTCCAGATCTCACCTGAAGCCAGGTAGCCAACCGACCCGATCGCCGCGGCGCCGGCCAGGAACACGACGATCGGCCAGACGCCCCAACGCCGCCGCAACCCGATGTTGAACACGTCGGCAAGCAGGCACAGCGTGAACACGGTGACGAACCAGAAATCCGACTCGATGAGGTTGAGGTCCCGGAAGATGTCCCACTTGGTGACCAGCTCGACCAGCGCGTAGACGGAGGCCGCCCCGAGGACCACCCGGATCAGCAGCCCAACCGGACCGGGCCCGGCCGGGCCGCATCCCGTGCCTGTCGTTGATGACTTGCATGCCGTAGCTCCCTTCGACGCCTCTGCGCCACCCATGTCCCACCTCCACCTCTGCCGTCCGAATGCCGCTGGTCGGCTCCTCCAACGTACGAAGGGAGGCCGCCGCGGCCATCACGCGAAGGTGGAACATCCGGTGGAAGTCTTGGAAGGCAGGCGCGGTCCGGGAGGAGGGCGGGAGCAGGCCACCTCAGGGGATGAGGCCGAGCTCGCGGGCGCGCGTCACGGCCTGGGTGCGGTTGGCCGCGCCGAGCTTGTCGAAGATGTGGCTGGTGTGCTTCTTGACCGTCTCGATCGTGACCACGAGCTCGTTGGCGATCTCCCGGTTGCGCCGGCCCGCGGCGATGAACGAGAGCACCTCGAGCTCCCGGGCGGTGAGAGGCTCGATCAGCCCCGATCCCGCCGGAGCGGCCGTCGCCGGGGGCCCCGCGGGCGCGAACGCCTGGACGACTCGGTTGAGGTGCTCCTGCGCCGTGCCGGAGGCGGCCGCCGCCCGGCCCCACCGGCGCGCCCCGATGAGGCTCTTCAGGAGCGCGGCCATCCGGGGCCCCTCGTCGGCGAAGACGCGCACGTAGCGCTCCGGCCGGGCCAGGGACAGGGCCTCGGCCACAGCGGTGAGGGCACCCTCGTGGTCGCCCGCCGCCTGCAGCGCCAGCGCCCGCAGGGCCCGGATCTCGATCACGCTTCCGGCGCGGCCCTGGAACTCGGCGAGGGCGTCGAGGCGATCGAGAAGCCCGAGGGCCCGAGCCGGCTCGGAGCGGGCGAGGAGGACCCGGGCGAGCACGAGGTAGTCGCGCTCCCGCGGGTAGGAGACCTCGTCGTCGTCCGAGAGCCCCCGCTCCTCCGTCCATCGGGCGGCCTGGTCGATGCGGCCCTGGGCGAGGAGGAGCCGGGCCCGTTCGGCCGGGGCGGGGTTGAACAAACTGGCTACCTCGACCGTCGGATAGATCCGGCAGGCTTCATCCATCGCATCCAGGGCGGCGTCTGCCTCTCCCATCGCTTGGCGGATCCAGCCGAGCGTGCACAACCCGCGATCCCATTTCCTTAACACCAACACCTGTCGGCACAACTCGATGCCTTGGGTCACGTGCTCGAGGGCGAGGTCCAACTCGTCGCGCTCGTAGAGCACCTCGGCAATCCCCACGTGCGGCTCACCGGCCTGGTACGCGGTGCGACGGCCACCCTCAGTGGCGAAGCGCAGGCCGTCTTGGTAGGTGCGGAGGGCCGCGCCGAGCCTGCCGCGCGCCCGCTGCACCCGGCCGAGGGTGAAGCCGTTCGACATGACGGGATCGAGCTCCGCTGTCGCCCTGCCCTCCACGATCAACTCGGCGAAGGCGCGCTCGGCGTCCTCCATCCGCCCGCCCATCCAGTCGGCAAAGGCCAGCAGCCAGCGGGCCCAGAAGCGAGGAGCGTGTTCCTCATCGGCCATCTCGGCCAGCGCCGACTGTGCATAGTCTGCCGTCCCCGCGCTGTCTCCCCGCACCGCCGCCAGCTCGGCCCGTAACAGCGAGATCGCAGCGGGAATCTCAGCGACCATGCCTGCGGTCGTGCGCACACCCGGCCGCTGTGGCTGGCGCCGTGGGTCGAAGGCGCGTTCGGCATGCTCCAGGAGTCGCTCGACCGAGTGGAGGTGGCCGAGATGGAACTCCATCAAGCCCTGAGCGAGGCACAGGGCTGGGACCGCCTTCACCGCCTCCTCAGGAAGAGCCGAGAGCCATCGCTCCAGGATCACGTCTTCTCCCCGCCGCAAGGTCTCGTCGAGATGCTCCTCCACCAGCCGCGCTGCCGACGGCGCATCCCCGGATCCGAGCCGATGCCGGACGGCATCGTCGATCAGGCCGTGCTGCTCGCACCAGTCGGCGGCCCGCCGGTGGAGCTCGGGCACTAGCTCAGAATTGGACCGCTGCAGACTGGCGCGGAGGAGATCGGCGAACAGGTGGTGGAAGCGATACCAGCGGCGCTCCTCGTCGAGCGAGATGAGGAAGAGGTTGGCGCGTTCGAGTGCCTCGAGCATGTCCTGAGCCCCCGAGGTGCCGGTGACGGCATCGCAGAGGGGACCGCTCAACCGCTCCAGGACCGAGGTCTCGAGCAGGAACGCCCGCACCCGCTCCGGCTGGCGCTTGAGGACCTCCTCACTCAGGTAGTCGAGGATAAAGCGATGGGTTCCGGTGAAGGCGTCCAGGAAGACATCGGGGTCGGGTCGGTCCCGGAGAGAGAGTGCCGCAAGCTGCAGGCCCACCGCCCACCCCTCGGTCCTGCTCTCAAGGGCCGTGACCGCCTCGGGGGCGAGGTCGAGCCCCCAAAGGTCCCGCAGGAAGGCCTCCGTCTCCTCGGGGGTGAAGCGCAGGTCGGCGGCGCGCAGCTCGGAAAGCCGACCGGCGGCGCGCAGCCGCGCGAGCTGAAGCGGCGGGTCGCTGCGGCCGGCGATCACCAGGTGGAGCTGCGGCGGGAGATGATCCAGAAGGAACGCCACGCCGTCGTGGATCGGCTCCGACTCGATCACGTGAAAGTCGTCGATAGCCAGCGCGACCTCGTCGGGCAGGACCTCGAGCTCGTTGATCACGGCGGTCACCACTGCGTGGCTGGAGGCCTCGCCTCCAGGAGTGGAGAGCGAACCGACACGCTCGGCGACGGGCACGCCGGCGCGCTCGAGGGCCGCGGCCACGTAGCGCCAGAAGCGCGCCGGATCGTTGTCGTCCGGATCCAGGGAGAGCCATGCAACCGGCCACTGGGCGCTGTGGACCCAGTCGGCGAGCAGGGTGGTCTTGCCGAAGCCGGCGGGGGCGCACAACAACACCAGATCGGACGCGATGCCATCGTTGAGCCTCTCGATGAGGTGCAGCCGGGGGAGGCTCCCAGGGCGGGAGCGCGGGACGGTGAGCTTCGTCGCCAGGAGCCGGTCCCGCGCGGCGCCCTGGACTCGGGCCGATGCGCGCGAATCCCCCATCACACCCCCGTTGAGCCGGCGACACTCAACAAGCGGATTCTAGCCAGCGAGAGGGCGTCGGCCAGCATTGCGAGGCCCCGGTGATCCCTGCCGACTGCAGCGCCAAGGACCGCACGGCCCGGATCAGGATGAGGCTCCCTTCCGGGCCTGCGATTCGGCAAGCGAGTCGAGGCGCTCCAACAGCTGGAGCGCCCGACCGGGATCGGACCGACAGGTGTTGTCGCCTCCGGTCCGCCGGTCACCGACGTCGCCGCCGGCATCGCCGCTCTCGTGGAGGCCAGTCTGCTCGGCCGGCCAACAGCGTCCGATGTGGCACGGTTCTCGATGCTGGAGACCATCCGCGAGTACGCCCTGGATCAGCTACGGGCAGCGGGTGAGGACTACGAGGTCGGTGGTCGCCATGCGCGCTGTTACGCGGGTCTGGTGGAGCGGGCCGAACCCGAGCTCACCGGAGCAGAGCAGGCGAGCTGGCTCGCACAGCTTGAGGCGGACTACGCCAACCTGCAGGCGGCCCTTGGCTGGGCCAGGCAGACCGGTGATACCGAGCTGGCGCTGAGGATGGCCGGCGGGATGTGGCGCTTCTGGCAGCTGCGGGGCCACCTCACCGAGGGTCGCCACTGGCTCGAGGACCTGCTGGCCATTAAGGGACCTACCAGCGCGTCGCGCGCCAAGGCCGAGCAGGGCCTTGGCGGCATCTGCTACTGGCAGTTCGACCTCGACGCGGCCGAGACCGCCTACCACCAGGCCCGCGACCTGGCCAAGGAGCTGGGCGACTGGTGGCTGGAGCTGGAGGCCCTGTTCGGGTTGGCCTTCACCCTGGCCTGCCATCGGGGTGACCTGCAGACGGCGGCACCTATCGAAGAGCAGTTCCAGGCCCTCGTCGCCGAGCATCCGGACCCGCTCGCGATCGGCCTCGGCCTGGCGACCTCGCAGGTGATGCGGCTGTTCGCCGGGGATCTCGACGGCTCCCGCTTCTATGGTGAGCAGTGCCTTGCCGGGACCCGCGCCTTGGGGGTGCGGTGGTACGAGAGCCAGACCTTACGGACCCTGGCACTCACCTCCCTGCTGCAGGGTCGCTACGAGCAGGCCGAGGGCGAACTGCGGGAGTGTCTCCACATCGCCTCGGAGTTGGGTGATCTGGCTGGCGCGGCCATGGATCTTGACCGGCTGGGGCAGGCGGCGGTCGCCCTCGGACGCCCCGAGGCAGGGGTTGTCCTGGCCGGAGCCGCCGACGGTCTTCGGCAGCCCCTCGGCGGCGCACTCACTGTGGAGGCCTTCCGGTGGGAGACCGAGCACCCGCGAGACGCCGCCCGGCGATTCCTCACCGACACACAGGTCGAGCGTGCCTGGGCGCAAGGACGCACTATGAGCCTGGAGAAGGCTGTCGCCTACGCCCGCACCGCGTGAGTTCTGCACCGATGACCACCCGCGACCCGCCGCCCGACCGGTTTCGCGCAGTCGCGCAGGACCTTAGGAGCCTGCGGCCGTCTGGGTGAGGCTGGTCCACCCGGCGGCCTGGATGGTGGCCAGGCTGGCGCGGATGTCGTCGTAGGCGCTGTCGTCGACTGCGGTGAAGCCCTGAATGAAGCCGTGATCGAGCGCCGGTCGCGCCGACGGGTCGTCGCCCAGCTCGACCAGCAGCTCCCGCACCTCGTCCTTCAGCTGATCGGGGAGGCGGCTGGCGGCCACGACCAGCTCGATGGTCGAGGGTCCGAAGGTGTCGACCACGCGGAGGCGGTCGGCCAGCTGCGGATGGTCGCGGAGCTCGATGGCCAGGACCTGGGAGTCGATCGCGGCCGCGTCGACGGCGCCGGCGTCCACCAGCCAGACGTACGGCAGCCCGCAGATCACGCCAAGGTCGGCCTGGCCGTGTTCGAACTGGTCGAAGGAGGTGCCGGCCACCAGGACGACCGGACGGCCGAGCCGGTCGGCGATCCGGTCGGCCAGGAACCGGTACACGGGCAGCATGTTGGGGGCCAGGAAGGTCGCGAACCGCAGCGGTGCCCCTTCCTGGTGGACGCTCATGTCTGGGTTATCGGCCGGTGGGTCTCGTACATGCGCACAGCCACGACCAGGCCGGAGGCGGCGGTGAGGGCGGCGATGACCCAGACGGCGGCCTCCAGGCCGGCGAGGTCGGCGACCACGCCGGCGAGCAGGGCACCGACGGCGAAGCCGGTATCACGCCACAGCCGATAGACCCCGACGGCGGTGGCGCGCCAGCTGGGGTGGGCGACGTCGCTGATGGCGGCGAGCAGGGTCGGGTAGACCATGGCCGTGCCGACCCCGAACAGGATCGCGCAGGCTGCCCAGGGCAGGAAGCTGCCGGCCACTGCGGTGCCGGCGAGCGCGACGGCCTGCACCAGCATCCCTGCGGTGATGAGGGGCTTGCGGCCCAGCCGGTCCGACAGGGGACCGGTGAGGAGTTGGCCGAGGCCCCAGACGGCCGGATAGAGCGCGGCGAGCAGGCCGATCTGGCTGACGGGGAGGCCGCCGCGAACAAATAGCAGCGGCAGCAGCCCCCAGGCGAGCCCGTCGTTGAGGTTGTTGACCAGCCCGGCCTGGCTGCAGGCCGACAGGGCCGGCTCGCGCCAGCTGGTGCGGACCACGACCTCGCGGGTCGACAGCCGCTCCCCGCCGGCCGCACCCTGCCCGTTGTCGGGGCCTGGGTCGGCGTCGGTTGCGCGCCCGGCGTCAGTCAGCTGGGCATCGAGCTGGGCGTGCCCGCGGGTCTCGCGGACCAGCAGCGTCGACAGGCCAAGGCCGAGGCCGGCGTAGGCCAGGCCGAGGTAGAACGGTTCGGGCCGTAGCCCGGCCCTGGCCGCGATCAGCCCGGTGAGGTAGGCGGTGAGGGCGACCGCGAGGTAGCCGGCGGCTTCGTTGAGGCCCATGGCCAGCCCGCGGCGCTGTGGGCCGGCCAGGTCGATCTTCATGATCACGGTGGTGGACCAGCACAGACCCTGGTTGATGCCGAGCAGGACGTTGGCCGCGACGATCCAGGTCCAGGTGGGCGCCCAGATGAGCAGCACGGGCACCGGCAGGCCGACCAGCCAGCCGACGACCAGGACGGGTTTGCGGCCGTAGCGGTCGGCGAGGGTGCCGGCCAGGAAATTGGTCGCCGCCTTGGTCAGCCCGAAGGCGACGATATAGGTGAGAGCGGCCGAGGCCGCCGCCAACCCGAAGACCTCGGTGGCGAGCAGTGAGAGCAGGCTTCGTTCTTGGCCAACCATGCCGCCGACCAGGGCGTTGACGCCGACCAGGAGGGAGAACTGGGCCAGGTTGGCCCGCAAGCCCAGCCGCAGCCCACTCGGGCGGGCCGGCGCCGGCTGGTTCACGAGCGGGCCAGGGCCTGGCCGGTGGCCCGCTGCCAGTCTTGAGGGCCGCCGAGGGCGACGCGCAGGTCCGTGTGGCCGGCGCGGGCGAGGAGGCTGGCGGCGGTCATGGCCCGCTCGCCGTGGCCACACATCACGGTGACTGGCCCGCTGGGCAGCGCCGCTGGCAGCTGGTCGCCAGCCAACGCGCCCAGCTCGACCGCGACCGCCCCGGGGAGGTGGCCGTCGGCGACCTCGCTGGCCTGGCGGACATCCAGCACCACGCCGGAGTGGTCGTCGAGGTGCTCGGCCTGGACCAGGGGAAGCTGCGCTTGGGGGAGGCCGGCCGCTTGCCAGGCGGCCATGCCGCCGGCCAGCTCGCCCGTGAGGTGGTCGTAGCCGATGGTGCGGCACTGGCGGGCCAGCTCGCCGCGGTCCTGGTCGTCGTCCAGGACAACGACCAGCGGTTGAGTGTCGTCGACGAGCCAGCCCAGCCAGCTGGCGAACTGCGGCCGCAGCGCGATCGACAACGCCCCGGGGATGTGGCCGGTCGCGAACGCGGTGACTGGGCGGGCGTCGATCAGCACCCCACCACCAGCCAGGTGCTCGCGCACCTGGTCGGTCGAGAGCAGGGGCAGGACCCGCCAGTCGCGGCCGAGCAGCTCGGGGCCGGCCCGGTTGCGGTCCCGCAGGCGCAGGAAATAAGGCGGGTAGCTGCCGAAGCTGGCCAGGAGCTCGGCCACGAAGGTGTCCTCGTCGGGCGCGGCGAGGAGCCGGTTGTGGCGGCGTTCGGCGCCGATGCTCGTCGTCCGCTCGCCCCCGACCGGGGCCGAGCAGAACGACCCGGCCCCATGGGTCGGGTACACGCCGAGCTCGTCCGGCAGCGGAAGGAGCCGCTGGTGCAGCGACCGGTAGGCGGCCCGGGCCAGCGGCTCGGTCAGCTCCGGGCCGGCCAGATCGGTGCGGGCCACGGTGCCGACCAGCAGCGCCCCGCCGCTGAACAGCGCCTGCGGCCGCTCGCCGTCCCGCAGCAGGTAGCTGACGTGCTCGGGCGCGTGGCCGGGGGTAGCCAGCGCCCGCAAGGTGAGTCCACCCAGGTCGACCTCCTCGTCGTCCTCCAAGCCCCGGTGGCTGAAGCCGAGCCGGCTCGTGCGGGGCGCGAGGACCTGGGCGCCGTCGGCGGCGGCCAGGTCCCGGCTGCCGGTCAGGAAGTCGGCATGTAGGTGGGTCTCCAGGCCATAGGCGATCCGCAGCCGCCGCCACCGGGCCAGCTCCAGATAGGGGGTCGGGTCGCGGGCCGGGTCGACCACCAGCGCCCGTCCGTCGCCCAACTCGACCACATACGCGCTGTTGCCCAGGCCTTCGTCGACGACCGGGTGGATGGTGGGCATGGACGGCTCCTCGGCGCGATCCGTGGTCAGGTGCGGGTAACGGCCAGGCCGGCGGCCTGCCATTCGGGTAGCCCGTCTTCCAACCGCCGGGCCGAGAAGCCCTCCTCGCGCAGCACGGCGACGGCCTCGTGGGCGAAGGCGCAGAACGGACCGCGGCAGTAGGCGACGATCTCCCGGTCCCGGGGCAGCTCGGCCAGCCGTCGGCGCAGCTCGGTAACCGGGATCGACACAGCCCCGGGCAGATGCCCGGCGGCGTGCTCGGTCGCCGGGCGCACGTCCAGCACCACCGGGCTGTCACCGTCCTCGAGGCGGCGGGCCAGCTCCTGGTGGGTCACCGGCTCCAGCTCATCGCGGGCGCCCAGGTAGGCGGCGGCCAGCCGCTCCAGCTCAGCCAGCCGCACCCCGGCCAGGGTTCGGAGCGTGCGCCACAGCTCGAACACCTCCGGCCCAGCCAGCCGGTAATGGATCGACGTACCCTCCCGGCGGGTGGCGACCAGGCCGGCATGGCGCAGGACCTGCAAGTGTTGGCTGGTGTTGGCCACCGACAGGCTGACCTCGAGGGCGAGGGCCTCCACGGTGCGCTCGCCGTTGGCCAGCACGTCCAGCAGCTCGATCCGCCGCCCGCTGGCCAGGGCCTTGCCGATGCGGCCGAACTCATCGAACAACGCCGTCTTGGCCTTGCGGTCGCCCATCCGGCCCTCCCAACGAACCTATTCAAGTGATCACTTGATAGCTTGAATAATGGCAGGATAGTCCCGCGGCGGCAGCTCGGCAATCTGAACGAAGGAGAAGGCATGGCCAGCCCGGACCCAGCGCCATCCACCGCCAAGCGACACCCGATCTTCGCCCGCGTCATCGCCCGGATCAGCCCGGCCATGGACGCCCAGGGCGCCGTCGAGCACCGCCGCGCCCTCCTCTCCGGCCTGGCCGGCCAGGTTCCGGAGGTCGGTGCCGGCAACGGCCTCAACTTCGCCCACTACGCGCCAGCGGAGACTGAGATGCTCGCCGTGGAGCCCGAACCGTACCTACGCGCCCTGGCCGAGACCGCCGCCCAACACGTTGCCATCCCCATCCGCGTGGTCGACGGCACCGCCGATGCCCTGCCTAGTCCCGATGCCAGCATGGACGCCGCGGTAGCCTCGCTGGTCCTGTGCTCGGTCCCTGACCAAGCCCGCGCGCTGACTGAGCTCCGTCGGGTGCTACGCCCTGGTGGCGAACTTCGCTTCTTCGAGCACATTCGAGCAGCCACCCCGGCCTGGCCCGGGTCCAGCGGCTCGCCGACGTCATTTGGCCCACCCTGTTGGCGGCTGCCACACCAGCCGCGACACCCTGACCGCCATCACTACTGCCGGCTTCCAACTCATCAGCACCCAGCGGTTCCGGTTCCCCGACAGCCGGCTGCCGTCGCCAGCCGCGCCACACGTGCTCGGGGTCGCCCCACCGCCCACCCGGGCCCTAGCCAGAGGGCCACCACCTGGTCGAGTAGCGATCTGCCACCCGGATGGCCGCGAGCCTTGCGCCGATCCTCGGTTAGTCGTAACTTACGTTAGTGGACGCTAACGGAGTTGCAGGTCTGGGACTGCTCGGCGACCCGACCCGGCGCGCGATCTTCGAGCTGCTCGCTCGACGCCCCTGTACGGTCGGGGAGTTGGCCCAGCAGCTCCCGATCACCCGATCAGCCG
>Ga0307278_10001647_pt1 | contig 11058 bp, 11 predicted proteins | sample ER_DNA_117_FD_194482 | JGI IMG/M metagenome (GOLD analysis project Ga0307278, IMG submission 194482) | Bulk soil microbial communities from the East River watershed near Crested Butte, Colorado, United States - ER_DNA_117 | ecosystem: Environmental > Terrestrial > Soil > Floodplain | place...
GATCCTCCCGAGCGGGAGCTGCTGTCGGAGCTCGACGCGCTCGTGTTCACGATGAGCGATCTCGACCGGGTCGGCGTCGAGAAGGCGATGCACGAGGCGCTCGAGCACATCGGAGGGCCCGGGTTCGTCCACGTGAGCCTTGACCTGGACGTGCTCGATCCGGAGGTGGCTCCCGGCGTGGGCACGCCGGTTCGAGGCGGCCTTTCGTACCGCGAGGCGCATCTTGCGATGGAGCTCGCCGCAGAGTCGGGCCTCGTGCACTCGCTCGAGGTGGTGGAGGTCAATCCGATCCTCGACCGGGAGAACCAGACCGCGAAGCTCGCGGTCGAGCTGGTCGCAAGCGCCCTCGGCGCGCGCATTTTGTAACACCCCAGCTCTGAACCCCCGGGGGTCCCCCGTAATGTTCCCCCTGGGTCGACCGTAGCGGCGAAACCGTCACGCGTGGGAAACGTGACCGTGACGCAAGAGAAACTTCTCGACTGCCGCTGCGGTCTCCTGGTAGGCGTCCCAGTAGACGATGTGCCCGCCGGGCACGGCGACCAGCTCGAGCCGATCGCCTAGAGCGTGCGCATACTCCTCGAGCTGCTCCTCGCGCACCAGGCCGAACCACTCTGCGTGCACGAGAAGCGCCGGCACCCCGAGGACTGCGGGTGGAGGCGGGTCGGTGCAGAGCTCGCTGTAGGCGGTGACGACCGCGGCGCGGCAAAACTGCCAGCGCAGCCGTCCGTCCGGCGACGGGGCGAGGTGTTCTCTCGCTTCCTCTTCGACGAACTCCCGAGGCGTCGGTGCCCCGCTTGCCAGGCGCGACTCGATCGCCTTCTCCACCGACGCGAACGAATGGTCGAGCGCGGCCTCCTGCGCGAAGTCGAAGCCGACATGCGGGAGGATCTGGATCGCAGGATCGAGCAGGACGGCTGCGGTGAGGCGCTCAGGCGCCCGGGCGGCGAGCTCGAGCACGAGCCGTCCCCCGAAGCTGTGGCCGATCCACGCAGCGCTTTCAACGCGGACCGCGCCGAGGGTCTCGAGCACGTCGTCGAGATGCGTGCCGATGTCCCAGGGCGGGTCGTAGCCGGAGCGGCCGTGGCCGCGCAGATCGGGAGCGAGGACCCGGAAGTTTCCCGCGAGCCGCTCTTCGGCGAGCTTGCGAAACCGGCGCCCGTGCGCCGAGACCCCGTGCAGGCAGATCAGCGGAGGAGCCTCGGGGTCGCCCCATTCATGGACGTGGAGGCGCACGGGCGCGACACTACCCAGGGTGCTGGGTCTCCTGTACGACATTCACGGGAACCTGCCGGCCCTCGAGCCGGTCATCCGCGCGGCCGAGGCCGAAGGAGTGAACCGCTGGCTGCTGGGCGGCGACTTCGGCACGCCGAGCCCGTGGCCACTCGAGACTCTTGACCGGCTGAAGCAACTCCCCGACGCGACCTGGATTCGGGGCAACGGCGAACGCTGGCTGCGCGAGCCGCCGGAGGACCGGCCTGAAGTGATGAGGAGCTACAACCAATTCACGGCCGGAGTTCCGGAGGAGGTGGTCGAGTGGCTCTATGCCTTGCCGCCGCAGGCGGAGCTCGACGGCGTGCTTTACGTCCACGGCTCCCCACTCAGCGACGTCGAGAGCTTCGCGCCTGAGCCCGAGGAGGACGAGGCGCGGCTTCTAGCCGGCGTACGCGACCGGATGATCGTCTTCGGGCACAGTCACCAGCAGTTCCGCCGCCCGGGGCCGGAGGGGGCGGATCTGCTCAACCCCGGGAGCGTTGGGATGCCGCTCGATGGTGACCGCGGAGCCGCGTGGGCGGTGCGTAACGACGACGGCGAGTTCGAGTTCAGGCGGACCGAGTACGACGTCGAGAAGGCTGCCGCTGGGTACCGCTCGATGGGCGGCGAGTTCGGCGAGTTCGCGGCTCGGCGGATCGTGCGCGGCTCCGACTAGGCGAGCGTCGCCTCGAGCGTGATCTCGATGCTGTCCGCCAGGGCGTTCGAGACCGGGCAGCCTTCCTTCGCTTCCTCGGCTGCGGCACGGAAGGCATCCTCGTCGATGCCGTCGACCTCGCCGCGCACGGAGAGTCGCATCGAGGTGATGCGGAACCCGCCCTCGGCCTGATCGAGCGTCGCAACGGCATCGGTCTCGATCCGAGTGGGCGGATGACCGGCCTTGGCCAGACCGCCCGCGAGCGCCATTGACAAGCAGGTCGCATGCGCGGCCGCGATCAGCTCCTCGGGGCTCGTCCTTCCGCCGGAGTCCTCGAAGCGTGACGCGTACGTCACCTCCTGGCCGCTGATCGCGCCGCTGCCGGTGTCGATCCGGCCGGAGCCGCCGCGCAGGTCTCCTTCCCACGTCGCGTGGGCATTCCGCTCAATCGCCATTGTCTGCCTCCTCTTCACCCGATCCGGACGGCCGGTAGTAGGTCTTGCCCTTCAACTCTTCCGGGAGGTAGTCCACGCCAAACCCACTTGGGTCGTTGTGCGGGTAGACGTAGCCGGCGCCGCGCCCGAGTTTGCGCGCGCCCGGGTAGTGCGCGTCCCGTAGGGAGTCCGGCGGGCGAACCTGACCGTGCTCCCGTACGTCCGCCGCCGCTTCGTTGAGCGCGACGTAGGAGGCGTTCGACTTCGGTGCGCGGGCGAGATAGATGGCGGCCTGCGAGAGATTGAGCCGCGCCTCCGGCAGGCCGACGTGCTCGACGGCCTGCGCCGCGGCGACGGCGACGAGGAGCGCGCGTGGGTCGGCGTTGCCGATGTCCTCGGAGGCGAGCACGATCATCCGGCGTGCGATGAAGCGCGCGTCCTCGCCGGCCTCGAGCATCGCCGCGAGGTAGTAGACCGAGGCGTCGGGATCGGAGCCGCGCATCGACTTGATGAACGCCGAGATGAAGTCGTAATGCGCGTCGCCGCCCTTGTCGTAGACGAGGGGGCGCTTCCGGGAGGCATCCTCCACGTGCGCGGCTGCGATCGCCCCTCCTTCTGCCCGCGCCGTCTGCGCCGCGAGCTCGAGGATGTTCAGGGCGTTTCTCGCGTCGCCGCCGGCCCGACGTGCGATCAGCTCGACCACTTCAGCGCCGACCTCCGTCGCGATCGTCTCGGCGCCACGCTTGACGATCTGCGCGAGCTCCTCCTCCCCGAGTGGAACGAGCTCGTAGATCTGGCAACGTGAGAGCAGCGCCGAATTCACCTCGAAGTACGGGTTTTCGGTTGTCGCCCCGATCAGCGTCAGCAGCCCCTCTTCGACCGCGGGGAGCAGCGCGTCCTGCTGGGCCTTGTTGAAGCGGTGGATCTCGTCGAGGAAGAGGATCGTGCGCTGGCCTGAGCCACCGAGCCGGTCGCGCGCTCCAGCCAACGCCTTGCGCACGTCGGCCACGGTGGCCGAGACGGCGGAGAGCTCCTCGAACGCAGAGCCCGTCGAGACCGCGACGATCCGTGCCAGCGTCGTCTTCCCGGTGCCCGGCGGCCCGTACAGGATCATCGAGCCAACCCGATCCTCTGCGATCGCAAGGCGGAGCGCGGAGCCCTCTCCGAGGACCTGCTCCTGGCCGACGAACTCGTCGAGCGTTCGCGGCCGCAGCCGCAGCGCCAAAGGGGCCGCCTCGTCCAGCCGTTCTTTGGCCGCGTCGGAGAAAAGGTCGCTCACGCGGGAAGTATGCTCCCGCCGTGACGACTGGCGGAGCGGAGGACTACACGCAGCCCGTTCTCTCGGGCGAGGGCGCGAGCGACTACGAGCGCTACCTCCGCACCGACGACCTCCTCGCGCTCCAGAAAGGCGCGGACGAGCAGGTCCACCGGGACGAGCTCCTCTTCCAGACGGTGCACCAGGCCTCGGAGCTCTGGTTGCAACTGGCCTGGACCGAGGTGAAGGAGGCAACGCGGCTGCTCGAGCAAAAGGAGCTTGCGCCGGCCGAGCGGTTACTGCGCCGCGCGGTCGAGTGCGTCGGGTACGTGATCGGCCAGCTCGACATGCTCGAGCAGATGTCGCCGTGGGAGTACCAGGAGATCCGCAAGGTGCTCGGGCACGGCAGCGGCTTCGACTCGCCCGGCTTCCGCGAGATCCGAAAAATCACACCCCAGCTGGGACAGGTGTTCTCGCAGCTCCTGCGCGACGAGGGGATCTCGATTGTCGATCTCTACGTCCAGGGGCGCGAGCACGAAGACCTCTACCAGCTGGCAGAGCTGCTGATCGCCTGGGACGAGCGAATCGCGCTCTGGCGAATGCGCCACTACCTCGTGGTCGCGCGGGTGATCGGGGACGAGGTCGTGGGCACTCAGGGCACCCCGGTCGAGCTGCTCGGTGGACTGATCAAATACCGCTTCTTCCCGGAGCTCTGGGGCGCGCGGAACCGGCTGACTCAACGTTCGATCGAGGAGGGCTGATGGCGTTCGAGGAGCTGAAGCAGAAGCAGGGCGTGATGTGGGGCTCCGGGCCCTACCAGAACGTCACCGACACGATCGCGGACATTCACGAGGTGGTCGTCGAGCGGCTGGCTCCGAGCGACGGCGAGCGCTGGCTCGACCTCGCGTGCGGGACCGGCGCAGTCGCGGAGCGCGCGAGCCGCGCGGGCGCGCAGGTGACCGGCGTCGACCTCGCACCGGCGCTGATCGACACGGCCCGGGAGCGCGCGAGCGATCAGGGTCTCGAGATCGATTACCGCGTCGGCGATTGCGAGCGCCTGGAGGACATTGCCGACGGCAGCTTCGACATCGTCTCCTCGACCTGCGGGATCATGTTCGCGCCCGACCACAAGGCGTCGGCGGCTGAGCTCGGCCGAGTGACGAAGAGCGGCGGCCGGCTAGGGCTCGTCAACTGGGACCCCGAGGGCGGCCTCGGCAAGATGTTCGGGATGATGAAGCCGTTCCAGCCACCGCCTCCCGAGGGCGCGGGCGTTCCCTTCGAATGGGGCCGCCGCGAGCACGTTCAGGAGCTGCTCGGCGACGACTTCGAACTCGAGTTCGAGGACGGCGTCTCCACGTACAGTCCCTCCAGCGCCGAAGAGTACTGGCAGGTGTTCTCGACGAGCTACGGGCCGACGAAGACGGCCGCCGACGCGCTCGACGGCGAGCGGCGAGAGGAGTTCCACCGCACCTGGGTCGACTTCTTCGAGCAGAACTACCCGGACAACGGTGGCATCGCCCACACGCGCGAGTACCTCTTGGTGCTGGGGACGCGCCGCTGACGCAGACGGCCAACCTGCGCGACGAAGTGAGCGAGCTGCTGCAGCAGCTCATCCGGCTCGACACGGTCAACCCACCCGGCAACGAGACGGCCGCGGCCGAGCTCCTGCGCGACTACCTCGCGGAGAGCGGTGTCGAGAGCGAGCTCTACGCGCGCGTCCCGGAGCGCGCGAACCTGGTCGCTCGCTTGCCGGGAAGCGGTGACGGGCCCAGCTTGATGCTGCTCTCGCACACCGACACGGTGGTCGCCGATGCTGCCGAGTGGCAGGTCGACCCGTGGTCCGGCGAACTGCGCGATGACGAGATCTGGGGCCGCGGCGCGCTCGACATGAAGGGCCAGGTCGCGGCCAGCGCGGTCGCGCTGGCGACGCTCGCGCGCGAGGGGTTCGAGCCGGCCGGGGATCTCGTCTTCACGGCGGTCGCCGACGAGGAGGTGGGCGAGGGCTTCGGCCTGCCGTGGCTCTGCGCGGAGCACCCGGACGCCGTGCGCACCGACTACGCGCTCAACGAGGGCGCGGGCGAGCGGATCGAGCTCCTGGGCAGGCCGTTCTACCTCTGCTCGAGCGCGGAGAAAATGAGCTCGCCGCTCCGGCTCCGCGTGCACGGGCGCGCCGGCCACGCGTCGGTGCCCGGCATCGCCGACAACGCGCTCGTGAAGGCGGTGCCGCTGATCGAGAAGCTTGCTGCCTACCGTCCCGAGCTGCAGCTCGGCCCCGAGACGAGCGCGCTGGTCGAGGCGATCGCCGGCCGCCCGCTCGAGGCCGCCGAGGCCCTCGAGCTCGCCCGGGAGGTGGATCCGTCCGCCGCGGAGCTGCTCGAGCCGCTGCTCTCGCTGACGCTCTCCCCGACGATGATCTCGGCGTCCGAGCGCCGGAACGTGATCCCGCATCTCTGCGAGGTCGTGGTCGACTGCCGCCTCCTCCCAGGTCAGGCACAGGCCGAGGTGGAGCCGCTGCTGCGTGAGGTGCTCGGCGAGGGCGACTACGACTTCGAGTGGATCGAGGGGCGCGGAGGCACCCGCTCGACGATCGAGAGCCCGCTCTGGGACGCGGTCGCGAGCTTCGTCGCGGAGACCGAGCCGGACGCTGCCCTGCTGCCCGTCTCCGTGGCCGGGTTCACCGACAGCCACTGGCTGCGCGAGGCGTTCGGAACGGTGGCCTACGGCTTCTTCCCGATGCGCACGATGGACCCACAGCTAGCGGCACGGTTGATTCATTCGGCCGACGAGCGGATCGCGGTGGACGACCTCGAGCTCGCGGTTCGCTGTTTCCGACACGCGGCCATCGAGGTAACCGGCTCCCGCTAGGCTCTTCTCGATGGAGGACAAGATCCGCCTCGGCGGCATGGCGCTCGTGAACGGCGTGCTCGTGCACGGGCCGAATTCCTGGGCCTGCGCGATTCGAGGCCGCGACGGCGAGCTGAAGGTCGCATCCGACTACAAGCGGCTGCGAGCCTCACGCGTGAGCAATCCCCTGCTGCGCGGCCCGGCCAAGATGGCGGAGGTCTTTGCGCTGCTGCCGCAAGTGCGGCGCCGACTGCCCGAGGCACGGCTCCCATTCCAGCGACCCCAGGTGCTGGCGGCGATGGCCGGCACGGCGCTGGTCGTACGTGCGGTGAAGGAGACCCGCAGCCTCAGCCCGCTTGCCCGCGAGCTCGTCGGCGGCATCCTCTCGCTGGCGCCGGCGGCGCTGGCAATGCGCGGCTCCGAGCTCGCGGCCTACCACGGCGCCGAGCACATCTCGATCGGCAGCTACGAGCACGGCGAGCGACGCGCCCGCGAGCACGAGCGCTGTGGCTCGCACATGCTCGGCCCGCTCGTGGCCAGCTCGGCGGTCGGCGGAGCGCTCGCAACACGCGCCCCCGCTCGCCTGCGCACCCCGGCCCGCCTTGCTGCGCAGCTGGGGGCACTGGCGGCTGCGACGGAGATCTTCGGCTGGATGGCGCGCCACCCCGAGCATCTGATCTCGCGTGCGCTGGCCAGGCCCGGCCACGAGCTCCAGCACCGGCTCGCGACCGCGGAGCCGACCCCCGAGCAGCTCGAGGTCGCCGAGGCCGCCCTCGCCGCCTGCCTCGAGCTGGAGCGAGACGCTGGTGCAGAGAACACGCACTAAGCGGCTCCCGCCCGAGATCTTCGAGCTCCCCGTCGAGAAGATGCGGGAGGGCTACTACACCGACGCCTACTTCAATCACACGCGCGAGGTACTGATCCGTGACGGCCGCCACCCGCGCGTCGTGATGCAGGTCTTCCAGAAGAAGCACTCCTACCTCGGCGGGATCGACGAGGCGCTCGCGGTGCTCAAGCTCTGCGCCGAGGATTGGGACGCTCTGACCGTGCAGGCGCTCTACGACGGCGATCGGATCGAGCCCTTCGAGCCCGTGCTGACGATCGAGGGCGACTACACCTCGTTCGCGCACCTGGAGACGGTGTACCTCGGCGTGCTCGCGCGCCGCACGCTGATCACGTCCAACGTCGTGCACGTGCTGGAAGCGGCCAACCGCAAGCCGATCATCTTCATGCCCGCCCGTCACGACCACCATCGCGTCCAGACCGGCGACGGCTACGCCGCCTACGTCGCGGGGCTGGTGGTCGGCGCCGAGATCGGCGTCACCTCCGACGCCCAGGCCTCCTGGTGGGGCGGGCGCGGCGTCGGCACCGTGCCGCACGCGCTGATCGCCTCCTACGGCGGGAACACGGTGCTCGCCGCGACGAAGTTCGTCGAGAACATCGATCCCGGCATCAACGTCACGGTCCTCGTGGACTACGAGAACGACTCGGTGGGGACGGCCCTCGAGGTCGCTCGTGCGCTCGGCCCCGGACTCTGGGGCGTGCGGCTCGACACTTCCGGGCAGCTCGTCGACCGGTCGCTCTGGGGCGAGATGGGCGACTTCGACCCGCGTGGCGTGAACGAGCGGCTCGTCTGGAAGGTTCGGGAGGCGCTCGACCGCGACGGCTTCGAGCACGTGAAGATCGTTGCCTCCGGAGGCTTCGACGCCGAGCGGATCAGGGCCTTCGAGCGCCGGGGCGTCCCTGTGGATTCCTACGGTGTCGGCTCGGCGCTGATCCGCGGCGAGAACGACTTCACCGGCGACATCGTCCTGACCGATGGGCGGCCTTCGGCCAAAGCCGGCCGGCGCTTCCGCGAGAACCCGCGGCTCGAGCTGGTCGACTAGGCTCGCACGGACGCTGCGATCCCGGGCCACTCCTCGATCGGAGTGTCCGAGCGCACGACGTGCATGCCTGCTGCGGCGAAGCGGGCGAAGGCCGCGTCCGCTTCGTCGGTGTAGTCGACGACGCCGGGCACGACCACCGGCGAGGTGCAGTCCTCGAGCAGGTACACCCTTTCCGTCAGGCCCTCCTCCCGGAGCAGCGCGGAGTCGAGGAGGTCGGCGATCGTCCAGGCGACGCAGTGACTCTTCGCTTGGCCCGCGATCACGACGGCGTCGAACGCGAGCAGCTCGTCGATGAGCGCTGAGTTCTGCTGGGCGATGGGCTCGCCGTCCGGTCCCTGCGTTACCTCGGGCCCCAGCACCGAGTAGTGCTCGGTCAGCGGCGAGTAGCCTTTCACCTGGAAGTCGGGCTGCGACCGCCGTGCGATCCCGTGGAAAAAGATCGCCTCCTCGAGCGAGGACACGAGGGCGTGGCCGATTCCGCCCAGAAGCGCGTGGTAGGGCCAGATCGTCAGGCGGTACTTGCCGCTTGCCTCGAGCGCACGCACGTAGTGGAGCAAGTGGCGCTGCGCGTATTCCGGCTCGAGCCCAAGCGTCTCGGCGACGGTCGGGTTGGCCCGCCAGCGCCCGGCCTCCACGTCGGCGGTGCCGACCAGGCTGTACGGCTCCGGGTGTCGGCCGTCTTCGTCCACGAGCCAGACGGCGTGGAAGATCTGCATCGCCTGGTGCGTGTCCAGCGTGGGCACCACCTGCGTGAGCGCGTCCAGATTCCGGTAGATGAACTCGCACAGGCGCCGGTTGTCGTCGACCGCGCCCATCCCCGAGCGCCCCGCAACGAACAGTTCGAAGCCGGGAATGCAGAAGGTGTTCTGGACGTCGACGGCCACGAGGCAGACCCGTAGCCGGTCGTCCGCAGCTCGTTTCAGCTCGTGCTCCCGTGCCCAGGCCTCGGCCGCCTGCGCCCGCTCCTGGTACGGGACCCGCCAGACCAGATCGAGGCTCTCAGGGTCGAAATGGGGGGGGATCGGCAACACGCGGCCTAGTCTAGAGGCGCCGATTAGCGCTCCCGCAGCCGAGACTGCGGTCTCTAGGAGAGTTGACTCGGCGGCCAAAGCAGTCGATAACAAGAGTGGGCATGGACTGGTTGGTCTTCTTCAGGGACGGAGTCGCGAACTGGCTACCGCTGTTCTTCGCGGTGCTGCTCGTGCTGATGGTCTACATCCTCTGGCGCACCCTCCAGGTGATGCCGAGGGTGAGCGCCGCGAAGACGATCACCGCCGCCTCGACCGTTTCCTGGAGCGACGTCGCGGGCCTCGACGAGGCCAAGGCCGAGCTCTCGGAGGTCGTGGACTTCCTGCGCGAGCCGGAGCGCTTCGGCCGGCTCGGGGCGCGCATCCCGAAAGGGATCCTGCTGTACGGCCCTCCCGGAACCGGCAAGACCCTTCTTGCGAAGGCAATCGCCAGCGAGGCGGGCGCGAAGTTCTACGCGCAGAGCGCCTCGGCATTCGTCGAGATGTTCGCCGGCCTCGGCGCCGCGCGGATCCGCAAGCTCTTCGACGAGGCGCGGAAGCACGCGCCCGCGATCATCTTCATCGACGAGCTCGACGCGGTCGGCGGCCAGCGCACGGGCCACGGCTTCAGCCGTGAGCAGGACCAGACGCTGAACCAGCTGCTCGTCGAGCTGGACGGCTTCGAGTCGCGCGAGCAGATCGTCGTGATGGGTGCCTCGAACCGTCTCCAGGACCTCGACGTGGCACTCCTGCGCCCCGGTCGCTTCGACCGCCAGGTGCTCGTTGCGGCGCCCGATCTCTCGGGCCGCGAGGCGATCCTGCTCGTCCACACGAGAGGGAAGCCGCTGGCCGAGGACGTCGACCTGAAGTCGGTCGCCCGGCAGACGGCGGGCCTCACCGGCGCGGAACTCGAGAACATCGCCAACGAGGCCGCGATCTTCGCCGGCCGATCGAGCCAGACGTCGATTAAGCAGTGTGACTTCGAGGACGCGATGGAGCGCGTTGTGGCGGGCCTGCAACAGCGCAAGGTCGTGACCGAGAAGGAGCGGCGGATCCTGGCCTACCACGAGGCCGGTCACGCGGTCATGTCGCACCTGACGGGCGACCTGCTGCCCGTGCACAAGGTGACGATCGTCTCGCGCGGGCAGGCGCTCGGGTACACGCTCAACCTGCCGACCGAGGAGCGCTACCTGCATACGACCGAGGAGTTCGAGGACCTGCTCAAGGTCTATCTCGCCGGTCGCGCCGCAGAGCAGATCGTCTTCGGGCGCGTCACAAACGGCGCCGCGAACGACCTCGAGCGCGTGACGGAGCTCGCGCGGGCGATGGTTTTCGACTACGGCATGTCCGAGGTTTCGTCCCGGACGATGCGCGCCGACAACTACGCGCTCTCAGAGGAGACGAAGCGGCTGCGCGACCATGAGCAGGCACGTCTCACCGACGAGGCCTTCGAGGAGGCGCTGCGGCTGCTCCAGAAGCACCGCGCATCGCTCGACCGGGTCGCCAAGGCGCTTCTCGAGAAGGAAACGCTCGACAAGGCCGAGCTCGGAGCGCTCCTCGTCGGCGTCGAGCCGGATTCGCAGAACTCCGAGACCGTCGGCACCGTGCGAATCGTCGCTGCCGACTGAAACCACAAACACCGGCACTGCAAGCGGTGCCGGTAGCATCGTCGGCGTGGAGCCGCGCGGGATTCATCACCTCGGCGTCGCCGTCGAAGACCTCGACG
>Ga0307278_10001648_pt1 | contig 11056 bp, 9 predicted proteins | sample ER_DNA_117_FD_194482 | JGI IMG/M metagenome (GOLD analysis project Ga0307278, IMG submission 194482) | Bulk soil microbial communities from the East River watershed near Crested Butte, Colorado, United States - ER_DNA_117 | ecosystem: Environmental > Terrestrial > Soil > Floodplain | place: USA...
TCACGGCCGGGTCGCGGTGGCCGGTGAGCAGCACGCCGGCCGGGTCGGTCTCGGCCCAGGAGCCGTTCCCGGCCCCGCCCCGCTCGGCCTGGGCGCGCAGCCCGGCCCGGGCGGCCGGGTCGCGCAAGCGGGCCCGCATGGCCTCGGTGCCGCCGGCGGCCACGGCCGGGGGCAGCAGGGCGCTCAGCACGGTCGCGCCGGCGTCGTAGGGGTACTGGTCGCCCTGGGCGTCGACCCCGTCCAGCCGGGCCGCGGCCAGCCGCTCCAGCAGCCGCCCGGCGTGGCCGTGGGCGGCCGGGCCGGACGCCTTGCAGTGCGACACCTGGAGCCGGGCCCCCGAGGTCCGGGCGATGGTCACCGCCTCCTCAAGGGCCGCCTCCAGCTCGGCGCCCTCGTCGCGCAGGTGGGTCGCGTAGACGCCCCCGTGGGCGGCCGCCACCCGGGCCAGGGCGACCAGCTCGCCGGTGCCGGCGTAGCTGCCAGGCACGTAGATGAGGCCGCTGGAGAGCCCGACCGCGCCGGCCTGGAAGGCCTCGGCGGCCAGGGCGGCCATCCGGGCCGCGGCCCCCGGCCGCAGCTCGGTGTCCAGGCCGTTGGCGGTCAGCCGCAGGGTGTTGTGGCCGACCAGCAGGGCCAGGTTGTTGGCCGGCCCGGCCCGCTCCAGCCGGTCGGCCAGCTCCCCGAAGCCGGCCGGCTCGATCGGCACCCCGCCGGCCAGGCTGCTCCAGAGGGCGGCCGCGGTCGCGGCCGAGTCGCCGTCCAGCGGGGCGAAGCTGAGCCCGCAGTTGCCCACCACCTCGGTGGTCACGCCCTGGAGCAGCTTGAACGGCTGCGGCCGGTCGTCAAGGTGGACCAGGTCGGAGTGGGCGTGGGTGTCCACGAACCCGGGCGCGACCACCAGCCCGTCGCAGTCGACCCGTCGCAGCCCGGCCGGCGGGTCGCCGCCGACCGCCACCACCCGCCCCCCGGCCACGGCCACGTCCGCGACCCGCCCCGGGGTGCCGAGCCCGTCGTGGACGGTCCCGCCGCGGAGCAGCAGCCCGGCGCCGCCCACCGGCCCGGTCACGGCTCCGGGCCGGTGGCCACCGGCCGGGAGGGGTCGGCGATCCAGTCGCTCCAGGACCCGGCGTACAGGGCGGCCGGGACGCCGGCCACCTCGAGGGCGAGCACGAGGTGGGCGGCGACCACCCCGGAGCCGCAGTAGGCCCCGACCGGGACGCCGCCGTGGACGCCGTGGCCGTCGAGGAGCCGGCGCAGGGTCGCGGGCGGGGGAAGGGGCCGGCCGGCGGTGACCAGCCCGGCCAGCGGGGCGTTGCGGGCGCCGGGGATGTGCCCGGCGACCGGGTCGACCGGCTCCTCCAGCCCCTGGTACCTGGCCGGGGCGCGGGCGTCCAGCAGCACCCCGTCGGCGGCCAGGGCGGCGGCCCCGGCCGCCTCCAGCAGCGCCCGCCCGCCGGGCCGGGCGGTGAAGTCGCCGGGATCCGGGTCGGGTTCGGCGGTGGCCAGCGGGAGGCCGGCGGCGACCCAGGCGGGCAGGCCGCCGTCGAGCACTCGGGCGCTCGGGTGGCCGAACCAGCCCAGCAGCCACCACGCCCTGGCCGCCCCGCCGGGCTCGCCCTGGTCGTAGGCGACCACCGGCCGGTCGCCGCCGACCCCGGCCCGGCGCATGGCCGCCTGGAACGCCGCCGGGTCGGGCAGCGGATGGCGCCCGCCCCGGCGGTTCCCCGGATCCCCACGGCCGGGTGGTCCCGACAGGTCGCGGTCCAGGTCCACGAACACCGCCCCGGGCAGGTGTCCCCGGTCGTAGGCCGCCCGGTCGGCCCCGCCGGCCAGCGACCAGCGGCAGTCGAGCAGGGTGGGCGCGTCCGGCCCGGCCAGCTCGGCCGCGAGCCGGCCGGCGGAGACGAGCGGTCCCGGCGGCATCCCCCGAGCCTAGCCCAACGCCCGGCCGGGTGGCCTCAGAACCGGTGGCCGCGGACCCGGGCGATGTCGAAGGAGGCGGTGCTGGCCACCGCCATCACCGCCATCACCCCGGCCTGGATCGGGTCGGTGACCACCAGGTCGGCGTGGCCGGGCACCGACCCGGCCATGTTGAGGGAGACGACCAGGATGCCCCGGGCCCGGATCTCGTCGACGGCCTTGGTGACCTCGCCGCCCATCAGCGACCCGGCCAGCACCACCGCCACCGCCCGCGGCAGCCGGGCCACCGCCCGCACGGCGTTGGCCAGGTTGGTCTCGCCGACGATCGGGATGGTGTCGACGCTGATCTTCTCGCCCCTGATGTTGTGCCGGTCGGCCTCGCCGATGGCCCCGATGGCGACCTGGCCGACCTGGGCGCCGGCGCCGACCACGATGATCCGCTTGCCCCACACCTGGTACATGGTGGGCAGCCGCTGCAGCGACTGGACCACGTCGATCTCCAGGAACGACGCGGCCAGCCCGTCCGGGTCGTCGATGCCGTCCAGCTCCCAGTAGATGGCGCTGCGGGTGCCCCGCTCGATGATCTCGACCAGCACGATGTCGCCGCCGTGGCGCAGGATCGCCGCGGTCATGTCGTGCAGCAGCCCCTTGCGGTCGCCCCCTTCGAGCAGCACGGCCAGCTGCGGCGCCCGCCGCAGTGGCCGTTCCTCGTCGTCCCGTTCGAACCCGCCCATGGTCACGGTCGAGAGGCTACCAGCCGACCTTGAAGAGAACGGGGGCGGCCAGGGAGAACTGGGGGAGTGTGCCCCCGGCGGGACTCGAACCCACGCACCCGGCTCCGGAGGCCGGTGCTCTATCCGCTGAGCTACGGAGGCAATACGCTGCGCCGATCTCTGGAATCGGCGGCAGTCGGAGGGTAGCACACCGACCCGGTGGCTTCTCCGTCAGGCGCAGGGAACAGCTCCCCGTAGCAGGCCAGGATCTCCCTGGCCCAGCTGACGAGGTCGGCGACGCGTTGGCCCTTGGGCTGGTGCCCGGCCCACAGCTCCAGATTCTCTGGCCGGTTGTCGTTCTTGACCCCGTTCTTGTGGTGCACCTGTTCGTGCGGCAGGAGAGGACGGCCGAGCACCTGGCTCATCACCAGGACGTGCTCGAAGATGTAGCCGTTCTTCCGGGCGTTGGGATGGCCCGCGGGTGCCTTGACGTGGACATACCCCTGCCGGTCGTTCCAGGCGAACCTGAAAGCGGCGCCGATGGGCTGGAGGGGTTGTCCCCGCTGGAGCTGCGTCAGGTGACTCCCGCAGAGCCCTCGCCCGGCATGCTTGTTGCCGCAGCCGGGGAAATCGCAGGTCTTCTTCCAGACTCGGATCGGCGTCAGCGGCATCCCCCTGGCGAGTTGGTCCAGGTGGCTGGAGCAGAGGCCTCGGGCACGGAACGGCCGGCCGCAGCCCTCGAAGGTGCAGCGGCGATCCGCCGGAGCCCTGGACCTGAACATGCGTTCGAACCTAGCAGAGACCTGCCCGGCGAGCCAGCCCTCCGCGCAGAATGGGGACAAGTGCGAACCTGCAGGTCAAAGGGCCTGTGCTATGCTCCGCGGACCCGTGCCGCTCGATCCTCCCAAGACGCTTCTGTCAGGTCGTTCCCGCATGTCCAACGCTCGCATCTTGGTCGTTGACGACGATCAGGTCATCCAGCAGCTACTCAAGGTCAATCTCGAACTGGAGGGGTACGCGGTCGAGGTCGCCTCGGACGGTGAGGAGGCGCTCGTGCTGTTCGACCGGTTCCATCCCGACCTGGTGCTGCTCGATATCATGATGCCCAAGCTCGACGGCTGGGAGGTCGCCCGCCGCCTCGCCGGCACCGCCGGCGGGCCGGTGCCGATCGTGCTGCTGTCGGCCCGAGCCCAGGAATCCGACGTCCAGAAGGGCAACGACCTCGGGGTCGCCGCCTACGTGACCAAGCCGTTCGACCCGATCCAGCTCCTGCACCTGGTGGCCGGGATCATCGCCCAGCAGGACCGCGGAGCCCCCACGCCTGGAGTGCCATGACCGCCGCCGTGCTCCCCGTCCAGCGCGACCTGGCTGGGCTGTTCCGGGCCGCCCTCGAGCGGGCGGCCGCCGCGGGGGCGCTGGCCCTCGACCCCGGCGCGCTGCCCGAGCCGGCGCTGGAGCGGCCGCGGCTGGCCGAGCACGGCGACTGGGCCACCAACGTGGCCCTGGTGCTGGCCAAGGCGGCCGGAGCGCCGCCGCGGGCGGTCGCCGAGGCCATGGTCGCCCACCTGGAGCTGCCCGACTGGGTGGCCGGGGTCGAGGTGGCCGGCCCCGGGTTCGTCAACGTCCGGCTGGCCCAGCGCTGGTTCGCCGACCTGGTCCGCCGGGTCGTGGCCGAGGGCAAGGCGTTCGGCACCGTCGACCTCGGCCACGGCGAGCGGGTCAACGTCGAGTTCATCTCGGCCAACCCGACCGGCCCCCTGCACGTCGGCAACGCCCGCCTGGCCCCGACCGGCGACGCGCTGGCGAACCTGCTCGCCGCCACCGGGCACAAGGTCGAGCGCGAGTACTACATCAACGACGCCGGCGGCCAGTACGACCAGCTCGGGGCCAGCGTCGAGGCGGCCTACCTGCGCCTGCTGGGCCGGCCGGCCGAGGTGCCGGCCGACGGCTACAAGGGCGCCTACGTCGCCGACCTGGCCGAGGCGCTCCACGCCGAGCTGGGCGAGGGCCCGGCCGACCTGGCCCCGGAGGCGCGCCGGGCCGCCATCACCGACTGGTCCTTCCGCCGGATGCTGGAAGGGATCAGGCAGACCCTGGCCCGCCTCGGGCTCGAGTTCGACGTCTTCTTCTTCGAGCACACCCTGCACGAGACCGGCGCCATCGCCGAGACCGTCGAGGACCTGCGCGAGCGGGGCGTGGTCGAGGACCGCGACGGAGCGGTGTGGCTGCGCACCACCGAGTTCGGCGACGACAAGGACCGGCCGCTGATCCGCTCCAACGGCGCGCCCACCTACTTCGGGGCCGACGCCGCCTACTACCGGGACAAGCGCCGGCGCGGGTTCGACCGGCTGATCTTCCTGTGGGGGGCCGACCACCACGGGTACGTGCCGCGGGTGCGGGCGGTGGTGCGGGCCTTCGGCGACCCCGACGACACCGCCGAGTTCCTCATCAGCCAGCTGGTCAGCCTGGTCCGGGCCGGCCAGCCGGCCAAGATGAGCAAGCGCGCCGGCGACATCGCCACCGTGGACGACCTGCTGGAGGAGGTCGGCAAGGACGCCTTCCGCTACACCATGCTGCGGTTCTCGCTGGACGCCCCGATCGAGTTCGACGTCGAGGCGGTGACCCGCCAGTCGCTGGACAACCCGGTCTACTACGTCCAGTACGCCCACGCCCGCATCTCCAGCGTGCTGCGCCAGGGTCGCGAGACCGGCTTCACCGCGCTGCCGGTCGAGCGGGCCGACCTGGGGCTGCTGGCCCATCCCATGGAGGCCGCCCTGCTGCGCCGCCTGGCCGCGTACGAGGAGACGGTGCTGGTCGCCGCCGGCCAGCGTGCCCCCCACCGCCTGGCCCGCTACGCCGAGGAGCTGGCCGCCGCCTTCCACCGCTTCTACGGCGAGTGCCGGGTCCTCGGCGACGACCACGCCCTGTCCAGCGCCCGCTGGTGGCTGGTCGAGGCCACCCACCAGGTCGTCGCCAACACCCTCGGCCTGCTCGGGATCGACGCCCCCGAGCGGATGTAGCCGGGCTAGGCGTCCGGGTCGAGGCCGGCGGCCGCGCGGGCGTCGGCGATCGTGCGGGCGTTGACCGCGGGCAGGCACAGCAGGGCGGCGACCGGGATCACCACGCCGGCGACCAGGAACGGGGCGGGCAGGCCGAAGGTCCTGGCGAGCAGGCCGCCGAGGAGCGAGCCGAGCGGCACCGAGCCGTAGCTGAACAGCCGGAACGCGCTGATCACCCGGCCCAGCAGGCGGTCGGGGGTGAGGGCCTGGCGCAGCGAGCCGAGCACCACGTTGAAGACCACGGTGAGGAAGCCGCACAGGCCGAACATGACCCCGGCCAGCCAGGGCGAGGTGCTGAGGCCGAACACCAGGTAGGCCAGGGCGGACAGCACCATGGTCCAGACCACGATCCCGGCCGTGCCGGCGAACCGGGCCAGCCGGGCCGCGACCAGGCTGGCCAGCACCCCGCCGACCGCCGACCCGCTGAGCAGCAGCCCGAACCCGACCGCGTCCAGCCCCAGCCGCTCCTGGGCGAACAGCACCATCACGGCGCCGCCGCCCGACGCCAGCAGGTTGACCACCGCCACCATGGCGGCCGTGGCCCGCAGCACCCGGTGGGCGGCCAGCCAGCGCAGCCCCTCGGCGATCTCGGCCCGCAGGGTGGTGGGCCGGCCGCCCGCCCCGGGGCCGTCGGCGGCCGGCCCGAAGTCGCCGCGGATGGTGGCGACCAGCGCCGACCCGGCGGCGAAGGAGACCGCGTCGACGGCGAACGGGATCCAGCCGGCCACCGAGAACAGGAACCCGCCGGTCGGCGGCCCGGCCAGCTCCTGGGTGACGACCTGGGTGCCCACGAGGCGGCCGTTGGCCCGCTCCAGCCGCCGCCGGTCGCGGGAGACCAGCGCCGGCAGGATCGAGTGGGCCCCGGTGTCGACCAGGGTCTGGCCGGTCCCGAGCAGGAACCCGACCACTCCGAGCAGGGCGATGCTGGCGCGGCCGCCGAGCACGGCAACGGCCAGGCCGCCGACCACCGCGAAGCGGGCCGCGTCCACCGTCCACATCACCCGGCGCCGGTCCCAGCGGTCGAGCAGGGCCCCGCTGAGCAGCCCGAACAGCAGCCACGGCAGCCACTCGGCGAAGCTCACCACCGACACCAGGAACGGGTCCCGGGTCAGGGTCGCGGCCAGCAGCGGCAGCGCGGTCCCGTAGACCCCGTCCCCGACGTTGGAGGTGGCCTGGGCCGCCCACAGCCTGGCGAACCCGCTCCTCCCGGCGACCCTCATGCCGAGGACCATAGGCCAACCCGGGCGTGGCGAACCCCATCCGGAGGGCGCGCCGGACCCCTCAACCGCCGGTGGGCGGGCCCCCAGCCGGGAGGGTAGCCGCCAGCGGCAACCAGGGCGACCGGCTGTCCACAGCCCCGCCGGCTATCCACAGCCCCGCCGGCTGTCCACAGCCCCGGGCGTGCCCGGTGCAGGGGGGTCGGGCAAGATGGGGCGGCACGGCGTGGACTGACGGGAGGGGACGTGGAGGGGCTCAGGGTCGGGATGCTCGGGTGCGGGGCGGTCGGGACCGGCGTGGCCCGGCTGCTGGTCGAGCACGGGCGGCCGCTGCGGGACCGGGCCGGGGTGCCGATCGCGCTGCAGCGGGTGGCGGTGCGGGACGTGACCCGCAAGCGCGACCCGGCGGTCGACCCGACGATCGTGAGCGGGGACCCGGCCGCGGTGGTGGCCGACCCCGAGGTCGACGTGGTGGTCGAGGTCATGGGCGGGATCGAGCCGGCACGCTCGCTGATCCTCGAGGCGATCCGGCTGGGCAAGCCGGTGGTCACGGCCAACAAGGAGCTGCTGGCCAGCCACGGCGGCGAGCTGTTCGACGCCGCCGACGCGGCCGGGGTCGACCTCAAGTTCGAGGCCGCCGTCGGCGGGGCCATCCCGATCGTGGCCCCGCTCAAGGAGTCGCTGGCCGGCGACCGGGTCCGGCGGGTGCTGGGGATCGTCAACGGCACCACCAACTACGTGCTCTGGCGGATGGCCTCGACCGGCGCCGGCTACGCCGACGCGCTGGCCGAGGCGACCGAGCTGGGCTACGCCGAGCCCGACCCGAGCGCCGACGTCGAGGGCTTCGACGCCGCCGCCAAGTGCGCCATCCTGGCCAGCCTGGCCTTCAACACCCGGGTGGTGGCCGGCGACGTCTACCGCGAGGGCATCACCGACGTGACCGCGGCCGACATCGCCGCCGCCAGGCGGATGGGCTACACGGTCAAGCTGCTGGCCATCGCCGAGGAGATCGACGGCGAGGTGTCGGCCCGGGTGCACCCGGCGATGGTCCCCGACGGCCACCCGCTGGCCGGGGTCACCGAGGCCTACAACGCGGTGTTCGTGGAGGGCGACGCCGTCGGCCGGCTGATGTTCTACGGCCGCGGGGCGGGCGGGCGCCCGACCGGCTCGGCCGTGCTCGGCGACCTGGTCGCCGTGGCCAGGGCCCGCGCCCAGGGGGCCAAGGGGGTCGGCTGCACCTGTGTCTACAACCGCCGGGTGCGCGGCATGGACGACGTCGACACGCAGTACTATGTCGCGCTCGACGTGGCCGACCGGCCGGGCGTGCTCGCCCAGGTGGCGGCCGTGTTCGCCGAGCACGGGGTGTCGATCCGGTCGGTGCTGCAGCGTGGCAAGGGGGAGGAGGCCCAGCTGGTGCTCGTCACCCACCTGGCCAGGGAGGGCGCCGTCCAGCGGGTCCTGGAGGGCCTGCGCGGCCTGCCCGTGGTCGGCAACCTGGCCAGCGCCATGCGGGTCGAGGGCGAGGAGGCCGACGAGGTGGTTGGGTGGTGAGCAGGGTGGACACGAGGCCCGCCTGGGCGGGGCTGATCGAGCGCTACCGGGAGCGGCTCCCGGTGGGGCCGGCCACGCCGGTGGTGACCCTGCTGGAGGGCGGCACCCCGCTGGTCCCGGCGCCGGTGCTGTCGGCCCGGACCGGCTGCGACGTCTGGCTCAAGGTCGAGGGGGCCAACCCGACCGGCTCGTTCAAGGACCGGGGCATGACCGTGGCCGTCTCGGTGGCGCTGGAGGAGGGGGCGCGGGCCGTGCTGTGCGCCTCCACCGGCAACACCTCGGCCTCGGCGGCCGCCTACGCCGCCCGGGCCGCGATCCCGTGCGCGGTGGTCATCCCCGAGGGCCGGATCGCCCTCGGCAAGCTCGCCCAGGCGCTGGTCCACGGGGCGTCGGTGCTCGCGGTCGACGGGTCCTTCGACGACTGCCTGGCCCTGGTCCGGACCCTGGCCGAGCGCCACCCGGTGGCGCTGGTCAACTCCGTCAACCCGCTGCGGATCCAGGGGCAGAAGACGGTCGCCTTCGAGATCGTCGAGGCCCTCGGCGAGGCCCCCGACGTCCACTGCATCCCGGTCGGCAACGCCGGCAACATCACCGCCACCTGGCTGGGCTACACCGAGGCGGGGGAGCGGCGGCCGCGGATGCTCGGGTTCCAGGCCGCCGGGGCGGCGCCGCTGGTCGACGGCCACCCGGTGGAGCGGCCGGCCACCATCGCCAGCGCCATCCGCATCGGCCGCCCCGCCTCGGCCGAGGGGGCCCGCCGGGCGGTCGCCGAGTCGGGCGGGCGGCTGGCCGCGGTCACCGACCGCCAGATCCTGGCCGCCTACCGCCTGCTGGCCCGCGAGGAGGGCGTGTTCGTGGAGATGGCCTCGGCCGCCTCGGTGGCCGGCCTCCTCGACGCCGGCCTCGAACGCGGCCGCCGGGTCGTCTGCACCGTCACCGGCAACGGCCTCAAAGACCCCGACTGGGCCCTCGCCGGCGCCCCCGAGCCGACCCGGATCCCGGCCGACCCCGAGGCCGCGGCCGCCGCCCTGCAGCTGGGGTGACCGCCTGGACCGGCGTGACCGCCCGGGCGTGCCGCACCCGCCCGCTCCGGTGGCCGGGCCCCCGACCGGGAGGGTAGCCAACCCCGGGAAGCCGTGCGACCGGCTGTCCACACCCACCCCGGCAATTAGTTGCATGGTGCAAGCATCTATGGCACGGTGGTCGGCGTGCCCGCACCCACGACCCTCCCCTCGAACACGGCCACCGGGCAGGACCTGGTGGTCGCGCTGCTGGCCGTCAGCCGGCGGCTGAAGGCGCGCCTGGCCCAGGGCAACCTCGACCCGGCGATGATGTTCGTGCTGCTCCAGGTGCAGGCCAACGGCTCCCTGCGGGTCTCGGAGCTGGCCGGCTGCATGGGCCTGGACGCCTCAACGGCCAGCCGGCACGTCCGGCACCTGGAGGACGGCGGCTACCTGGCCAGGACCGGCGACCCCGGCGACCGGCGCGCCTCCCGGGTCCGGCTCACCCCCAAGGGCCGGGGCGCCCTGGCCCGGGCCATGCGCGCCCGGGGGGCGGTGGTCGACCGCGCCGTCGCCGGCTGGTCCAACGACGACCGGGCCACCCTCACGAACCTGATCACCCGGCTGGCCGAGAGCCTCGACCACCTGACCACGGACACGGAGACCAGATGACCACACCCGCCGGCGACACCCCATCGGTGGCGGCCGCCACCGGCGCCACCACCACCGGACCTGTCCAGCCCGACGAGGCTCCCGGCCCGAGCTACCTCTCGCACCGGCAGATCATCATCGTGCTGTTCGGCGTGATGGCCGGCATGCTGCTGTTCGCGCTCGACCAGGGCATCGTCGGCACCGCCCTGCCCCGCATCGTCAGCGAGCTCGGCGGCCTCAACCGGCTGTCCTGGGTGGTCACCGCCTACCTGCTGACCTCGACGGCCACCACGCCGCTGTGGGGCAAGATCTCCGACCTCTACGGGCGCCGCCTGATCTTCCAGGTCGCCATCGTGATCTTCCTGCTCGGCTCGGCCCTTTCGGGGCTGAGCCAGAACATGGGCCAGCTGATCGCCTTCCGCGCCCTCCAGGGGGCCGGTGGCGGCGGGCTGTTCGCGATCGCCCTCAGCATCATCGGCGACGTCATCCCGCCCCGGGAGCGCGGCCGCTACCAGGGCTACTTCGGGGCCGTGTTCGGCGTCTCCAGCGTGGCCGGCCCGCTGCTGGGGGGCTGGCTCACCGACGGGCCGGGCTGGCGCTGGATCTTCTACATCAACCTGCCGGTCGGCCTGGCCGCCCTGGTGGTCACCTCGATGGTGCTGCGCATGCCGGTGATCAGGCGCCAGCACAAGATCGACTACCTGGGGGCCGCCACCATCGTCGGGGCCGTGACCTGCCTGCTGCTGTACCTGGACTGGCGGGGCAACGACTACGGCTGGACCGACCCGTTCGCGCTCGCCCTGGTCGCCGGGACGGTGCTGCTGGCCGGGCTCTTCGTGGCCATCGAGCGGCGCGCCGACGAGCCCATCATCCCGATGCGGCTGTTCCGCAACCCGGTGTTCAGCGTCGGCAACCTGTTCGCCTTCCTGGCCGGCGTCGCCATG
>Ga0307278_10001649_pt1 | contig 11054 bp, 15 predicted proteins | sample ER_DNA_117_FD_194482 | JGI IMG/M metagenome (GOLD analysis project Ga0307278, IMG submission 194482) | Bulk soil microbial communities from the East River watershed near Crested Butte, Colorado, United States - ER_DNA_117 | ecosystem: Environmental > Terrestrial > Soil > Floodplain | place...
TCCCGGACCAGACGTGGGTGCGCGCCCGGCGGCCACCCGTGTCGGCTGGGAATCGATGCATCGGCAGCTGAGCGCTGCTTCACCCAGCAAGCCAGTCGGCCGCCCGGCAGTGGCGTCGGGGCCAGGTTCGGGTGTGGCGCACGGTGTCGCCGCGACGCTGCGCCGCTGCGGTCATACGGGCTGGAATCCGGCCCTAAGGTTTGGCGCGAGACTTGGCGGCTACTCCTCCAACGCGGGGAACAAGCCCCAGCCGTCAGCGGGACCAAGTCCTCGTCCTGCACTCACGGAGGTTGCCAGGCAACCGGTCCGCCCCGTTCTCCCGCTCCACAGCGCCTTCGGAATGCGCTCGTCAGCAAGGCAGAGGCTTCGCGGCCTGCCGGCAAGCGTGCCCTATGGCACTGCGTCTACCCACCGTCATCCAGCTCGGGTCTGGCACCCGGAGCGACATTGAAAGGAACCAGCGTGGATGCAGAGCTTGGCCGGACCCCCGGCACGGCTACCAGCACCGACCGGCGGAGTGTTGCCCGCCGGCTCAGCACCGAGACCAAGGCCGCCTACAAGACCACCGAGTTCATCACCTATGTGGTCGTGTTCGCCGGCATCCTGCTGGCCTCGTTCCTGGTCAAGACCGGCCAGGACGGCCAGCGGCCCGACTACTTCCGGGCCGACAAGGCCTGGTGGTACATCACCCTGCTGACCATCGGCTACATGATCGCCCGGGGGCTGGCCAAGTCCGGCAGCCGCGAGCCCTACGACGACGACCGCCGCTAGACGACAGGTGCGGCTGCGCCCGATGGGTGGGCGCAGCCGCATCCCAAGCGCCGGTCGTGTCGTCCTTCGCGATCGGGGGAGGTCCCTTTATGGCACGACGTCCCGATTCCGCTCCCGCCGCCAGGCACCCCAGCCAGCTACTCGCCCTGGCCATCGGGGCCGTCTACACCCTGGTCGGCCTGCTCGGCTTTCTGGTCACCGGCTTGGAGAACTTCGCCTCGGAGACGGACAAGACCCTGCTCGGCTTCGAGATCAACCCGCTGCACAACATTGTCCACTTGGCGATCGGGCTGGCCGGGCTGGCCCTGTGGCGGCGGCTGGACACCGCCCGGACCTATGGCTGGCTGCTGGCCGCCGGCTATGGCCTGGCGTTCCTGTACGGGCTGTTCGCAGCCGGCAACAGCGACATCAACTTCCTGTCCTTGAACGGCGCCGACAACGGCCTGCACCTGGTCAGCGCGGTCGCCGGGGTGGCTATCGCCCTGTGGCCGGCCGACCGGACCGTCCCTGGTCGGGGCGGTGTCGCTGGCCGCGGCGCCTGACTCCCACCGGAAAGGAATGATGCAGATGGCATCTACCGACAACACCCTTGCCCGTAGCCTGCACGACCTTGGTTTGGCCGCCTGGTTCGGCGGCTCGTTGATGGGCGCGACCGCGGTCAACGGCGCCGCCGGAGTGGTCCACGACCCTACCCAGCGTCTGCGGGTCGCCACCACCGGCTGGGCCCGCTGGACCCCGCTCAACCTGGCCGGAATCATCGCCCACCTGGCTGGCGGGGCGGTGCTGACCGGGGCCAACAAGGGCCGGCTGGCCAGCCAGCAGGGCGTGGCCACCGCGAGCACGGTCAAGACCGCCCTGACCGTGGCTGCGCTCGGCACCACCGCCTACGCCCGCGTGCTGGGCAAGAAGCTGGAGCGGGCCGGCGACGTCCCGGTGGAGGGCGGCACCACCCCGAACCCAGCGACCCCTGACGAGGTGACCCGCACCCAGCGGCAACTCACGGCGCTGCAGTGGGTGATCCCGGTCCTCACCGGGGCGGTGCTGGTTGTCAACGCCCGCATGGGTGAGCAGCAACGCCCCGCCCAGGTCACCAAGGGCCTGATGGGTCGGCTGCTCCCAGGCCGCTAGCAGCCGAACAATGCAGAAGGTGCGGTTGTGGACCGGTGGTCGATCAGAAGGTAGCCGTCGGCGTCCCGGTACGGGCGATCTGCCGCGGCCGGGCTGGGCCGGGCGCCAAGGTCGGCCCAGGCCAGCGCCCATGGCGCGGGCGGGGACGAAGCTCTTCCGGTCGCAGGCGACGAGAAGGGCGATGGTGCGGGAGTGGCGGTTGTGGACGGCGGCGGTAGCAGCGCAGGGCGGAAAGCGATAGAGGTACCCAGTGGATCAGGTTGTCATCACCAGTCTCGGAGCCCGGCTCGCGCACGATAGGCAGGGCGCGATCGGTGACATCTATGCCGCCCTGGGCTCAACGGTGCTCAGGTACCTGCAACGGCTCGTTGGCCACGACGACGCCGAAGACGTCCTGCAGCGGGTCTTCTACGAGGTGTGGCGGCACAACGATCGCTACGACCCCTCCAGAAGCCTGGAGGCATGGATACTGGGTGTCGCCCGCAAACGGGCGATCGACCACCTGCGCCGTCGGCGCAATCCCACAGTCGCGTTAGAATATCTGGACCACATCCCCGGTGACGACGGCCGAGAGTGGGCCGAGCGCTACGCACGGGCCCGTGAGGTTCGCAACGCGCTCCACCGCCTGCCGGCAGAGCAACGCGAGGTCCTCGCGCTGGCGTACTTCGGCAGCTACACCCAGTCACAGATCGCCACGTACCTGGAACTTCCGCTTGGAACCGTCAAGGCGCGAGCGTTCCGGGGCCTGCGCCGCCTCGCCGACATCCTTCCCCCGTAGCAGAGGGCACGGCCGACATCGCAGCCGCTGCATCCTCCTGGAGCCAGAACTGACCAGACTGCAGGTAAGCGGCGGTGCAGAACCGGATGTGAGGTGGTGCCAGGCTACGATTGGGCCAGCCATGACCTGCGGGCCCTGGCCAGGCCTGCGGCAGCGAAACACCGCGTTCGTGGATTTCACGAAAACGCTGGCCATCGTCGGGGCCAAAAGGATCGCGTCGTTCGACCAAGTACCGCTTGCCGCACTTGGCCCAGGGGTCTGACCCGGCCCCAGCAGGGCTGCCGAGGGAGCCAATACGAGCTGTTGGGCATGGTGCTGGGCAGCCTCGGGCGAGGAATGCAGGCAGACGGGGTTTGGGCCCACCTACCCGCCACGACGGGCCCGATCGCGGCGGTCCCTGCCCGAGGCTGCCCTGGCGGGGTAGCCGCCCGACCCGGCGGCCAATCTGTGAAGGTGTGCCGGGTACCGGTGAGCAGGATAGATGCGTAAACTCGGGCAGTTCCGTCTCTATTCGTCGTATGACCCCATAACTCCTCGACGGTGGTATCCCGGCCCAGATCTCCGCTGACCATCCTCCGCAGTCGCCACGGCCTGTTGTCCGCTCGGCAGCCCAGGTGCTGCTCCCTGGCTGCCGAGCGGTTCGTCAGTCCGGCAACCCAAGAAAGGCAGGCAGCGCCATGCCCATCGACCCGACCGACCTGGCCAAGAGCATCGGCGCCCTGGGCAGCCTGGACCCAGAACGGGGCCTGGCCCCGACCTTGCAGCAGATCGCCGACGCAGCCAAGCAGCTGTTCGCAGCTGATGGGGCCGGGCTGATGCTGGTCGACCAGGAAGGCCAGCTGCGCTGGGCCAGCGCCTCCGACCAGACCGCCCAGGCCGTCGAGGACGGCCAGGAGCGGCTGGCTCAGGGTCCCTGTGCGGTGGCGTTCAGCCAGCGGCTCCCCGCCGCCATCCGCAACATCCACACCGAACCGGACTGGGCCGAGTTCGCCCAGGTACTGCTCGGCGAGGGGATCTGCGCCGGGTTGAGTGTGCCGGTGGAGCTGGACGGCGGGGTGATCGGCACCCTGGACGTCTACGCCGGCCAGCCACGGGACTGGGACCCCAGCGAGGTCGCGGCGTTGCAGGCTTATGCCGGGCTGGTGGCCAGTCTGCTCTCGGCGGCGATCACCGCCCAGGTCAAGGGGCGGCTGGCCGATCAGCTGCAGGCCGCGCTGGAGCACCGTTGGCTGATCGAGCAGGCCAAAGGGGTGCTGATGGGCCGGGAGCGGTTGGACGCCCAGACCGCGTTTGAGCGGTTGCGGGGGGCGGCCCGGTCCTCGACCCGCCGGCTGGCTGATGTGGCCCGGGAGGTGACCGCCGGTCAAGCCCTGCCCGCCAACCGGCGTGGGCTGGCCAAGGGTCGGGCGGAGCAGGCCAAGGACCGCGAAACCGGCACCCAGCAGCGAGCCGGCGAACAGCATGGCGACTCCGACCAGGCGTAGGTCGGTCCGACTGGTATGACCGCATCATCGAGGCGGGGCCGAACGGTACTGGTCGATGCCACATGGACCGGCCGTAGTTCCCCCTCCGAGTCGTACTCCACTGGCAGTGAAGGACGCGCCTCGTAGCTGGGCGCCCCTTCGTCCACGCGCTCGCGAGCGACCGGTAGTCAAATAGAGCTCTCAGGGGTCCAGCCGGCCGCTTCGGCCAGCCTTGCCACGCGGATCCGCAGCTCGCCGGGGTTCGAATAGGAGAGCGTGCGGGCACCCACACCGACGGTTGGACTATCGCCGAATGGGACGACCAGACCGTGCGCTGCGGTGGTGGCGGTCAGTTGGCCGGCGGTCGTCCCGGCTTCGACCCAGGCGACCCGCGCCGCAGGGTCGATGCGGATGGCCTGCATCGCCGACAGGTCGATCAGCGCGCCGCCCTCGGTGGCTCCATAGCCGGCCAGGCTGTGACCCCCGCTGCGGACCGCGATCTCAAGACCGGCGCTGGTGGCGAACTCCAGCGCTCGGGCCACGTCGTCGCCGTCAACCGGCCGAACGATCACCGCCGGGCGATGATCGTGGAGGCTGTTGTAGCCCCGCCGCGCGTCATCGTAGCCGTGGTCGTCGGGGAGGAGCAGTTCTCCCCGAAGCTGACCAGCCAACGTCGTCAAGGCGTCGCCAATACCCTCGCCATCACCTCCTAGGCCAATGGCCGCGGTGGTTGCGTCCCAAGCTGCGGTTGCCGGTTCACTTCTGGATGATGGACAAGATGTTGCCGGCCGGGTCTCGGAACCAGGCGACGGGTCGGACCTCGGGGGTGCGATGGATGCCCTTGGCGGCGGTCTTGGGACCGGTCTCGTAGTGTTCGAACCGGACCCCGCGAGCGGTGAGCGCATCAACCGCCCGCTCAATGTCCTCGACCATGAAGTTCAGGATGGTGAACGTTGCCGGTGTGTGGTCGGGCTTGGGGTAGATCCCGATCCTCGTCCCAGGTCCGAGGTGGATCTCCAGACCGGCGGGTACGTCGGCGCCGTCCACCCCCAGGGCTGCATCGGCCACCTCAAGCCCCAGAGTGGTGCCGTAGAACTCCTTCGCCCGTGGCACGTCGTCCACCGCGAACCCCGAAAAGGCCTTCGCGTCCTTCAACATCTGGCTTGCTCCTTGCTCGCTGGAAGTCCATGGCCGCCACACCCGGGCTGCCTGGCGCGTCCGGCAACATCCGCGGATCATCCCCGACCCAGGCGGCCGTGTCTTGTATGGATCAGACGTCAGCGGAGGCGCAGGAGCCTGGTCGGCGTGGTCCCCATGATGGCCCGGACCTCGTGGGCGAGGTGCTGCTGGTCGAAATAGCCGGCTGCGGCCGCCAGCTCGGCCAGCCGGAGTGGCCCCTGGTGGGAGCGGGCGAGCTGGAGGGCGCGCTGGAGCCGCAGGATCCGAGCCAGCACCGCCGGCCCATAGCCGAACGCCGCCAGGCAGCGACGATGGAGCTGGCGCTCCGACAGGCCGATGGCACGGGCCAGCTCGCGCACCGAGGCTGGGCGGGGCTGGTGCAGCCGGGCCGCGACCTCAAAGGCGACCTCATCGACCGGTCGTGCCCTTGCCGTCAGGCGACGCACGGCACCCTCCAGCTCCCGTGTCCGCCCACCGTCGTCGGGGTGGGCCGCGACGCGCTCGGCCAGCTCGCGCGCCCGGCGATCCCCCCAGAGGTCCTCCAGGCGGATCCGGGCGTCGCGGACCTCTGCCGCGGCCAGGCCGAGCATCGGCGGGCCGACCCTGGTTTGAAGCCCACCCCGACGGCGGTGGTCCCTGGCCGATAGCCGCGCGACCACGAGGTCGTTTCCGGGCCGGACAGCCACAGCGACCCGTCGTCGACCCAGACCAGGTCCAGGCGCTCATCGGGCAACGGCATCGCTGCCTCGCCGAGGTCTCCCCGCCACACGCAAACGAGCCAGTCGGCAAGATCGGGGGCGGGACGGCGCTCGAGCAACCACCGGTCCACGACCAGCCTCGCCACCGCCATTCACCCTCCATACTCGCGCACGCCTTCCCCACCATTGTGGCGGTACCCGAACAGGCTCGGCCGCCAGGCCCGGCACGCCAGATCGCGGTCAACCGCAACCAGATCGCCCACCGCTACACAGCCCTGATCGGTCACCCGGCCCGTGCGCCTGGCACCGGGCTGCGCTGGTCCCAATGGCGGCAGCGTCACAAGTACCACGCCCGTGCACGCCACCACCTGCGGCAAGCCGCCCGAGAACCATCAAGATCACAATCTATGGCTGGAGTACCCGGCTGCGGTCCGGGCTTGGATGGGCGAGCAGGGAGGCAAGTTGGTCCGGTTCACGCTCATCGGTGTGCCGTCCAGCGCCGGCACCCACGGGGTCGGGTTGGAGAAGGCGCCGTTGCAGTTGCGTCGTGCCGGCCTGGTCGACCGGCTCCTGGACGCGGGGCTGGACGTGGTCGACGATGGTGATCTGCCGCTGGCCCTGTACCGGCCGCGTAGCCCCGACCGAACCCAGCAGAACCTCGACCAGGTGGTGGCCGTGGCCGGGCGGGTCGCCGACCGGGTGGCGCGGACCGTGGCCACAGGGCGGATCCCGCTGGTGCTTGGTGGGGACTGCACGATCACCCTGGGGGTGGTCGCCGGGCTGCTGGGGCACCACCCTGGGCTTGGTGTGCTGTACTTCGACGGTGATGTCCACCTGAGCACTCCCGCTACGAGCCAGACCGGCATCCTGGACGCGATGGGGTGGCGCATCTGCTCGGCGACGGAGCGCCAGGCCTGGCCCGCCTGGGCCCGCGCTACCCGCTGCTACCAGCCGAGCGGCTGCTGCTGTTTGGATTTGACCCCATCGAGGTGGGCCCCGACACCCTGGACGAGGTCCGTCAGCGTGGCCTGCCCGCCTGGCCAGTCACCACGATCAACGGCCCGTGGGGTGCCAGAAGTCGATCGTGGCCGTGACCAGCAGCAATCGCCTGATGACAGGTTACGATCCGCCGTTGCTTGCTCGCTCTTGTCGGTGGAGGTCTCTGGGGTCTGGTCGTTCGTCGACCTGGCGTTGCGCCGCAGCCTTGAGCTGATCCTGCTCTGCTCGCGGTCGGCCGAGGCCAAGGAGATCGAGATCCTGGTGCTACGCCACGAGCTGGCGGTGCTGCGCCGCCAGCACCCCGGGCCAGGCTGCAGGCCGCCGACCGAGCGCTGCTCGCGGCGCTCAGCCGGCTGCTGCCACGGCCGCGCTGGTCGGTGTTGCTGGTGCAGCCCGAGACGCTGCTGTGCTGGCAGCGGTGCCTGGTCCGCCGGCGCTGGACGTACCCGAGCGCCCGCATGGGACGGCCTCCGCTCGCTGACGACCTCCAGCAGCTCATCGTCCGGCTTGCTCGCGAGAACCCAAGGTGGGGCTACCAACGGATCCACGGCGAGCTGTTGCGCCTTGGCATTGGGGTGTCGGCCAGCTCGATCCGGAGAGTGCTGCGCGCTCACGGTCTTGACCCGGCGCCGCGGCGTGTCCAGACGAGCTGGCGGTCGTTCCTGCGCCAGCAGGCCACCGGGATCGGGGCTTGCGACTTCTTCACCGTCGACACGGTCTTCTTGCGGCGGGTGTATGTCCTGTTCTTGGTCGAGCTCGCCAGCCGACGGGTGCGGCTGGCGGGCGTCACGACTCATCCGACTGGGTGGTGGGTTGCCCAGCAGGCTCGTACCATCGCCGCCGTCCTCAATGACGAGGCCACCGCGTTCAAGTTCCTGATCCGCGACCGGGACGCCAAGTTCACCAGGGCGTTCGATGACCTGTGGCGCTCGACCGGGGCCGAGATCATCCCCACACCGGTGCAGGCGCCCAACGCCAATTCGATCGCCGAGCGCTGGGTCGGGACGGTCCGCCGGGAGTGCCTGGACCAGCTGCTGGTCGTCGGCTGTCAGCAGCTCATCCGTGTCCTGCGGACCTATGTCGAGCATTACAACCTGCACCGCCCGCACCGCAGCTTGGCCTTCGCAACGCCGCTGCCGTCGGAGCGCGGTGCGGCAAGGAGTGCGCCGAACGTAGGCCAGCTATGTCGCCGCGACGTCCCTGGTGGGCTGATCCACGAGTACGACTGCGCAGCATGACACACCGACTTCTGGCACCCCACGGGCCGACGCTGGCCCGGACCCGGACCGCCACCACCGGCCCACTTGGGGCCGGCCGAGGCCCGGCTAGGCGGTTCCCGGTTTGGTCATGGTGCTGGTCGTGGCCGAGGTGGGGGAGCAGGGCCTGAAGATCACCGTGGCTGAGCGGCCGGATGGACACACCCGGCTGCTCCTACGGAACCTGCTCACTTTGGGCTGATCTGTCAGCGCAAGAACCCCGCCAGGGTCTGCACGAACCACTCCGGATCGTCCAGCCAGGGAAAGTGTCCGCCGCCCGGCTGCACGGCCAACTCGGCCTGACGGAACAGGTCGGCATACTCGGCGGCACACTTGGGGGGGAGCGCGACGTCGTACTCGCCCGCGACGACAGGACCAGTGCCCAAGGCGGGCGAGGAAGGTTCTGGTGGCTTCCGGGTCGAGGGCGCCGGCCGAGTAGTAGACGGCCGCCGCATCCGCGTTCGTCTGGCTCGCCTCCCGGGCGAGGTGGGCCTGGCTGACGGCGTCCCATCGGCCGTAGGTGAAGGGTGCGATCGCCGTCCAGTCAGCGGCCGTGGCGTCGCCCGACCAGATCCGCTCGAGTGCGGCGAAGGCGTCCGGGAACCAGGCCTCCCCTCGGCGCAATTCGGCGACCTGCCGACGATCCAGGTCGGTGACCTCCAGGCCGACCGCCCGCGGGCTGGGATTGATCAGCGCGAGACGGCCGATGCGGTCGAGGTTCCGGGCGGCGTACAGGAGGGCGAGCGCCGCACCGGCGGAGTGTCCCAGCAGGTCGATTCGGTCCAGCCGAGGTGTACGCGCAACGCTTCGACATCGTCGACCAGCCGATCACACCGGTAACTCGCCGGGTCCGCCGGTACGGCCGACTCTCCGGTTCCGCGCAGGTCCAGCAACACCAGCGAGCAATGCGCGGACAACCCGCCCAGGTCACCGAGGTAGGCCGAGGCCTGCATGGGGCCGCCGGGAAGGCAGATCAGCGGGCGACCCTCACCGGCCTGGTGGTAGGCGAGCCGCGTACCGTCGGCACCATCGAAGGTTGCCATGCAGAGCGCATATGCGCGGGGACATCCAGGGCTGACAGTCACAGCGGGGCAACCGCCATCCTGCACTTCCACACGCCAAGAAGGTCGCGCCGTCAGGCTGGCATCGACGGCAACCACTTAACCTCATTCTGACCTGATCTCTATGCGTGGTCTGGCGTTCGCTCGGCCTCCACGGCGGCTCAGTTGCACGGTGCCTGCCGCTGTCGCTGAAGATCTCACGAACGCGCTTCGCGAACTCGACCCCTGCGCTCGACGGTCCAGCGACGATTCCCGGGTATCATCCGGTACAGGTCCTGACGCCATAGCGGCCTGGTGCATGCGGCCGGTCGTCTGGCCCACCGCCGGGAGGGGTGCCTGCGCTCCTGTTCGAGAACGGATAACGTGAACGCGCAGTTGCGTCGTCGCCGTGCGGCAGCGCGGCGGTCCCGCGGGAGGAGCGGCATGCCTGACAGCGGTTTCCGGTCGATCGAGCACGATCCGGGTCGGCTTCCGCCGGAGATCAACACGTCGGTGGCCCATCCGGCCCGCAGATACGACTATTGGCTTGGCGGCAAGGACAACTTCCCCGCCGACCGCGAGGCCGGGGAGGCGGTCGCGGCCGTGTTCCCAAGCGTCCGCATCGGCGTCCTGGAGAACCGCCGTTTCATGTGCCGGGCGGTGCGCTTCCTTGCCAAGGAGTTGGGGATCCGGCAGTTCCTCGACATCGGCACCGGCATCCCGACCAGCCCCAACGTCCACGAGGTCGTCCAGGCGGTCGACCCGGCCTCCCGGGTCGTCTACGTCGACAACGACCCGATCGTGCTGGTGCATGCCCGCGCCCTGCTCACCAGCTCACCCGAGGGCGCCACCGCCTACATCGACGCCGACCTGCGCGAGCCAGACAAGATCCTGAACCACCCGGACCTGGTGAGAACTCTGGACCTGTCCCAGCCGACGGGGCTGCTGCTGGTCGCGATCCTGCACTTCATCATGGACGCCGACGACCCATACGGGGTCGTCGGCCGGCTGGTCGGCGCGATGCCGTCAGGCAGCCATCTCGTGGTCTCGCACGTCACCGCCGACCCCATGCCGCCGGAGGTGTTCGCCAGGATCGACGCCGCCAACGCCGCGGCCGGGATCCCGTTCCGGTTCCGGACTCGGGAGGAGTTCGCCCGCTTCCTGGACGGGCTGGAGCCCGTCCCCCCGGGGATCCAGTCCATCGCGACGTGGCGGGCCGAGGACGAGTCCCAGCCTCGCCCGTCCGTCGCGGACACGGCGACCTATGGCGCCGTCGCGCGGATCCCTTGACCCACCCAGGCCGGCGCTGTTGCATTGAGCCAGGCCCGGGCAGGTGAAGCCGCGATCTCCACCTGGGTTCAGATCGCCATGGCCAACTCGTCGAACGCGACGGCCAACCGCCGGCTCGCCAGCTCCTCAGCGGCCAGCTCGTGATGGCCCCTTCGAACGTTCTGGACGAAGGCATGACCGCCAATGATCACCCTGGCGGAACGGTCCTGCTTGAGGCCGCGCATCGGCCCTAGCCGCGACTTCAGTCGGCCATGGTCGGCCTCGACCCGGTTGTCGGCGTACTGCTCGGTTCGATGCCACGGTACCGGCAGCAGCTCCTCCAGCACGATCGGGTAGGTCGCTGCTCGGTCCGTGACCACCTCAACGGGTAGCACCTTGGTTGTGCCGATGGCCCGCGGAAAGAACCGACGGGCTGCCTTGGCGTCGCGCCGTGGGGTGACGAAGACATCGAT
>Ga0307278_10001650_pt1 | contig 11046 bp, 4 predicted proteins | sample ER_DNA_117_FD_194482 | JGI IMG/M metagenome (GOLD analysis project Ga0307278, IMG submission 194482) | Bulk soil microbial communities from the East River watershed near Crested Butte, Colorado, United States - ER_DNA_117 | ecosystem: Environmental > Terrestrial > Soil > Floodplain | place: USA...
GACCTGCCGCCGCCGCGGGTGCCGGACGACGGCGCCTGGCTCAAGGCGAAGGCCGGCAAGGCGGTCACCGTGCCGGCCACCGGCGGTCACGGCCGCTGGCGGGTCGCGGTGCAGCCGCTGGACGACGGCTCCGGCGGCAGCGTGGTCGTGGCGGCCAGCCTCGACCCGATCGACGCCACCACCCGCCAGCTGCGGCTGATCGACCTCGGGGTGAGCCTGGTGGTGCTGGCCGTGCTGGCCGGGGCGGGAGCGGCGATCGTCCGGGCCTCCCTACGCCCGCTGGTCGAGATCGAGCAGACGGCCAGGGCGATCGCCGCCGGCGACCTGACCCGCCGGGTGCCCGAGCGCGACCCGCGCACCGAGGTCGGCCGGCTCGGCCGGGCCCTCAACACCATGCTGGCCCAGATCGAGGCGGCGTTCGGGGCCAGGGCCGCCTCCGAGGCCGCCGCCCGCCGCTCCGAGGACCGGATGCGGCGCTTCGTCGCCGACGCCAGCCACGAGCTGCGCACGCCCCTGACCACCATCCGGGGCTTTGCCGAGCTGTACCGCCAGGGGGCGGCGCGCGACCCGGCCGAGCTGGACCGGCTGATGCGGCGCATCGAGGACCAGGCGGCCCGGATGGGGCTGCTGGTCGAGGACCTACTGCTGCTGGCCCGGCTCGACCAGCAGCGCCCCCTGGACCGGGCCCCCGTCGACCTGCTCGCCCTGGCCGCCGACGCCGTCCACGACGCCCACGCGGTCGCCCCCGACCGCCGCATCGAGCTGGTCCTCTCCGACGACGACGGCCGGCGCGGGAGCGCGCTGGTGGTGCTCGGCGACGACCAGCGGCTGCGCCAGGTCCTGGCCAACCTGGTCGACAACGCCCTCAGCCACACCCCTGCCGGCAGCCCGGTCGAGGTCCGGGTCGGGGCCGCCGGCCTCGACGGCCACCCGGCGGCGGCGGTCGAGGTGGTCGACCACGGGCCCGGGCTCACCGCCGAGCAGACCGAGCGGGTGTTCGAGCGCTTCTACCGGGCCGACCCGGCGCGCTCCCAGGCCGCCGGCGGCACCGGCCTCGGGCTGTCGATCGTGGCCGCCCTGGTCGCCGTCCACGGCGGGACGGTGCAGGTCGACAGCGTCCCCGGCCGGGGGGCGCGGTTCCGGGTGGTCCTGCCGCTGGCCCCCGACGCCGCCGGCTGAGCCTCACAGCAAGCTCCCACCCACGACCCAAGTTGCCCCAAGGGGCGGGGCCGACCATCGAGGCATGCAGGCACTACCGCAGGCGCTGCCCACGACCCGGCCGCACGGCCAGATGGTCGAGATCGTCGTGCCCGTCCACAACGAGCAGCACGTCCTTGAGGCCAGCATCTCGCGCCTGCACAGCTACCTGGTGGCGAGCTTCCCGTTCGCCTACCGGGTCACCATCGCCGACAACGCCAGCACCGACGCCACCTGGCCGCTGGCCAGGCGCCTGGCCGAGCAGCTGCCGCACGTCCAGGCGGTCCACATCGCCAGGGCTGGCCGGGGCCGGGCCCTGCGCCAGGTCTGGGGGAGCAGCGACGCCGACGTGGTCGCCTACATGGACGTCGACCTCTCCACCGGCCTGGAGGCGCTGCTGCCGCTGGTCGCCCCCCTGCTGTCGGGCCACAGCGACCTGGCCATCGGCACCCGGCTGGCCAACGGGGCCGCGGTGGTCAGAGGGCCGAAGCGGGAGCTGGTCTCGCGCTGCTACAACCTGCTGCTGCGAGCCACCCTGCGGGCCCGCTTCAGCGACGCCCAGTGCGGCTTCAAGGCCGGCCGCACCGAGGTCGTGCAGGCGCTGCTCCCGGAGGTCGAGGACCAGGCCTGGTTCTTCGACACCGAGCTGCTCCTGGCCGCCCAGCGCGGCGGCCTGCGCATCCACGAGGTCCCGGTCGACTGGGTCGAGGACGCCGACAGCCGGGTCGACGTGGTCCGGGCCGCCCTTGACGACCTGCGCGGCATGGCCAGGGTGGCCCGCCAGCAGCTGCCCAGCTTCGCCGCCATCGGGGCGCTGTCGACCCTCGCCTACCTGGGGCTGTTCTGGCTGCTGCGGTCCGTCATGGGCGCCGTGGCCGCCAACGCCCTCGCCCTGCTGGTCACCGCGGTGGCCAACACCGCGTCCAACCGCCGCTTCACCTTCGGCGTCACCGGCCGCCCTGGTCGCGGCCAACGCCGCCGCCACCCTGGCGCGCTTCGTGCTGCTGCGCTCCTGGGTGTTCCACCCACACCGCACCGCGACGACCAAGGAGATCCAGTCCCGATGACCACCACCACCCTCGAACGGCCGCGGCCGCTGCCGGCGGCGGCCCCGGGCCGGCTGGCCCGCCTGCTGCGCGGCCGGACCGACGACCCGGCCTGGGCCCGGCCGTCGCTGCTGGGCCTGCTGGCCGCCACCGCGGTGCTGTACCTGTGGGCCCTTGGCGCGTCCGGCTGGGCCAACGACTTCTACTCGGCCGCCGCCCAGGCGGCCAGCCAGAGCTGGAAGGCCTTCTTCTTCGGGTCCTCGGACGCGTCCAACTTCATCACCGTCGACAAGCCCCCGGCCGCCCTTTGGGTCATGGGGCTGTCGGCCCGCCTGTTCGGACTCAGCTCCTGGAGCCTGCTGGCGCCCGAGGCGCTGATGGGTGTGGCCACGGTCGGGCTGCTGTACGCCACCGTGCGCCGCTGGTTCGGCCCGGCCGCCGGGCTGCTGGCCGGGGCGGTCATGGCCCTCACGCCGGTCGCGACCCTGATGTTCCGGTTCAACAACCCCGACGCCCTGCTGGTCCTGCTGCTGGTGGCCGGCGCGTACGCCACCATCCGGGCGCTGGAGGGCGGCTCCACCGGCTGGCTGGTCCTGGCCGGGGCCTGCGTCGGCTTCGGCTTCCTGGCCAAGCAGCTCCAGGCCCTGCTGGTGGTCCCCGCCTTCGCCATCGTCTACCTGGCCGCGGCCCCCGGGTCGCTTCAGCGCCGGCTCGGCCAGCTGGTCGCTTTCGGGGCGGCGACGGTGGCCGCCGCGGGCTGGTGGGTGGCGATCGTCGAGCTGGTCCCGGCCGGCATGCGCCCCTACATCGGCGGCTCCCAGACCAACAGCATCCTGGAGCTGACCTTCGGCTACAACGGCCTTGGCCGCCTCACCGGCAACGAGACCGGCAGCGTCGGCGGCGGCCCCGGCGCGGCCGGCCCCGGCGGGGGCGGTTGGGGCCAGACCGGCTGGACCCGCATGTTCGGGGCCGAGGTGGGCGGCCAGATCGCCTGGCTGCTGCCCGCCGCTCTGCTGCTGCTGGCGGCCGGGCTGTGGCTGACCCGGCGGGCGCCCCGGACCAACCGGGCCAGGGCCGCCTTCGCCCTCTGGGGCGGCTGGCTGGTCGCCACCACGGCGGTGTTCAGCTTCATGCAGGGCATCTTCCACGCCTACTACGCCGTCGCCCTGGCGCCGGCCGTGGCCGCGCTGGTCGGGATGGGCGCCACCGGCCTGTGGGAGGTGCGCCGGAACCCGATGATGCGCTGGTGGCTGGCCGGGACGCTGGCCGTGACCGCCGCCTGGTCCTACGTGCTGTTGCGGCGAACGCCCGACTGGCACCCGGGGTTGGCCCCGCTGGTGCTGGTGGCCGGGCTGGCCGTGGCCGGCCTGCTGGCGGCCCTGCCCTGGCGGGAACGGCTGGGCGGGCGCTGGGCCGGTCGCGGCGGCCGGAGGGTCGCCGCCGCCGTGGCCATCGCCGGGCTGCTGGTCGTGCTGGCCGGTCCGGCCGCCTACTCGCTCGACACCGCCGCCACCGCCCACGGCGGCGCCATCCCCTCGGCCGGGCCGTCCGTCCGCGGCGCCGGTCCCGGCGGCGGCCCCAGAGGCTTCCGCGGCGGCCAGCCACCGGGCTTCGGCCGGGGCGCCTTCCCCGGCTTCGGCCAGGGCCAGGGCGGCACCGGCCAGGGCTTCGGGCAGGGTGGGCCCGGGGGACGCCAGGGTGGGCTGGGTGGCCTGCTCGACGGCGGCACCCCCGACGCCGAGCTGGTCGCGCTGCTGCGGCAGGATGCCGGCCGCTACCGCTGGGTCGCGGCCGCGATCGGGTCCAACTCGGCCGCCGGGGTCCAGCTGGCCACCGGCGACCCGGTGATGGCCATCGGCGGCTTCAACGGCAGCGACCCCGCCCCCACCCTCGCCCAGTTCCAGCGGTACGTGGCCGAGGGCAGGATCCACTACTTCCTCGGTGGCGGCCGCATGGGCGGGTCGATGGGCGGCAGCGACGCCGCCAGGCAGATCGCCGCCTGGGTCGCGGAGCGCTTCACCGCGACCAGCGTCGGCGGGGCCACCGTCTACGACCTGACCGGCGCGGCCGCGACCGGCGGCAGCGGCTGACCCGCGGGCGCGGCACCGGCGCGGTGGGACCGGCCTACCACCAGCCCTGGTGCCGCGCCCACCGCAGCAGCGCCGCCGACATGGCCGCCATGATCGCCAGCACGATCGCCAGCTGCACGTAGTGGGTCTTCTCGTTGACGATCACGTTCATCCCGTAGATCGACGAGAGGGCGGTGATGGGCAGGGTCACGGCGGCGATCACGGCCAGGCGCTCGGCGGCGATGGTCATCTTGGTGTTGGTCCGGGACTCGTGGAACTCGATCACCGCCTGGAGGAACGCCGTCTCCCCGTCGGCCAGGCCCTTGATCCGCTCCAGCTGGTCGGCGATGTCGACCACCATCGGCTGGGCGTCGGCGGGCACGAAGCGGGTCAAGGTGGCCATCCGGCCGTAGATCTCCCCGCTGAGGGCGGCCATTGTCCGGACCGCGATCAGCCCGTGGCGGGCCCGGAACAACTCCTCGAGGAACTCCTCGGGGTCGTCATCGCTGTCGCCCATCACCCGCTGCTCCAGCAGCCCGACCTCGAGGGCGAGGATGCCGACGAAGCTCTCCTGGTGGCGGGTCATGGCCGAGACGACGGCGTGCGACAGCTCGAAGGACGCCGTCGGACGCATGCGCCCGGCCCTGATCCGCTTCAGCACGGCGTTCGTCTCGCGGAACGCGAGCTCGGGGATGACCTCGGGGTCCAGCGGCCCGTGCACCGTGACCAGGTAGCCGGGCCCGACGAACTGGTCCAGCTCCAGGTGGTCGACGCGGCCGCCCGTGCCCAGCTCGGGCGAGTGCAGGGCCACGAACACGTGGTCGGGATAGATGTGCACCTTCGGCATGTGGTTGCGGTTCTCGCAGTCCTGGATGGCGAGCGGATGGAACCGGAACACCTCGCCGAGCACCCGGACGGCCTCGGCGTCGACCTTGGGGATGTCGACCCAGATCAGCCCCGGCCGCTGCTGGAGGAGATCGGGCAGCTCCTCGACGCTGCGCTGCTCGACCCCGCTGTCGGTGATCAGGTGGACGTCCATCCAGGCTCCTTCCAGGCCGCTCCAGGCCGGCGGCCGCCGCCTCTATTGTCGCCGGTCATCGGCGGCGCACGCGCCGGGCGTCCGGGCCGCGCTCCAGGTCGATCTCGCGCAGCAGCCGGTCGACGTTGGCCAGCAGGCTGCCCTGGATGTGCCACAGCTCCAGGTCGGTGCGGGCGTCGACCAGCATCAGCTCGGCCAGCACGTCGCGGTGGGTGCGGGCGATCTCCAGCGCGATGTGCAGGGGCACGGCCTCGCGCGGTGGGCCGGCGACCTCGGGGGCGACCAGCTGGCCGAAGGCGGCAACCCCGACGCCCAGCTCGACCAGCAGCGCCCCGAGGGCGACCAGCAGCTCCGGCTCGGCCTGGCCGCTCGACTCGACCGCCTCGGCCAGGTCGGCCAGGTCAAGGGTGATCCCCCTGAGCTGCACGGCCGCGTGCTCCAGGGCGGCAAGGGCGGCACGCAGGCTGGAGGCGCCCTCGCGGATCCGCCGCTGGCGCGGGTTGAGCCGCAGGCTCTCCTCGCCGCGGGCCAGGGCGATGCGGGCCGCGCGCAGCGGCCGGTCCAGCTCGCGGGCCCGGTCCTCCCAGGCGCGGGCCTGCTCGCCCGACCAGCCCTCGGTCAGCTCCTCCCCCATCGAGGCGAGCAGCTTGGACATCTCGGCCGCCAGCTCGCCGACGGCGTCGCCGGCCGGCTGGACGTACACCGGAGGCCGGAGCATGAAGCTGACGACCACGCCGGTGACGGCGCCGACCAGCGTCTCGGCGACCCGGTCGAGGGCGGCGATCCTGGCCTGACCGGTCACGGCCAGCACCAGCATGGCGCTGATCGGGACCTCGAGGGTGTGGTCGCCGAGGTGCAGCACCCGGCCGATCACCAGCGAGACGAAGATGGTGATGCCAAGGCTCCACCAGTTCAGGCCGACGACCTGGGAGAGGAGCACGGCCACGAGCACGCCGGCGACGACGCTGCCGACCCGCTCGACGCCGCTGGTGACCGTCCGGAACACCGTCACCTGGGCCACCAGCAGCGCGGTCAGCGGCGCCAGCAGCGGCTGGACCTCGGTCCCGAGCAGGGCGACGGCCAGCAGGTAGGCCAGCACCGCGGCAAGGGTCGTCTTGGCCGTCCGCCAGCCCGGCGGGTCGCCGCCTCCCCGGTACCTGGCCAGCAGCGTGCGGACGGTCAGCCGGAGCCGGTTCACGGCCCCCCCGGTTCCCCACTCACCGCGGGAAGCCCCCCGATGGCCAGCCGGGCGGCCAGTGCCTCCGGCGAGGTCAGGTCATGGACGCCCAGGCGCTCGAACAGGGCTCCGGCCCGTTCGCGGGCGGCCTGGCGCCGCCCCGGCTCGCCGTGGCGGCCCAGCATGTCGAGGGCAAGGGCCTGCTCGTAGCGCATGCACAGGCGGTCGCCGGCGGCCAGGGCGGCCCGCCAGTCACGCCTGGCCGGTCCGGGCCGCCCGGCCATCCAGGCCAGCAGGCCCCGGTGGAGCCGGTGCCGCGGCTCGCCGATGGGGAACACGCGGGCATAGCGGCCCAGGTAGGCGACGGCCTGGGCGGCCATCGCCTCCCAGGGCCCGCTCCGGCCCGCACCCCGACCACGCTGGTCCAGCCAGAGGGCGAGCGCGACCTCGGCGGCCATGGCGTACAGGTCGAACCAGTAGCACTTGACCGGTGGACGGGCGGCCTGCTCCAGGGCCCGTCGCAGGGCCTCGACGGCCCGGCCCCGGTCGCCCAACTGCAGGGCCAGCAGGGCCTCGGAGGCGGGCGCGGGCCGCCGGTCCAGCGCCGCCGCCGCCTCCTCCAGGTCGCCGCTGCGCAGCCCGACCACGGCGTGGCCGGCCATCGCCCAGGAGCGGACCTGGGCGTCGCCGCTCTGGCGGCCCAGCCGGTCCAGCTCGGCCAGCATCGGCGGCACGGCGGTGAGCTCGCCCTGAAAGTACCGCTCCCAGACCTGCAGGCCGGTGATCTCGGCCAGGCGCCGCGGGTCGCCGAGGCGGCGCACGATCCCGGCCGCCTCCTCCAGCCGCTCGCGCACCTCCGGCCAGCGCCCGACCCCGATCCCGTACAGCGCGGAGGCCTGCAGCACCCAGGCCCGGGCCGAGGGGTCGTCGGCCCCCTCCAGGACGGCGAAGGCCCGGCGCAGGTAGGCCTCGGCCAGCCGGTGCCTGGCCAGCAGGCCGGCGCTCACCGAGCAGGCGGCGGCCAGCCGCGCCTGGGCCGGCCGCGACCCGGAGGCCTCGGCCAGGTTCATCCCCTTGACCGCCTGGTGCACCGCCCGGGCCCGCCGGCTGCCGTGGTAGTCGACCAGGAACAGCCGCTCGTAGACCTCGGCCGCCTCCTCCAGGGCGTTCCTGGCCGCCTCCGAGGGGGCGACCAGGGGCCGCGGCCAGGCCCGGTTGCGCAGCTGCTGGCCGGTCTGCCAGGCCAGCCGGCCCGGGAGCCGCCGGCCGCTGGCCGGGGTCCGGCGGCCGAGCAGGGCCAGGGCGGCGTGCAGGTGCTCCTGCTCGGGGGCGAGCTGGCCAAGCCCCAGGTAGGCGTCGCCGAGCTGGTGCTCCCAGCGGGCCCGCCGGATGGCCCGGGCGTCCGGCGCTCCCTGGCGGCGGCCGGGGCCGGCCGGGGCGTCGTCCATCTCCAGCAGGTCGGTGAAGCACCGGACCGCCTCGGCGTACGCCCCCTCCCGGAGCGCCTCGGCGCCGGCCAGCTCCAGGTAGCCGATGGCCTTGCCGGGCACCTCGGCCAGCCGCCAGTGGTGGGCCAGCAGGGCCAGGTCGCCGCCGTTGGAGCGCTCGTACCACTCGGCCACCGACCGGTGCAGCTGGCGCCGCTGCGACAGCAGCATCAGGTTGTAGGCGGCCTCCTGGACGATCACGTGCTTGAACAGGTAGCTCAGGTCCGGCTCGGGGGTGTCGAGCACGGTCAGGTTGGCCCGCTCGATCTGGTCGAGGTCCTCCGAAAGGGACATGGCGACCACCTGCCTGAGGGGGTGGACGTCGCGCAGGATGCCGACGGCGAATACCCGGCCGATCACGCTGGCCACCTTGACGGTGAGCTGCTGGGTGGGACTGAGCCGGTCGATCCGGCTGGTGACGGCGCCGTGGACGGTATGGGGCATCCGCCGGGCCAGCATCCCGCCCACGTCCGAGACCAGCTCGGCGTTGCCGTCGACGACCCGGACCAGCCCGGCGTCGCGCAGGGCGAAGGCGAGCTCCTCGCTGAACAGCGGGTTGCCCTCGGCCTTCTCCTCGACCAGCCGGGCAAGGGCCCCGGGAACGGCGCTGACGCCGAGACGCTGGCCGACCAGCGCCTCGACCGCGCCCGGGGAGAGCCGGTCCAGCTCCAGCCGCTCCACACTCGGCGCCCGCAGCAGCCGCCGGTACACCGCCCAGCCGAGCTCGGCCAGGGTCCCGGCCTCGCCCGGCGGCCGGGTGGCCAGCACCAGCAGCAGCGGCAGCCGCTCCCGGCTGAGGGTCAGCACCAGGCTGGTCGAGGCCGAGTCGAGCCAGTGGGCGTCCTCGATCACCAGCACGGTCGGGGCGCCGGCGACAACCGCCCGCAGCAGCCGCACCAGCAGGTCCCGTGTCCGGTCGCCGCGGCCCTGCCCGCTCAGCTGGGCACTGCTGGCCGTCTCGGGCAGCCCCAGGGTCAGCACCGGGTTGAGCAGGGGGACCAGGTCGCGCAGCTCGGGATCCGGGCCGAGCAGGTCGAGCACGGCCCGCCGGCGGGCCGCCTGGTCGCGGGCGTCGAAGGGGGGCAGCCGGGCGAACAGCTCCTGCCAGGCATGCCAGGGGGTGTTGCGCTCGACCGCGTCGCCGGCCCCGGCCAGCACCGGCACCCCGGCCGCCTCGGCCTGGTCGACCAGCTCGGCGATCAGGCGCGACTTGCCCACCCCGGCCTCGCCCTCGAGGACCAGCACGTGCACCGGGGCGTCCCGGCCGTCACCCGTGACACGGCGCAGCGCCTCGGCCAGCCGTTCCCGCTCCTGCTCCCGTCCCACCAGCGGGACCCGGCGCAGCGGCTCCCGCCTCCGCAGCGGGCCGCCGGACGGACGGCCGGGCCGGTACACCGGCACCGGGTCGGCACGGCCCTTGACCCGCGCCGGCGCCAGCGCGTCGAAGGCCATCGCCGGGCTGGCCCCCTCGGCGGTGGCCGCGTCGCAGAGCACGCCGTCGCCGGCCTCCTGCATCAGCCGGGCGGCCAGGTTCACCACCGCCCCCAGCATGGTGTACTCCCGCCGCCGGGGGCTGCCGACGGTGCCGCAGAAGGCGCGGCCGGTGGTGACGCCGATACCCGCCCTGCGGCCCAGGCCGGCCAGGGCCTCGCGCATGGCCAGGGCCGCCTGGACGCCCCTGGCCGGGTCGTCCTCGTGGGTCAGGGGCGGCAGCCCGAGGGCCGCCACCAGGGTGGTGCCCTTCTCGTCGACGCTCAGCTTGTTGATGCTGCCCTCGTAGCGGTAGAGGGCGCCCTGGAGGGCCAGCATGACCTCCTGGGCCTCCTCCAGCCGGGCCCGGTGGTCCAGGTCGGGCAGGTTGGCGAACACCACCGTGATCTGGCGCAGCTCGGCCAGCCACTCCTCGTGGCCGGCGACCATCGAGGCCAGCATCGCCCGCGGCAGGTAGGGCGAGACCAGGGCGGCCGGCACCCCGCGCCCGTCGGGGGCCGCCGGCGGAACGGCCGCCGGGGCCGGGACCTGTGGCCGGCCGGCCAGGTTGCGCTCGACCAGGTCGAGGGCGGGCCGCGACAGCACCACCTGGCCGGGGAGGGCCCGCTCGACGGCGCCGGTCGTCTGCGGCACTGCCGCCCCGGCGACCAGCAGCTCTCGCCGCTCCCGGACGCCGCCAACGTCCAGCACCACCACCTCGCCGGCCCCGACCCCGACCCGCAAGGCCAGGGGGAGCCGCCGGTCGGCCGCGTAGCGGCCCAGCGCCGCCTGCATGGCCTGGGCGCAGCCGGCCGCGGTGGCCGTGGCCGCTCCCAGCGCCCGCCCGGTGTCGTGCCCCTCGGCCGTCCAGCAGGCCAGCAGCGCGTCCCCGGCGAACTTGAGCACGTCCCCGCCGGTCCCGGCGATCAGCTCCAGCAGTGGCGCGAACGCCCCGTCCAGCAGCCCGCGCAGCTCCTCGGCCCCGCCAGGCCCCCGCTGGGCGAGCCGTTCGGTGATGGCCGTGAACCCGGAGATGTCGGCCAGCAGCAGCGCCCCCATCATCGGGTCGGCATGGGCCTGGCCGGCCCCTTCCGGCGCCTCCGCCAGCCGCCGCAGCAGCCGCACCGGCAGGAAGCTCGCCAACACCCCGCTCTCAGCGGCCATGGCGATCAGCTCCCCCTCGACCGGTGACCCACGGCGCGGCCACCCGCGGACAGGATATGCCGGGTCAGGCGGCCGGCTGGAGGACCACGTCGAAGTTGACGTGGCGGAAGGGGGGCTCGACGTTGTAGGCGGCGGCCTGCCCTGGGTCGTCGACCACGGTGAAGTCCCTGATCAGGCTCTGCTTGACCGCGAAGACGGCGTCGGAGTCCAGGTAGGGGCTGCCGGCCACGAACAGGTGGGTGGTGACGGGGAGGTGACCGTCGGCGGCGGCGATGAGGTGGATGTGGGCGGGTCGGTAGGGGTGGCGGCCGGTGGCGCCGAGGAGGGCGCCGACCGGGCCGTCGGTGGGGATCGGGTAGGGGCTGGGGGTCACGGTGCGGAACCAGAAGCGGCCGTC
>Ga0307278_10001651_pt1 | contig 11043 bp, 9 predicted proteins | sample ER_DNA_117_FD_194482 | JGI IMG/M metagenome (GOLD analysis project Ga0307278, IMG submission 194482) | Bulk soil microbial communities from the East River watershed near Crested Butte, Colorado, United States - ER_DNA_117 | ecosystem: Environmental > Terrestrial > Soil > Floodplain | place: USA...
GCTACGACGCCGCCCGCACCATCCAGGCGTTCAGCGACCGGCTGCGCCAGCAGCTCGACCTGGACACCCTGACCGGCGAGCTACTGGCGGTGGTGGACCAGACGGTGCAGCCGACCCGGGCGTCGCTGTGGCTGCGGCCGCCACGCCAGGCGAGGACCGAGACGACGTCCAGGGGCTAGTGCTCCAGCGAGGACGGCACAGCCTCCGCCGGCGCGGGCCCCTCGACCAGCTCGACGCCGGCGCCGAGCGCGAGCCGTGCGTCCAGGTCGAACTGGCGGTGCTGTTGCACGAGCAGGATGCGCTCGGCCGCCAGCGTCGCGCCGAGGTCGCAGCGCCCACCCCGCAGCGCCACCAGCCGTCCCGCCCGCACGACCGCGGCCAGCGCCTGGATCTCGAAGACGACGGTCAGCTCGAAGTCGATCTTGGCCACCCGGACGCCGTCGAGCAGGACGGCGACGTCCGGCCGGTGCGCCGAGCGGATGCGGTGCGACACCAGGTCGACGACCTCCTCGCCGCCCGGCGCCGCCAGCGTGCGCCTGGCGGCCGCGACCAGCGCGGCGTGCTTGCGCCAGCCGCCGACGAGCAGGTCGACGACGTCGAGCTCGAGGAGCCCGTCGGCGACGACCGCCACCTGGCGGTTCACCTCGTGCCGCGCCGCGCTCGACAGGCCGCCGAGGTGGCGGAGCACGGCGCCGCCGACGCCCCCCGCCTCCATGGACCGCGCCAGTGCCGCCGTGGGGTCGGCGCCCGTGCCCTCGAACAGGACCGAGCGCACGGTCCACGGCTCGGCGGCCGTGCTCGTGGTCATCGCCGCACCTCCTCCAGGATCTGGCTGCCACGGTCGGGATGCGGTTCGAGCCCGACCGACCGGGACGTCCCCTGGCCGACCTCGTCGACCTCGGTGGCGACGTCCCCGCCGGGGCCGCTGCCGGCGACGACGCGGACGTGCTGCCGCACCCAGCGCCGCGAGCGTCGCGAGCGGAGCCCGCGGAGGCGCGCCACGGCCGCGGCGAGCGCGAGCAGGACCAGCACCGCGGCGACCGCGGCGGGCAGCCACGGCCGGGTCGGCGGCGGCAGCGGCGCCGCGGCCTTCATGGTCACCGCGACCAGCGATCCGCGCGGTGCGCGGGTGCCCGGTGCGGGCGTCTGGGTCGCGACCGTGCCGTCCCGCGCGCCGCCGGCCCGCAGCGCCAGGCCGGCGGCGGCCACGGCCGCCTCGGCGTCGCTCAGTGACCGCCGCCGCAGGTCGGGGACGGTCACCAGGACCGGCGGCGGCACGGACCGCAAGGTTACCTCGACCACGCTGCCCGCCGGGACCTGGTCGCCGGCGGCCGGCTGCTGGCTGCGCACACGGCCGCTGCCCGACCTGACCACCAGGACGAGCTTCAGCGGTTCGAGCAGCGCGGCCGCCTCCGCGCGCGTCCTGCCGCGGAGGTCCGGCACCGTCAGCAGCGGGTCCGGCACGGCCACGGTCACGCCGACCCTGCCGCGCCGGGCGAGCGCGGTGCCCGGCGGCGGGTCCTGGCCGGTGACGCGGGCGGCGGGATCGGCCGCCGGCCCCTCGACGGCGCCCAGCACGAGCCGTGACCGCCGCAGCCGGTCCCGCGCCTCGGCCAGGGTGAGGCCGCCGAGGTCGGGGACGACGGCGAGCACCGTGAACGGCGCGGACATCTCGAAGGCCGGCTCGATGCTGCACTCGGGCTGGCACACCCTGACCGTGTGCGTGCCGGGCGCGGTCTCCGGCACGGTCAGCTCGGTCCACAGGAGGATCCCGTCGGAGTTCGTGCCGCAGGTGAACCGCGCGACCTCCTGGGCGTCGAAGAGAGCGACGCACTGGTCGGGCGCGGTGACGGTCACCGGCGTCACCCGGACCGTGGACCCGGGCGGCCCCTGCGGCGGGTCCAGCCTGAGGGAGGAGTCAGGCGCCGCCGCTCCGGTCCCTTGACCAGGCAGCCGGGTCGGTGAGGCCGCCGCCGACGTGCCCGGCCCGGGTAGCGGCGTCAGTCCCAGCACGACGATCAACGCGGTTGCCCATCGGCGAAGCACCCCTCACACCCCCCGGCTGAAGTGCTCCGATGATGTGCGGATGCTACAACGCCCACAAGGTATTTTGCCGTCGATCTCCTGGTTCCAGTCGAACAGTGGCAGCCTGACGAGCAGGTGGCGCGCGACCGTCAGGCCGGGACCAGCGCGACCGGGTTGCTGAGCTCGCCGAGGCCGGGGACGGTGATGGTCACCAGGTCGCCGGGGCGCAGGGTGAAGCTGGACGGGGGCACGATCGCGGTGCCGGTGAGCAGGACGGCACCGACCGGGAACTCCTGGGCGCGGAAGAGCCAGTCGACCAGCTCGGCGGGTCGGCGGCGCATCTGGCCGAGCGCCACCGAGCCGGCGAACGCCTCGCCGCCGTCGCGCATCACCACCAGGCGGATCTCCAGGTCCTCGAACGCCGGCGCCTCGGCGACCGGGACCAGCGCCGGGCCCAGCGCGCAGCTGCCCAGGTACAGCTTGGCCTGGGGCAGGTACAGCGGGTTCTCGCCCTCGATCGAGCGTGACGACAGGTCGTTGCCGATCGTGTAGGCGACGATCTCGCCGCGGCGGTCGGCGACCACCGCCAGCTCGGGCTCTGGCACGTCCCAGCCGGAGTCGGCGCGGATGCCGACCGGCTCGCCCGGGCCGCGGCTGCGGCCGGGAGCCGCCTTGAAGAACAGCTCGGGGCGCTCCGCCTCGTACACCCGGTCGTAGACGTCCGGCGCGGCGGCCTCCGCCTCCTCCATGCGCGCCTCGCGGCTGCGCCAGAAGGTCACCCCGGCGGCCCAGACCTCCTGGGCGCCGAGCGGCAGGACCGGGCTGGCCCCGTCCGGGAGCGGCCCGTCGCCCGGCCCGTCCAGGGCCGCGGCGAGCGCGCCCGGCCCCCCGCCGAGCAGCCCGTCGACGGTCAGCCCGGCCGGCAGCAGCTCTCCCGGCCCGGCCTCGGCCGGCCCGCGAGCCAGCCGCTCACCATCCGCCGACCGCACCCGCCACAAGGCCATCCCGCTCGTCCTCCCGCCACCGACCGACGGTCGGCACCATACGCGTGACCGGCCGGGACGTCAGCCGGGGCTCTGGTCACGCGGCAGGTCGAGCCGGCCTGTGCCGAACGGCACAGCCCCGCGGTGATCCGCGTCACCGCGTGCCTGGTCCGCTGTGTGCTGTGCTGCGGACGGTGCAATTTGGGGGAGGCGGAGCCGGATGTCTGACTTCGGTTGGGGAATGACGCTGCTCGGCGTCTACGTGCTGCTGGTGGTCCTGGCCAGGTGGCTCTACATCGCCCGCAGCAACGTGGTGTGGACCGACGCGCAGTGGCGCGCGATGACCAAGCGCCTCGACCTGCAGGTGGCGCGCGACCCGTCCAGGAACGGCAGGGCGTCGGTGACCGGGGACGACCTGCGCGGCCGCGTCGAGGAGATCATCGCGCAGATCGAGGCGGAGTCTCCGCACAGCAGGGTCAGCGGCTTGATCGGCTGGAACGGCTCGCACCAGATCGCCCAGTGGGTGCTGATGCACGAGGCCGAGCGGCTGGTGCTGCCGATGCTCGGCCGCGAGGAGCTGGTCGCCCGCCTGGAGCGGGCGCTCGGCCAGCTCGAGGAGCTGTCCCAGCACCGGCGGGAGGCGTGGCAGGACGTGATCCACACTCTGCTCGCCGCCAAGGACGGCCCCGACGACGAGCGGCGCAGGCGCGTCTACCAGGCCTACCTCGACGAGCTGCTGGGGGAGATCTACGAGGCGTCCAACGGCAAGGCCACCCAGCTCTCCGGGCTGTACAACCGCGCCACCTGGGTGATCCTGGTCGCCCTGCTGCCGCTCGTGGTGCTGGCCGGGCTCGGCTACGGGGTCGTGCTGGTCGCCGGCGCCATCGGCGGGATCATCAGCCGCATGCAGCGGCTGGTGTTCTCCAGGCGCATCCCGATCGCCTACGGCAGCTCGTGGGCGCCGCTGTTCTGCGCGCCGGTCCTCGGCGCGCTGGCGGCCTGGGCCGGGCTGGTGCTCGTCTCGCTGCTGCAGACGACCGGGGTGCTGCGCCTCGACGCCCTGCAGACCTCCCTGGAGGCCCTGCGCGCCCCGTCCTCCGCCGTGCTCGGCCTGGCCATCCTGCTCGGCGTGTCGGAGCGCTTCCTGCTGCAGCTCGAGAAGCAGGCCGAGGCTGTGATCGACCCGAACGCTGGCGGCCCGGTGGACCAGTCCGCGCCGGCCAACACCCCGGCCGCCGTCCAGCGGGTGGGCATGCTCCGGCCGCAGGCGACCACGGCCGCGGACGGCCCCGAGGGGAACGGGGACGCGTCGTCGCGGCCTCCCGTGCCACCGGCCCAACCGGCGCCGAGCGAGAGCTGAGCCCGCCTACCAGCGGTCCCAGTGGACCATCGTGTCCAGCGGCTTGCGGGCGGCCGGCTTGAAGTCGGTGCCGACCGTGTAGGCGACCGGGATGAGGGCGGCCTGCATCACCTTGTCGTAGGGGATGCCGAGCAGCTCCGCCGCCTTGCGCTCGTGACGCAGGTGGAAGGTCGTCCAGGTGGTGCCGAGGCCGCGGGCACGGGCGGCCAGCATGAAGCTCCACGCCGCCGGGACGATCGACGCCCAGCGGGACGCCTGGGCCGCCGCGGGCTTCCCGTCGGTCCTGCCCTCCACGCACGGGATCACGTGGACGGGCACCTCGTGGATGTGCTCGGCGAGGTGGCGGACGCCCTCGCCGATCCGCGCGACGCGCGGGTCGGCCGCGGCGGCCGCCGCGCGCATGGCGAGGTAGGGGCCGGCGACGTCGCGCCACAGCTCGCCGAGGGCGGCACGCTCGCCGGCGTCGGTGACCACCACGAAGTGCCAGTTCTGCGCGTAGCTCGCGGTCGGTGCCTGCTGCGCCAGCCGGAGGCATTCCTCCAGCACCTCGCGCTCCACCGGCCGGGTCAGGTCGAGCCGCCTGCGCACCGCCCGCGTGGTCGACAGCAGCTCGTCGGGGGTGAGTTCCAGCACCATGCTGGTAAGGATCCCACGGATGCCCCGCAGGCGGGGCGACTGAGAAGGCTCGCCGGGCGGCTAGCTCCCTGCGACGTTGTCCAGCTCTTCCTCTACTCTGCTGGGGAGTTGCCGGATGCGGGGGCGGATCGCCCACGCCAGCGAGCGAGGGGGCGCGGGTGCACTACCAGATCGTCGCCGAGGCCTACCGGGACCTGGAGCGCGCCAGCGCCCGGCTGCAGCTCATCGAGCGCATCGCCGCGCTGTTCCGGCAGACCCCGGGCGAGCTGCTGCCGACGGTGGCCATGCTGTGCCAGGGCCAGATCGCGCCGGACTTCACCGGCATCGAGATCGGTCTGGCCGAGAAGCTCGCCGCCCGGGCGGTCGCCGAGGCCGCCGAGATGACCGGCGAGCAGGTGCTCGCCACCCTGCGGGACACCGGCGACCTGGGCGACACCGCCGAGCAGCTGCTCGGGGCGGTCGCGGCCGACCGGCCGGCGAGCCTGGAGGTCAAGGTCGTCTTCGACACCCTGCACGAGATCGCGGCGGCGGCCGGGACGGGCTCGCAGACCCGCAAGCTCGCCCTGCTCGTCGAGCTGTTGCGGCAGGCCACCCCGATCGAGGCCTGCTACCTGGTCCGCACCGTCACCGGCAAGCTGCGCCTCGGGATCGGCACCGCCACCATCCTCGACGGGCTCGCCGAGGTCCACGCCGGCGGCCGCGCGAACCGGCCGGTGCTCGAGCGCGCCTACAACATCTGCTCCGACCTCGGTCTGGTCGCCGCGACGCTGGTAGGCGGTGGCCTCGACGCGGTGGAGGGGATGGAGGTGCGCCCGGGCAACCCGGTCCGGCCGATGCTCGCGCAGCGGCTGTCCAGCACGGCCGAGATCCTCGCCAAGCTGGGTGGGGCCTGCTCGGCCGAGTACAAGTACGACGGCATGCGGGTGCAGGCCCACCGCACCGGCGACGGGCACCTGGAGCTGTTCACCCGCCGCCTGGAGCGCGTCTCCCACCAGTTCCCCGACGTGGTGGAGCTGCTCCAGGAGGGCCTGGGGCCGCGCGAGGTGATCATGGAGGGCGAGGTGGTCGCGGCCGACCCGGTCTCCGGCGAGCTGCGCCCGTTCCAGGAGGTGATGTTCAGGCGCCGCAAGTACGGCATCACCGAGGCGGTGGCCGACGTGCCGGTGAGCCTGTTCTGCTTCGACCTGCTGTACGCCGACGGCGAGGACCTCACCCGCCTGCCCTACCTCGAGCGGCGGGCACGGCTGGAGCAGGCCGTCGCCCTCTCGCCGAGCCTGCGGCTCTCCACCGCCGCCCACGCCGACGACGAGGAGCGCCTGGAGGCCCTGTTCGAGCAGGCCGTCGCCGACGGTTGCGAGGGCCTGCTGTGCAAGTCGGTGGCTCCCACGGCGTACTACCAGGCCGGGGCGCGCGGGTGGCAGTGGATCAAGCTGAAGCGGGACTACCGCACCGAGCTGTCGGACACCCTCGACCTGGTCGTGGTCGGCGCCTTCTACGGGCGCGGCCGACGCCGCGGCATCTACGGGGCACTGCTGCTGGCCGCCTACGACCCGGCCGCCGACCGGTTCTTCACGGTGACCAAGTGCGGCACCGGGTTCAGCGACGCCGACCTGGCCGCGTTCCCGGCGAAGCTACGGGCATACCAGCGCCCGGAGCGCCCGGCCCGCGTCGACGCGCGGCTGTCGCCGGACGTGTGGTTCGAGCCCGGCATGGTGCTCGAGGTGCTCGCCGCGGAGCTGACCGTGTCGCCGAACCACACCGCCGGGTGGGGGCAGGTCCAGGAGGACTCCGGCCTGGCGCTGCGCTTCCCGCGCTTCACCGGCCGCTACCGGGACGACAAGGCCCCGGAGGACGCCACCACCGTCGAGGAGGTCCTCGGGATGTGGCGCACCGCGCGGCGCGCCCCGACCAGTTCCTGAGCGCGACCGGCGGGGCTCGGGCCGTCGGGGTCGTGACAGGGACCGCGCCGGCCGGGGATCATGGGCCCGGCCGACGGGCCCGAGCCCGACGACGGGGAGCCATCATGGCGGAGCGCAAAGCGGCGAAGGCGACCAAGACGGCGAAGAAGGCGTCCAAGCGCGACGGCAGGCCCGCTGCCACCGAGGTGGCGACGGCGGCCCCGCCGCCGGAGCGGGCGGTGATGAACCGCGCGGCGTACGAGCGCGAGCTGGCGCGGCTCCAGATCGAGCTGGTCAAGCTGCAGGAGTGGATCAAGCACGCCGGCCTCAAGGTGGTCGTGCTGTTCGAGGGCCGCGACGCCGCCGGCAAGGGCGGCACCATCAAGCGCATCACCGAGAGCTTGAACCCGCGCATCTGCCGGGTGGTCGCGCTCGGCACCCCCACCGAGCGCGAGCGGACCCAGTGGTACTTCCAGCGCTACGCGGCGCAGCTGCCGGCGGCGGGGGAGATGGTCCTGTTCGACCGGAGCTGGTACAACCGCGCCGGCGTGGAGCGGGTGATGGGCTTCTGTACCGAGGCGCAGGTGGAGGAGTTCTTCCGCTCCTGCCCGCCGTTCGAGGGCATGCTGATCCGCTCCGGCGTCATCCTGGTCAAGTACTGGTTCTCGGTCTCCGACGAGGAGCAGGAGCGCCGCTTCCAGCGGCGCCTGGACGACCCCACCAGGCGCTGGAAGCTCAGCCCGATGGACCTGCAGTCGCGCGAGCGGTGGCAGGACTACTCCAGGGCCAAGGACGACATGTTCGCCCACACCGACACCAAGGAGTCACCCTGGTGGGTGGTGAACGCGGACGTGAAGCGCCATGCGCGCCTGAACTGCATCAGCCACCTGCTCGGCATGATCGACTTCGAGGACCTGACGCCCGAGCCGATCGCGCTGCCGCCGCGGCAGGACCACCGCAAGTACGTGCGCCCGCCGATCACCGACCAGACCTTCGTGGCGGAGCGCTACCCCTGAGGCGGCCCGCCAAGGGCCACCGGCGCGCGGGGCGGCCCGAGGACACGGGAACCGACCACCGCGCGCCGATGGCTCCTGGAGCCTGGTCGGCGCCGGTACCAACGCGTGCCGGAGATGGCGACGCACGGATCCGACCACGCTCGAACCTCCTCGGACCAGCCCCCGGTACCGGCGCACGGCGCGCCATGCCGCGGGGGATTATCCGCATTGACGCCCAGCTCGTAAATCAGACCAGGCGTCTGGTATGCGGCCATTTCGCGAAAATGCGCTGAACGCCTGCGGCGATGCCGGTCGGCGCCCGTTGGCGCCGTTGCGCCGGGGCGTAACGATCCGCAATTTGGGGGTTCCTGCCCCGGTTCGGCGGCCATAGGATGCCGCTCTGCGCTTTCGGCGAGCTTGGGGGGGATCGTGCCGGACCGGTCAGGGCAACGCGGCCCCGCTGGTACCACCCGCGCTCGCCGCACCCGCGCGCCGCCGCACGGCGGCCGCTCCCGCCACCTGGATCCGGTCTGCCGAGAGGAGCAGCGCATGCGGCGCTTGCGAATCGTCCTGCCTGTGGTGTCAGTCCTGGCCGTCGTCCTGGCGCTGGTCGCGTCGTCCGGCTCGGCCGCTCCTCCCACCCCCGCCTCCGTCAAGACGCCCCGCTGGGTGCTGCACACGCAACGGTTCAGCGGCGGCATCTCCAACGGCGTCCGCGCCCAGGCGAGCGACACGGCCATCGCCTCCCGCGCCACCCGCGCCAAGGGCCAGGCCGCCGGTGCCGCCGCGAGCTCCGCCGGGCTGCGCAACGTGCAGATGAACGACGACTCCTTCCCGCCGCTGCCGCAGAACGAGACCGCGGTCGACTACAGCCGCGCCAACCCGCTGATCGCGGTCGCGGCCTCCAACGACTACGTCAGCGGCGGCGTGGCGGTCATGCGCACCGCCGACGGCGGCAAGAGCTGGAAGACGACCAGGATCACCCCGCAGTTCGGCGGCACCCGCGACTTCTGCAGCGGCGGCGACCCCGCGGTCGCCTACAGCCGCCGCGACCACGCCTTCTACCTGACCCAGCTGTGCTTCTTCCGGGCGCTGCCGTTCTCCGAGATCCAGCTCTACAAGTCGGTCGACAACGGCAAGACCTGGACGCCCGGCCGGCAGGCCGCCCGGGTGGTTACCAACTTCGACTACGCCAACGGCACCGTGGACGAGTCGGTCTTCCACGACAAGGAGTTCCTCACCGTCGACAACCACCCCAGCAGCCCGCACTACGGCCGGGTGTACGTGACCTGGACCAAGTTCCACCTGCTGCCCGACGGGTCCAGCGACTTCTGCCCGATCCAGCTCGCCTCGACCGACTCGGTGCCGACCACCAACCCCTTGCTGGCCACCTTCACGCAGACGTCGGTGGTGCCCGACGCCCCGGGCAGCGGTGGCCTGGGCGAGTCGGCCAACCAGTTCAGCGTGCCCAAGGTCGAGAAGGACGGCACCCTCGACATCGGCTACGCCCTGGAGGAGTGCAACACCTCGCTCGACCACGGCTTCCGCTTCCAGAAGTCGAGCGACGGCGGCGCGAGCTTCCTGCCCGCGGCGGTCCACATCGACAAGCCGGGCCAGTTCGTCGACAACCCCGACCTCGGCGACCTGCTGCCGCCGACCGTGTTCCGCGCGCCCAACACGATCGCGTTCGCGATCAACGAGCACAGCGGGGCGATCGTGTTCGTCTACCAGAACAACGTGAACCGTGCCGCCTCCGGGGCCGACATCTCCTACCAGGTCTCCAAGGACGGCGGGCTGACCTGGTCGGACGCGAAGCCCCTGAGCACCGCGGGCGGCGGGCCCGCTCCCAACGACCAGTTCTTCCCCTGGATCGACGCGACCCCGTCCGGGACCTTCCACGCGATCTGGTTCGACCGCCGGCGCGACCCGGCCAACCACGACATCGACACCTGGCAGGCGACCTCGGGCAACGACGGGAGCTCGTGGAGGTCCTTCCGGATCTCGACCAGGTCGTGGAACCCGGACCTCGGGTTCTTCGCCTCCGGCGCGTTCATCGGTGACTACAACGGCATCGCCGCGTCCGACAAGGCGGTGTACCCGGTGTGGACCGACGGCCGCAACAGCGCCTTCAACCAGACCGGCATCGGCGAGACCGACATCTTCACCAACGTGGAGCGATAGGAGCCACAGCGCACGCGGGCGGGCGGCCCAGGGCCGCCCGCCGCGGCGTTCAGGGGGATGGACACCTCGGAACGCAATGCTTAGTATTCCGAGGTATGAGACGAGAACAGCTCAAGGGCCACCTCGACCTGCTGCTGCTGTCGGTCCTGGCAGCCGGGCCGGCGCACGGCTACGGGGTGATCCGGACGTTGCGGCAACGTAGCGAGGGAACCTTCGCCCTGCCCGAGGGGACCGTCTACCCCGCCTTGCACCGCCTCGAGGAGGACGGCCTGCTACGCAGCTACTGGGCCGAGCAGGAGGGCCGCCGCCGCCGGCTGTACGAGCTCACCGCCAGCGGGGCGACGGTCCTGTCCGAGATGCGACGGGAATGGCGCCGCTTCGCCAACGGGGTCCAAGCGGTCGTCGGAGGACAGGCATGACGGACGATCTGATCGAGCGCTACCTCGACCGGCTGCTCGCGTGGCTGCGCGGCTCCGCCCGCGACGTCCGGCGCATCCTCGCCGAGGCCGAGGAGCACCTGCGTGACGCCACCGCCGAGGCGATGGCGACCGGGATGAGCGAGGAGGAGGCGCAGCGCGAGGCGATCGCGCGCTTCGGTGACCCGAGGACGGTGGCGCGGCGCTTCTCGGCGCGGCTCTCCCCGGTCCCGGTCTGGGCGGTGGCGACGGAGGTGGCGCGCGCCGCCACCCTGCTCGGTGCGATCGCCCTGGTCGCGATCGGCGTGAGCGGCCTGATCGCCGAGCTGTTCGGCCAGGCGTTCGGGGCCAGGTTCGTCTCGGGCGACCTGCCTGGCACCACCTACACCCCGGAGCGCTGCGCGGAGTTCCTCGAGTACCTCCCGCGCGCCGGCAGCTGCGCCCGGGCCGCGGAGCTGCACCATTGGGGCGAGGTGGTGCAGTACCGGGTCGCGGCGGGCGTGCTCGGGCTGCTGGTCCTCGGCGGCTACGCCCTCTGGCACCGCGGCC
>Ga0307278_10001652_pt1 | contig 11042 bp, 7 predicted proteins | sample ER_DNA_117_FD_194482 | JGI IMG/M metagenome (GOLD analysis project Ga0307278, IMG submission 194482) | Bulk soil microbial communities from the East River watershed near Crested Butte, Colorado, United States - ER_DNA_117 | ecosystem: Environmental > Terrestrial > Soil > Floodplain | place: USA...
TAGCGTCGTCGTTCACCAAACCAAACTAGCTCAGATAGGTCTTATCTGCTGCGCACGAAGTTATCTCGCAATTTTGCTCATCAGTCTCCCACTTGCGGGTTGGTTCGTGCTCAAACGAAGCAGCTCGGGAGAATCAAAATGGCCGGCGTTTCTTGTTGTTCTCTTGTATTCCACGAGTTTCGGAAACGTTTTCGGTATTTCCATTATTCACTCGATGGAGGTTGCACGCTATTCGACTGTTCTTTTTATTGCGGCTCTTCTCGCGCACCTTTGGGCGGTCCGATGGTTAATTGAAATCGCTCTAACTACGTTCGTCAATCAAGCTACCCGCGGAATGCAATCGACAATCAGAAAGATCGATAACGCGAAGCCATAACGTCTTCGAATGTGACTTTCAGTTGTCGATTTAGCACTCGCGTCCCAGCGGCAGCGATTCGCTGCAGGAAGCGAATGCGATTGTCGGCACTCGTTTCGTGCCAGACCGGTTTTCGGGTGAGTATGAGCTCGCCGTTTGATTCCACCAGCACGCCCCAGCCGACCGGAATCTCCGATTCGCGAAACAACTGCTCGGGTAGAACGAGGAAAAACAAATTCGCGCAGCGGTAGCGAATCAGTTTGTCGAACTTGGTGCAATCGTGGAGACGATTCTGCAGCGCCTGTAGCTCGCGTGAAAGGCGCGCGTACCCGCGGTGACCGATCGCGGTGAAGTTCTGCGAATCGAACTCGGGGAAGAGCGAATCGCCATTCCGCAAGCTCGGATAGTGTGTGCGCAGGCGCGTTTCGAGAAATTGGCGGCGTTCGCAGATCGTCTGGAGACGCCGGCGCGCAGCATCGCTGTGGCAATTATCTCGTCGCAAATCGCAAAGCACCTGTTTGCATTCAAAAATCGCTGTCGATTGAATCTGTTTTCGCTGCCATCGACAGCCGGCCACGTCAGCGCGATACCGGCACTTCGGCAGGCTGACCTCCATCCCGCACACCGAAAACCCTTGCGCCTGCGCCCACAGGAACGCGAGCCGTTTGAGGCGGGCATGTGCCTCGGTTTCGCCATTACAGCTATCTACTCCCGCAGCCATTGCGCGAGTTCGCGCGCCCAATATGTGATGATAGTGTCCGCGCCGGCGCGTTTGAGCGCCGTCATGATTTCGAGGACAGCGGCGCGCTCTTCTAATAGCCCTTTTTCCACAGCACTTTTCACCATCGCATACTCGCCGCTGACATGATAAACGGCAGTCGGTTTTCCAAAGCGCTCATGGACGCGCCATAAGATATCGAGATACGGCAAGGCAGGTTTTACCATCACGATGTCCGCTCCTTCATCGATATCCAGCGCTACCTCGCGTAGGGCTTCATTCGCGTTTGCGAAATCCATTTGGTACGAACGGCGATCGCCAAACTGCGGCGGGCTTTCGGCTGCCTCGCGGAATGGCCCGTAAAATGACGAAGCAAATTTGGCCGCATAACTGATAATTCCAGTTTGATCGAATCCTCCGGCATCAAGGGCCTCGCGAATTGCACCAATGCGGCCGTCCATCATGTCACTCGGCGCGACCATATCTGTGCCCGCTGCTGCGTGGGACACTGCCGTCTTAACTAAAAGCTCGACGCTCTCGTCGTTAAGGACATGGAAATGGTCGCCGTCGATGCGTGTGACGCCGCAATGGCCATGGCTCATGTATTCGCACAGGCAAACGTCGGTGATCGTGACCAAATCCGGACACTTTGATTTAATGGCTCGCACCGCAGTTTGGATCACTCCATTTTCTGAGTAAGCGGCGCTGGCCTCTTCGTCTTTGTGTTCGGGAATTCCGAAAAGCAGGATCGCTTGGAGACCGACGTCTTGAGCGCGGCGCGCTTCATCCGCAATCTGGTTTACGGGCAGTTGAAAAACTCCCGGCATACTGGCAATGGGCCGACGTTCATCGAGTTTTTCGCTTACGAACAGCGGCAGGACAAAGTCGTGGACAGTCAATTGTGTTTCGCGGACGAGATTTCGCAAAGCGGTGGAACGCCGAAGGCGACGCGGGCGATGCACCAATCTTCTCACAGGACCATGCTACGCGTTGCGAAAGTGGGTCGCAAGCAAGCGGAGTCAGCTTGGCAGCGGATGACCTGAGACCAGTCGGAGTGGGACAAATGCTTGACGGTCTGTAGTGTTCGGTGTCTGCATTTTTATTGTGGCGCTCGCGTGCGATTATTTGTTGATCGATGTCAGTAACTCGTACGCAAAGTTTGCGTTTGCTTCGAGAAGGCGGGTGTGGGCTCCTTCCCGGATCGCTACCAGCAAGCTCTCAAGCGGCGTGGTCTCTAGATTTCTCGCGCAACGACAAGTGCGGAGGGTCGTCGTCTCGTCGGTGGTGCCGGCAAAAAATTCTGCGGTATCAAACGCGGCAAAAAAAAGGGCCAGGGTGCTCTGGCTGGATTGGAAGCTCAATCTGGGGGTGGGAATTGATTATCCCAAGCCGCAGTCAATCGGTGCGGACCGGCTGGCAAACGCTGCGGCAGTTGCGGAGCTTTATGGATTTCCTGCGGTCGTGGTGGATTTTGGCACAGCGGTGACTTTCGACATCGTTTCGGAGGGCCGCGCGTACGTCGGCGGTGTGATCGCACCGGGACTCGAAGCAATGACGAACTTTCTTTACCAACGAACGGCGCTTTTGCCCAGGATCTCGTTGAGAGAGCCGCGACATGCGGTCGGTAAATCGACAATTGAGGCAATGCGATCTGGCGCGGTATTCGGATATCGTGGATTGGTTCGCGAAATCCTTGCACGAATCAAAGCAGAGCAGTTTCCGCGCAAGAAGGTTTACGTTATAGCAACGGGCGGTTACGCGCGCCTCATCGCCGGACGCTTGCCGGAGATCGGTGTGATTTGTCCCCACCTCACTTTGGAAGGTTTGCGGATCGTGGCGAATCTCAATGACTGAACTAAGAGAAGGCGATCACAATATGGTTCGCGGTTTTTTCCGAAGCGCGCTGAAAAATCCATTCGCGCGAGCAACTTTCCACTTGTCAGACGCCCTGAACAGAGCTTCACTCGCTACCTCATGAGAGTACGGGGGATGACGGCGGTGGCCGCGCTGGTGCTTGGCTCGTTCGCAGCAAACTCATTTGCGGCGGACAATGTCGCGCCGACAAAAGCCGAGCTAGAGGACATGTACAACGCCGCTTACAAGGCGTTCGATTCGAAGAAATTTTCGGAGGCGTTGAAGCAACTCGACGCCATCGATGCCCGGCAACCTGATCTTGCCGCGTCAAAAAACCTGCGCGGCGTCATCCTGATGCGACAAGGCAATTACGATCAAGCTGAAACCGCATTGCAGGAAGCCGCCCGGATCGATCCAAAGTTTTGGAATGCGCGCTTCAACCTGGCGGAGATTCCTTTCCTTAAAAAAGATTGGGGGGAGGCGAGGAAACGTTTCGAGCAACTGCTTTCCAGCGGTGAATCCGATCTGGCAAAAGAAGCTTCGCAGCTCATCCAATACAAAATTCTTCTGACTTACCTGATGGAAGGTAAGGGGAACATGGTGGATTCCATTTTGGCCAAGCTGGAGCTTTCGCCCGATACCCCCGCCGTTGACTATGTGAAGGCAGCCGTCGCGCTTCAACAGAAGAATCAAAAGGAAGCGAATGACTGGATCACCGCAGCACAGAAGAATTTCTCACCGCAGCTGAACAAACTTTTTGCAGAATCACTTTATGAAGTCGGGTGGCTGGAAAAGCCAGCCGGCGAGGGACGACCTTCGTTGCCGCTAATGACGGCCGCCGAGCGTTCGGAAAAAACGAAAGCCGTCGCTCGTTCAAAATTCGAGCAATCGCAGCAGGCGCTCCGCCAGCGGGATTTCGCAACAGCGCTTAGATTGATCGATGAAGCGGACAAGGCAGACCCGAACCAGCCAGCAACTCTTAATTTTCGTGGCGAGATTCTGATGCAGCAGCAGCAATTTGACCAAGCCGAAGCGGCATTTAAGAAGGCAGCCAAGCTGGATCCCAAATTCCGCGAAGCACAATATAATCTTGCGCAAATTCCCTTTAAGAAAAAGGACTACGCGAAGGCGCGGGAGCGCTTCGAGGCATTATACAAGAGAACTCCGGGTGGCGATAAGAATCAGGCAGCAGAGCTTATCAAATTCAAGATTTACATGACGCTTTTGCTCGAGGGCAAAGAGAGCCGCGCACACGGGATGATGGAGGAGTTTCAATTTACGGGCGATACGCCGGCGCTTTATTACGCCCAGGCAGCGTGGGAGTACAAGCATAATAATCCGGAAAAGGCCACCGATTGGACCGGTTCGGCCAACAAGATTTATTCGCCAGCGCTTAACAGTGTTTTCGCTGACGCGTTTTATGACGTTGGGTGGATGCAAAGGCCGGAGGGTTCAGCCGCGCCTGCACTGGCGTTCGATACAACAACTGCTGGAGCGTCTCCGGCCGAAGGCGGTCCCGCAGTTGAGCCCAGTCCAATCCCCGACAGGGTGTTTGCTGCCAACAAACAAGGGGAATCGTCGAAAGGAGAAACGCTCGCTTTGGGCCCAGCAGTGAACGGGCCAAATGCGGGCTTAGAAATTGCCAGTGCTGAGGCAACAGCTAAACGGCCGGCTACTTCCGTCGCGAGCGAGCCAGCTGTGGATACAAGCTCTCAGCCACAACAACCGGTATCCGAATCGCCCGCAGTTGCCAGCGGATCGATAACTGCTGCGCAACCTGTTGGGGCCGAGACACCGAACGCTTCGTCTGCTTCCAACGAACAGAACAATCAGCAGCTCTCTGTCCAAACAAGTCCGTCCGAGAAATCCGCCGTGGTACCAGTGCCGGCCAAAGTCTCCTCATTTGCCATTGCGGGCATGGCCGGCCGAAGGTTGTGGGTTGTCGGGGGATTGTTGTTGGCAGCCATACTTCTGCTGGCTTGGGTGATCGTGCCCGTCGTTCGCCGGCATGCTTTCAACGTCCCGCGTCACTTGCGACTTGAGCCTCCGTCCGGTGCTGCAGCCGCCGGCGCTGACGTATTCAAACCGAGAGTGGCGCCAGCGCAAACGAGTAGTGTACATGGCAACGGCTTTACTGGGGGGCCGCGCCAGATTTCGGTGCAACTAAAACCGTGGACGGCTTCGTTGCGACACACTGCCGTGCCTTCAGGCAAATTGAGCAGTGCGTTTGATCGCTTGAAAGAACGGAGAGCGGCGGTTTCACGAGCTCCCGCCCATCGCGAGCCCGACCGGGAATTGGCGCCGGTTGGCGAGCCGGACTTTGAATCATCTGTTGGACAAGTACTCGAACAAACACCGGAGGAGACCCTGCAACCAGTCACGTTGCAGCCAACTGAAATGGTTACAGCTCCTGTAATCAATGAGTTTGCCGAAGTTGCTACCGTGGCAGCACAAGAACCGCACGAGCTTTTGGAACGCGCAGACGAAGTCACATTCTCAACCCAGGAGGCGAATGACTTTTCTGGAGATGGACGAGAAGCTGAGTTGATTCCGGAGGAGCCGACTGAGACTCTTGGGGGCACAGACGTGACATGGGCTGCCGAAGAACCATCGACAGACTTTGCAGTAGAACCGATCAAGCAGGAGCCATCTCAACCAATCATCGCAACTGCGACCCAATCTCCGGTGGCAGAACCAACGTCGGAGTCAGTATCTGATTTCCCAAATGCCATCTCCAGCGAGCCTGTATTTCCGCAAATAACCACACCCGCAACCATGCCAGAAATAACCCAAACTCCAACTGCTCCAATATCCAAAGCCCCGGCCCCGGCTCCGCCCGTGGCCAAGCCACAACCACCTCCTGCCGCGATGCAGACGTCTGTACAGCTTACTTTCTCGTTCGAGATTGCAGCCATGCAATTGACGCCGAGCTTTAAGATGGGTGTCCTGAAAGTCCGTCCCATATCGAAGCTCGTCACGATGCGTTTGCCTTCGCCTCAACGCGCTCAGTCTGCGTTGAATTTGCAGGTCGCCTTCGAAGTCGTAAAGACTCAGCCCGTCGCTGGCGCACTGGGCACTATTCGCGTGGTTCCCTCGCAGCAACAGAGGCCTACTATGGCTGGCATGCCGTCATTCGCAGTCGCAGGATTGCAAGTGGTCCAGAATTCTGAAACTGCACCGGTCCAACTCACCCCGTCACAGCAGGGGCGTGCCTCCGTGTTCGTCACAGTCCCGTTCCAGATAAGCACGCTCGAGTTTTCGCCGTCACTCGAAATTGCATCCGTCATCCTGAATTCGAACTCCAAGCAGGTCGTCGTTCAGTTGCCTGGGGCCGGACCGGGCCCAGCCGAAGGAGCGCCGATGTTTGAAATCGCGAGTCTTGAGCTTAGCGAGAGCGGCGACATCGCCATGATGCAACTGAACCTTCTTGGCGGCCCGAAGCGAGCCTGACAGGCGCGGGATTCTGCGCGCTCTTTCCATAGGTCCACGGTGACCTATGGGACGTATGCGCAATCATTTCCAGTTTAGCGAATGCAGTTGATTCGGGAGAAACTTTCCATTTTTCCGAACCAGTTTGTCGTCGAAGTAGATTTCTCCACCGCCGTAATCGGGACGCTGGATGCTTACCATGTCCCAGTGAACCTGGCTTCGGTTCCCATTGTCTGCTTCCTCGTAAGCTTGTCCCGGGGTGAGATGAAACGAACCGGCAATTTTCTCATCGAACAATATGTCGCGCATCGGTTGGAACACCCGGGGATTGAACCCCAGCGAGAATTCGCCTGTGTAACGTGCACCTGGATCTGAGTCGAGAATCTCGTTCAGCTTCTTCGTCTCATTGCTTGTCGCAGCGACGATTTTGCCGCCCTTGAATTCGAGTCGGATGCCGTCGAAAGCGGTCCCTTGATAGATGCTCGGCGCGTTAAACGTCACGTGACCCTCCACCGAGTCTTTCACCGGACAGGTGAAAACTTCGCCATCGGGAATATTGCGATCTCCACCGCAGATGACGGCTGGAATTCCCTTGATACTGAAACGCAAATCGGTGTCGGGGCCTTTGATGTGAACGCGGTCCGTCTTTTCCATCAGCCGCTTGAGCGCCTTCATGCCAGGCTGCAGTTTGCGGTAATCCAGGGTGCACACATCGAAATAGAAGTCTTCGAATGCCTCCGTGCTCATTCCAGCAAGCTGCGCCATGGAAGGAGTCGGCCAGCGTAAGACTACCCACTTGGTTTTTTTGACCCGCTGGTCTTGCACTGGGCGCATTTTTCGGCCGATCAACTTCATCTGCTCGGGCGGCACATCGGACAATTCCGTGATGTTGTTGCTGCCGCGCACGGCGATGTACGCATTCATTTTTTTCATTCGCGCCAGCTCGTGACTTACCATCAGGTTCAATTGTCGATCCGAGGCTTCGAGCGCGAGCGCGCGATTCACTCGCGTGTGGTACGTCTGCGCAAACGGCACCCCGCCCGCTTTCCGCACCGCGCGTATCAACGCGATGGTCATTTCCTCGGGAACATCGAATGCTTCGATGAGGACCGTTTCACTTCGCTTGAGACGAACGGAATATTCCACCAGGAGTTTTGCGAGTTTGTCGAATCGGTCGTCGTGCATAGGACGCTTATCATTCCACCAGCCGGGCTGTATGCAACTTAGTCGGTCGTCACCTTGCGAACGAGTCTAGCTGCATAAGCGCCATCAAAACCATCGCGAAATGGCAGCGAAGATCTTTCCGCTTCCAACCGCAGGATCGGCATCTCTGCGAGGCTGCGACGAACGACCTCTTCATTTTCTTCCGGCTCGAGACTGCACGTGCTGTAAACAAGCACGCCTTTCGGTTTGAGGAACGGAATGAGCGCGCGAACGATTTCGATCTGCAGCCGTTGCATGCGGTCGAAATCGGTTCGTCGTAATCGCCACCTCAGGTCCGGACGCCTGCGCATCACTCCGGTGTTGTTGCACGGCGCATCAACCAGGATGCGATCAAATGGCGCCAACGTTGTGATCTCCGGTGGGACCTGACCACGTGTCCAATCGTGACGCAAAATGTGCACAATTCCCACACCGACCCGCGCCATGTTGGCCTTCAGTGTTTCCAGCCGTTCGGGATCGCGATCGCACGCAACGATCATTCCCAGGTTTTCCATAAGTTGCGCGATGTAACCGGTCTTTCCGCCGGGCGCTGCGCATGCATCGAGGACCTTTTCTCCAGGCTTTGGGTCGAGAACATGGCATGCAATTACCGTGCTTGGGTCTTGAATGTAGCAGTCGCCTCGCCTGAGAGCGCTTGTCGGCAATGCGTTAAATTCCACAAACTCGGAATTACGCTTCAATGGCTGAGATCGTGGATAAAGCCGGAGGAATTCATCGCGGTCGATTCTTAGCCTGTTAACCCGGCTGTAGACCGGGGCAGGGAGATTGTTCCATTGGCACAACGCTTCTGCGTGTTCTGCGCCGAAATGCTGCTGCCAGCGTTCGATCAGAAATTGCGGGTGCGACATTCGAACAAACACGGGCTGCGCATTCGCGCGTACGAGCAGCTCGTTTCGTCGCCGCGTCGCAGCTCGCATTACGGCATTGATAATTGGTCGCTGCGTTTTCGGCCCTAGCTCCACCGTCTCATGTACTGCGGCGTGTTCAGCCGTTTTGAGAAAGAAAAGTTGATACAAACCGAGTCGCAGAATATGGCGAACAGCATTGTCAGCGCGCGAAACGCGCAGGCAAGCGATCCAAAAATTCAGCAACGTTAAATTGCGGAGCACCCCGTAGAACAGTTCTAAGGCAAACGCGCGATCGGAAGGAATGAGCTGCGCCTTCTCCAGAAGCCCTGACATGATGGAGTCGGCGAAGCGTTTTTCTTTTCGCCACGACCGCAAGGCCGCCAGCGCGATTTGGCGAGCAGAGAGCTGCGCCATATTTTCTGCGGGCTACTCCGGCTTCACGTCGCGTCCGATAGAATGATAATGAAATCCTAGTCGTCGCATCGTTTCAGGATCCAAGAGATTTCGCCCGTCGAAGACGATCGGCGTCCTCATTTTCTCTTTCACAACTGCGAGGTCCACATTTGCAAATTCATTCCATTCTGTGGCGATGACCAGCGCTTCGGCGTCCGTCACTGCTTCCAGAGCTGATGAAGCAAATTCTGAGTCGGCGATTGCTTTTATTGCGCGCGCCTTCTGCATTCCCTTGGGGTCGTAGGCAACAACATGCGCTCCTTCGCGCAACAGGTTTGATACCAGTTCTATTGCCACAGACGAACGGACGTCATCTGTGTCTGGCTTGAATGTGAGGCCCCAGACTGCAATCCGCTTCTCGCGCAGTACCCACAGGGTCTCCCGGATTACCTTCAGAAAACGCTCTTTTTGAGCATTGTTTATGCGTTGCACTTCCTTGAGCAGATTGAACGGAGTGCCAAGCCGCTCGCTGATCGTAATGAATGCAGCAATGTCTTTGGGGAAACACGAACCGCCGTATCCAATTCCAGCGTTAAGGAAATCACGGCCAATGCGATGATCCATTCCGATTCCGTCGGCGACTTTTTCGACATCGGCACCGCTCGCCTCACAAATGTCCGACACCGCGTTGATATACGAAATCTTCAGTGCCAGGAATGAGTTCGCGCAATGCTTGATGAGCTCGGCGCTGTTAATATCAGTCACCAGAATCGGCGCCATAAATGGCTCATAAACCTTCTTCATCAGATCGATTGCATGTTCGCTTTGCGCTCCGATAACAATACGATCAGGGCGCATCAAATCCGCTACTGCACAGCCTTCGCGCAAAAATTCAGGGTTGCTGACCACATCAAAGGTCGCGCCGTGGCGGTTGTATCTTTTGATTGATTCGGCCACTTTCTCGCCCGTTTTCACGGGCACTGTGCTCTTGTCGACGATCACGCGATAATCGGTGAGGACGCCGGCGATTTCTCGCGCAACTTTTTCCAGAAAACTGAGATCGACATCGCCATCCGGCTGTTGCGGAGTAGGAACAGCGATGAAGACGATTTGTGAATTGTTTACTCCTTCCTCAATGCTGCCGGTAAAACGCAGCCGACGCGCCGAGACGTTGCGGTGAATAATCTCTTCAAGTCCCGGTTCGTAAATTGGCACCTCGCCCACTTGCAGCTGTTTGATCTTTTGTGCGTCGTTATCGACACAAATGACATTATGGCCGACATCGGCAAAACACGCCCCCGTTACCAAGCCAACGTAACCGGAACCAATGATTGAAAGGTCCATGATTGAAGAATGGTGCGGGCGAATCAACGGCACAAGTGCCCGAGCGCAGCCGGGGGCGTCACGTTATTCGTGCACTGCGGGTCATTCGCCCTGGGATGTAGGGTCGACGTTTAAGTCGAAACCGAATTTCGGGAATGCCTTGAGCGTTACGGTGAATAGGATGCCGTATTCATTCACTCCGGAGTTATCGCGTATCACTCCCCCGAACGAAGCCACCCAGCTCGTTAGATCCCGGTAAATGGAATAGCGCTGCTCCTCGAGGATGCCGGTCGTAGCTTCATACTGTTCCTGAACTCCAACGCCCCAGTTATCATTGAGTCGACAATATCCACCGACAACGAACAAGCTGCTGTTCTGAAAGAAGGGATTGTTATTCAAATAGCGATGTCCAACGGTCAATTGCACATTGGATAGCGGCTGAACGCTCGCCAACGTATTCACTTCGGTAAAACCCTTCGCGAAAGCGGGCACTTGCGAGTTTACCGTAAACGACATCCAGGGTAGCGGTGTAAACCGGAGATTGTTAAAGAAGTTTGAGTAGTCGGTGCGATCGTACGGATTGTCGAAGTTCACATCAAAGAAGGTGTCGAGTTCAAGCCAGGTGATCGTTTGATCGTCGCGCCGCGTTTTCAGGCGATTGCGAACTCCAACCCGCAACACTGTCCAATTATCGATCGAGTCGATGGTCGTAAACTGCGGGAAGTCAATTGCGCGTAACTGCGTCGAGGGTTCAAACCGGTCGAATTGCAAAATGGACGTGGGATTTGCGCCGTTTTCTGAGACATAAGAAAAATTCGTGAACGGTTGGATCACGTGAAGAAGTCCGTCCAAGCCGAACGCGCGGCTTTGCACATTCTCCCACGTACGCGAGATCTTG
>Ga0307278_10001653_pt1 | contig 11039 bp, 9 predicted proteins | sample ER_DNA_117_FD_194482 | JGI IMG/M metagenome (GOLD analysis project Ga0307278, IMG submission 194482) | Bulk soil microbial communities from the East River watershed near Crested Butte, Colorado, United States - ER_DNA_117 | ecosystem: Environmental > Terrestrial > Soil > Floodplain | place: USA...
GCGGCGGCACCGTCTCGATCGCCCCCCAGATCGAGGCCCAGATGGGCCACGGCTGGCCGCCGGTGCTGAAGTCGATGGAATACGGGCTGCGGCCCAGCCTCTCGATCGACGTCGTCACCACCGCCCCCGGGGACATGTTCACCCAGATGCGGGCCGCCTTCGCCTGCGACCGGGCCCGGGTCAACGCGGCCGGCTGGGAGGCGGGGGCCGAGGGCGACGTCTCCGACACCATGCTGACGGCCCGCCAGATGCTGGAGATGGCCACCCTCAACGGGGCCCAGGTGGCCGGGGTCGGGGACCGGGCCGGCTCGCTCACCCCCGGCAAGCAGGCCGACGTGGTCCTGCTGGACGCGACCGCCCTCAACGTCGCCCCGGTGATCGACCCGGTGGCCGCCGTCACCAACTGCGCCGACGTCTCCAACGTCGAGCTGGTGCTGATCGGCGGTCAGGTCCGCAAGCGCGACGGCAAGCTGGTGGCCGACGCCGACGCGGCCCGCCGGCTGGTCGAGGCGTCCCGCGACCATCTGCTGGGCGAGCTGGAGCGCAAGCGGGCCGGGCAAGCCTCGGCATGACCGAACGGCACCTGATCGCCAGGGCCGCCGAGGCCGAGCTGGTGGTGCCCGAGGCGTTCGCCGGGCACCACCAGGGCTTCGGCCGCTGGCCGGTGGTCGGCGAGGCCACCGGGGCCGCCCATACCGGCTTCGGCGTCTGCATCCTCGAGGCCGGCGGCAGCCTCGACGCCCATGTCCACTCCTTCGAGGAGAGCGTGTTCGTGCTCGAGGGGCGCCTGGTCCTCGACACCGCCGAAGGCTCGGTGCTGCTCGGCCCCGGCGACTACGGGCTGGTCCCGGTGGGCATGGCCCACGCCGCCCGCAACCCGGGGCCGGAGGTGGCCCGTTGGGCCGACATGCTCGCCCCCCAGCCCCGGGCCCGCTTCGCCGGCGACACCTTCTTCGTGCCGCCGCCCGCCGCCGGCGAGCCGCTCCCGGTCGACGTCCGCGACCCGCGGACCCGCTGGTTCGGGCACATCGACCCGGCCAACATGGACCCGGGCCGCCAGACCCAGGACCAGCTCGCCGTCTCGGCCAGCATGCGCACCGCCCTGCTGGTCTACAGCGGCATCACCGTGAAGATGATGGTCGACAGCGACCTTGGGGCCCAGCTGCAGACCATGTTCATGGTCCAGTACGAGCCCGGCGGGGTCGCCGGCACCCACGACCACCCGCTGGAGGAGACCTACCTGGTCCTGGAGGGCGAGGTCGACGCCAGCTTCGACGGCCGCAGCTACCGCCTGCGGCCCGGCGACACCGCCTGGGCCGGGGTCGGCTGCGTCCACGGCTTCTCCAACCCGGCCGACCGGCCCGTGCGCTGGCTGGAGACCCAGGCCCCGCAGCCGCCGGCCCGTCACTCCTACCGGTTCACCCGCGACTGGGACTATCTCCGCCACCTCCTCGCCTGAGCAGCACCGAAAGGACGAAGCCATGCCGGAGCCGGGATGCGTGGTCGTGATCGGGGGCACCCAGGGGCTGGGGCTGGAGGTGGCCCGCCACTACGCCGGCCAGGGCCGCGAGGTCGTCCTCTCCGGCCGCGACCCGGCCCGTGCCGAGGCCGTGGCCGCCGAGGTCGGCGGCAGGACCAGGGGCATCGGCGTCGACCTGGCCGAGCCCGGGGAGCTGGCCGACCGGCTGGCCGGGATCGAGCGGGTCGCGCACCTGGTGCTGGCCGCGATCGAGCGGGACGAGAACCGGGTCCACTCCTTCGACGTGAAGGCCGCCATCCGCCTGGCCACCCTGAAGATGGTCGGCAACACCGAGGCGGTCCACGTGCTGGCGCCGCGGATGGACCCCGAGAGCTCGGTGGTGCTGTTCGGTGGACGCGCCAAGGACCGGCCCTATCCGGGCTCGACGATGGTCTCGGCGGTCAACGGCGGGATCACCGGCCTGGTCAGCACCCTGGCGGTCGAGCTGGCCCCGATCCGCTGCAACGGCATCCATCCCGGCATCGTCGGCGACAGTCCATACTGGAGCGCCAAGGGGGACACGGCGCTGGAGCCGGTCCGCAACCGCACCCCGACCCGGCGGCTCGTGACGATGCAGGATGTGGTCGGCGGGGTCGTGTTCCTGCTGGAGAACCGGTCGGTGAATGGCCTCAACCTGCACGTCGACGGCGGGTGGCTGCTGCTCTGAGGGAGCGTGGAATGGACGGCGGAGCCAGGGTCGCGGTCGTCGGGGCCGGGCGCATGGGGGCGGCCATGGCCGGCACCCTGCGCCGGGCCGGGGTCGAGGTGGTGGTGTTCAACCGGACCCGTTCCAGGGCCGAGGCGGTGGCCGAGGCCACCGGCGCCGCCGTGGCCGCCACCGCCCGCGAGGCCGCCGCCGGGGCCCAGGTGGTGCTCAGCTCCCTGGCCGACGACGCCGCCGTCGGGGCCGCCTACACCGGCACCGCCGGGGTCCTGGCCGGGCTGCAGCCGGGCACGGTGGTCTGCGAGTCCAGCACCATCGACCCGGGCACCGTGCAGCGGCTGCGCCCGCTGGTCGAAGACCGCGGGGCGTTCCTGCTCGACACGCCCGTCTCGGGCAGCGTCTCGACGGTCGAGGCCGGCCAGCTCACGATCATGGCCGGGGGCGACCCGGCCGTCCTCGACCGGGTCCGCCCGGTGCTGGACCCCCTGGCCAAGCAGGTCTTCCACGTCGGCGAGCTGGGCTCGGGGGCGGTGATGAAGCTGACCGTGAACTCGGTCCTGCACGGCCTCAACCTGGCCCTGGCCGAGGGCCTGGTCCTGGCCGAGCGGGCCGGGGTCGAGCGGTCCACCGCCTACGAGGTGTTCGCCGCCAGCGCGGTGGCCGCCCCGTTCGTCCACTACAAGCGCGAGGCCTTCGAGCACCCCGGCCGGCCCCCGGTCGCCTTCAGCCTCGACCTGGTCGCCAAGGACCTCGACCTGGTCCTCACCCTGGCCGCCCGGGCCGGCGCCCCCATGGACCAGGCGGCCACCAACCGGCGGGTCGTCCAGGCGGCCGTCGCCGCCGGCCTCGGCGGCAACGACCTCAGCGAGCTCGCCACCTACCTGCGCGGCGGCCCCGGCGAGGCCTGACCGTCCCGATTGCCCGTGGACCAGCACGGGAACACCGTGTGGCCGGTCCGTGTCACCATCGCCGGCATGAGCAACCCGATCCTGCTGCTGGTCGACGACCGTCCCAAGGTGCTGGAGGGACTGGCCGGGGACCTGGGCAGGCGGTTCGGGGGCGATCACCGGATCCTGGCCGAGGGGTCGCCGGGGGCGGCCCTGGCGACGCTGGCCGACCTCGCAAGGCGGGGCGAGGAGGTGGCGCTGATGGTGGCCGGCCAGCGGATGGCCGAGCTGGCCGGGGTCGAGCTGCTGGTGCGGGCCCACGAGCTGCACCCGGGGGCCAAGCGGGTGCTGCTGGTCGGGCGGCGTGAGTGGACCCCGGCCAACCCCGCCGTGCGGGCCATGACCCTCGGCCAGATCGACACCTACCTGTTCGAGCCCTGGCTGCCGGTCGGGCGGTTCCTGTACCTGCCGGTCAGCCAGGTCCTGGCCGACTGGGTGCCGACCCGGGGGCCGAGCTTCGAGGGGATCCGGATCGTGGGGCCGCGCTGGGGGACCCGCTCGCACGAGCTGCGGGACATGCTGACCCGCATGGGGATCCCCCACGGCTGGTACCAGGCCGCCTCCGCGGCCGGCCGGCGGCTGCTGGAGGAGGCCGGCCAGGACGGTTCCCGGCTCCCGGTGGTGGTCTTCCACAACGGCCAGGTGTTCGTCGACCCCTCCGACGCCGAGCTGGCCGAGGCCCTGGGATACCGGACCCGGCCGCCGGCCCGCGCCTACGACCTGGCGATCGTCGGGGCCGGGCCGGCCGGGCTGGCCGCGTCGGTGTACGCCGCCTCCGAGGGCCTCGACACCCTGGTGGTCGAGCCCCAGGTTGCCGGCGGGCAGGCCGGGACCAGCTCCCTGATCCGCAACTACCTGGGGTTCCCCCAGGGGATCGGCGGCGGCGACCTGGCCAACCGGGCGCTGGAGCAGGCGTGGCTGTTCGGGGCCAACCTGGTCCTTGCCCAGCGGGCGACCGGCCTGCGGGCCGACGGCCGGCGGCGCCTGCTCCGGCTGTCGGGCGCCGGCGAGGTCGCCGCCGCGGCGGTGGTCGTGGCCAGCGGGGTGGCCTGGCGGCGCCTCGGTGTGCCCAGGCTGGAGGCGCTGGTCGGGGCGGGGGTGTTCTACGGGGCGGCCGGGGCCGAGGCCAGGGCCATGGAGGGCCAGGACGTGTTCGTGGTCGGGGCCGGCAACTCGGCCGGCCAGACCGCCCTGCACCTGGGCAGGTACGCCGCCTCGGTGACCCTGCTGGTCCGCGGGCCCGACCTGGCCAGGAGCATGGCCGACTACCTGATCCGGGAGCTGGAGCAGGCCCCCAATGTGGCCGTCCGCCTGCGCACCCAGGTGACCGACGGGCTGGGCGGCCGGCGCCTGGAGGGGCTGGTGCTGCGGGGCGCCGACGGGTCGGTCGAGGAGGTGCCGGCAGCGGCCCTGTTCGTGATGATCGGCGGCGAGCCCCGCACCGACTGGCTGGCCGGCCTGGCCCGCGACGACCGGGGCTACGTCCTCACCGGCCACGACCTGCTGCGCGACGGCCAGGCCCCCGCCGGCTGGCCCCTGGAGCGGCCCCCGCTGCTGCTGGAGACCAGCATCCCGGGGGTGTTCGCGGCCGGGGACGTGCGCCACCGCTCGGTCAAGCGGGTCGCCTCGGCGGTCGGCGAGGGGGCGATCGCCGTGCAGCTGGTCCACGAGTACCTGGGCCTGCAGTGACGGCCGGGCCGCGGCGGCCGCCGCGGCCCGGGTGCGACCGGGTGTGGCTCAGGGAAGCTGCTCGGGATCCGGGTGGTAGACGCCGACGGTCTGCTCGGTGGTGCCGCCCGGGCCGGTGGCCCTGACCGTCAGGTGGGCGAGCAGGGGCTGGTCGGCGTAGCGCCAGTGGGTCACGTAGGCGTCGCCGCCGTCGCGGTCGACGCCGAGGGACACGGCCCGGTCGTCGGCGCCGGTCCCGGTCGGGGTGAGCAGGAACTCGACCCGGGTGGCGTGCTGGGCGTCGGTGATCAGGACGGCCTCGCCGGGGCCGGGCGGCAGCTGCCAGAAGCCGCCCTTCTGCGGGTAGACGGGCTCGGAGCCGAACCCGATGATGCGCGGCCGTGGGGCCGGCCGGCTGGGGGCCGGCGGCGCGGCGGCGCCGGAGGGGGTGTCGGCGGCCGACGGCGTGCGGCCCTGGGGAGCCGGGTCGCTCGGGGCCGCCGGGGACGTGGCCTGGGTGACGGCCGGGTCGGCGGCCGGCTGCCGGTACGGGTCGCGGCCGCCCAGCGCCCAGCCGGCGAGGCCGACGGCGACAAGTGCGAGCACCACGAGCAGGATTCGGACGGGTCGCATGGTAACTACCTTCCGCTTGTTGCTGGTGTCGCAACCATGCTGCACCGCGTGGGCCCCGGGCGGCAGTGCCAGACCGCACACCCTGGGTGTGCTGTCGGTCACAGCCGAGCTGGTCCTCAGCCGGTCAGGCACTCGGGCGGCAGCACGAACCAGCGCAACGCCTCGAAGTCGGCCGACAGCCCGGGCAGCGAGCCGGCGGCGCCGTCGCCGTCGCCATCGGCGGTGCGGGCGGCCAGCAGCCGGCGGGCCTGGTCCAGGTAGCCGGCCAGGTCGGCGTCGGAGGCGGTGGCGTGGTGGGAGGGGGAACGCAGCCGCCCCTCCTGGTCGTAGCGCAGCGCGTGCAGGCGCAGCGGCGGCTCGACCGGCCCCCGGCGGTGCCGCCACAGGCCCCTGGCCGGGTCGAAGCGGTAGTCGCCCAGCAGCTTCCAGCCCTGGTCGGCAACCAGGTGGACGGCCTCCAGGAGGTAGTCGAACACCACCTCGGAGATGAAGTAGTTGAAGTTGACCCGGACCCAGCCGGGCTTGATGCCCTCACAGCCGCGGGTGATCTCCCGCTCGAAGGCGTGCGACCGCTCGATGTCGATGCCGAGCAGCCGGTGGCCGTACGGGCCGGCGCAGGAGCAGCCGCCCCGCGACTGGATGCCGAACAGGTCGTTCAGCAGCGCCACCACGAAGTTGTGGTGCAGGTACCTGGGGCCGTGGCGGACGACGAAGGACACGATCGAGAGCCGCTCGGCCTCCAGGTTGCCGAGCAGCTCGATGTTCGGGTTGGCGCCCCAGGAGGCGACGGCGCGGCGGATGAACGACCGCTCCAGCGCCTGGATGGTGCCGGCCCCGACCGCCTCCTTGAGCTGGAAGACCAGGCCGGCCCGGATCGACTCGACGATCGCCGGCGTGCCGCCCTCCTCGCGCTCCACCGGATCGTCGAGGTACCGGTGCTCGGTCGGGTTGACGTAGGCCACGGTGCCGCCGCCGGGGACGGTCGGGACCCGGTTGCGCAGCAGCGCCCGCCGGACCACCAGCACGCCCGGGGTCCCCGGCCCGCCGATGAACTTGTGCGGCGACAGGAACACGGCGTCCTTGTAGGAGAGCGGGTCGTCGCCGGCCGGCCCCATGTCGATCTGGATATAGGGACCGGCGGCGGCGAAGTCCCAGAACGACAGGGCGCCGTGGCGGTGCAGCAGGGCCGCGATCGCCCGGGTGTCGGAGACGATGCCGGTGACGTTCGAGGCGGCCGAGAAGCTGCCGATGCGCAGCGGGCGGCCGGCGGAGCGGTGAAGCTCCTGCTCGAGCTGGCCGAGGTCGATGTGGCCGTCGGCGTCCTCGCGGATCACCACCACCTCGGCGATCGACTCCCGCCAGGGCAGCTCGTTGGAGTGGTGCTCGAACGGCCCGGTGAACACGACCGGGCGCTCGCCGGCGGGGATCCGGTCCGACAGGCCGTAGCGGGCGTCCAGGTCGGCCGGGATGCGGAGGTTGAGGATGCCGATGAGCTTGTCGACCGCGCCGGTGCTGCCCGACCCGCAGAACAGGACCACCGTCTGGTCGTCGCCGCCGACGGCGTCGCGGATGATCCGCCGCGCGTCCTCGCGCAGCCTGGTCGTCTGCAGGCCCGTGCCCGAGCTCTCGGTGTGGGTGTTGGCATAGCGGGGGAGGACCTCGTGGCGGATGAACTCCTCGATGAAGCCGAGCGCCCGCCCGGAGGCGGTGTAGTCGGCGTAGATGATCCGCCGCGGGCCGTACGGCCCGTCCATCACCTCCCGGTCACCGATGACCGAGGCGCGAACCCGCTCGACCAGCGGTGACGCCGTCTCCGGCAGCTCCACAGCCATCACCCCGACCCCTATCATCCCCCAGATGGCGTGGTCGGCGACGGCCTCGGGCGGGCGGACGCTATCCTCGCCCGGAGCAGGCTCCCTCGCAGCAGCCCAGGAGTGCCGCGTCCATGGTCGCCACCAGCGCCCGCCGAGCCCGCCTCCATCCGGCGTGGATCGCCGCCGGGGTGGCGTTCGTGGCCCTGCTGTGCGCGGCCGGGTTCCGGGCAGCCCCCGGTGTCCTGATGGTGCCCCTCCAGGAGGAGTTCGGCTGGTCGCGCGGCCTGGTCTCGCTGGCCGTCGGGGTCAACCTCGTGCTCTTCGGGCTCACCGCCCCGTTCGCGGCCGCGCTGATGGAGCGCTTCGGCGTCCGCGCCGTGAGCAGCGTCGCCCTCGGGCTGATCGCGGCCGGCAGCGGCCTGAGCATCGAGGTCACCGCCAGCTGGCAGCTGGTGCTGCTGTGGGGGGTGCTGATCGGGCTCGGCACCGGGTCGATGGCGCTGGTGTTCGCCAGCGTCGTGGCCACCCGCTGGTTCGTCCGCCGGCGCGGGCTGGTCATGGGCGTCCTGACCGCCGCCAGCGCCACCGGGCAGCTGGTGTTCCTGCCGGTGCTGGCCTGGATGGTCGAGCGGTCGGGCTGGCGGGAGGCCTCGCTGGTGGTGTCGCTGGCCGCCGTGGCCGTCATCCCGCTGGTGCTGCTCTGCCTGCGCGACAGCCCGGCCGCCCTCGGGGTCACCCCCTACGGCGCCCCCGACGGCCCGCCGGTGGACAACCCCGGGCCCCCCGCCCGCCGCGGGACGCCGGGGCCGGCCCGCATCGCCCTGACCACCCTGGCCGCGGCCGCCCGCACCCGGATCTTCTGGGCCCTGGCCGGCGCCTTCGCGATCTGCGGGGCGTCGACCAACGGGCTCATCGGGACCCATTTCATCCCATCGGCCCACGACCACGGCATGCCCGAGACGACCGCCGCCGGCCTGCTGGCCGTGGTCGGCGTCTTCGACATCGTCGGCACCGTCGCCTCGGGCTGGCTCACCGACAAGGTCAATCCGCGGCTCCTGCTGATCGCCTACTACAGCCTGCGCGGCGTCGGGCTGCTGCTGCTGCCGGGCCTGCTGTCGGACTCCCTGCACCCCAGCATCATCGCCTTTGTGGTCGTCTACGGCCTGGACTGGGTGGCGACCGTGCCCCCGACGGCCGCGCTCTGCCGCGAGGTGTTCGGCGAGGCCGGGTCGGTGGTGTTCGGCTGGGTGTTCGCCGCCCACCAGATCGGCGCGGCCGTGGTCTCGGTCGGGGCCGGGGTGGTCCGCGACGTGACCGGCCAGTACACCATGGCCTGGGTCGGCGCGGCCTGCCTGTGCCTGGTGGCGGCGTTCGCCTCCAGCCGGGTCGGCCGGGCGGCCGAGCCGATCAGTCCCTGACCCAGACCTCGTCCGGCACGGCCGGCGGCAGGGCCAGGACGCTCAGCCCGAGGCCGCTCAGCGACGCCATGCCCAGCACCCCGGCCCATAGCTCCGGCGGCCAGGCGATCCCGTAGGCGAGCGCGTAGGCGGCCATCCAGGCGCCCCACAGCAGCAGCGGGGCCAGGGCGGCCACGGCCCGGAACGCCCCCGGCCGGTCGGGGGCTGGCCGCAGCCGGGCGATGAGGAGATCGGTGGCCAGCCCGCCGGCCAGCATGGCCGGGACCAGGGCGCCCAGGGCGAGCTCGCGCAGCGAGGTCAGCCCGGCCGCGCCGGTGGTGGCGATCAGGGCCACGGTCCCGAACGGCAACCGCCAGCGGCGGGCCAGGAGCAGCACCGGCGCGAGCACGATGAGGTTGGTGACCAGGACGCCGGCAACCCCGACGATGGTGCCGGGCAGCCCGGCCGGCCCCTCGGCCACGACCGCCGACGGGGCCCGGCTGACGAACGCCGACAGGTACTGGAAGAAGAACAGCAGCACCGCGGTGGTCAGGGCGGTCGCCCACAGGGCGGGCAGCAGCTGAAGGGCCGGGGAGCGGGCCGGCAGGTCGGGCGAGGACCAGGCCGAGCGGATCGGGCTGGTCACCATGCACAGGCCGCCGCCGAGCAGCAGCAGGTGGGTCGGGCTGAGCAGCGCGGCCACCCCGACCTCGACCCCGAACATGGTGTGCCAGACGCCGTCGGCGACCCCGCCGGCCACGAACAGGCCGGCTCCGACCAGCCCGAGGCCGTAGCCGGCCGGCACCAGGGCCGGGTCGAAGCGGCCCTGCTGGAAGCGGGCGATCAGGCGGGCCAGCACCACCACCGACACCACGAAGCCGGTGTAGAAGACCGCGTGCCATGGGGTGAAGAAGGTCTCGAGGCCGGCCTGGTTGACATGCGCCCAGCCGTCCAGGAACAGGCCCCCGACCACCCAGGTGCTGAGCAGGGCGGCGGCCAGGTCGTCACCCCGGCCGGCCCGCGGCCGGGCCGGGGCGCTGCCCGCTCCCGCCGTGGCGGTCGTCCTGACGGGGGCCATCGGCCGCCTCCTGCTGTCGCGCTCACCGCATTGACGCGCGTTCGGCGGGCGCCGGTCAACCGCTGGGACGGAGGGGACCGGCCTGGCGTGGTCAGGCGGTGACGAAGCGGTTGCGGCCCTCGGCCTTGGCCAGGTACAGCGCCTGGTCGGCCCGCTCGACCAGCTCGGGCGCGGCCTCGGAGAAGTCCCACGAGGCGAGCCCGACCGAGCAGGTCACCAGCGGGGTGGCGACCCGCAGCCGCTCCACGATCTGGACCGCGTCGTCCAGCGCGCAGGCCGGCAGCAGCAGCACGAACTCCTCGCCGCCGTAGCGGGCCAGCAGGTCGGTGGAGCGCACCTCGGCTCGCCAGGCGCTGGCCGCCTCCTTGAGCACCAGGTCGCCGGCCTGATGGCCGTGGCGGTCGTTGTAGGCCTTGAAGTTGTCCAGGTCGATCATGGCCAGGCACAGCCCGGTACCCATCCGCCGGGCCCGCTCCAGCTCCCGGGGCAGCTCCTCCTCCCACACCCGCCGGTTGGGCACGCCGGTGAGCGGGTCGGTGCGGGCCAGCCCCTCGAGGCGGCTGACCAGCCGGCTGATCTCGGTCGCCTGGGTCTCGCTGAGCCGCCAGTTGACCAGGTAGGCGACGCTGGCCGCGAGCACGAAGGCGCCGTGGAGCAGGGCCCACTTCAAAGGGGCGCGCTGGGCCGCCGGGTGGTTGAACACCTGGGCCGGGGCCAGCAGCCCGAGCACGCTGTGGTGGACGACCACGTAGACCAGGGCCAGCCCGAACGGCAGCCAGTCCTGGTAGAGGGTGATGACCCCGACCATCACGAAGAAGTGGAAGTGGGCCTCGACCACCCCACCCGACAGGTGGACGATCACGGCCGAGGCGGTGATCAGCCCGAGCACGGCCGCGGCCGAACGGCCCCGCCGGCCGACGGCCGGATGGGCGGCCGGCAGGGCGAACACCGCCACCAGCGACGCCTCCTGGAGGCCGTGGAGCAGGCCGTAGCCGCGCAGCAGGGCGAAGGCGACGATCCCGGCCACGTGCAGCCACAGCAGCCAGACGATCCCCCGGTGGCGCCGGGCCCAGACCTCGGGCGTGAGCAGCTGGCCGGTGGGCAGCAGGCCCCGGCCGGCGCGTCCCACCCGGAGGGCGGCACCGGTGAAGGTGCTCATGCCACCATGTCGGCAGGTTCCGGGCCGACCTTAGGGCGGGCCGCAGCAACGGGAGGATCGGGCATCGATGCCGAGGCGCAGCGCGGGGATCCTGCTCTACCGGCGGCGCGGCGGCGTGCTCGAGGTGCTGCTGGTGCACCCGGGCGGGCCGCTGTGGGCC
>Ga0307278_10001654_pt1 | contig 11037 bp, 9 predicted proteins | sample ER_DNA_117_FD_194482 | JGI IMG/M metagenome (GOLD analysis project Ga0307278, IMG submission 194482) | Bulk soil microbial communities from the East River watershed near Crested Butte, Colorado, United States - ER_DNA_117 | ecosystem: Environmental > Terrestrial > Soil > Floodplain | place: USA...
ATGCTCGCTGCTCTCCGCGAGCAGATGGAGGCCGCGGGCCATGTCGTCGACGAAGCAGAAGCTGCGCGTCTGCGAACCGTCGCCGTAGACCGTCAACGGCTTGTTCTCGAGCGCCTGGTGCACGAAGTTCGAGACCGCGCGACCGTCGTTCGGCCGCATCCGCGGGCTGTACGTGTTGAAGATGCGCGCGATGCACGTGTCGACCCCCTGCTGGCGGTGGTACGCCATCGTCATCGCCTCGGCGTAGCGCTTCGCCTCGTCGTAGACGCCTCGCGGGCCGATCGGGTTGACGTTGCCCCAGTACGTCTCGGGCTGCGGGTGGACTTCCGGGTCACCGTAGACCTCGCTCGTGGAGGCGAGCAGGAAGCGGGCACGCTTGAACTTCGCCAGGCCGAGCATGTTGTGCGTCCCGTAGGAGCCGACCTTGAGCGTGTGCAGAGGCAAGCGCTGGTAGTCGATCGGGCTGGCCGGGCTCGCGAGGTGGTAGACGGCGTCGACCGGCTCGTCGAGCTCGAGGTGCTCGACGAGGTCGTGGTTCCGAAACACGAAGCCGTCGTCCCGGATGTGCTCGATGTTCTGGAGCGTCCCGGTGTCGAGGTTGTCGACGCAGATGACCCGGTACCCCTTCGCGAGCAGGTACTCGCACATGTAGGAGCCGATGTTGCCCGCTCCACCGGTGACCACCGCCGTCGGCATTGGCGCAGGATACTGGCGGCTTCGAGGTCCCCGGCCTGTTCTAACGAAGTCCTTACCGCGCGCTGACAAGCGCGAACGAGGCGCTAACGCAGGCGGTAGAGCCGGCCGGTCGCCGTGTCGGCGATCCATAGCGCTTCGCCGTCCGACGCCAGCCCGTCCACCACGATGCGGCTCGTCGGACGGATCGTCTGGACGACTGTGTTGGTGGCAGGATCGACCCGGAGTACCCGGTCCAGGACCGGCAGGCCGCTGCGGTCGTCGTCCGCGGTCGGTGCGACGACCCAGATGCTGCCGCCGGCCGCCTGCACGTCGATCGCCCCGGCGCCCATGTCGATCGTCGCCTGCACGGCGCCCGTTGCCGGGTCGACGCGCAGGAGATCGGTGCCGCGGCCCGTGACCCAGAGGGAGCCGCCGAGGGCGACCATGCGCTCCGGTGCGTCGCCGGGCGGCGTCCGAGCCGTGTGAGCGCGTTCGTGGCCAGGTCGAGGCGGTCGAGCGTCCGGTCGCGGTGGTTGACGACCCACGCGGAGCGAGCGTCCGCAACGAGCGCGGAGGTACCGTCGCCGACCGGAACGCGTGCGATCACCCGCCCTGCCGCGGGATCGAAGCGCACGAGCGTCTTGGCGCCGTCGTCGGCTCCCCAGACCGCGCCGGCAGCTGCGAAGACGTAGGCCGCCTCGCCCTCGAGCGGAAAGGCGCCGGTTACCCTGCCGGACCCGGCGTCGATTCGCGACACCTCGGCCGTGCGGTCGGCCGACCAGACGGCGCCGCTCCCGGCGACGATCGAGTACGGCCGGTGGACGCCGAGCCGGAAGAGGCGCTCGACGTCCCCGGTCGCACGGTCGAGGAGAAGGAGCTCACCCGTACTCCGACACGAAACCCAGAGACCCTCCGGCGCAGCTGCGACGGCGTACTGCGGGTAGGGGACGCCTGCAACCGTTTACTTCAGCTCCCGGTTCGCCTCCATGTCGAAGAGCATCGCGAAGAGCGTGAACTGCAGGCCGGAGATGAGCATCAGGGCGATCAGGACGACGGTGGCGGCAGTGACCTCGTTGCCGAGGATGCGCAGCACCGTGATCGCGATTCCGAGGCCGAGGCCGGCGATCGTGAGCACGATGCCGAGGGCGTAGAAGAGCACGAGCGGGTGGAAGTCCCGGATCACGTACTTCTCCTTCAGCCGCCAGAAGAAGCCCTTTATGAGCAGCCACGAGATCGCCGGCACTACGCGACGCAAGCGGATGCCGCTGCGCTCGCCGACCCCGTAGATCGGCCGCGACGGGACATCGCGAACGCGCCGGCTCCACACGTTCAGGTGCACGAGGATGTCGTTCTCGAAGCCGTAGCGCGCGTAGAGACGGTCGAGATCGAGAAGCCGCAGGGTCTCGAGGCTGATTGCGGTGTAGCCGGCCTCCGGGTCGGCGACGTGCCAGTAGCCCGAGGCGATCTTCGTGAGGAAGGAGAGGATCGCGTTGCCGACGTACCGGTGGCGGGGGATCACGTCGCGGGCACCGTGCATGAAGAGACGGTTCGCCTTCGCGTAATCGCACTCGTCCGCTGCGACCGTGCCGACGAATGTCTCGAGCTCGACGGGGTCCATCTGGCCGTCGGCGGCCATGACGGCCGTGACGTCGATTTCCGCGCGCATCGCGGCCTGGTAGCCGGTGACGATGGCGGCGCCGACACCGCGATTGCGCTCGTGCCGGATCACCTCGATCCGTGGATCGGCTGGACGGGCGCGTTCCGCGGTCGCGTCCGTCGAGCCGTCGTCGACGACGAAGACGCGGTCGACGAAGCCCGGGATCGCCGCGAGCGTCGAGGCGACGAGCTCCTCCTCGTTGTAGGCGGGCACGACGACCGCCACGGTCTTCCCGTCCAGCATGCGGCGGCCGACTCTAACGATCCGGAGAAGGGGGTAAGGTGGCGCGGTGCCAGAGCCCGCTGCAGTCCTGCCAGTTTCGCTCGACGCGGCATCCCTGCTCTGCGAGCTGGCGCCGCCGTCCATCGACGAGCCGCTCGAGCGGCTTCGAGCCGAGCGGATCCTTGTCACGGGCGCGGCGGGCAGCATCGGTTCCGCCGCCGCCGCGGCGCTCGCGGGCGGGCGCGTCGACCGACTTGTCACGGACCTCCCAGGCATCGACGGCTCCCGGCCGCTCGACGTCCGCGACCGCGAGGCGATCGAGGGCACGCTGGACGCCTACCGGCCGTCCCTGATCCTGCACCTCGCCGGCGCCAAGAGCGCCCCCGCGGCCGAGACGGACGTCCACAATGCGCTGGAGGTGAACGCGTGGGGGACCGCCACGCTCGTCGCGGCGGCGGGGCGCTCAGGCGCCCGCGTCGTGACCGCTTCAACGTGCAAGGCGTGCGACCCCGAGACGGTCTACGGGGCGACGAAGCTGCTCGCGGAGCGGCTCACGATCGCCGCAGGCGGCTCAGTCGCGCGCCTCTACAACGTCGTCGAGAGCTCGGGAAACGTGTTCGAGGCGTGGCGCTCGTTGCCGCCGGGGGAGCCGCTCCCGGTCACCCCCTGCTCGCGCTACCTGATCACGCTCGCCGACGCCACCGCTCTTCTGCTCTGGGCGGCGGTGCTGCCGCCGGGCCGGTACACGATCGACCCGGGGAAGCCGCGCACGATCGCTCAGATCGCCCTCGAGCTCTACCCCAGACGACCGCAGCGGTCGATCCCGCCGCGGCGCGGCGACCGGATCGCCGAGCCGCGCTGCGCCCTGTCCGAGACGATCGAGCCGCAGTTCGGGCGCATCGAGCGGATCGTCAACCGGCACGACTTAACGTGGGGGAACCCCGGGGTTCCCCCACGGGCCCCTCCTTGAAAAGCACACGCGCGTCCCGCGCTGTGGCTCCCGGCGGGCCAAGCCCGCCTCCGCCAGAACCTGGAGGCAACAGCAGGTGTGAATCGGCCGGCGAAGCGGGGCTCTGCCCCGCGTAGCCACACCGCGGGAAGCGCGTCTGCAGCTGAAGAAGGGGGCTAACGGGGGAAACCTGGTTTCCCCCGTTCCGTTTCCCCCGTTAGTGAGCGCTGGTAGACCGCCAGCGTCGCCTCGGTGACGCGCTCCCAGGAGCAGTGCGCCGCCACGTGCGCGCGGGCGGCCTCGCCCAGCCGACGCCGCAGAGCCGGATCGCCGAGCAGACGATCGATCGCCGCGCGAAGCGCCGCCGGGTCGCGGGGCGGCACGAGTAGTCCGGTCTCGCCATCCCGGACGAGATCGACGAGGCCGCCGACGCCGGTGGCGACGACCGCTCGACCGTGCGCCATCGCCTCCGCGCAGGCGAGCCCGAAGCCCTCGCTGCGGGACGGACAGACGACGACGGCCGCGCGGGCATAGAGCGTCTGCACCCGCTGGTGGGGCACGAACCCGAGCGCGCCGGGGACGCGACCGCGCAGGGGTCCATCGCCGGCGACGACGAGGTCGAGCCCCTCGGCTGCGGCGAGCAGGTCCTCGATGCCCTTCTCGGCGGCGAGCCGACCGACGAACAGCACCTCTGGCGGATCGGCCTCGGCGCCCATCGCCGACGGGAGGTCGATGCCGTTCGGGATCACCTCGACGTCGCGGGCGCCGCACCGGCGCGCCGCCTCTGCGAGCTGCGTCGAGACGGCGATCGCGGCGCTCGCCCGCCCGAGCGCCAGTCGCGCGACCAGCCGCGGCGGATTCAGCTCGTCGAGCAGCCCGGACGAGCCCGTCCCGTGCAGCGTGACGACGAACGGGCGGCCGGAGAGCGCGGCCACGCATCCGCCTGCGAGCCAGTGGGCGTGCACGAGATCGGCCGAGCGGGCGGCACGCTGGAGCGCGCGCAGGATCGAGAGGACGGCCGGCGGCGCCCGCCATGGACGCCGCCGGAGGTTGTGCACGACGCCGCCGCCGTAGGCGAGCCCGAAGTCCCGGAATCCGCGGCCGGGAGCGAGCACCTCGACATCGACCCCTCGTGTCCGCAGCCGGTCCACCAGGCCCGCGACGAACCGGCCCGCATAGTCGCCCTCGTCCCGCGGGTACGAGGTCGTCAGGACGACGACTTTCACCCGGTGCGGGGGCGGGCGAAGGCACCGAGCACCGAATGCCAGAGCAGCACCATGCCGCCGGGGATCGACTCCGCGAGGATGGTCGCGTAGAAGAGGAGGCCCGCGGCGAGCGCCGTGTCGTCGGCGACGCCGAACCGTCCGAAGTAGCCGACGAAGAACGCCTCGCGCACGCCGAGACCGTTGAGCGTGAACGGCACGACCATGACGAGCGAGAGCAGGGCGGCAAAGACGATGTAGACCCCGGCCGACTCGTCGATCCCGACGGCCGCGCAGCACAGCCAGATCGACGCCGTGCGAGCGAGCTGTGTCGCCAGCGTCAACCCGAGCGCCGCCGCGAGTGCAGCGCGGCGATCGCGGTACCCGTGCAGGGCCGCGTAGACGCCGGCGAGCGGCCGCTCGACGCCGATGCGGCGTCCAAGCGGGAAGAGCCGCCGGCGCAGCCAGCTCTCGACCCGCGGTGAGAACAGGAGCAGGACGACCACCATGGCCGCGGCGGCGATCAGCGCGGCCTCGACCGGCCCGATCACCTGGGCGCGCTCGTCGCCGAAGGCGAGCGCGAGCCCGAGCAGCAGCAGCAGCACCGTCCCGGCGACGCCCAGCACCCGCTCCATCAGCACCGCGGCGGCGGCCTCGGCCTTCGCGTCCGGCCGCCGCCGCGCATGGTCGAGGATGCGAACGGCGTCCCCGCCGACCGACGTCGGCAGCACGTGGCTCGCCGCGTAGCCGACGAAGTAGAGCTTCGTCAGCCAGCCGAGCGGCTCGTGGATTCCCTTCGATGCGAGCAGGAGCTGCCAGCGCCAGGCCATCGCCCCGGTCGAGGCGAGGAGGATTGCCAGCGCCGCCACGACGTACCCCGGCTTGCTGTCACGGATCTGGTCGGCGACCTTGGCGGGGTCGAGCCGGACGAGCAGGAACGCGAGGATCCCGCCGCTGACCGCGAGCTGAACGACGAGGCGGGCGGGGCGTGGTAGATGCGGCAGGCGCAGCCGGCGCCGGCCGCCGTCAGCCATTCCGCCGGAGGGCGCCGGCCGGAAGCCGGTCCCACACGAGCGCGAGGATCGTGCCGATCAGCAGCCCCAGGATCCCTCCGACGAGCATCGAGTTGCGTGGGCTCCGGGCGGTCGTCTTCTCGGCGACGGCTCGCTCGAACACCTGCGGCTTCTCGATGTACTTCGCTTGCGCGAGCTGCTGCTGCGTGTCGCCTTGCTCGTTGACGAATTGGGCGCGCTGGAGTTGGAGGTTGTTCAGCTGGCTCGACAGGATGAGCTGCTCGATCTCCGCGAGGTCGCTCGAATTCTTCAGCGCGTCGCTCTGAGTGCGGATGACGTCGTCGAGCGAGGCGATCGCGATGTTCTCGGTCCTGAGCCTGTTCTCGAGCGTGGCGATCTTCGTGGTCACGAAGGGGGCGGTGTCATCGACCACGCGCTGAGCGAGGACGTTCGCAGGGCAAGCCGCCTTGCGGGGGCCGTCGCCCTGGACCTTGACCTGGAAGAACTGCCCGCCCGTCCTCGAGGCGGCCTTGGCACCGGTGACGGCCTTGGTCGAGATCCCGCCGACCTGTCCGGGCCTGAGGCCGCACCGTGCCGCTGCGGCGGTCCGCGCTGCCCGCGAGTGGACGATCTGGTTCACGGCCTGGGGGCTCGTCTGCGGCCCCTGAACGACGTTGGTGCCGCCCGCCGCGAGCGGCGTGCCCATGTACACCAGGGCCGTCGCCTGCCAGACCGACCCGCTCCCGAGCGAGACGAGGTAGCCGAGCACGAGCCCGGCGACGACGCCGCCGAGCAGCAGCCACCAGCGCGCGGCGATCGAGCGCCAGTAGCGGCCGAGGTCGACCTCCTCCTCGTCCTCCAGACCGGGGGGAAGCGACCTCGTCGGCGGGGTGCGAAGGTCGGTCATCCGCGCCCGACTCTAACGACCCTTTCCGGCAACTGGCCGCAAAAGCTCGAGCAAAAGCGCGCGACAACTCGGCGCATCAGCGCCCACTGCTCGTCTCCGCGGTCCCTCGCTCCCGCGAGGAACCGCGGGCCAGCATGCCGAAGACGCGCGCGTTGCCGATGAGGAACGGCCGCTTGCCGTCGGTCACGAGGGGTGAGTACTTGCCCTGCGGGAACGTCCAGACCTGCCGACCCGTGCGCGCGTCGAGCGCATACGTCCGTTCCTTCAGCGTGGCGAAGTAGACGAGCCCGTCCACGATCGTCGGCGACCCCGAGATGGGCCCGTTGGCCTCGAACGTCCAGTCGACGTCTCCCGTCGCCGCGTCGAACGCGTAGAACGTGCCGCTGTAGGAGCCGGCGTAGACGCGCCGGCGGTAGACCGCGGGCGACGAGTACACGTAACCGCCCGTCCCCTGCGTCCAGCGCAGCTTCCCGCTCGTGGCGCCGAACGAGTAGACCTTGCCGTCCGTGCCGCCGATGTAGACGCGGCCGTAGGCGACGGCCGGCGTGGAGTAGAACGTCGCCTGCGATCCCAGCCGCTCCTGCGCGGAGCCGCGCCAGATCAGGCGCCCGGTGTAGGCGTTCAGCGAGTACACGTGATGGTCGTAGGAGCCGAAGAAGAGCCGGTCGGAGGCGAAGGCGATGCCGCTCTTCACCTGACCGTCCGCGTGGAACTTCCACAACACCCGCCCGGTGTTGGAGCTCAGCGCCCAGACGTTGCCGTCCCAGTCGCCGACGAACACGCGTCCCTTCGCCACCAGCGGCGAGGTCTCGCTCGGCCCGATGCGACGCTTCCACCGCACCTTGCCCGAGCCGACGTAGAAGCCAACGACCAGGCCGTCGAGGTTCGACCCCCCTCGGTTGCACGGCCGTCGCGCGAGGAAGACCTGGATCACGAGATGGCCGGAGACGGCCGGCGACGAGGCCGCGCAGCGCCCCGAGCGCCAGCGCCACGCCCGGCCGCCGTTCCTGGCCCCCACGGCGAACATCACGCCCGAGTTGTTGGTGAAGAACAGCCGTCCGTAGGCCACAGCAGGCGGGAACTCGACGAGGTTGCGGGCGCCGAAGACCCACTGCTTCCTGAACGGCGGACGGAAGCGGCCGGGCCCAACGTGCGCGCGCCGCTGGTCGTAGCCGTACATCGGCCAGGCGATGACGGCGTTCTTCGGATGCGTCGGCACCTCGGGGCCCGCCGTCGTGACGAACTCCACGGTGCTCGAGCCGCGAACGTCGCGGCCTTCGCGAACCTTGACGAAGACGTATGCCCCGACGGCGCCGGCGCCGATCAGCACGACGACCAGCGCCGCCAGCAGAAGGCGCTTCAGCGTCACCGCACGCCGAGCGAGGCGAGCTTGCTCCGCAGCCCGGCGACGCCGTTGCCGCGATCGATCCGCACACGGGCGAGCGTGAACGGCTCCGACGGCCTCCCGAGGCCGAACTCGACGGTCGTGGCCCCGAGGTAGCCGGCGGCGCGGACAGCCGCGACGACCCTCGCGTCGTAGCGCCCGGCCGGGTAGCAGAAGAAGTCGACCGGCACGTGGTAGCGGTTCCGAAGCGCCGCGCGCGAGCCGGCGACCTGGTGGCGAAGCTCAGCGGCGTCGAGCGTCGTCAGGTCCGGGTGAGTGAGGGTGTGCGCGTCGAGCTCCCATCCGGCGGCGATCATCGCACGGACCATCCGCGGTCTGGTGCCCCAGGACTTGGTCGTGTTCGCCACCTCGAGGTTGAGCACGCCGGGCCACCGCCGCGTGTGGAGCACGGGCCGCGCGTTCGTGTACTGGCTGCGGTAGCCGTCGTCGAAGGAGAACACGATCGGCTTCACCGGCAACGTTCCACGCCCGTGCCAGGCGTTGTACACCTGCTTCAGCGTCACGGCACGGAAGCCGTTGGCTGCGAGCCAGCGAACCTGCGCGGCGAACTCTTGCCTGGGGACGTAGAGCGACGGGTTCGGCGCTCCCACGTAGGGCTGTGCCACGACGTGGTACATCAGGATCGGCACCGGGCGCCGGGACGGCGTCACAGCGGCCGCGGGGACGGCGAGCGCGGCCAGCGCGACAAGAGCCAGCGCGAGAGCCTTCATCGTCTCTTCGGCTGGACAGCGTAGAGGCGCGAGTAGCCGTGCAGGAGGAGACGCCGTCCGTTCCCGGAGACCGGGACGTACTCGCCGTGCGGGAAGCGGAAGACGGTCCGCCCGGAGCGGGCGTCGACGCCGATGATGCGGTTCGCGGTCGAGCCCGCGTACACGATCCCGCCGACCACGACGGCGGCGCCCGAGATCGCCCCGCCCGCCGCCGCGCGCCAGAGCACGCTGCCGCTGCGCGCGGAGGCGGCGTAGAGGCTGCCGTCGTAGGAGCCGAAGAAGACGCGGCCGGCCCAGACCGCGGGCGACGAGTAGACGTAGCCGCCGGTGCCGATCCGCCAGAGGCGCGCGCCCGTCCGCGAGAACGCCGTGAGCGAGTCCCCGGTCGAGGACGGCACGAACACGCGGCCGTCGGCGACGGCCGGGGTTCCGTAGATGCGACCGTTCACGCCCCCAATCCAGCGGGGCCGGCCCGTCGCGGCCGCGAGCGCCCAGAGCCGGCCACCGTAGTCGCCGATGAAGAGCGTGCCTCCGGCGATCGCCGCGCTCGAGGTGATCTTCGCCCCCGCAGTCCGCGTCCACGCGAGGCTGCGGCGGCGCAGGTCGAGCGCGTAGACGACGCCGTTCCAGGCGCCGAAGTAGTCGATCCCGTGGCGCACGACCGGCGAGGACTCGATCGCCGAGCCGATTCGGTAGCGCCAGAGCACGCGTCCGTTCCAACGGTCGAGGAGCCAGACGTTGCCGTCCATGCTGTGGACGACGAGCTGGTTGCCCACGACGGCGGGCGAGGCCGCCATCTTGTCCCACGTGTCCCGGCGCCAGGCGACCGTCCCGTCCCGCATCGACAGGGCTCGGACCGTGCCGCGGAAGTTCGTGACGTAGGCGAGACCGTCCGAGACGACCGCGGGGAACTCGATCAGCGAGCCGATGCCGCGGCTCCACACCCGGCGGAAGGGCGGCCGCAGGCGGATGCTCGTCTGCGCCTGAGTCCGGTTCGGAGTGACGCCGTACATCGGCCACTGGAGGTCGCGGCGGTAGATGAAGACCTTCCTCCAGCGGCGCCGCTTGAACGAGACGGGCAACGTACGGGTGTTGTAGCCCGGCGCCGAAGCGGTCACGGAGAAGGCGCTGCGACGGGCGCTGAAGTGGGCGATTCCCCTCCTGCTCACCTCGTCCTGCCGGTGACCCAACCGGACGACGGCGCCCGGGATCGGCGTGTTCCGGTCACCGTCCAGGACGGAGACGTAGATGCGGCCGCGCATGACCGGTGAAGGGGGGACCGGCGGTGCGGGCGGGGGCGCCGGGTCGGCGATCGGCGCCTGGCTCCCGCCGCTGCATCCGACGAGGGCGCCGATGAGCACGGCGAGGATGAGGGCGCAGGGCAGCACGGCCCGAGAGGGTAGCCGCAGCTGCGGCGAGCCAGTCCTTCAGGCGACCGCGGGCACCAGCTCGTCGCCGATCAGCGCGACCATGTCGAGGTCGGCATGATCGAGGTGCTGGAGCATGACGCGCTCGACGCCTGCCGACTCGTACGCTCGCAGCCGCCCGGCCGCCTCCTCGACGGTCCCGATCACGAGGCTGTCGCCTCGCTTCTCGCCGTACTCCTCGGGCGGCTCGTCGACGCCGGACCGCTCGGCGCGTCGGCGCAGCCGGTCGCGCACCTCCGCGGCATCACGACCGACGACGCAGCCGGTCATCATCGAGAGCGGAAGCGTCTTCGGGTCGCGACCGCCTGCTGCGCACGCCACGTCGAGTCGCCGCCGGCGGTCGGCGGCCTCCTCGACGGTTGGGAACGTCGTGTTGTACTCGTCGGCGAAACGGACGGCCGGGCGCAGCGTCCCCGAGCGGGCGCTGCCTCCGACGATGATCGGGGGGCGCGGCTCCTGGACAGGGGCGGGACGCGGCCGGGCGTCCTCGAGCCGGTAGTGCTTTCCGGCGAACGAGACGGCCTCGTCCGTGAGCAGACGGTGGACGATCTCCACCTGCTCCGCGAGCAGCTCGAGCCGGGTCGAGCCGTCGAGGAAGGGGAGGCCGAACGCGCGGTGCTCGTACTCCATCCACCCGGCTCCCATCCCGACCTCGGCTCGGCCCCGGGAGGCGTGGTCGACGGCGAGCGCGCATTTCGCCAGGACGGACGGGTGGCGGAACGTCGCCGGCGAGACGAGCGTCCCGAGGCGAATGCGCGAGGTGAGCGGCGCGAGAGCGGCCAGCGTGGTCCACGCGTCGAGCGCGTCGCGCGCCTCCCCCGCCACCGTCGAGCCGTAGTGGTCGGAGCGGAACAGCCCCTCGAGCCCGTG
>Ga0307278_10001655_pt1 | contig 11030 bp, 12 predicted proteins | sample ER_DNA_117_FD_194482 | JGI IMG/M metagenome (GOLD analysis project Ga0307278, IMG submission 194482) | Bulk soil microbial communities from the East River watershed near Crested Butte, Colorado, United States - ER_DNA_117 | ecosystem: Environmental > Terrestrial > Soil > Floodplain | place...
AGCCGACGCCTTCGAGACCCGCCTGCTGGAGAGGGAGCTACCGCAGAAACTACCGTCCTGACAGGACCAGGCATCTTCAGCGCATTCCTAGACGAAGATGTCCCGGCGGCCCTCGGCGTGCGCCTGCTCGGCGAACTCGTAGAGGCGGCGCAGCCGCAGGCGGGGCCGCAGGCGGGGCCGCAGGCGGGGCCGCAGGCGGCAGCGCCGGCAGGCGAGCTCGACGCCCCGAGGGAGCGTGGGGACCGCGCGGGGGTTCTCGCTTTAGTAGCCCCACCCGGGGCCCGGGTAGGGCTGGAGGTAATCGCGCCCCGTCCGGCCCGGCGACCCGTCGATGAGCTCCTTGACCACGCTCGGGGCTCGGCCGATCTTCGTCACCATCCACGTGCTCATGGGGCGCATCAGCATCGCCATCGCCGGTGAGCGCCGCCCGAGATCCCGGGCGCAAGGGTCGCACCGCACGTTGATCTGGCCGACACCAGTGTAATTACCGCGCTGTTGTTCGCTCACGGCCAGCATTGTATGCTGCGGTCAATTCAATCGGCGAATGGGCACGGCCCTACCGCCTGACCATCCCACGATGCGCGTGGCCTGGTCGGGCGCTGAAGGGGTGCCCATCTTCATGCCTGACCGTCTGCTCACGGTCGAGGAGAGCCGCAAGCGCCTCCAGGTCTCGCGCGCCACGCTCTACCACCTCATCAACTCGGGCCACCTCCAGAGCGTCCTGCTCGGGCCGCAGTCCCGTCGCATCGTGGAATCCAGCGTGGACGCGCTGATCGCCGCCCGCGCCCATGTCATGGAGTTGGTCGCCCCGGCGTCTTCACCTGGTATACCGGCAGCTCGCCCGCCAAGATCGCCTACGTCCTCCTCGGCCTTCTCGGACTTGCCATCGTCGTGTACGTCGCGGTCCCAGTGCTCAAGATCCTCGGCGTCTGCTGGTCAGCGAAGATCGAAGCCCATCTAACGCCGTCGAAACAGCAGCGCGGTCGTCGCGGCCGGACGCGGAAGCGTCGATAACGCTGAGTGGCAGGGAGCGCGGCGGTCAGGCGCAGGGGCCTCACCGCACCGTCCGCCACACGAGCAGGATCGTGAGCGCCAGCGCGACTAGGCCGAAGGCGACCAGGGCGATGGCGTCCACCGCGTTGGGACTGGGCTTGCGCCAGTTCACTTCGGGTGGCCTTCCTTCCCGGTGGATCCGCCACGCTGGGCGAGTGCCTCTCCCGTGGCCAAGCCGCCCAGCCATGCCGCCCAGCTCGTGATCGTGGCCACGGCGATGGTGATCTCGTCATCGATGATGATCCCGGCCGACGCGGCGGATCCGACCACTCGGGCGAGGTCGGTCGCGGCGAGGTCGGCTCGGGCGGCCACGACGTGCAGCTCGGCGGGATCGGGTGGCCGGGCGCTCACGATCCGACCTCGGCGGTGTCGGTGGTTGCCACACCACGATTGGCATGGCAATGATTGCGGTGCATGGGGCCTCCCTGGGGCCTTGTGCCACGCCCCGGGGGCGGTTCCGGCCGTCGCCCGGGGCACTGCTGTTGTGGGCGAGCCGCGTCCCGGACTTTGGGGGTCTCAGCCGAACGCGGCTCGCCGCCGGTCAGTCGTACGCCAACTGTGCATAGCATGTCAAGACTCTGCACTGCTCTTCATTGGCCGTACAGTATAGGCAAGAGCGTGCAGGCTGCACCGTTGCTCGGCATACAATCGCGACACTCGGACTTTGGGGGTCACGGGATGCCGAACTACGGGCCAAACGACTTGCTGACCGAACAGCAGCTCGCTAATGAGCTGCACAAGAGCCGCGCGACCCTTGCGCGCTGGCGCCGGAGCGGGACTGGGCCGGCATGGTTGCGCGTCGGCAAAAGTCCGATGTACCGGTGGGCCGACGTGGAACGTTGGCTTGCTGACCGTCGCGACCGGCCCGAGGGGTAGGCTCCCGGCCGTGGCCGATGACCAGCAGGAGACCGCCTACCAGCTCGCCTATCAGGAGGCCGAGCGGGCAATCACGCAGCAGGCCGGCGCGCTCGAAGCGATCCGGGGCCGGGCCGGGACGCTACTCGCCGTGGCAGCGCTGGCCACGTCGTTCCTCGGCGGGCTCGTGCTCGGGGAGAAGGCCCCGGAGGGACGGCTGAGCTGGGCGGCCGTGGTGGCGTTCGTCGGCGTCGTGGCGCTCACCCTCTTCATCCTCCTGCCGACGCCCGGATGGCGCTTCGCGCTGAGCGCCCGGACCCTGATCGGGGACTACATCGAGGCCGATGATCCGGCGAGCGTGGCCACGATGTACCGCGAGCTGGCGCTGCACCTGGAACGCTACTTCGACGGCAACGCGGCTCGGATGAAGCGCCGCTACGTGGCGTTCATCGTGGCGAGCGCGCTGCTCGGGGCCGACATCCTGATCTGGCTACTCGTCCTTGTGAGGAGACGCTGATGGAGCGCAGGGAAGGCAACGATCCGAAGCCGGCAAGCCCGCCGAAGCAGCAGCCTGGGCAACCACGGCCACAGCCGGAGCCGTCACGGCCCGACCCGGCTAAGACCGAGTGGAGAAGTCGGCGTCTCCCTGAGCGGAAGGGGCGGTAGCGCCGCTCCGTGCCGTTACTTGGCCTACACCACGGGGATCGAAGAGGTTACCCCTGCCACCAGGTGACGGGGCGCCCGGCGGACCACAGGCACGAGAGACGGCGGCTCCGCCCCGTCGCCATCGGCCTTGACGCCTCCCCGAACTTCGGGCTGGCGGAGGGGGTGGCGGACCCGCCGGCCTGGAGCTACGTTGACCGGGCGACCCCCCTTTCCATCGCTGAACCGGCCGCACCTTCTCGACCCTGGCCCTGCGCCGGGGCCGTTTGGTTGTCCGGCCCCGTGAAGCCGCGCACGCCGTAGGCGGTCCGGTCCCTGCGCGGTAGGGGCCGGGCCGGCTGGCGCGGTACCGCAAAGCCGCCCAAAGCCTGGTAACGACTTGGGGCGACATGTCGCGTGTGCACGCTGCGCAGTAGGCTAGCCACGGTGGGTGGCGCCCGTAGGGAACACCAGGCCCGCCGCGGACGCCACCACCGGCCAAGTGACGGGAGCGTGAGCGATGGCCAGGCGCACGACAGAGACAGCCGAGCTGGTCGCGCTGCTCGACCGGGGACTCGACGGAGTGAGTATATGGGTATCTTGGCAGTCGCGAGAGCGAACTCCCCCCACATCGAACCAGGACCGCCGATCAGGGCACGCCGCTGCGCGCAGACCAAGGGGGCGGTCGCCGCCAATGCGTTGCCAGCGACGTCCACCAGGCCACCAGATGGGACGAAATGGCACCGGGAAGCCGGCGCCGTTCCTGTGTCCTGTGCGGCGTACCCGCCCGCCCCGCGAGGGCGCGGGCGGGACGTTACGCGGCGGCCCGCCGGGCGGCGTGCCTCGGGTGGTGCCGCGCCCGCCACAGCGCGCCCGCACCGGCGAGGAGCAGCGTCACCGCGGCCAGCAGGGCCCAGGTGGTCGTGCCCGCCACACCGGTCAGGGGCAGCGTCCCGCAGCTCGTCGCGGCCGTGTCCTTGGCCATCATGGTCAGCGTCTCGCCCTTCTTGTTCCAGATGCTGACGTCGACCGTGCGCACCCCGTTGAGCTGGAGGGCGATCTTGGCCTGGACGGCGCCGGCCGAGCTCGACATCACCGGGATCGGCTTGCCGGTCGGGTTGAGCACCTTGCCGTTGCTCAGGTTGGTGGCCAGCAGGTAGAGCTGGGTGCTGGCCGGCAGCCCCTGGCCGGTCACGGTGACGCCTCCGCAGGTCGCGGTGCTGACCCGCAGGTCCTTGGGGACGGCGAACGCCGGCCCGGCGACCAGGCAGAGGGCCAGCGCGGCCCCGAGGACGGCGCTGCAGGTGGTGATGCGTCGCATACGGTTACCTCCCGACTGACTTGCAGGCTCGACGGTTGGCTGTGTACTGGTCGAGGGACCGGACCAGCCGATCGTCGCGGATCTTGTTGATGAGGTACGACAGGGCCGCGTTGGCGCTGTCGATCGCGGCCAGGCAGGCGGGGGGCGGGGGCCCGACCTTGGTGACGACCCGCTCCCGCACGATCGGGGCGGGCGCGGGGCTCGCGCGCGAGGGCCCGTCGGGCCCGATCAGCATGCCGGCGGCGATGCCGACCAGGAGCACGACGAGCACGGTGGCCACGGCCCCCACGAGCCGGAGCGCCACGCCCTTCCGGCGCTCCGGCTCGGCCTCCTTGGCTAGCTGCGGCGCCGCTTCCGCCTGCTCCCGCGCCAGGCGCTGGGCCGCGACGGCGCCGGCCATCGCGCTGAGGACCCGCTCCGACGGGATCTCCGGCTCGGGTCGCTCGACCCTCGCCTGGCCGGGTCCTGCCCGCGCCTGGGCGGGTCCTGCCCGCGCCTGGCCGGGCCCCGCCCGCGGGTCCCTCGTCTGCCTGGCCGGTCCGGCGGCCCCGCCCCCTTGCCGTGGCACCGGGGTCCTCGGCCGTGCCACGGGCTTGGCCGTGTCGTCCCTCCTCTCCGGCTCCGCCGGACGGCCCGGCTTCCCCCCTGCCCGCGCCGCGCCCTTGGCCGTGGCGGACCGCTGCGCCGCCGGCTCGTCGGTGGCCGCTCCGCGCCTGGTCGGGCGGAGGAACCGGCGCCGGCTGGCCGGCTCCTGGTCTGGCCCGCCCGCGTCCCGCACGCCGGCGATCAGGTCCGCGAGCTGGAAGGGGCGCACCAGGAAGCGCCGGTCCGGGTCGGGCGGCCAGTCACTGGTGTCCTCCTGGCTGTCGACCGGCACCAGCAGCCGGCCTTGAAACCGCTCGCGAACCTGCTCGTACGACCGTCGGCGCGAATCCGCCGGCAAATCGAGGACGACGGCGTCAATTACCCGCCCCCGGGAGTCGGGCAATTCGCGCGCCGACTTGACGATGGAGAGCTGGTCGGGGTCTGCGAGCGCTATCGTCAGGATCGCGCCGAGTTTCTGGTCGTTCGAGATCAGGACCACGCGCTTGTTCATGCCTGCCCCCGCGGGTCAGAAGCCGTGGTCGCGAATTGCCGTGCCTTGCTGCCGCTGAGCAAGGCCACGGCCGCTCCGGTCCTGACCGGTCGAACCAGATCTTGGCGTGAGAATTGTGTATCCGCCGGGCCGGGTCCGTGTCAACAAAAACCGCCGTACCGTGCTTAGGCCAACCGACGTATTCCATTTTATTCGGTCAGCTGAATCCCCATGTTCTCCGAATATGAACCGAGAGGATTATCCACCTCGAACAGCTCGATCAAGACGATCATGTCCCCAGCAGGGGCGGGTAACCTCGGGGCCGTCCACCGCGACCATCATCGACGGCAGGAGTCGCGCACGCCGGGACGGGCGGGACAGCCACCCGGTCGGGTGGCGCGAGCCTCGCCGGACAGCGCGCCGTCGGAGAGGACCGACATCGAGACCGTGGCCAGGATCCACACCGGGCAGGCGACGCTGATGGCCGCCGCCCGGCGGGGCGACAGGGCGGCATTCGCCGAGCTGGTCGAGCGGCACCGCCCGGTCCTGACCGCGCTCTGCCGGCGGGCGCTCGCTGACCCGGAGCTGGCTGAGGACGCCGTGCAGGAGGCGGTGCTGCTCGCTATGACCAGCCTGGACCGGCTCAGGCAGGTGGACCGGTTCGGCTCTTGGCTGGCCGGCATCGGCCTGAACGTCTGCCGGCGCTGGCTGCGCGAGCGTTCCCGCGAGAGCTGGTCGTGGGAGGCGGTCCAGGGCGGCCGGGCCGCCGACCGGCCCGCGGCCGGGCCGGGCCCCGAGGAGCTGGCCGAGGCGGCCGAGCTGGCCGCGCGGATCCGCCGTGCCGTGGCCGGGCTGCCGGCCGGCCAGCGGACCGCGGTGACCCTGTACTACCTGGCCGGGCTGAGCCAGGCCGAGGTCGCCGCCTACGCCGGCACCAGCATCGCGGCGGTGAAGACACGGCTGCACAAGGGACGGGCCGGGCTGCGGGAGCAGCTCCGGCCCTGGTGGAAGGAGGAGCACATGGGCACGGCAGCGGCGGTCGAGATGCGGGTGGCGGACGTGCGCCGGGCCCCAGGTGGCGACGAGGCCCCGGCCCGGCACGTGATCCTGCTGGAGGAGGTCGGCGGCTCCCGCCGCCTGCCGATCTGGGTCGGCATGTTCGAGGCGACCGCGCTGGCCATCACCATGACGGGCACCGACCTGCCCCGGCCGGGGACCTACCGCTTCGCGGCCAGCCTGCTCGAGGCGGTCCGGGGCCAGCTCGCCGAGGTCCGCGTGAACCGGCTCGCCGAGGGGACCTTCTACGCCGAGGCGGTCCTCGACGGCCCGGAGGCCCAGGGCCGGGTCGACGCCCGCCCGAGTGACGCGCTCAACCTGGCGCTGCTCGTCGGGGCGCCCATCCGAGTCGAGGCGGCGGTACTCGACGCATGCGAGGCGGCGAGGTCGGGCAGTCCCCGCCTGCGCGAGATGGCGGGGGAGGTCGACGCCTACCCGGACGGGGCCGACGAGATCGTGGCCGAGGCGCGAGCCGAGTGGGCGCGGGCCATGGCCGTCTTCGAGGCGGCGCGTGCCCCCGGCCAGAGCGCCCCCGGCCAGAGCGCCCCCGGTGGCCAGGCCACCGGCGGCCTGGGTGCCGGCGGCCAGGGCGCCTGCGGCGCCGGGGTCACATAGGCCCGCGGGTACCGGCTTCTCAGCGTCCTCGGGCCAGGTAGCGCCGGAAGGCCTCGAGGCCGTCGGGCGCGAACGCCCACTCGTCGAGCACGCCGACCAGCTCATCCTCGGGCATGAAGGCGCCCCAGGCGATCTCCTCGGCCTGGTGGCGGATGGGGCCGTCCCACACGACCTCGAAGACCGCGTACCAGGACGGGTTGTCCGCCCAGCATGGCGCCGGCATTGCGCTGGACGGGTCGTACCCCGGCCCGTGCGCTGGCACTGCTCGGCGTGTGACCGGGGTGGTGTGCGCCTGTCGACGGGGCAGGCGCAGGTGGCAGGTCCGCGTGCGGCGTGGACGGTGGGGTCCGGGCGCTCCTGTCGTGGTCGCTCACCTGCCGGGCCGGTCGAGGCTCACCGCTGCGGTGGCTGCGTCCGGCGTCGGAGGTTGAGGCTGCGTCGGTATTCGCGGTTGCCGTCGGCGGCTTCGATGACCAGTTCGATGAGCTCGTCGGAGTTCAGGGTGGCCAGCCAGGGGCGAAGGTCCTCGACGGACGCGGTCTCCGCGGCCAGCGCGGCCGCCGGTGGCGAGTCGATGCCGAGGTGGGTGAGGCCGACCCAGACAAGGTGGGAGCAGAAGCTCCTGGCGAGTCCCTGGGAGCAGTCGCACTCGCCGTCCAGCGACCCGCCGGCTCGGTGGTGCAGGATCGTCTCCAGCGTCTGGCCGTCGTCGAGCCGGATCGTCGCGTACAGACTCCACTCGTCCTCGTACGGCCCGTCGATCTCCACGACGTGTTCCCCGGCGGCCCGGAAGGCTTCGTCGCCGGCCTGGATCCGCAAGTCGGCGACGGTGAACCCAGCGGCGTCGGTCATCGGGGCCACCGCCATGCCGACCCGCGAGGGTCGTGGTCCAGCACTGCTCGATGGCCGTGCCGGCCCAGCGGCGTGAGCTGGTAGCGGCCGTCGGGGAGGCGTTCGATCCCGCCGACAGCCACGAGCTGGTCCAGCAGCGAGGCCACCAACCCGATGTGGTCGTGGCCGGGCCGGGGCGACCGGTCGAGATCATCGGCGGACATCGGCACAGCTGCCTGCCACAGCGCCCACAGCAGCGGCGGTGTGATCCACGGCTGGTCGACCGCTCGACCGTCGTAGACGAGCGCGCGTCCGTCCACGGCGGCGGACTCCCACAGACTGGTCCACAGGTCGAGGGTCTGGCTGTCGTCGTCCAGTGCGGTCAGGCCGGGGCCGGCAATGGCGTCCTTGGCGGAGACATCGATCAGGCCGAGGTCTTCGGCGAGCTGCCAGGCGGCCTCGAGGCGGGGCAGGCTCTTTGCACTGTGGAAGGCGGCCGGCGGCGCGGGCAGCCGGAGAACCCGCAGCGCATCTGGCACCTCGTGCTTTTTCAACCTGCCCGTCGGGGTGACCGCCCGGGGACTGGCCGTCCACCGCGCCAGGCGGACCAGGTCTTGCAGCAGACTCACCTGGCGTGCACTCGCCGCGAGCGCGGCCACCTCCGGCGTCGCTGGAACGCGCGCCGGCGGGCACGCCGGCGCCTTCCGCCGGAGGACGATCTTGGCGAGCCGCTCGTTGAGCGCACGCAGGTCAAAGCGTCGCGGCCGGTCACCGTCGTACTCGGCCGGGTACGGTCCGACGCCGGCAACACAGCGTGGACAGCGGATGCCGGGGACGGTCGACTCCACCGCGTCGACGACGATGTGATGCTCCCAGCATGCGCCGAGATCGTAGGTGTAGCTGATGACCTTGCCGGGACGGCTGGCGACCTCGGCCAGCGGCACGTCATCGTCTTCACAGCCATCCAGGCAGGGATCGGCGTACCTGCGGCGGCCGATCTCGAACGCGTACAGGTGATCGCCGTCCCAGTCGAACAGGGCGAGGACGACCTCGTGCAGGCCAGCCAGCGTCAGGTCAGACGGCACCTCGACCTGCCGTCGGGTCGGCGTCACCACCTGCGGCAAGGACACGGTCAGCCGATGCATCGACTCCACTACCGGGACCCCTCTTCGCAGACGGTCGGGCGCGGGTGACATCATCCCTCGACTTCCGCGGTGGCGCATCCGGCGGCGGCCATCAGGTCCCGCCTGCCGCTCGCCAGCGTGATGGGACCGGCGGGCTGCCACGAGGGAAGGGACCACCCGGCACATCCGCCAGGTCGCACCCACACCCGGCGCACCGGCCGGCAGCGCACTCCACGACATGGCCCGGGTCGCGCATCTGGGCCGACGCGCTCCCCAGCTCGCCGGGCTGCTTGCCGACGCGCACCGCGGCTGCCAGCTGCAGGACGAGGTGGTCGTGGCGGTGCGGCTGGCTGTCCCCGGCCCGGTGGTCGATGGATCCGAACGGCTGGACTACGAGCAGGAAGCCTACTTCGCCTTCCGGTGGTGGCCGGTCGCCGAGGTCGCCGGCAGCGGGGCGCGGTTCTATCCCGGCCGTCTACCGACGCTGCTGCGCGTGTTTCTTGGCGGCGAGGAGATCGACGAGCCCTTCGAGTTGTGGTCCTGATCGCCGCAACCCCAACCACCAGTGGCCGTCTTGCTGCTGCTGGTGCGTCTGGGGCTGCGGGCCGGGGAGGTCGCGGCTCTTGAGTTCGACGACGTCGACTGGCGGGCGGGCGAGATCGTGGTCCGTGGCAAGGGGCGGTGCCAGGAGCGGCTCCCTCTTCCCTCGGATGTGGGTGAGGCGCTGGCTGGCTGCACCGAGGTCGGCCTCGCGGTGCGTGCAGCAAGCTGTTCCTTCGCGCCTGTGCACCGCTTGCCGGGCTCAGCGCCGCTGGCGTCTCGTGGGTGGTCTACAACGCCTGTGGCCGCGCAGGCCTGGCCCGTGTGGGCGCCCACCGCCTGCGCCATACCGCGGCGACCGAACTGCTCCGCGCCGGGGCGCCCCTGTCGGAGGTCGGCCAGGTGCTGCGTCACCGCAGCACCGGCACGACCGCCATCTACGCCAAGGTCGACCAGGGCGCGCTCGGGGCGTGGCCCGGCCGGGCCGGGAGGTGTGGCATGACCGAGCTGGCCACCACCCTGGAGGTCTACCTCACGGTGCGCCGCTCGCTCGGCTACAAGCTGGAGCGGGCGGGCCGCCTGCTGGCGGACTTCGTCGCCTTCTCCGAGCGCGAGGGCGCCGACACCGTGACCACCGAGCTCGCCGTGAGGTGGGCGACCCTGCCGGGAGGCGCAAGCGTCGGCTGGTGGGCACAGCGCCTGGGCGTGGTGCGCGGCTTCGCCGGCTGGCTGCAGGCTCTGGACCCCTCCACCCGAAGGCTACAACCAGCCCACCCGCCGTCAAGACCCGCTATCTCAATACTTTGAGTTTTCCCGTGTTCGGGTGACGGTCCTTGCACGCCTGTCGTCGCTGGTCATGGCACTCGACCGCCGCTCCTCCACTGTCACCTACATGTGAGAAACTCAATAAGGATAGGTCCGTCGACACAAGGGCTTCAATTTCAATAACTTGGACAGTCGGTGGGGTCGTTCTACACTGCACGCATGACTGTGGACGAGGGAGTGCTCGCCGAGAAGTTCGCCGCTGTCTTGCCGTATTTGAACGAGCGGGACCGCAGGCGGGTGCTGGCCGCCGAGGCGCGGGCGCTTGGCCGTGGCGGGATCTCGGCGGTGGCCCGAGCGGCCGGGGTGTCGCGCCAGACGATCCACACGGGGCTAAAGGAACTGGGCGCCCCACCCGAGGCCAGCGGCGGTCGGGTGCGGCGGCCTGGCGGGGGACGCAAGCGGCTGACCACGACCGACCCGGAGCTTGCCGGTGCGCTAGACCGGCTGGTCGAGCCGACCACCCGGGGCGACCCCGAGTCGCCGTTGCGCTGGACGACCCTGTCGATGCGGCACCTGGCAGATGCGTTGACCGGCCAAGGGCATCCGGTGAGCCCGACGGTGGTCGCGGGTGCGCTGCGGGCGCAGGGCTACCGGCTGCAAGCCCCGACCAAGACCCTGGAAGGCGCCCAGCACCCCGACCGGGATGCCCAGTTCCGCTACCGCAACGACACCGCCCGTGCCTCCCTCGACCAGGGCCTGCCGGTGGTCAGCGTGGACACCAAGAAAAAGGAGCTGGTCGGCCGGTTCGCCAACAAGGGCCGCGAGTGGCAGCCCACCGGTGAGCCGGTCGAGGTCAGCGTGCACGACTTCCCCGACCCCTTGCTTGGCAAGGCGGTCCCCTACGGGGTCTACGACCTTGGCGCCAACACCGGCTGGGTCAGCGTGGGCGTCGACCATGACACCGCCGCGTTCGCCGTGGCGACCCTGCGCCGCTGGTGGGAGCGGCTCGGTCAGGTCGCCTACCCGGCGGCCGGGCGGCTGCTGGTCACCGCCGACGCCGGGGGCAGCAACGGCTACCGGATCCGGTTGTGGAAGGTCGCGCTGGCACGCCTGGCGGCCGAGACCGGCCTTGCGGTCACCGTGTGCCACTTCC
>Ga0307278_10001656_pt1 | contig 11025 bp, 7 predicted proteins | sample ER_DNA_117_FD_194482 | JGI IMG/M metagenome (GOLD analysis project Ga0307278, IMG submission 194482) | Bulk soil microbial communities from the East River watershed near Crested Butte, Colorado, United States - ER_DNA_117 | ecosystem: Environmental > Terrestrial > Soil > Floodplain | place: USA...
GACGGCAGGTCTTCTCCTGGCCGGGTTCGGCGCGGCGACGATGCCGGCGTCGGCCGAGCAGCGGACCCTGCTCGTCACGCTCCTCGGGGGCGCGCAGATCACGGTGACGGTCGACGTGCCGCCCGGCACGCCGACCGATCAGATCACGATTCCCGGCGTCACCACGCCGATCATCGGCGTCCAGGACATCACGCCCCAGCAGCCCGCGCCGGCGCCCGCGCAGGAGCAGCCGCCCGTGCAGGTCCAGGTCGACCCGAACGGCGGCCAGAACAACCCGGCGCCGTCGTCGGGCTCGCCTTCGGGCTCGTCAGAGTCGTCGGGCTCGTCGGGCTCGTCCGACAACGGCGACCACGGCGACTCGGCCAACAAGCCTACGCAGGAGCCGCTGGCCGGCCAGCAGGCCCAGCAGGCGACCACGGGCAAGCTCGGCAAGGCTGAAGCTCCGGTCGAGGCTGTCAAGAAGGCCAAGGACGTCGCGGAGAAGAAGGCCAAGGACGCCGCCGACAAGGCGCTGCAGGACGCCGGGCTGCGTCAGCCCGACGGCCAGCCGACGGTCGGCAACCCCACCCTCTCCGAGGCGCTCCCAGGCCCCGCGCCCATCGGCGTGCCGAACTTCTTCATCGACAAGTTCCGCATCCCGCCCTTCCTGCTGCCCATCTACCAGGCGGCCGGCATCGAGTACGGCGTGCGCTGGGAGATCCTCGCCGCGATCAACGAGATCGAGACCGACTACGGCCGCAACCTCAACGTCTCGACCGCCGGCGCCGTGGGCTGGATGCAGTTCATGCCCTCGACCTGGAAGCGCTACGGCGTCGACGCCAACCACGACGGCCGAAAGGACCCGTACAACCCGGTCGACGCGATCTTCGCCGCCGCGCGCTACCTGAAGGCCGCCCAGGCCGACCAGGACGTCCGCCGCGCGGTCTTCGCCTACAACCACGCCGACTGGTACGTCGACTCGGTCCTCATGCGCGCGCGTCTGATCGGCGGCCTGCCCGCCGACCTCGTCGGCTCGCTCACCGGCCTCACGCAGGGCCACTTCCCCGTGCACGCGAAGGCCCGCTACGCCGACGACATCGACGACACCGCCGTCGTCAAGAAGCGGATCAAGAAGGGGAACGCCGCCCTCCCGGTCACCTCGTCGACCACGCGTCGCGGCATCAACGTCTTCGCCAAGGCCGGCTCGCCGGTGATCGCCGTGCAGGACGGCAAGATCGTGAAGATGGGCCGCACCGATCGCCTGGGCAAGTTCATCCAGCTGCGCGACGTGTACGGCAACACGTACACCTACGCGCATCTGAAGAAGCTGTCGCTTGCCTACCCGGTGCCCAAGGAGAAGTCGGTCTCCAAGGCCCAGGTCAAGAAGGAGCTGCACCTCGCGGCGCCCAAGAAGGACCCCAAGCCGACCGCCCCGGCCAGCGCCGGCACGCAGGTCGAGCCCAAGGCGCCCGCCGCCGCACCGGCCGCCGACGCCGCCGGCGCCGTCACCTCCGCCGCGACCTCCACGCTCGACACCGCCACCCCCGAGGTCCGCAAGGAGCGCCTGTTCGCCAACCCGGGCCGCCCGGGCGCGTACGGCGCCGGCGGCGAGGAGCAGCTGCTCAACGCGGGCAGCGTCATCCCGGGCTACACCACCTTCAAGTCCTACTTCACCGGCGTCTACGGGCTCAAGCGCTCCGACGTCGTGCTGAAGAAGCTCAAGCCTGGCAGCAAGGTCATCGCCGGCACCATCCTCGGGCGCATCGGGCGCACCGAGCAGAAGATGGCGCCGCACATGCTCTTCGAGGTCCGCCCGGCCGGCCGCGGCGCCCCGCGCATCGATCCCAAGCCGATCCTCGACGGCTGGAAGCTGCTCGAGTCCACGGCGATCTACCGCGCCGCCGGCAAGAACCCCTTCTGGGGCCCGGACTCCAAGAACCCGTCGATCGGCCAGATCCTGCTCATGAGCAAGGAGGCGCTGCAGCATCGCGTCCTCACCGACCCGGCCATCGAGATCTACGACTGCGGCCGGCGCGACATCAAGGCCGGCGACATCGACCGCCGCGTGCTCGCCACGCTCGAGTTCCTGTCGGCCAGCGGCCTGAAGCCGACCGTTACCGCGCTGCACTGCGGGCACAGCTTCCTGACCGCCTCGGGCAACGTCTCCGAGCACTCCTCGGGCAGCGCCGTGGACATCGCGAAGATCAACGGCATCCCGATCCAGGGCCACCAGGGCGCGGGCTCGATCACCGACATCACGATCCGCCGGCTGCTCACGCTGCAGGGCACGATGAAGCCCCACCAGATCATCTCGCTGATGACCTTCGACGGGGCGGACAACACGCTCTCGCTGCCCGACCACGCCGACCACATCCACGTTGGCTTCCAGCCACTGCTCGGGACCAACAAGCTCGGCCACCAGCTCAACTCGGCGCTCAAGCCGGGCCAGTGGATCAAGCTGATCGACCGGCTGGGCAAGATCGACAACCCGACGGTGCCGATCAAGCCGTCGAAGTACTCGATCAAGGTGCCGAAGCGGGCCAGCAAGGCCCACGTCGGCGAGTAGCCTGTTCGGCTTCGTCCAGCTCGAGTTCCCCTGGGCCCTGGGCCCGCCCGACGGCCGCTACGTGGTGCGCGGGCATGCCGGCGAGGTCGAGCACGTGCTGGTGGTCTCCACGCTGGGCGCGCCCGAGCGCCGGTGGCTGCGCGGCCGCCGGCCGCGAGCCGCCTCCCCCACCCCGGCGCCGGTCACCACCGGCCGGGTGACGCTGGTCACCGCGCAGCCGTTCGCCGACGAGGGCGCCGCCGAGCGCTGGCTGCGTGCGGCGGGCGAGGCCGAGGCGCAGGCGGCCGTGGCCACGCTCAACCGCGTCCTGCACATGCAGCGCGCCGCGACGGCCGATCCGCACGTACGCGAGGTGCGCCGCGAGCAGGCCGTCGTCGTGCGCGCGGGCTACGGCGAGGGCGATCAGGTCGCCGACGGGCGCTGGGTGCGGGCGCTCGAGCTCCCGCTCGACGCGGGCCGGCGCCGGCGCGACGCGGCGCTGCGCCCGCAGGAGCGCCTCGGCGCGCTGCTGGGCGGGCGCGACGCCGTGCTGGCCTGCGAGGAGCTCGCGCTGCGCGCGCGCCAGGACGTCGAAGCGGGGCGCCGCCGCGAGGCCGCCCTGCAGCTCGACGCCGCGCTCACGGCCGGGCTGGCCGAGCTCGAGCCGTGGTCGGCACGCGGCGACCTCGCCGCGCGGCTGGCCGAGCTGCGCGACCTGCACGGCGCCGTCCACGCGGCGGCACAGGCCGCCCTGCAGGGCGCCGTCGACGACGAGGCCGACGTCGCGGTCAGGCGCGCGCTGGAGCGCCTCGAGGCGGCGCTGCGGGCGCGCACGGCGCTCGGATTCGACTGACCGTCCAGCCCCAACCGGCAGATATCGCCGTTTGGGCGGGTGTGCTCCGCCGCCGGCCGGACTAGGCTGCGCGCGCTGGACATCTCGGGATGAGGAGGGATCAGATGGACCAGGCAATCTCGCGCGAGCCCGTCGAGGAGACGACCGAGCTCGCGCTCCAGGAGAAGGCCAAGCTCGTCAAGTCGCTGAGCCGCCTCGACATGGTCGGCTTCACGGTGTGCGCATTCGTCGGGTTGGACACCCTCGGCACGGTGGCCTCCAACGGCGCCCAGGGGTTCACCTGGCTGATCGTCCTGGCGCTCGTCTTCGTGCTGCCCTACGCCCTGCTCATGGCGGAGGTCGGCAGCGCGTTCACCCAGGAGGGCGGCCCGTACGAGTGGTCGAAGATGGCCTTCGGGCGCCTTCAGGGCGCAGTCGCCGCGGTCCTCTACTGGGTCACCAACCCGCTGTGGGTCGGCGGCTCGCTGGCCTTCATCGCCACTGAGGCGTGGAACGACAACATCTTCAAGATCGGCGCCGGCGGGGCCGGCGACTACCTCTTCAAGTTCCTCTTCATCTGGATCTCGATCGGGGTCGCCATCGTCTCGCTCAAGCGCGGCAAGTGGATCCCCAACCTCGGTGCGATCATGCGCATCGTCGTCCTGGGCTTCTTCACGCTGACGACGATCATCTACGCCTTCTCGCACGGCGTCGACGGCTTCCCGGTCGGCGACCTCAAGCCCACGGGCGCGATCTTCCTGGCCCTCGTCCCGCTGCTGCTCTTCAACTACGTCGGCTTCGAGCTGCAGAACGGCGCCGCCGAGGAGATGGAGGACCCGCAGAAGGACGTGCCGCTCTCCGTCCTGCGCAGCGGGATCATCGGCGTGCTGCTCTACGCGATCCCGATCTTCGCGATCCTCATCGTCCTGCCGCAGGAGAAGGTCACCGGCATCGGCGGGTTCCTCGATGCCGTCACGGAGACGTTCAGCGTCTACGGCGGCGCGTCGAGCTTCCTGCTCGGCGTGATGACGCTGTGCTTCGTCATCACGCTGCTGACCTCCGGCGCCGTCTGGATGATCGGCTCGGACCGGATCCTCGCCGTGGCGGCCTACGACGGCGCCTTCCCGGGCTTCTTCGGCGTGTTCAACCGCACGTTCGGCACCCCGGTCCGCGTCAACACGATGTCGGGCATCTTCGCGACCATCTTCATGGTCGTCGCCGTGGCCAGCTTCCACGGCGGGACCGACGCCAAGTTCGTCGTCGTGCTCACCATCGCGATCTCGACGACGCTGATCTCCTATCTGTGGGTCTTCCCGTCGGCGTTGAAGCTGCGCTACACCCACCCGCACGTGCGCCGGCCCTACCAGGTACCCGGCGGGCTGCGCGGGATGTGGATCGCCGCGGGGCTGACCACGTTCTGGACCGCGCTGGGCAGCTTCGTGGCCGTCTTCCCGGGCACGCTCGAGAGCTTGTTCGGGATCGACTACAACTTCGTGGACGAGTGGGGCGTCAGCCGCGGGACCTACGAGGCGCTGACCCTGGGCACGCTGGCGGTCGTCCTCGCCATCGCGCTCATCGGCTATGCCCTGGGCCGCTCCGTCCGCGAGAAGGTCGCGGTGATCCCGCTTGAGACCGACGTCGGGCCCGCCCCGGCACCCGTGGTCTAAAGGGCGGCGAGGAGGGCCTCGAGCTCGGCGACGACGTCGCCGTCGAGCTTGACGGCCGCCCGCTCGTCCCATGGCGTCAGGCCCTGGGTGACGACGGCGACGGCGCCGCCGTTGGCACGCGTGATGCCGGGCAGCTGGGCGATCGGATGGACCTCGAGCGAGGTGCCGACGCACAGCAGCAGGTCGGCCCCCGCGGCCAGCGCGTAGGCGCGCTCGAGAGCGTCCTCGGGCAGCCACTCGCCGAAGAGCACGACGTCGGGCTTGAGCGGCTCGCCGCAGTCGCATTGGGGCACGCTGAGCGCGTCGTGGGCCAGGCGCTCGCGGACCTCGGCCAGCGGGTAGCCGGCGTCGTAGGCCAGGCACGAGGAGGACGCGATGCTCCCGTGGACCTCGACGAGCTCGCGCGTGCCTGCCTTGCGGTGCAGCATGTCGATGTTCTGGGTGACGACCGCGTCGAGGCGGCCGCGGCGCTCGAGCTCGGCCAGCGCGAGGTGGGCGCCGTTGGGCTCCTTGCCCTCGAGCGTCTGGAAGCGGGTGCCGTAGAAGTGCCAGAAGCGCTCGGGGTCCGCGCGCCACGCATCGATGTGGGCGACTGCCATCGGGTCGACGTTCTCCCACAGCCCGGTCCCGGGCGAGCGGAAGTCGGGGATGCCCGACGGCACCGAGACGCCGGCGCCGGTCAACGCCACCACTGAACGGGCCTCGCGAACGAGGCCGGCCAGGGTCTGCACGCGGCTGTCTATCGTCCCCGCCACGTCGGCTGGCGCTTGCCCAGGAAGGCGCCGATGCCCTCCCTGGCGTCCTCGCTGGCGAAGATGGCGCCGAAGGCGGCCTTCTCGGCCTCGATGCCCTCGTCGAGGTCGGCCTTGCCCGAGACGTCCTTGATCGCGCCCACGGCCAGCGGCGCCTGGCCGGCGAGCCTGCGCGCCCACGCCAGCGCGGTGTCGAAGAGCTCGTGGTCGAGCGCCACGCGGTTGACGAGGCCGAAGACGTAGGCCTCTTCGGCACCGATCGCGTCGCCGACGAGGTTCATCTCGAGCGCCTTGTTCTCGCCCACGAGCCGCGGCAGGCGCTGCGTGCCGCCGAAGCCGGGGATGATCCCGAGCTTGACCTCGGGCTGGCCGAAGAGCGCCGACTGCGCGGCGATGCGCACGTCGCAGGCCATGGCCAGCTCGCAGCCGCCGCCGAACGCAAGGCCGTTGACCGCGGCGATGGTGGCGACGCCCGAGCGCTCGAAGCTGCGCAGCAGCGCGTGCGCAGTCTCCATCAGCTCGCGCCCGCCGGCTTCGTCCATCGAGGTGAAGGCCTTGATGTCCGCCCCTGCCGAGAACAGCAGCGGGTTCGACGAGGCGATCACGAGGGCACGCACGCCCGAGCCCTCGACCTTCTCCCACACGGCGCGCAGGTCGACGATCACCTGGGGGGCGATCGAGTTCATCAGGCCGTTGCCCAGCCACGCGATGGCGACGTCGCCGCGCGTCTCGAGCTTGACCGTCTCGCCGGGCTGCTCGTCGTCGGGCTGCGCGTAGGGGTAGAAGCCCTGGCCGCTCTTCTGGCCCAGGCGCCCCTGGGCCACGAGCCGGCGCAGCACGAGCGGCGGCGCGAAGCGCTCGCCGTGGCGCTCGGCCGCGCTCTCCAGGCGCTCGAGGATCACGTCGAGGCCCTCGAGGTCGGCCTTCATGAACGGCGGGAAGAGGCCGCGGCGCGGATCGAGGCCGGCGCCGGCCATCATGCCGACGTCGATGTCGCGGTGGGTGGCCACGCCCTCCTGGAGCACCAGGCACGCCTCCACGAACGTCTTCAGCGTCAGCAGCTCGACCAGCTCGTCGACGTCGGGCTCGGCGTCGCCCTCGAGCGCGGGCTCGCCGGCGGGCGTGTAGACGCCGTCGCCGCCGGTCTTGGCGCCGAGCTTGCCCTCGGCCACCAGGCGCTGCATCCCCTTGGGGACGTAGAAGCGATCGCCGTAGGACTCGCGCAGGTGCTCGGCCACGTGCAGCACCGTGTCGAGGCCGAGCAGGTTGACCAGGAAGTACGGGCCCATCGGCACCACGCTGGCGGCGCCGACGCCCTCGTCGATGCGCTTGATCGACAGGCCCTTCTCCTCCTGCTCGCGCCAGATCTCCGAGATCCCCGAGTTGAGGATGCGGTTGACGACGAAGCCGGGCACCTCGGCGCACGTGATCGGCTGCTTGCGAATCGCCTGCGCGAAGTTGACCGCCACGCCGACGGTCTCCGCCGAGGTGTCGTCGCCCTCGACGACCTCGATCAGGGGCATGACCGACGCCGGGTAGAAGTAGTGAAAGCCGACGACCTTGTCGGGCCGGTTGGTCGCCTCGCCGATCTCGGTGATCGAGAGCGACGACGTGTTCGACGCGAGGATCGCGTGCCCCGGCGTGACGGCGTCGAGCTCGGTGAAGACCGCCTGTTTGATCTCCATGCGCTCGGGCACGGCCTCGATGACGAAGTCGACGTCGCCGAAGCCGTCGTAGGTGGTGGCGCCGTGGATGCGCCCGACGACCTCCTCGACCTGCGCCGCGGCCTGCTCATCGGTGAGCTTGCCCTTCTTCACCAGCCCGGCGACCTGGCCCTGGGTCACGTTGCGCGCCTCGTCGAGGCCGGCCTGGACGAGCTCGTCCTTGACGTCCTTGAGCACGACGGGGATGCCCGAAGCGGCGATGGTCTGGGCGATCTGGCCGCCCATGGTGCCGGCGCCGACGACGGCGGCCTTGAACACGAACATGGCCGGGCAGGCTATATAGAACCTTCGCGTTCAGCTGCCACCTCGGTGCGGAAGCGCCGCAGCGTGCGCTGCAGCGACTCGCGCTGCGGGCGGCGGATGAACAGCAGGTCCACGAGCGGCATGCCGGGCCGCTGCTCCTTGAGCGTGTACTCGAGCTCCAGAGCGACGGTCACCCCGCCCTCGATCGGCGTGAAGGTCACGCGCTGGGTGCCGTGGATCTTCTCGTCCTCGACGGCGACGGTCTGGCCCTCGCGCGCGACGTAGGCGGTCACGCGCTCCTGTACGCGCCCGCGCCCGCCGGGTGGCGAGTCCCAGAGCACGCGCGCGCCCGCGCGCGGCCATTCGCCCTCCAGGCGCGCGATGTGATGCAGGCCGTCGACGAAAGTCGGCCAGCGGGTGGTGTCGTACCACAGCGCCTCGGCCTCGCTGGCGAGCCCGGGCACCACGACGCTGGCGCGCACCCGTCCCACTACAACCGCAGCTCGCGGCGGATGAGGTCGAGGCTGGCGGCGACGGCGTCCAGCCGCGGCCCCAGCTCTGCGGCCAGCCGCCGGCGCTCGGCCTCGCCGGCGTCGGTGAGGCGGTAGAAGCGCCGCGAGCGACGCTCGGGGTGCTCCCATTCGCCGGCCACGAATCCCTGCGCCTCGAGCTCGCGCAGCAGCGGGTACATCGTGTTCGGGTTGACGGCGATGAGCCCGCCGCTGACCTCGCCGACGTGCTCCATGAGCCGCCCGCCGTAGGACGGCTGCTCGCGCAGGAAGTGCAGCACGAGCAGCGGCAGCAGGCCGGCGCGACGCAGCTCGCCGACGAGCGGGTCCTGCGAGCCCGAGCCGCGAGCGCCGGCGGCGGCCTTCGCCGCCTCCAGCGGCGCGGCCTCGGCGACGGCGCGATCCGTGCGGCGCGGGGACATCGGCCCTAGCATCGCGCATCGCCCGGCGAACGCGCCGCGCCCGCTTGCGGGCACTGGCCGGCGGCAGTAGCGTCCCTCGCGCGCGCGAGGGCGCACCCGGTCCGCGGGCAGGGCCTCAGGCCCACCTCGACGCCGTGACGGCCACGTGCCATCCCGTTCGATCGACCTCCTGCCGCGCTGCGGACCGCCGGCCCTCCGGAGGTGATCGTGATGGACGGACGGCCTGTCGATCTCGCCCGCGCGCGGCGCGAGGCCAAGGCGCTGCTGAACGCGGCGCGCGCCGGCGACGCCGCGGCCCGCGAGCGCGTGTTGACGGCGCAGCCGACCGCGGCGGGTCGCGCGCTGCGGCTCGCCGACGCCCAGCTGGCGATCGCGCGCGCGCTCGGCGCCCGCAGCTGGCCGGCGCTCGTGCGTGACGCGCAGGCGCGGGCCGTGGCCCGAGGCGAGCGCGCACGCATGCTCGTGGAGCAGGCGACGAGTGCGCGCCGCGAGGACGCCGAGGCGCTGCTCGCCCTCGATCCCGGGCTGGCGCGCGAGGCGCTCGACGCCGCGCTCGTGCTCGGCGACTGCGAGCGCGTAGGCGCGGCGCTGGCGGACAATCCCGGCGTGGCGCGCGGCGCGCTCGGCGCTCGCGGCTGGGAGCCGCTGCTGTACGTCGCCTACTCGGCCTTCCTCGGCGGCGAGCGCACCGACGGGCTCGTCGCATGCGCCCGCCTGCTGCTGCAGGCCGGCGCCGACCCCAACGCCGCCTGGGAGGACGCCGAGCTCGAGCCGATGACCGCGCTGCATGGCGCCGCCGGGCTTGCGAACGAGCCGCGCCTGACGGCGCTGCTGCTCGATGCCAGCGCCGATCCCGACGACGGCCGGTCGCTGCGCATGGCGGCCGGCGCCGAGGACCCGGCCTGCCTGGAGCTGCTGCTCGACGCGGGCGCGACGCTGTATCGCGCGATGGCGCTGGCGCACGCGGCCCAGCGCGGAGCGCTGCGGACGGCGCGGCTGCTGCTGGAGCGTGGCCCCGAGCAGTGGGGAGAGCGCGAGAACGCGCTGCAGTGGGCCGTGCGCCCCGAGGCGTCGGCCGAGATGCTGCGCCTGCTCGCGGAGCACGGCGCCGACCTCGAGGCGTCCTTCGACGGCAGCGGCCGCACGCCCTACGGCATCGCCGTGCGCAGCGGCCGGCGCGACCTCGCCGAGCTGTTGGCGTCGCTCGGCGCGCGGCGCCGCGTCGAGCCGCTCGACGAGCTGATCGGCGCGTGCGTGGCCGGCGATCGCGCGACGGCGCGGCGCCTGGCCGCCGAGCACCCAGACGCCGCGCGGCTGCTGCGCACGGCCGAGGCGGACGTCCTCGGACGCTGGGCGGCCGACGGCCGTCGCGAGGCCGTGGAGATCCTGCTCGACCTCGGCGTGCCCGTCGACGCGCGCGGGCCCGCCGGCCTCACCGCGCTGCAGGAGGCGACCGCGTGCGACGACGCGGACCTCGTCGCCGTGCTCCTCGAGCGCGGCGCCGACCCCGGCAAGCGCGCGCCCGAGGAGGAGCCCGTCGCGAACGAGCCGCCCTACGGCGAGCTCGACTGGGACGCCGAGCGGGCCTACCTGCGACTGCTTGCCACCTCCCCCCTCGCCGAGCAGCGTCCATGTGGCGACGGCGTCGCGGTCATCACGGAGGTGCAGTCCAACACCGAGAACGGCGTTGTCTGCAGCCGCCTCGAAGGCGATGTCGACGCGACGATCGCCGCGACGCTGCGCTGGTTCGCTGAACGCGACGCGCCGGCGCAGTGGTTGCTGGCCGCCGACGTCGACCCCGCCGACCTGCGCGAGCGCCTGGTGGCGGCCGGCGCGAGCCCCGAGCGGACCGCCGTGGTCATGGGCGCCGTGCTCGACCGCCTCGCGCTCGATGACCCCCTGCCGCCCGGCCTGGAGATCATCGCCGTGCGCGACGAGGCCGCGCTGCGCGCGTGGGCGGAGGTGGTCGAGCCGGCCGAGCCGCGGGAGCGCGCGGTCGCGGTCCTCGCGAGTCTCGGCCTCGGCGCCCACGCGCCATTGCAGCATCGGCTCGCCCGCCGCGGCGGAGAGGTGGTGGGCGCGGCGAGCTTCCTGCTCCACGGCGAGACGGTGCTCGGCCAGCGGCTGGCCGTCGTGGCGCCCGAGCGCCGCGCGGGCATCGGCCGCGCGCTCGTGCAGGCGGCCGCGCGCGAGGCGATGGCGGCGGGCGCCCGCATCGCCGTGGTGCCACCGACGCCGGACACCGTCGCCTTCTACCGCCTGCTGGGCTTCGTGCTGCGCCCGTGGCCGCGCGACCGCTCCTTCTACCTGCCGCTGCCCCGCGGGTAACACGGCGTGGGGGCGGGTGTGCGG
>Ga0307278_10001657_pt1 | contig 11023 bp, 8 predicted proteins | sample ER_DNA_117_FD_194482 | JGI IMG/M metagenome (GOLD analysis project Ga0307278, IMG submission 194482) | Bulk soil microbial communities from the East River watershed near Crested Butte, Colorado, United States - ER_DNA_117 | ecosystem: Environmental > Terrestrial > Soil > Floodplain | place: USA...
GATAGCTATGGCATTTCTCTTGTTCCTCTCGCTCCAAATAAGCAGGAAATGAAATCAATACTTCTTGTTAGTGAGGACGAATTCTTTAAACAACCAGTTTCTAATCTGCCTTTGGTAAATTCAATAACAGGTTATCTTGATATGATAAGAGTATATACCAACCATAAGGATCGAAAAAAAATTGCAAATATATCAAGAGATGTCTTAGACAAGGAGTTACCCGAAAAATAATGAGTATCTCAGATAAATTCTCAAAACAAAAAAAGATAATAGTCATAAAGTTAAGTGGTAGCGTTTTTAATTTTAAAACTACATCAAAATCTCTAAAGGAGTATGCTCAACTTTTACTTGATATCCAAGCCAAAGTTCAGCCAGTCGTAGTATCAGGGGGTGGAATAATTGCAAGGCATTACGTTAATTTGGCGAGATCTTTAGGCTCTGATGAAAGCAGCCTTGATGAAATGGGTATAGAAATATCAAGATTAAATGCAATGTTGCTTTCTGCAGCACTTGGAGATTCCGTATATCCAGTTATCCCGTCTAACCTTGATGAAATTAGTATCGCTTGTCAATCAGGCAAAATAATAGTCAGTGGCGGCCTTCATCCAGGTCAAAGTACAAATGCCACAGCAGCGCTCATTTGCGAAAAAATTAAAGCTGACAGATTCCTAAATACAACGGATGTGGATGGAATATACGACTCTGACCCAAAAAAGAGTCCAAAAGCAAAACTGTTTAAAGAAATTTCTATAATGAAGTGCTTACAGCTCTTGAATACTGAAAGCACTCTGGCTGGTAATTACGATCTTTTGGACATCGTTGCAATGAAGGTAATAGAAAGATCTAAAATTTCTACATGGGTTATAAAATCAGATCCTAAAATTATTAGAAATCTCATCTTGAAAAATAGTCAAACTGGCACAAAGATTATTGTTTAGAATAAATGAATAAATTGTCATATTATCTAGAAACTGTTTCCTTTGTCAGTAGCGGACTTAAATTCCAGTAATAAAAGCAAATAGTAATGACAAGATATTTAGGACTAGAATCCAATCTGTTGAATTGATTAAATGTCACAATGGTTTTCAACTATAACAATACAAAATTATTTATGAAACAGTCTTGATTTGTCCCTTAAATTCTTGAAAACCATCATCTAGCATTTTTTTATATAGTTCACCGGCTTTTTCCTTTGGTAACGGTTTTGATTGGGCTTTTGTATAACCATCATTATCACACAGAAATATCATCGACTCGGACTCTCTATCCATTTTGGCAACTAGCATTTCTTCACCTACAGGGGAAAATCCATTTCCATCTTGTTTTACAGTATATGTCAACATGGCGTAGCCAGTATAATCAAATAGCTTTAACTGGGCTTTTTTAGATCTTTCAAGACCAATAAATGAAGCCTTATGATATTGCATAAACTCTTATTGATTTTTCCTTCTAAAAGTATTTACCCAGCAGGAAAAATATTGATTTCTTGATGAGGTCGACTCCATTCACAATACCTTACTTTATCTTCAGTTAAGTTCTCTGGCTCCATATAACAACTGAGTCCATCAATATAATTATTATATCGAGATTGCATATTCACGAATATTGTAATGTCTTCATCTGGGATGTCAATAGCTGAACATGTTGATGAACTGAGAATAAGGTTAATTCACGTAATAATTTGCATTGTAATAATAACTATTTTTTCAATGAGTTTTGGCATAAAAACGGCAGTTGTCCCTATTGCACTTCCATCCAACGGTGGAAGTCAACTAAATTTTCTGAAATTATACTATCCATACCCAGACCCATTAGACAATATAGCCCTCCAATTGACATCTTTTATGAAGGATACATTGCTTCCATCAGAAGTAAAGTTTATTCAGACAGCTCCCGGTCAGGTGTTCTTTGCTCAGGTTTACATTTCCTTGCTTATTGGATTGATATGTTCGCTGCCAATCGTAATTAGAGAAATATTTGGTTTTATTTCTCCTGCGTTTGTTCAAATAAAAAGAAAAGGAGAAACCGGCGATGATGATGTGCAAAATAATATCAACAATAATTTAAAGGAGACAAAAAAGGAAAATGCTAGATCCTCGTCGTTATTATCAAAAATTAACATTATAAAAATACTTTTACCAGTATTTCTTTTGTTTATTTTTGGTGTAGTATTCTCATATCTACTTGTAATTCCATTTACCCTCAATTTTCTATACAGCTATGGTGAATCAATAGGTGCTGAAACATTTCTGACAGTCAATGATTTCATAACATTTGTACTTCAATTCGTATTGGGTTTTGGTATTGCCTTTCAGCTTCCAATCATAATGTATCTATTATCGTTAAGCGGTTTGACTGATTCAAAATTCTGGCAAAAAAACTTTAGATATGCAATCATAATAATAACAATTTTTGGTGCAGTAATAACACCAGATGGAAGCGGGGTCACAATGTGGTTTGTAGCACTACCTATGATTGCCCTCTATGCTGTCGGCATAATAGCAATTAGACGAAAAGAAGCCAATAAAATAACTGCTTAATCCAATTGCAAATCATATTATCTTACCTAACACAAAATAAATTTGTCCATGACTATCGCAGCAAAAGATAATTATCCATTTTCCATATTTGAAACTAATCCGAGTGAGCTATGATGGATCAATCGCCTCTTCTTCAAAACGATAAACAACATCTGAGTTATTGGAAGGAACTTCCGGAAAACACTCGCGTCATGTTAATATCAGCAATTTATTCTGGCGAAAATCAGAAAGTCCAATTAAAATTTTACGATCCCAATTTGCACGTCATATACTTTTGGCAGGATAAAACGGACCACAAACCTTATTGTTATACTAAATTGGAATACAAAAAAAGAGCAGAAGAAATTGCATCCATTGAAAAGAAATTTGAGTTGAAGATAATACCAAAAATAGATCTAATGTCAGACAAAGAAATTCAGGCAATAAAAATAATTGCTCCTGATCCTCTGTCCATAGGAGGGAAAGGTGGCATAAGGGAAAAGCTCAATGTATGGGAAGCCAACATCAAGTATCACGAAAATTACCTTTATGATACCAGGTTAATACCAGGGTCATACTACAAAAGAAAAGGAGACAAAATACTAGAAGACCCGTATGAAATGTCGGAAATTGTACATAATGCATTGAAAAATTTTCTTTGGGATAAAATCCTAGAGAGCAAAGAGGCAAGAAATGATAAATACCGAGAATATGTGAGAGAGTGGGCAGACCTATTGAATCAACCTATTCCAGAAATGAAGAGGATAGCTCTCGATATTGAAGTAGATTCAGAGGAGGGACGAATGCCAGTTCCTCGAGAACATGATAGAAAAATTACTGCAATAGGTATCGTCTCAAATAATGGTCTAAGAAAAGTATTTCTTCTTGACCAAGATAAAAATCCCAATGATGGAACAGAATTAATTCCAGAAGCAGAAATGTGCAAGACTGAAAAAGAACTTTTGGAAAAAACATTCAAAATAATTTGGTCATATAATCTATTAGTTACCTTTAATGGTGATGATTTTGATCTTCCATATCTTTATGAAAGATCTCAAGATCCTGCAATTGATCCTATAAACCATACCATAATACCAAAGGAAGAAATCCCAATAGTGGTTAAGCGAGATTCATTCATCAAGAAAGGTATTCAAGCAGAACCCGTCCAACTAAAACACGGAGTACACATTGATTTATTTAGAACATTTCAAAATAGATCAATTCAAATTTACGCATTTAGCCACAAATATTCTGAATATAGACTAAACGCCATATCAGAAGCCCTTCTAAATGATAGCAAAATTGAATTTGAAGGAAATATTAGCGACCTGCCAATCCAAAAATTGGCGCAATACTGCTTAAAAGATACAGATCTGACATTTAGACTAACAAGGTTTAACGATAATCTCCTACTGAAACTATTGTTTGTAATTGCCAGAATATCTAGACTTTCTGTAGAAGACCTTTCTAGAGTAGGTGTGAACCAATGGATAAGGGGAATGCTTTTTTATGAACACAGAAAAATAAATGCGCTGATTCCTCATTCTGAAGAATTACGGTACAAGGGGGACGCGTCTACTTCAGCAATTATAAAAGAAAAAAAGTACAGGGGTGGTCTTGTCGTTGAACCCACTCCAGGAATCCACTTTAATGTATCGGTAGTTGATTTTGCCAGTCTGTATCCCAGTATAATAAAAGTTCATAATCTATCATACGAAACAGTAAATTGCCCACATGATTCTTGCAGTCAAGATCCTAATCAAAAAATTGCTGATACGCCATACTGGACATGCAAAGAAAAAAAAGGAATAACTTCACTTCTAATAGGCTCACTTCGAGACCTTCGAGTTAATTACTATAAGCAGCTATCAAAAGACAAAACAATTTCACCTGAAGAACGACAGCTCTATACAGTAGTAAGTCAGGCAATTAAAGTTATTCTCAATGCAAGCTACGGTGTAATGGGAGCTGAAATATTTCCACTATATTGTCTGCCAGTTGCTGATGCAACGGCAGCAATTGGAAGAAATATTATCACTAAAACGATTGAGAAATGTAAGGAATCAGGCATAGAAGTTGTTTATGGCGACACAGATTCATTATTTTTGAGAGATCCATCAGAAGGTAACGTAGAAGAAATTTCGAAGTGGGCGAAAACAAATCAAGGTGTAGATCTAGAATTGGATAAAGAATATCGATATGTTGTATTTAACAATCTCAAGAAAAATTACCTAGGTGTCTTGAAAGATGGAACTGTTGATGTGAAGGGACTGACAGGCAAAAAATCTCACACTCCAACTTTCATAAGGAAAACGTTTTACAGTCTGTTAGATATACTGGGTAAAGTCAACACCGAAAAGGACTTTGATACTGCTAGAGAGAAAATCAAAGATATTATTCGTGATAGCGCAAAAAAATTAGAGTCAGACAAATATCCTCTCGAGGAACTATCTTTTAACGTTATGATAAATAAGTCTCCAGAAAAATATGGCAAAAAGACTTCCGAAAACAAAAGGATAACCTCAATAGACGGTCATGATTCTACTTCCAATTCAATAAAGGGAATCCCACAGCATATAAAGGCAGCAAAGTTATTTTCAGACAATGGTAGACAGATTAAAGCAGGAGACATAATCTCATATGTAAAGACAAAGACAGCTGAAGGAGTCAAACCCGTTGAACTAGCAACTCATAAAGAAATAGATACTGAAAAATACCTAGAGGCGATGGAATCTACTTTTGATCAACTTTTGACTGCACTGGATGTGAATTTCAAGTCTATCATTGGTAAGCCAAGACAGAGCAACTTGGATGAATTATTTTGGTCAAATTAGCAATATCGTCAAATTACTTAAATAAATATAACCTACTAATACTCAAACAACTAAATTGACAAAGATTTTAGATCTTGTGGATTCCTTCTTTATTACTCCAGAAAGAACCGATGCTGGTTGTTCCTTCGGGGATATCGATATGAAGACTTCATTCAATGACGCAAATATCGTGTTTTTCGGCATTCCGTTGGAGCTGACAACCTCATTTGGAAAAGGGACAGGCAGAGGGCCTGAAGCAATTAGGAGCACTTCTGCTCATCAAATTGAAACCTTTGTTTACGATGAAAAAAAAGATATCAAGGAAATTGCAAAAATTTTTGATTTGGGAGATCTTAAATTACCTGTTTATCATGATTCAGGTAAAATAGATTCTATCTTTTCCTTCCTGGATGAAAGGATCCCGCCTCTAGTAAAAGCTTTGTCTACGAGTAAGAAGAAACCATTTATCCTGGGAGGAGAACATACTATAACATATTTTTGTTTTAAGGGTCTCTCCAATAGTCAACCTCTCCTGATACATTTTGATGCACATCGAGATTTAAAACACGAATATAATGGTTTGAAACTGTGTCATACTACTCCTTTCTATAGATTGATAGAAGAAGGATACATTCAAGGCAAAAATATTATACAAATTGGTATCAGACAAACAGATCAAGACGAAAATAATACTGCAGAAAAAAATGGTATAGTAACATTTGACCCATGGGAAATTAAAAATAATTTTGATAAGGTGTCAACATATATTTCTAAAGTTACTGCTAACAGGAACATATACATATCGTTCGACATTGATGTTTATGATTTGCCGTATGTTCCTTGTACAGGAACCCCAGAACCATTTGGATTGGATCCGTTTGAAATTATAAAGATAATTAAAAGTATTAACGATACGGCATATCTGCTAGGAATGGACCTTGTAGAAGTTTCACTCAAGAACCATGATTACAGGGAAGGAACACTTGCGACACATACTCTTTTAAGGATAATTCCAAGGAAGTATGTCTAGCTAGATGCATGATTGCTGTGATTGCTAATATATTATTTCTTTAATTTATTTAACCCCATCTAGCTCTCTCGTTTTCTCTATCTTCTTTTGTTGCTTTTTTCCATTCCTTGTAATGCTGTCTGCATAAATATACTCTCTTGTTTGAAGTATTAACCTGTAAATCTGAAGCCATACTTGCCTTACTTCCACTGATCGATCTCTCTGCTGAATTTGTGCATCCACTTACACTGCAGTTTACTCCTTTGTCTACTCTTCCCATTTGAATGGGATCTGATTATTAAATATAAAAACATTAAAAGAATGAAAGTTTATGGGAAATAGGATATATCTAATTCAATAATTTCATACCATTATTAGTGGACGTTTTGACAAATAGCTAGGCAGGTTTAATGGCATGTACGGTTTATCAAATATTTCCAATTTGATCTTTTCCATCAGATTTACCAACGACGTGTTGTATTGGGATTTAGCCAATCTTTCCCTAACTACCAGTTCTTTACCGTCGACTTCTTTGTCCCCAATGACTATAATGAAATGAATCCACTCAGATTCTGCTTCTCTAATTTTTTTTGCAACAGAAAGTTCTCTGTCATCAATGTCTGCCCTTATACAGTTATTGTTTAGTTGGTCTAAAATTTTTTCACTGAACGCTAAATGTTTTGAAGAGACCGGAATTATTCTGACCTGTGTATGTGATAGCCATAGGGGTAATGCTGGAACCTTGCCCATATTTACTTCCTTATCGGTTTTCTCTAGTAGGGCAAATATTACACGCTCTACAGCCCCACTGGGAGAGTTATGCAAGATGATTGGATATTTTTTCTCCCCATCGCTATCAACAAATTCAATCTTGTATCTCTGCCCATTTTCTACATCTATTTGATCTGTGGATAGTGCCGCAGCCTTCCCCAAACTGTCTACGAAATTAAATTCCCATTTTACGATAAAATAAAAGAATCTTTCTTTCCACATCTCTACAAGGATGGGTTTCTTCATTCTGGCAGCAAATGTTTTAATAAATTCTTTATTTTGTTCATAAAAGTCTGAAGTAAAACGAATAACCATATCCACATCGTCGATGGAGGAAAGACCCAGCCCCTCTATAACTTTCAATGATAAGTCAAATCTCTTGACAAATTCTTCTTTTGCCTGATCAAGATCCCTGCAAAAAGCATGACAGTCTGGCATGCTAAATGCTCTAAGTCTTCTAAGACCTGCTAACTCGCCACTTTTTTCTCTTCTAAATGAATATCTCGTTAATTCATAAAGCTTCAATGGAAGCTGCTTATAAGAAATTTGAAAGTCTTTGGCCATCAAGAATTGGCCAAAACATGCGGCAAACCTTAAGAAAAGTTGCTTGTTGTCTGACTGTATGTTGTATTGCCTGGCTGGGAATCTGTTGAAATAACTATGTATTGACGGATGATTGGAATCATACATTACTGGCGTTTCAACTTCAATTCCACCATATTCGTGTATCATTCTTGTTACGTATGTCTCTATTAATGATTTCATTAAACGTCCCTTGGGGTAGTACCTCATATTTCCACTGTCTGAAGAAGGCTCATAGTCAGCTATTGCCAATCTCTTCATTAGTTTTACATGGGGTGGAACTTCGACTACTGTTCTCTTTTTTGATAATTCATATTCTGCTAATTTTTTGAATGCACTATCTTTTTGAAAGGTATATTCATTTATTGGAATCAGATTATCTCCAGGCACAAGCACATACCAGGTTGAGTTGAGCACATCTTCTGATTTTAGTGCGATTGACTCGGCGGTCGATTCAGTATTGTTTTTGCCGTTTCCTTTTTTTTGAAATGTTTTAGCATGTTCTGCCAGTGGATGTCCTTTAACTTTTATATTAAATGACTTTGTCCAACCAAATGGAGCCCTATTCACAGTCCCAAAAAAATGCCTACCATGCTTTTCAATGGAATTTAGTAATGCTTGAGCTGTGCTGTGCGACGCTAGATCTGAACTTAAATGTGCATAGGGATAGATTAGTAAATTATCACATTTTATCATCTCCCCGTATGTCTTTAATTCCTTGCAAACATCATCAATTATGGACTCATCATCATCTTTTTCGACGGCAATTAATGCTACTATTACTTCATCTATTTTTTTAGTAGATTTGGATTGAATATCTTCTGCGGCCTGTACTTCTTTAGAAATTGGTTGGTATTCAATAAAATCTGAATGTAGCAACAATACACGCATTTAATGACGAGAACTAAATCTTAAAGGTCAAATTAAATGGTTTGGAAATAACATCTCAATAATGGAATTAGTAGTTGGACCTAAGCTCAATAAAGCGTGTTTCGGGACTTAATTTCAAATTGGTATATGGGTATTTGTTGATATCAGTGCTCCCAGTAAAATTTTGTTCAAATCTTGCCAAATTATGGGTAGCATTGTATGCCAAATTTAATCTGGAGGAATTATCTTTATCTAAAATTTTCACAAATCCACTATCTATAATCATCATGTATTTGTCCGTCTTGAATGGAGTTTTGCTGTAAAAGTTCTTCGAATCAAATGTTTCATTGAAAACAAATTCTGGAATCCAGAAATATTGAGGATTTCCAACCAATGTTACCTTATCGGCAGGATTGATACTTGTTGAATTGCTATTACTGTTAGGTAAATTAGCAAGAACAAAAGCAAGCGCCTGATAATAAGTTGAATTCATGTTTAGAGTAATTAGCATTGTTATGCTGCTGATGCCAAATATCCCTATAACTGCTATCCTAATGTATGGTAGCATATTTTTCGTTTTAATATTGGAGATATTACTTCCGATCTTTTCAATCATATTTGCCCCGGCTATGCATAATGGAGGTAGTAACAGAATAATATGAAATGAAGAAACATAACCTATTGCCTGGAGAAAGATGAAAATAGGAATCGCCCATAGCAACACGAAATAGTCTCTTCTTATGACAGCATATACCAGACCACCCATTCCCAAAACAAACAGTACGGGGTCTATCTGGAAAAAGGTGTTTATTGTATTGATTAAGGGTCTATCTCTGCTGACTTGGTAACGTACACCATTAATCCAATCGTCCAAATCTCCACTTAGCGTAGCATGCAGCGGCCACAATAATGGAACCAAAAGAACAGGAATTAACCAAAGTAGTACGTATGTCTTCTTTCTAGTAACTAAATATATCATTGTTATGCCCAGTGGGATTATTGTGAAAGCAGGTATCTTGGTAAATATAGCAAGACCTAGAAAGATTCCAGAGACAATCAACGTAAGCCTGGTATATTGTTTCTGTTCCTGCTTTGGTTGTTGGTCCTGTAGTTGCTGTTGTGGTTGCTCCTGCTGACGCCTACCAAGACTAAGAATGAGTAGTATTGACGTTAAAATGAAGGGAAGCTGAATTGACTCTAGAAATATTCTTCTAGTCATCCAAGTAAACGGCATTACTGCAAATAATATCGCAGCAATAATTGCAACATTCCTACCATATCTATATTCTGTGATTCTATACAAAAGAAAAGTATCAATTACAGCTAAAATTCCCATTATTAGGCGTGGAACCAAATATAGTTGCTCAACAGGATTCTTATCATCCACGCTAACTATACTGGGATAACCAATAATGCTAAAGATACCTGCTAAGAAAATTTGTCCAAAATAAGGAGCTCGATATCTAGCTTGTGGCTGAAGTCCCTCACCACTTTCGGTGGAAATTGCTTTCCTCAGATAATGACCCTCATCTGTGTGTATCGACGGAAACCCCGTAGGATTCCATAAGTGAGTGTAGGCAGAAAGGACAAGTGGGATAAGAATAAAAACTAGTGACCGTAGTCGTGCTTTTTCTTTTAACTGTAATTGCAGCCTCAATTAGCTTTCTTATCCATTAACTATGACATTTATACATGAATTAAACCTTATGCACGTGTTCACTACCAATTAGTATTCTAAAAAAATGACCTTCGTGACTGATTCACGTTACCATAAAGAAGAGGCTTTATTGATATGTTCAAAATTGAGATGCTATTTGGCATTCTTACCTGAATAAACGGAATGAACAGCATTTTTTAGGATATCAAAATATTTCGTGGGAATTAAATTGCCATTATCATCACTTGTCACTAAATTAAAGTTCTCAACTCTGTGTGGCCTGAAATTCCAATACCAAAAAGCCCATCCGTATGGATCTATTTCATTAAATTTTTTTAATATCACTGTTGTGTCTTCTGGCGTGATGTTACTTGCCTCTGGATTTATTTCATAGACAAAGTCACCTTCTTCGTTTATTACTTTATCTCTGGCTACATTGTTCCATTCTCCAATATATACGGGAACCCCAGAAAGGTTACCAGCTGATATAAACATTTTCAATCTTTCCTCCTGGTAGCTACCCGGTGACGGCAGTCCGTATATACTAAATTTGAAGATAGTGTTTGTCTTATTTGCCGGCGTCATCTTTGCAAGATTTGTCGCGTTAACTCCAATGTTACTCTTAAGATCAACAGGTATTGACATGCTGTATATTAAGTTCTTCTTGGTTACCTGTCTCATTTCGTCCGTCATAAACGTATTATATTTTCCAACTTTTTCCCACTGGTTCGCACTATGTACCTGCGGTTCACTCAATATTTCATATCCTACGGTGCTGGGATGACTATCGACAGTACTAACT
>Ga0307278_10001658_pt1 | contig 11010 bp, 11 predicted proteins | sample ER_DNA_117_FD_194482 | JGI IMG/M metagenome (GOLD analysis project Ga0307278, IMG submission 194482) | Bulk soil microbial communities from the East River watershed near Crested Butte, Colorado, United States - ER_DNA_117 | ecosystem: Environmental > Terrestrial > Soil > Floodplain | place...
GCCGTCCAGAAGCGGTCGCGAGGCGTGTCGGTGAACCTGCCCTCGAGGTCCTCGGCGGCGGCGAACGCGACCGAGTGCACGAGCAGGTCGAGCTCGCCGCCGAACGTCTCGTCCACCTCGCCGAACACCCGCTCGACCTCGTCGTCCGAGCGGACGTCGCATGCGGTCACGAGTGGACTGCCCACGGAGTCCGCCAGGTCGCGCACGGACTTCTCGATCCGCTCGCCCTGGAAGGTGAATGCAAGTCGCGCACCACCATCGGCGAGGCGCTTCGCGATCGCCCATGCGATCGAGCGCCGGTTCGCCACTCCGAGAACGAGACCACGCTTCCCTTCGAAGCTCATCGGCGGGCGAGTCTAACCGCGCAGGCGGCGTGAGAACCTCTCGATCCCGACGCACCGGGCAGGCGGCCCCAGCGCCGGGGCGAGTCCACGAGCTCTGACCCGGCGCGCAGGTGCGCTACGCTCAAGCCCTTGCGCCGCCTTGCCTTTCTCGTGCTCGCCGCGGCGTTGCTATCCGCCTCTTCCGCAGCCGCTGCCCTCCAGCCGCTCAGGCGCGGTCACGGCGAGCTCGGCCGCTCGATCGTCCGCGCGGGAACGATTCGGGTCCCGCGCGGGCACAAGCGCGGGCTCGTCCGGGTGATCGTCCGCCTACGGCCGCCGCCGCTCGCGGCCGCCTTCGCCGAGCGTGGTCTCGCCTCGGCCGGCCAGGCCCAGCTGAACGTCACGAGCAGTGCGTCCCGCGCCTACCTCCGCCGGCTGGCGGTCGAGCAGCGAGCTGCGAAGGTGGCGCTGAGACGAGCGATCCCGCAGGTGCGGGTCGGCCGGAGCTACCGGGTCGTCCTCGACGGGCTCGCAGTCACGCTGCCCGTCCGCGCTCGTTCGCCTCTCGTTCGTCTCGCACGTCTACCCGAGCCTGCGCTACACGCCGGCGACGAACGAGAGCCCCGCACTCGTGGGTGCTCCAGCACTCGAGGCGGCCACGGGTGCGCGCGGCGACGGGATCAAGATCGCGATAGTCGATGACGGCGTCGACGAGAACAACCGCTTCTTCCACGCCGTCGGCTACAGCTACCCGTCCGGGTTCCCGAAGGGTGGGCGCAAGTGGACGACGCCGAAGGTGATCGTCGCCCGGGCGTTTCCGGGGCCCGGCTCGGGGCGGCGCGGCCGCTGGGCGGTCGACCGGAGCGTCTCGTTCCACGGCACCCATGTCGCCGGCATTGCCGCCGGGAACGCGGGCACCGATGCACCCCGCGGGCCAGATCACCCGGCCGTCTCGGGCCTGAGCGGAGTGGCACCGAGGGCCTACCTCGGCAACTACCGCGTGTTCACCGTCCCAACGCCGGCCGGACCGGTCGCCAACAACCCGGAGATCATCGCCGCCTTCGAGGCGGCCGTACGCGACGGCATGGACGTGATCAACTTCTCCGGGGGCGGCCCCGAGACGGATCCCGTCAACGACGCACTCGTAGAGGCGGTTGCGAACGTGTCGCGGGCGGGCGTCGTTCCCGTGATCTCGGCCGGCAACGACCGCGACGAGTTCGGCGTCGGCTCGATCGGCTCCCCGGGGACCGCTCCGGACGCGATTGCCGTGGCCGCCTCGACGAACACGCATGTCTTCTCCCCGGCGCTCGCCGTGACGGCCCCCGACGCGCCGCAGACGCTGCTGCAGATTCCCTTTCAACCCGGCATCCTCGAGATCCCCGCGGCGTGGTCCCGTACGGGCCGCCCGCTCGTCGACGTGACCTCGATCACCGGCCGCGACGGCAAGCCGGTGGACGCGCGCCTCTGCGGCCCCGACACCGACCCGAACGGCGGGCGCAATCCCCTGCCCGGCCGCTCGCTGCGCGGCGCGATCGCGCTCGTCTCGCGTGGCGACTGCACGTTCGAGTCGAAGGCCGAGCGGGTGCGGCTCGCCGGCGGCATCGGGATGGTGCTCGTCGACAACCGCCCCGGGGAGGGTACGCCCGTTCCTGTGCTCCTGGACGTCCCGGCCGGGACGATCCCGGACATCGAGGGCGTGCGCCTGCATGCCTACCTCACGGCGCACGGCGGCCGCACGACCGTGCGCGTCAACCGGCAACCGCTCCAGCTCGAGACCCACCGCGGCGGCGTGGTCGCGTACTTCTCCTCGCCCGGGCCAACCGCCTTCGGGCACGCGCTCAAACCCGACGTCACCGCCCCCGGAGCGGCGATCCTTTCCTCGACGCTGCGCGAGTTCGCGCGATCGCCGTTCGCCGTGTTCGACGGCACCAGCATGGCAGCTCCGCATGTCTCGGGTGCGGCCGCACTCCTCCTCGAGCTCCACCCAGGTTGGTCGCCGCAACAGGTCAAGTCCTCCCTCGTCTCGACCGCCGGGCCGGCGTGGGAGGACACGGCCCAGGCGCGTGAGGCCCCCGTCACGCTCGAGGGCGGGGGCCTGGTCAACGTCGTGGCCGCGACCGACCCGAGGCTCTTCACCGATCCGACATCGCTGTCGTTCGGCGACCTCGACGTCAGCCGGGGGGGCGCGTCCCACGGTCTGCTGCTCTCGATCTCGGACGCCGGTGGCGGGGCGGGCACCTGGCAGGTCGAGCTGCGACCACAGGCTGCGACGGCGGGGGCGCGGATCGAGGTCACCTCGATGGTCACGATCGCGCCCGGCGGCAGCGCGCTCGTCCCTGTCGTGGCTCGCGCTGACGGCGGCGCCTCCACGGAGGCCGGCGGCATGAACTACGGCTTCCTGGTGCTGCGCCGGGGTGGGGTCGTCCGGCGTGTCCCGTACCTGTTCATCGTCGCGCGCCCCGGGCTCGGACTCGTTGACGCGCGTCCGCTCAAGCGCGTGCAGCGTGGCTCGACCCGCGCCGGAGTCTCGCACGCGAGCCTGTACCGCTTCCCGGCCGCGCCCTTCGGCCCGGGGCCGCGCTACGGCGGTCCGCCGATGGACGAAGGCGGAGCGGAGAAGCTGTACTACACGCACGTCACGCGGCCGGTCGCGAACATCGGCGCCGCGGTGACCTCGTATGCGCCCGCGGACGCCCTCGTGCATCCCTGGTTCCTCGGCTCCCAGGACGAGAACGACGTCCAGGGATTCGTCGGCACCCCCGTGAACGTGAACCTGTTCACGCTCGACTACGGGATCGACCTCGGCGCGGCCGGCACCGTCTTTCCGCGCCAGGGGCGCTACTACGTCGCCGTCGACTCGGGAGAGGACCCGTTCAGCCGCAAGCAGCAGCGGGGCAGCTACGTCCTGCGCTCGTGGGTCAACGACGTGCGTCCGCCCACTGTGCGGCTCCTCACACCTCGGGTCACCGAGGGTCGCCCGCTCGTGGTCGCGCGAATGCGCGACGTCGGCTCCGGCGTCGACCCGTATTCGGTCTTCCTCAGCTACCAGCAGGTCCTGCTCAGCGCCGCGGCCTACGACCCGGACTCCGGGCTCGCGGTGTTCTCGCTCCCGTACGAGGCCCCGGCGCTGCGACGTGGCCGGAACCGCGTGGTACTGGTCGCTTCGGATTTCCAGGAGGCGAAGAACGTCAGCACGCCCGGCGACGCGGTGCTGCCGAACACGGGTTTCCGGTCCGCGGTCATCTCCCGCACCAGCCGGCCGGTCGTAAGCTGGCTCGCTCCGAGCGCCCGCACGTGCGCGCGGCGCCCGGTGCACCTGCTCGTCCTCGCCAGCTCGACCCGGCCGATCCGCAGCGTCCGCTTGCTCGATGGAACGCGCCGCTTCCGCACGCTGCGTCGAGGTGCCGCCGGCCTCTTCGCGGCGACGTGGCGGCCGCCGCACCGCGGAAGGCACGTCCTGCGGGCGATCGCCCGCGACGCGAACGGCCGGACTGCGAAGGCGACCCGGACCGTTCACGTCTGCCGATGAAGGCCTGACATTCGCGTCGCGGTCGTAACCGGCGGCTCGAGCGGCATCGGCGCGGCAACGGCGCGACTGCTCGCCGGACGCGGTTGGCACCTCGTGTTGCTGGCCCGGCGGGAAGAGCCGCTGCAGGCGGTCGCCGGCGAGCTCGGGGCTGAGTACGAGGTCTGCGACGTCGGCGACCGGGAGGCTGTCGAGCGGGTCGCCGCCGCGGTCGCGAAGCGTCACGCGAGGATCGGCCTGCTCATCAACAACGCGGGCATCCCGGGAAGGCGCAGCTTCCTCGCCATCGATCCACAGAGGATCGAGGAGGTGCTGCGCGTCAACTACCTCGGCTCGGTCTGGTGCCTCAAGGCGTTCCTGCCCGCGCTCGAAGCCGATGCGCCGGCCCACGTGGTCAACGTCGTCTCCGTCGCCGGGGTCGTGGCCGTGCCCGTCTCGGGCCCGTACTCGGCGTCGAAGCACGCGCAGGCCGCGTTCTCACGGTCCGCGGCCGCCGAGCTGCGCGGACGCGGCGTGCACGTGCACACCGTCTACCCCGGCTTCGTCGAGACCGAGGGGTTCCCGCAGCGCGGCGTGCTCGGGAGCCGTGCCATGGATCGCATCGTCATCGAGCCCGAGCGGGTGGCGCAGGCGATCGTGCGGGCGGTCGAGCGCAACCGGCGCGAGGTGTTCGTCCCGGCGTGGTTCCGGTTGCCGGCGCTCGTGCAGGCGCTGGCGCCTTCCGCGCTCGGGCGGCTGCTCGCGAGCCGCAGCTACCGTCGGGAGGGCAAGTAGAGGCGCAGCTGCTCGACCAGCAGGCGAAGTCCGGTGAGCTGCTGCGCAGGGGCCTCGGTATCGAGGAGGAAGCCGGCAAGGCGTCGGGTCTCCGGATCGTCGAGCGACACTGCCGCCTCCGCCTCCGCGCGCTCTCCCTGGTCGCTCCACACGCTGAAGCGCACGTGCCGCTCGTCACGCGCCGGCGCCAGATAGCGAGAGACGCGTAGCGACCTGCCGCGGTCGGCCTCGATCCCGCTGTGGGAGCGGAAGAACTCGACGATCTTCAGCCGCTGCGGGGCGGCGCACCATGGGCAGTACCGGAACTGATCGGCGACAGAGCCCTCGCAGCGCCCGCACGCGTGCATATCGACCCAGAAGCGTATAGCGGCCGACCGGCGGCGCCAACCCGCGCGCGATGGCTAGGCTGGACGCGAGGTGCGGATCGAGTTCCTGTACTGGGAGAGCTGCCCTTCGCACCAGGACGCGAGGGCACTGCTCGACGACGTCCTGGCCGAGCGCGGGATCGAGGCGACCGTCGACGTCCGAGAGGTGCGGACCGACGCCGACGCCGAATCGCTCGGCTTCCCGGGCTCGCCGACGATCCGGATCGACGGTCGGGACGTCGATGCGGCCGGCGCGTCCGCGACGCCGACGCTGACCTGCCGCGTCTACCGGCGGCCGGACGGCCGCGTGTCACCGCTTCCCTCCCGCGAGCAGATCGAGGCGGCGCTCCCGTGACGCTCCCGCTTGGCGCCGAGGCGCCACCGTTCGAGCTGCCGGGGGTGGACGGCGGTAACCATTCGCTCGAGGAGTACTCGGACGTGCCCGCGCTGGTCGTGATCTGGTCGTGCAACCACTGCCCGTACGTCCAGGCGTGGGAGGAGCGGATGGTGGAGCTCCAGCGCGACTACGCCGACCGCGGCGTCCGCCTGGTCGCGATCAACTCGAACGACGTCGACCGGTACCCCGCCGATTCCTTCGAGGCGATGCAGAAGCGGGCGCGCGAGCGGGGCTTCAATTTCGACTACCTGTTCGACGGCGACCAGTCGGTCGGCCGCGCGTACGGAGCGGAGCGGACGCCCGAGGTCTTCCTCTTCGATCGCGCGCGCACCCTCGTCTACCACGGTGCGATCGACGACTCGTACGAGGAGGAGAACGTTTCGGCGAGGTACCTCCGGGACGCGCTCGACGCGCTGGCCGATGGCCGCGAGCCGCCGCTTGCGGAGACCCCGCCCGTCGGCTGCACCGTCAAGTGGCGCTGACGAGCCACTGCGGGTTCGCCGTCACGAACTCCTCGGCGTGGCGTAGGTCCTTCGGCGTGTTGACGGTGATCCACGCTCCCTCGTGACGGAAGGCGTCGAGCCGCCCGTCGGCGGCGAGCGCGGGGAACGTCGACGTCTCGTGGTCTCCGCGCTCGGGCAGCTGCTCGACCGCCTCGTCCTCAAGGACGTAGATTCCGCAGCTGACCCAGTAGGGCAACCGCGGCGCCTCCCGGAAGCCCTCCACGACGTCGTCATCCGAGACGTCGACCACGCCGAAGGCGCTCCGCAGCGGGACGACCGTGATCGTCGCCGCGGGCTGTCGCTCGCGGTGCCGGTCGAGTAGGTGGCCGAAGTCCAGGTCGGCGAGCTCGTCGCCGTTGAGCGCGAACACGGGGCCCGACTCCTGACGCCGGGCGGCGGCGAAGCGCAACCCGCCGCCGCGACCGAGCGCCTCACGCTCCGGCGCCAAGACGATCTCGGGCCCCAGACCGTGAAGCGCGCGCTCGAAGAGCTCCTCGGTCCCTGCCGCGCAACTGACGATCACCCGCTCCACGCCCACCGCCGCCAGCTGGACGACCTGGTAGGCGGCGATCGGCCGCCCTGCGACCTCGACGAGCGGCTTGGGACGTCCGCGGGCGGCGTCGCCGAGACGCTCCGCCTTCCCGCCGGCAAGGACGATCGCCTCCATCACGCGACCGCGTACGGGTGCCGTGCTCCCTCGATCCCCTGGAGCTCGTGCATGCCGCGATCCTGGAAGTCGAGCCCGAAGCCGACGACGATATCGCGCGCGGTGTCCGGCACGAAGACCTCGCCTCCCTGCGCGCCCGCCATGACTCGCGCGGCGGCGTGAACCGCAATCTCTCCGTTGCGGGCGTACCCGATCGCCGGCGGCACGCGGGACAGCCTAGGCGCTGATCGATGCCTTGGCGAGCAGGTACCAGCCCAGCTCGACCGTGTAGACGGGGCCGGCCGGCGCCAGTCCGCGCGCACGCTCGCGCGCCTCCCCCTCGCAGCCCGCGAGGTCGAGATAGGGCTCGAGCTCGCGCCGCTCGCGAACAACCTCCGCGCGCCGCAGCACGAGGTTGTTCGCCTCGAAGAGCGAGCGCAGGTCGACGTCGGCGAGGGTGCGCGTGTGGCTCGGGTCGCGCGCCTCCTCGAAGCGGTTCAGCTCGAGTGCGAGGAGTGGATCGACGGACGCGAGCTGGTCGACGACGAGGACCAGACCTCCCGGTCGCGTAACGCGCACGAGTTCCGCAACCGCGAGCTCGGGCCTGGCGATGTGATGGAGGACCCGGACGCAGCACGCGAGATCGAAGCCGCCGATCGTCGACGGCAGCTTCGTCAGGTCACCCTCGACGAAGGAGACGTTCGGAAACTCGGCGGCCGTCTGCCGCGCCTGCGCGAGGAGCGCGGGCTCGGCGTCGACGGCGACGACCTCCGCGACGAGCGGCGCGATCGCGAAGGCCACGGCCCCTGCTCCGGTCCCGGCGTCGAGGACGCGCTCGCCTCCGCGCGGCGACACGAAGCGGAGCAGCCGCGCGCGCAGTTCCTCCCGCCTGCTCTGCTCGACCTCGGCCATACGGGCCGCCGCCTGGGCGAACCGGCTCATTGCCGGCTCTCCCGGCGCGCGAGGTCGAGCGCCTCTTCACGGGTGGAGATCGTTCCGGCGGCGCGCTCCTCCTCCACACGGTCGAGCAGGCGCCCGATCTCCGGCCCGGACGGCAGCCCCAGCTCGTCTCCGCGCACGAGTGGCTCCCGCGGCTGCTCGCGGCGCGCTCGGAGCACGGCGTCGCGGAGAGCGGGATCGCAACCGAGGAACTCGACGGCCTCGAGCGCGAAGGGCTCGGTCGTGCGACGGAACCGGTGGATCGACCGGGGCGATAGGTCCTCGGGCTCCCGCGCGTTCAGCACCGTTCGGGCGAGACGGCGAAACTCGTTCGAGATCGGCAGCCGCTCGAGCGCCTCCCCGAAGACCGCGACGACCACGAGCTCCGGTGAGGCGTCCGCCGGCAGCCCGTCGAGCCGGTCGAGCGAGCCGCCGAGCGGATCGAGCAGCCCGAGCTCGTCGAGACGGAAGAACCCCCGCCGCGACAGCCGGAGCAGCTCGCCGACGATGCGCTCGCCGGCCGGCTCGGCCACGAGCAGCCGGTGCGAGAGGATCAGCCGCTCGGTCGAGCCGTCGATCCTGAAGCCGAGCTCGTCTTCGATCCGCACAGCGCGGAGCAGGCGCAGCGCGTCGTCCTTGAAGACGGTGCCGGAGACGGCTCGGACGAGGCGTGCGCGCAGGTCCTTGCCGCCGCCGAAGGGGTCGAACCAGTCGCCGCCGGCGAGCGGCGCGGCGATCGCGTTGACGGTGAAGTCGCGCGTGGCGAGGTCGGAGCGGATGCCGTCGCGGAGGGGCGTGAAGTCGACCGTCCGTCCATCCTCGAGCGCGACGCGCCAGGCGCCGTGCCGCTCGGAGAGCTGAAAGGGCGCGCCGCCCGCCCGGGCAGCGTAGACGCGGCCGGCCGCGCGCGGATCACGGCAGACGATGTCGAGGTCGAGGACGGGCCGGCAGAGGAACTCGTCGCGGATCGCGCCGCCGACGACCCAGGCTTCCTCACCGGCAAGGATCTCCTTAGCGAGCTCGAGCACCGGTTACGACGCGCCTCGACCGCGTCGGGGAAGAGTTGATCCTGGAGGCGAGCTCGTAGGTGATCGTGCCGGCGACATGGGCGTGCTCCTCGAGAAGGATGCCGTCACCGACGAGCGTAACCGGAGTCCCGCGCGAAAGCTCGCCGGGGAGCTCCACGGCGATCGCATCCATCGAGACCGTCCCCACGACGCGACTGCGTTCGCCGCCGACGAGAACTTCGGTCCCGGTGAGGTCTCGGCGGAAGCCGTCCGCGTAGCCGACGGGGACGATGCCGATCCAGGTCGGGCCGAGCGCGCGGAAGCGGCGGCCGTACCCGGTGCTGCCGCCCTCCGGCAGGAGCCGCACCTGCGAGAGCTCGCTCCGCCAGGAGAGAACAGGTTCGAGCCCGTCCTCGTCCGGGTCGGTGCCGAACGGCGACAGCCCGTAGAGCGCGATCCCGCAGCGACCGGCGTCGAAGGCGGCCGACGGCAGGCGCAAGACCGCAGGGCTATTCGCAAGGTGACAGGTGAACCGTTGCCGGTAGGGTGCCACCGCCTCGGCGAAGCGCCCGATCTGCGCCTCGGCGAAGGCGGGGTCGGTGTCCGCGGTCGCCAGGTGGCTCATCAGGCCCACAACCCCCTGCGGCGGCTCGGGCAGCTCCGACAGGCCCCACCTCCCCATGCCGGTGTCGATCTTGAGGTGCACCGGAATCCCCTCGGGGATGGGCCCCTCGGACACGGCCAGCTCCAACCGCGCCTCGCGGGCCGCGCGCCACTCCTCGTCCAAGGTCGGGCCCATGACGAGGATGCACACCTCGGGGAACCGCGGCCGCAGCTCGAGCGCCTCGCTGACGGTGGCGACGCAGAGCGTCGCCGCGCCGGCCTCGAGTGCCGCGCCCCCGACGTCGACCGCTCCGTGCCCGTAGCCGTCCGCCTTAACGACAGCCCACAGCTCGGCGCCGCCGAGCGCCGCCAGCAGGCGCCGGACGTTGTGCCGCACGGCGCCGAGGTCGATGCCGATCTCAGACCGCATCGACGCCCTCGAGCGCTCGCGGGAGCGCAGCGATCACGTCACCGGCGACGAGACCGCGCCGCGGTGCGAGGGCGGAGGCGACCTGCTGTGCAGCCGCGCCCGCCGCGGCCGCGAGCTTCGCGTCGAGGCCCTTGGCGAGGAAGGCGCCGATGATGCCCGTGAGGACGTCTCCGGTACCGGCCGTCGCGAGGGCGGGCGAGCCGAGCGCGCAGACCAGCGTGCCTTCTCGCGGGGCGGTCACGAGGGTGTCCGCGCCCTTCAGCACCACGACGCAGCCGAATGTGTCCGCGGCGCGACGCGCCGCCTCGAGCCGGTGCGCGGCGACCCAGCGCGACTCCTCCCCGAGCAGGCGGCCGAGCTCTCCCTCGTGCGGCGTGAGCACCGTGGGCGCATCCCGGTCGAGCGGCTCGAGCCCGAAGAGCGCGTCGGCGTCGACGACGGCCGGCAGGTCGACCTCCGCAAGCAGCCGCCGCACGAGCGCCTGCACCTCGTCGCCGCGCCCTAGCCCGGGCCCGATCGCGAGGGCACTCGCCCGTCCTGCGGCGTCGAACACCTCGTCGAGCGGCCGCTTGACCGCCTCGAGGAGCCGTGCCTCGATCACGGGCAGCGACTCCCGTGGCGCCGCGACCGCGACATAACCTGCGTCCGCCCGGAATGCGGCCTCGGCGGCGAGGCATGCCGCGCCGGTGAACCCTGGGGCGCCGCCGACGACGAGCACCGACCCCGAGGAGTACTTGTTGTCCCGGGGCCCGCGCGCCGGTACACGCCTGAGGATCTCGCGCGTGACGAGGGCGTGCTCCGTCAGCGCCGGCTCGAGGCCGATGTCGGCGACCACGACCTCGCCGGCGTGGAAGCGCCCGGGCGCGACCTCGAGCCCGACCTTGCGCCCGTGGAACGTCACGGTGAGCGCCGCCCGGACCGCGGCGCCCTCGATCTCTCCGGTCGATGCGTTCACGCCCGAGGCGATGTCGACCGCGACGACCGGCGGCCCGGCCCGGTTCATGCGCTCGATCAGGTCCGCCGCCTCGGGTCGCGGTACGCCTCTGAACCCCGTCCCGAAGAGGGCGTCGATCACGACGTCGGCGCCGGCGACGTCGGTCGTCTCCTCGGCGTCCCTTCCGGCTGCCCGAAGCACCTCGAGCGCGACGCGGCCGTCCCCTCCGTTGTTTCCCTTCCCGCACGCGGCCGCGAACCTGCGTGCGTCCGGGAAGGCGCGCAGCGCCTCCTCGGCCACAGCCCGACCGGCCCGGTCCATCAGCTCCGGCACCGAGTCCGGGTAGTCCGGGTACGCCTCCTCGGCAGCGCGCATCTCCTCGGCCGTATACAGGGGTTCAAGCATGTGCAAGCCCCGCGTTCTCACCTGGACCCCTCCCCACCTCAAACGCTCCAGGCCGCGCTGCTCGAGGCCCGGGCAAGGACCGCCTCGTGGCAGATCTCGAGCGGTTCACGGCGACTGCGCGATCTCGACGGCGCAGACGGCTGCCGCCAGGTTGCGAG
>Ga0307278_10001659_pt1 | contig 11004 bp, 12 predicted proteins | sample ER_DNA_117_FD_194482 | JGI IMG/M metagenome (GOLD analysis project Ga0307278, IMG submission 194482) | Bulk soil microbial communities from the East River watershed near Crested Butte, Colorado, United States - ER_DNA_117 | ecosystem: Environmental > Terrestrial > Soil > Floodplain | place...
ATCTTCTGGGACGCGCGCCACTTCGCGCCGGAGGGAGCCCGGGACCTTGGGAACGAGCTGGCCGACCGGCTACGCGAGGGCGGATTCTCCGTCGACAGGGTGCTAGTCGAGGACCTGCGCCCGGTCCCCGCGGTCTGCGCGATGGGGCGGCCTCAGGGCGGATGAACATGGACCGCGACACCATTTGTACTTCTGCAATCGAGTGAACCCGGTCGGCAGCAGCTGCCGGGTCTCCGCGAAGCGGCAGCGAGCGGGCGGCGCAATGGACCACCGCTCGTGCCGCGGTCACCGCGCCACCGGTCCACGACCCTCTCCTGGAGGTTGACGATGCATCAGACGGTCCACTCGTTCCGCACGCCGGTCGGCGTCGTTGCGCCGGCGCTGGCCTCATGACGACGGTCGAGGCCAACGGCATCACGCTCGGGGTCGAGCACTTCGGCGAGGCGACGGCGCCGCTACTTCTGCTCGCTGGCGGCACGACCATGCTCTCCTGGCCCGACGCGCTCTGCGAGGCGCTTGCGCGCGGCGGGCGCCACGTCGTTCGCTACGACCTGCGCGACAGCGGCGCCTCGACCACCGTCGATCCCGAGGCTCCGGCTTACACGTTGCGCGATCTCGCAGCCGACGCCGCGGCGCTCGCCCGCGGACTCGACGACCGGCCGGCGCACCTGGCGGGCATCGCCGTCGGCGGGATGGTCGCCCAGGTCGCCGCGCTCGACCACCCGGACGCGTTCTCGGCGCTCACCCTCGCCGGGACGCGGCCCGTCGCACCCGGCCGGCCCGACGAAGACCTGCCTGACCATGACGCTGCGACGATGAAGCGGCGGTTCTCGCACCCGATGCCCGACTGGTTCGACCGCGCTGCCGTGGCGGACTTCGCCGCCGCACGCGCGGAGACCCTCGGCGACGACCCCGCCGCCGCACGCGCGACCGCCGAGCGCATCTGGGACCGCACGCCCGGCACGGAGTCCGCGGTCCAGATGGCCAACCAGCTGGGCATGGTGTTCTCCAAGCTCAACTGCAAGCCGCGCTGGCGCGAGCGCCTGACCGAGCTCGCGATCCCGGCTCTCGTGGTGCACGGTCGCCAGGACCCGTTCTTCCCTGTCGGCAACGGCGAAGCGCTCGCGCGCGAGATCCCCGGTGCGCGGCTGCTCGTGCTCGAACGGGCCGCGACGGCGATCCCCGATGCGGCCGCCGGTGAAGTTGCGGGGGCGATGCTCGAGCTCTAGGCGCTCGCGGACACGAGGCCCCCGATCTCGTCGGCCCGCGCTGTCGAGAGATTGCGACGCGGGCTTTCGGGCGTGGTCGCCCACGGCAGCCGTTCCAGGAGTGCGGCGGTTGCATTCTCCACCGGGACGGTGATGTTGCCGATTAGCTAGAGGAGTCCCTCTCTCCATCGATACAGCGCTTCTGCTTCCGCGTGGAAGGAGGCGTGCCGGTTGAGCCTCGCGCGGCGCTTGGAAAGGACGAAAAGTGGGCGTGAGAGCCGACGGCACCCGCGCTCCTCACTTCGATCAGCGCGGCAGGGGTGTTATGTCGAGGCACAACACCAGCGCGTGCACGAGACGCGTGGCAAGCAGGGGCAGCCGCGACGCTGAAGACACGACTTAGCGCCGGGTTGTTGGCCCTCATCCTCATAGACGTTGCGGCGGTCCTCGCCAACGAAAGACGACGAGCTCGACTGATCGGCGATCACTCCGACGAGGGAGTGGCGCGGCTTGCGGCCTCGGCGCCCCGGCGCGCGTGGTCGTGCGCGTCTACGCCGTCCAGCGGAAGCCGGTCGCCGCGGGGCGCGGCGCCAGCGGGCTGGCCGGCAGGCCGCCCGGCGGGGCATCCTCGTTGTAGGCGCTCGGCGCCACGTCGTTGGGCGCGTCGGCGTGGAACAGCGCAGCGAGCAGCTCGATCTGCCCACGGCCCACGCCCAGCTCGCCCATGCCGCCGCCGTACATCGGCCGCCGTTCCCGCGCGCAGCGCGCGTAGACCTCGAAGAGCGCGCGCAGGCTGCCAATCCGCGACGGCTTGACATTCACGACGCGCGCGGCCAGCGGCGTCGCGCCGATGTCCTCGGCGCTGCGGATCGGCGAGTCGTATGACACGCGTTCGAGATGATCGCCGAGCCGCTCCGCGATCTCGGGCAGGTCGTGCGGGTCCTCCAGGTAGGCGTCCGGGAACACGGCGATCACGTGGTCGTACAGCGCACTCAGCGCCGCCGGATCCTCGACCTCGAAGCCGTACTGGCCCTTGAAGTCGATCGTGTCGACCGCGCCGGTCGCCGCGACCTCGTCGACGAGCTCCGGGGCCCAGGTCGCCTCCGCGTCGAGCTTGAAGCGCACGCCGGGGGAACGGGCGAGCCGCCGGCGCACCGGCTCGATCGACGGCTCCTTGCCGAGGCCAAGCGAGTTGACGAAGCGCACCGGCTGCGGCTCCAGCCCGAGCACGTCGTGCAACGAGCGGCCGGACTGGCACAGCGCGAGGTCGAGCGCCGCCGACTCGAACGCCCAGTTGCGGAAGCGCAGCGCCACGTCCCACTCCGGCGGCTCCAGCCACAGCTCGAGCGTGGCGAGATGGTTGCAGAAGCCGGCCAGCGTCCACTCGCCCTCGAGCGGCAGCGAGGGCCGCGTCTCGTGCAGCGCGGTGCCGTCCTCGCGGAAGACCGAGACGTCCTCGCCGAGCCCGTCGGCGCCGGCGCCGACGAGCCGCACGTGCGTCGTGATGCGCTCGAACTCGTGGGCGAGGACGGCGTGCAGGCGGTCGTACTCGCACGCCTCGATGACGAGCGGCAGCCCCGCGACCCGTGGCCACAGCGACTCGCCGTTGATCGTTGGGTTCGCGGGGTTCACCGCCGTCATTGTTTCATCAGGCCTCGCCGAGGCCGGGCCGCCGCCCCGCTCGGCGCGCTCGCATTGCGTCTCGCGACCCACCGTGACAGCACTTCTGCCTTGGACGAGACGCAGTCGTCCGCGCCTATGCCGAACTCGCGCCTGCTTTCTGCGGAGGGGCACGTGTGTCCGCACACCGCATACGTGCGCGCGAGCCAGACCACTAGGACGAAGCTCTGCCTCTCCGCGGCGGAGTCATCCGGTGGGACGAGGATCACGACGTCGGCCGCCTGCACGACCTCGTCCGCGAGCGGCTTGGGGCACTCCTGCGAGATGTCGATCCCGAGCCCGCCTGGGTCTCAAGGATCGGGTCGCCGATCGGACTTACGACGCGACGGCGCGTCAGTCCGCAAATCCGCCTGATCCGACCTTGTTCGTGCGGCCGGGCACAAGATCGCTCGTGGAAATGCCTATTTGCAGGCATTTTGAGCCTATCGTTTGGGCCACGGGATTGGGCCACGAAGGGAGCTGCACCGTCTGATGAGACAACGCAACCTGCCTATTTGCAGGCACTTCAAGAAGCGGGAGCGACGGGACTCGAACCCGCGACCTCCGGCGTGACAGGCTTGTTCGATCGAAACGACGATTGGCGACGATTGATGCGCTATCGCTCTATTGATGGGGGTCCGCGGGACTCTGACACCTGATTTCTACACGATTGCGTAGGCTCGATTTCGAGCGTTTGCTGCCCTTCTGCTGCCCGAGAACCGCAACATGGGCCGTCGGCGCGCCGGCGACATTGAGGGTCCCAGGTTCATGGCGTTCCCTTCAGGAGGGGGAGGGATCCGAACCGTCGAGATGCCAGCGACCTCTAACGGGCTTCGAGACCTCTACAAAGGTGCCGACTTGACGAGCATCGGTCCGGGAGACGGGAGCGCGTCTAAGCCGCCGGGAGCGTAAACGAGATGCGCGCGCCGCCTTCGGGGCGGTTCTCGGCCCAGATGCGACCGCCCTGCGCCTCGACGAGTCCTCGCGCGATGGCGAGGCCCAAGCCGGCCCCGCCCTTCCCCGGCGAGCGCGCCGCGTCCCCGCGCCAGAAGCGGTCGAAGACGCGCCGGGCGGCGTCGGCGGGCAGCCCTTCGCCCGTGTCCTCGACCGTCACTTGCACTTCCTCCTCTCGCGGCTCGACGAGGACAGCGACCGATCCGTCCGACGGCGTGTGTCGCAGCGCGTTCGTCAAGAGGTTGAAGAGGACGCGCTCGACCTTGTCGGGCGCGCAGCGCACCTGCGCCCTGCCGTCGAGGCGCGCCTCGAGCGTCACGTGCCGCGCCCGCGCTTCCGCCTCGAGCCCGCGCAGGCACGACTCGACGAGGCCGGAGAGCTGCGCCTCGCGGATCTCGAGCGTGAGCACGCCCGCATCGATCCGTGCCAGCTCGAAGAGATCGTCGACGAGCCCGCTGAGCGCGCGCACCTGCTCGCGCATCGCGGGCAGGTAGCGCTCAGGCTCGGCTAGCCCGTCCTCGACCGCCTCGAGCATGGCCTGGAGGGATGCGAGCGGTGTCCGTAGGTCGTGGCTCGCCCAGGCGACGAGCTCGCGGCGCGCGTCGAAGAGGCGCTCGAGGTCCGCTGCCATCTCGTTGAAGGAGGACGCCAGGCCGGCGAGCTCGGCAGGCCCGCCTTCCGGCGCCCGGGCGCCCAGATCGCCCCGGGCGAGCGCCTGGGAGGCGGCGCTCAGCCGCGCGATGCGCCCGCCGATCGAGCGCCCGAGCACGAGCGCGGCCGCGACGGCGGCCGTCGAGGCGCCCGCGGCCACGAGCAGGAGGACGACGTCGTGGCCCGAGCTGAACATGACCGCGCCCGAGACGGAGACGGCCGCGAGTGGAAGGACGACGGCGAGCAGCCCGAGGCCGGCGAGCTGCAGACGCAACGTCGGCGCCCGTCGGAGCAGCAGCGCGGTCACGAGGCCGAGAAGGAGCGTCGCGGCCGCGACAACAAGAGCGAAGACGATCACGGCGTGAAGCGGTAGCCGACGCCCCAGACCGTCTGGAGGAAGCACGGCTGCGACGGATCATCCTCGATCTTCTCGCGCAGGCGGCGAACGTGCACCGTCACGGTGCCGGTGTCGAGCGCGGCCTCGTAGCCCCAGACGCGGTCCATGAGCTGGTCGCGCGAGAACACCTGGCGCGGGTGGCGCGCGAGAAACCAGAGCAGATCGAACTCCTTCGCCGTCAGGCGCAGCTCCGCGCCGCTCTTCTTCACCTCGCGCGTGCGCGCGTCGATCGAGAGCTCGTCGAACGAGAGTCGCTCGGCCTCCGAGACCTCCGACCTCGAGCGGCGCAGCACCGTGCGCACGCGCGCGGCGAGCTCGCGCGGCGAGAAGGGCTTCGTCACGTAGTCGTCCGCGCCGAGCTCGAGCCCGACGATCCGGTCCGCTTCCTCGCCCCGCGCCGTCAGCATGATCACCGGAAGCTCCGAGCGAGCCCTGATCCAGCGGCAGAGCTCGAGGCCATCGGTGCCCGGGAGCATGACGTCGAGGACGACGAGGCTCGGCGACTCCGACTCGAGGAGCTCGCGCGCGCGGTCACCGTCTCCGGCTTCGAGCGTGCGGTAGCCCTCCCGCCGGAGGTAGGTGACGACGACCTCGCGCACGATCGGCTCGTCGTCGACGACCAGGACCGTGGTCACGCTCCCAATTGAAGCGGTTTCCAGGCGGAGCGGGGCGGCTGGTGCCGCCCCGCTCGCGAGGAGAGCGCTCATTACGCGCGGATCAGCGGGCAGACGAAGTGAATGCCGGTGGGTGTGAGCGCAGAGGCCTGCGCAACGACGTCATCGGCGTTCGTGAGCTGGGTCGTGATCCCCCACGCCTGTACGACGTTCCAGCGCCCGCCGTTGTAGCCCGGATGGCCGGGCGCAGCTTCGGACACGGACGCACACGACGAACAGTCGGGGAAGACGTAAATCGTGTCGAACGGCCCGTTGTCGGGCAACGAGGTCGGCGTCGAAACGGTCCGGTAGGCCTGATCGAAGGCGTAGATCGTCCCTCCGGGCGGTCCGAGCGAGTTGCCGGCGGCCATTGCGGGCGCGGCCAGCGCGGCTGTCGCGATGCCCACGGCGAGTGCAAGGAGCAGGAACCGTCTCATCTCTCTCCTCTCTCCGTTTGTCCGAGAGACGCTAGGCGCCGGAGCTTGCGCGAAACTTACACGGACGTTAAATCGCCGTTAACGACGACCGCAGACCGTTCCGTACCGAGAGTGTCAATGTCGAGAGCACCTACCTCAGCTCGGACGGCAGGCCGCATTGCTCGAACAGCCAGGGATCCGGGAAGCCGACAATTCCTGTGATCAGATCGTTCTCCATCTGCAGCACCATCAGGCCGTACGGCCGATGCTTGCCGTCGACTCCTGACGAGTAGGCAGCCAGCGCCGGCTGCCGGTTCGCAGAGGTCGGCACGAGGCGAATCTCGTCGAGCCGCCCGTCCTGCGGCACCGAGCCGAAGAAGTCGCCGATCGCCCGTGCGCCCGCGACTCGCATCCGCTCCGGGGGCATTGTCATCACCGCGTCCTCGGTCAGCAACGCAACGAGGCCGTCGACATCGACAGCATCCCACGCCGCCATGAACCGTTTCACGAGCGCGCGCTCCCGCCCGCCCGGCGCCGGGATGTGCCGGCGTTTCCCTTCCAGCCCGAGGCGCGCGCGCTGGAGCGCGCTGTTAACCGCGGCGATCGAGTCCTCGAGTGCCTCGGCGGTTTCTTTCGCCGACCAGGCGAGGACGTCGCGAAGAATCAATACGGCCCGTTGTTTCGGCGGCAGGAGCTGGATTGCCGTGATGAATGCGAGCTCAACAGTTTCGCGCAGCACAAGGTCTTCGAGCAGCCTGTCCGGATACGGCTGCAGATGTTCGAGGTCCTCGGTTACCTCGGCCGGCCGAGCGCGTCTACGTGCGATCGCAGTAAGGCAGACGTTCGTGGCGATGGCGTGCAGCCAGGTGGTGAGCTGCGCGCGCGGCTCGTAGCGGTCGGAGCCTTTCCACGCGCGCAGCATTGTCTCCTGGAGTGCGTCGTCCGCGTCGTGGAGCGAGCCGAGCATCCGGTAGCAATGGAGCTGGAGCGCCCGCCGGTGAGGCTCGATCAGGAGCGCGAACGCCTGCTCGTCCATCGCCTTGCTACTCGGCTGGCGGACTGGGCGGGTCGGCGCCTAGCTCCGTCCACGCCCCGGGCGTGAAGGCGCCGGGTGAGCCGCCAATCGCCAAAAAGCGGATCCCGTCGGGGCCGGGGACAATCTGGCGCAGCTGATCAGGCCCGACCCGCACCATGGTGCCCGGGCGTAGCTCGAACTCGCTGCCGTCCGCGACGAGCGTCGCGGCGCCGCTGAGCGGGATGTACACCTCCTCCTGGTTGGGGTCGAACGCCTCGGCGCTGTGGTTGTGGTTCGGGTAGCCGTCCCAGTCGGGTGGCAGCGTGAAGACCTGCATTCCCCACGCTGTCACGCCGAGCTCGGCGCGCGCGCGGCGGGCGAGCCCGCCGTAGATCGCCTCCATGTCGTCGATCGACTTGACTGTCACGTCGGGCATCGTGCACCTCCGCAATCGAGAGGACTCTTCGGTAGGTTCAACTCGGCCGCCCGTCGAAACTAATCGGTGGACACACTCGACTCGTTGGAGGGCGCGGTGAGGGGTTCGCCTAGAGAGGGGGTCGACTTCAGAGCGGCCTCATCGAGCGCTTCCGCGACGACGTAGAAGCCTGCGTCGGCCACTTGCTCGAAGTCAGCGGTGCGCTCAGCGCGAACCTCGGCCACCGAGCCTGAGGAACTCCCGCTCGGCGTCTGTCGGCGCTAGGGCGGCTGCACGCTCGTAGGCGGCCGTGGCCTCGCTGTTTCGGGCCAGCCGCCGAAGTAGATCGGCTCGCGTTGCGTGGAACGGGTGGTAGTTGTCCAGGTCCAAGTCGTCCACCAGTGCCATCGCAGCAGCGGCGCCCTGCACCTCGCCGATGGCGATTGCACGGTTGAGCGCCACGACCGGCGTGGGGGCGACCGCAAGCAATTGGTCGTAGAGGGCGACGATCTGCGGCCAGTCGGTCTCCTCCATCGTCGCAGCGTCCGCATGCACAGCGTTGATGGCGGCCTGGAGCTGATATGCGCCTGGTTGGTTACGGCGAAGGCACCTGCGGACGATCGCCTGACCCTCCTCGATCAAGGCCCGATCCCAGCGTCTGCGGTCCTGCTCGCCGAGCAGCACGATGGAACCGTCGGGCGGCGTTCGCGACGCGCGACGGGACTCGGTCAGGAGCAACAGCGCAAGCAAGCCGGCTACCTCTGGTTCGTCGGGCATGAGCGTCGCCAGGATCCGCGCCAGCCGGATCGCCTCCGAGCAGAGACCCGGCTCGGTTGGGCTGGCCAGCCCGGCGTTGTAGACGAGGTAGACGACGGCCAGCACGGGGCGGAGGCGGTTGGGCAGCTCGTGGTCCTCCGGGACGCGGTAGGGGATTCGGGCGGCCCTGATCTTGCGCTTGGCACGCGCGAGACGTTGCGCCATCGCCGCTTCGGCCACCAGGAACGATCGTGCGACCTCCTCGGTCGACAGGCCACCGAGGAGTCGGAGCGTGAGCGCCACCTGCGCTTCTGTCGAGAGCGCCGGGTGGCAGCAGGTGAAGATGAGGCGAAGCCGGTCGTCCTCCACGGGCCCTACCTCCTCGGGCATGCCGGGGTCGTCGTTGCCGGACGAGAGCACGGCTCCCTCGCTATGCAGTTCGCGTCCACGCGACTCGCGGCGCAGGCGGTCGATGGCACGGTTACGGGCGGTCGTCGTGATCCAGCCGCCCGGGTTGGGCGGCAGGCCGTCGCCCGGCCACTTGCGCAGGGCGACGGCGAACGCCTCCTGCACCGCATCCTCGGCGACGTCGGTATCACCGAAGACGCGGATTAGGGCAGCTACCGATCGGCCGGACTCCTCGCGGAAGATCCGGCCGACCTCGGCCCCGTCGAGCTTGGGTGCGACGTCGACCTCGCGCACGCTGTCAGGCCTCGGATACGTGTCGGAACGGGCGGACCTCGATCGGCTTCGAGACTGCTGCGGTGGTCTTCGACGCCCATGCGAGCGCGGCGTCGAGGTCCTCGGCCTCGATGATGTAGAACCCCCCGAGGTGTTCCTTCGACTCCGCGAAGGGGCCGTCGGTGGTCAGCACCTCGCTGCCGGACATGCGCACGACCGTGGCGGTGTCGGATTCGTGCAGGGCGCCGCCGAAGAGCCAGGCGCCTGCCGACTTCATCTCCTCCTCGAGGACGCCGACCCGCTGCATGAACTGCTGCATCTCTTCTTCGGTCATAGGGTCGCGGCCCTCGCCCTCGACGCTGTGGACGGACAATAGGTACTGCGTCATGGTGGTCCTCCTCGTGACGGGCGGGCACTTCCCGCCTCTCACCCAACTACGAACGGGCCTCACCCAGATTGACACGTACCCAGAAAAGCTCCTCAGAGGCGGATGACGGCGACCTCGACGCGGTGATTCGAGGCTGGCGAGATCAGCGCGATCACGGGCGCTTCCGTGTAGAGAGGGGTCAATGTCGACAGCGCCTACGTCAGCGCGGAGGGCAGGCCGCATTGCTCGAACAGCCAGGGATCCGGGAAGCCGACGATGCCTGCGATCAGGTCGCTCTCGATTTGCAACACCATCAGGCCGTACGGCCGGTGCTTGCCGTCGTCGCCGCGCGAGTAGGCGGCGAGCGCGGGGTTGCCGGTTGGCCGAGGTCGGCACGAGGCGGATCTCGTCGAGCCGCCCCTCTTGCGGCACGGAGCCGAAGAAGTCACCGATCGCCCGCGCGCCCGCGACCAGCATCCGCTCCGGGGGCATTGTCATCAGCGCGTCGTCGGTCAGCAGAGCCACGAGGCCGTCGATATCGACCGCGTCCCATGCCGCCATGAATCGTTTGACGAGCGCACGCTCCCGTCGCCCCGGCGCCGTGGGCCGGCGTGTCCGTTCCACGCCGATGCGCGCGCGTTGGAGGGTGCTGTTCACTGCGGCGACGGAATCCTCGAGCGCCTCAGCGGTCTCCTTTGCCGACCAGCCGAGGACGTCGCGCAGGACAAGCACGGCGCGTTGCTTCGGCGGCAGGAGTTGAATCGCCGTGATGAATGCGAGCTCGACAGTCTCGCGCAGCACAAGGTCTTCGAGCAGCCGGTCCGGATACGGCTGCAGATGTTCGAGGTCCTCGATTAGCTGGGCCGGTCGCGCGCGTCTGCGCGCGACCGTGGTGAGACATACATTCGTAGCGATGGTGTGCAACCAGGTGGCTAGCTGCGCGCGGGGCTCGTAGTGGTCAGAGCCTTTCCACGCGCGCAACATCGTCTCCTGGAGCGCGTCCTCCGCGTCGTGGAGCGAGCCGAGCATCCGGTAGCAGTGGAGGTGGAGCGCCCGCCGGTGTGGCTCGATCAGGAGCGCGAACGCCTGCTCGTCCATCGTGTGTGAACGCTATTCGGCAGGCGGGCTGGGCGGATCCGCCCCGATCTCCGTCCACGCCCCTGGGCTGAAGGCGCCGGGTGAACCGCCGATCGCCACGAAGCGGATCCCATCCGGGCCGGGAAGGATTTGGCGGTGCTGGTCGGGCCCGACGCGCACCATCGTCCCCGGACGGAGCTCGAACTCGCTGCCGTCCGCGACGAGGGTCGCGGCGCCGTCGAGCGGGATGTAGACCTCCTCCTGGTTCGGGTCGAACGCGTCGGAGCCGTGGTTGTGGTTCGGGTAGCCGTCCCAGTGGGGTGGCAACGTAAACACCTGCATGCCCCACCCGGTCACGCCGAGCTCGGCGCGCGCGCGACGGGCGAGGCCGCCGTAGATCGCCTCCATGTCGTCGATCGACCTGACCGTCACGTCCGGCATCGTGCACCTCCGTCGTCGAGAACAGACCCTTCGTGAGGTTCAACTCGACCGCCCGCCGAAACTAATCGGTGGCTCAGCGCGCGCGGGCCCAGGAAGGCTTAGTCGGTGGCCTCCGCGCTCGCGTGGGCCGGGGCAGCAAACGATCCTTTCAAACTCGGCTTGTCACGCCTCAACAGGCAACTTAACATGCTGGTTTGCAGCGATTTCGTGGAGCGGGAGCGACGAGACTCGAACCCGCGACCTCCGGCGTGACAGGCCGGTCATGGTGCTTCCGGGTTGAGCGGGGATAGGCGGGGATACCTGCGAGAGCAGGG
>Ga0307278_10001660_pt1 | contig 11003 bp, 9 predicted proteins | sample ER_DNA_117_FD_194482 | JGI IMG/M metagenome (GOLD analysis project Ga0307278, IMG submission 194482) | Bulk soil microbial communities from the East River watershed near Crested Butte, Colorado, United States - ER_DNA_117 | ecosystem: Environmental > Terrestrial > Soil > Floodplain | place: USA...
GCTGCTCCCGGGTCCGGGCCGCGCGCAGGTAGGGCCCGAGGGCGAGGAACCCCCACCCGGCCAGGACGCCGGTGAGGGCGCCGTTGGAGCCGGTCACGTACATGCCGAACAGGATCCAGCCGAGCAGCAGGAAGCGGGCCACGCGCCAGCGGGGCCAGGGGGAGCTGAGCGCCACGAAGTACGACACCAGCATGAAGCTCGCGGCCAGGTTCGGGTTGCCGGTGGTGGTGGCGAGCCGGTCGTCGAACGTCTGCCCGAGCAGTGCCTTGGCCAGTGCGGGGGGCAGCGCCTGCAGGAAGGTCAGGATCAGCAGGGTGCCCCAGGCCAGCGCGGCGACCACCCAGACCTTGAGGATCGTGTGCAGGGCCCGCTCCCGGCCGGAGAGGTCGTTGCAGATGGCCAGGAACAGGGCGAACAGGTACAGGTCGATGACCAGGTTCAGCAGCCCTTTGGACGGGTCGGCGCTGGCGACCAGCGCGATCAGGCTCGCCGTCAGGATCAGCCCGAAGGCGGCCCCGGCCGGCCAGCGCAGCGGCCGGCCGCTGCGAAGCAGCCCGAACAGGGCCGCCACGACGTAGCTCACGGCGAACAGGTCGACCAGGGCACTGTTGCCGGGGCCGCTGGGCAGCAGCAGGGGCAGGAAGAAGATCGCCCCGCCGAGCAGGAACAGGCTCACCCGGGCACCGTCCTCCCAGCGGTCATGGCGCGCCCCGGCGGGCGCCGAGCCGGTGCCGGCCAGCGACCCAGGCGGCCTGGGCGGCCAGCCCCTCCTCGAGGTCGACCTCGGGTCGGTAGCCGAGCAGGGCCTCGGCCCGGGTGCCGTCCGCGCCGGTGTGCCTGGCGTCGCCTGGCCGGCTGGGCTCCCGGACGACCTCGATCCGGCGCCCGGCGGCCTGGCCGACCAGCTCGAGCACCTCGTTGACGCTCACCCGGCGCCCGCCGCCGACGTTGACCGCCTCGGCGTGGATGGGCGCGCACATCGCCAGCAGGTTGGCCCGGACCACGTCGGAGACGAACGTGAAGTCGCGGGTCTGCTCGCCGTCGCCGTAGACGGTGATGGGCCGGCCGTTGTAGGCGGCCTCGAAGAAGCGCCGGAAGCCCATGTCGGGGCGCTGCCGAGGGCCGTAGACGGTGAAGTAGCGCAGCGTGGCCACGGTCATCGACGACACCGCCGGGTTCGCGTAGGCCAGGCAGAGATGCTCGCTGGCGAGCTTGGTGACCCCGTAGGGGGAGACCGGCCGGGTGGTGGACTCCTCGGTGGTCGGGTAGGTCGGCGCGTCCCCGTACACGCTCGAGGAGGACGCGGCCACCAGCCTCGGCACCCCGACGCGCACGCACGCCTCGAGGAGCTGCTGGGTGGCGAGCACGTTGTGGTGGACGTAGATGGCGAAGTCGGCCCCCCAGGAGGCGCGCACGCCCGGCTGGGCGGCCTGGTGGAACACGGCGCTGGCCCCTTCCAGCCAGCCGTCCAGGTCGACGGAGGCGAGGTCGCCCTCGATGAAGCGGAACCCGGGCCGGCCGAGCAGCCCGGCCAGGTTCGCCTGCTTCTCCGCTGGCGCGTAGTAGGGGGTCAGCGCGTCGACCCCGACGACCTCATGGCCTTCGGCGAGCAGGGCCTCGGCCAGGTGCGAGCCGACGAACCCGGCCACGCCGGTGACGAACACATGCCCGTTCATTGCAGGTACCCCAAGCTCTCGAGAGCCCGCCGCACCTCGGCGTCGGGCTCGTCCGGACCGGTGGCGGCGGGTACAGCGCCGGCGTGAGGGACGGCGTCGCCGTCCGGCCCTCCCAGCCGGGTGAGACGGTCGTCCAGGTCCAGGGCCTCCTCGGGTCGCTCTGGGGCGAGGTCGTGCAGCTCGCCCGGGTCGGTGGTCAGGTCGTGGCGGGTGACCATGGCCGCGTCAGCCGAGGTCGCCGAGGGCGCCCAGGCGGGCGGCGACTGCTTCCTCTTCACTGCTCGAGTACACCTCGTCGGGATCGCTGGTGAGACCTCTGAGGGTGAGAGCGTCCAGTACCCGCTGGACGGACGCGTCGACGGTCTCGATGTGGGTGTGGACGGTGACCTCGGGGGCGGCAGGCGGCTCGTAGGGGTCGGATACGCCGGTGAAGTTCGGGATGTGGCCGGCCATGGCCCTGGCGTACAGGCCCTTGGGGTCGCGCTCGGCGCAGGTGGCCAGCGGCGCGTCCACGAACACCTCGACGAAGTCGTCGACCGAGGCGCGGACCTTCTCCCTGGCCTCGGCGTACGGCGAGATCGCGGCGACCAGCACGGCCACACCGTGGTGGGCGAGCTTGCCCGCCACCCAGCCGATGCGGGCGACGTTGGTGTCCCGGTCGGCCCGGCTGAAGCCGAGGCCCTCGCAGAGGTTGAGGCGGACCTCGTCGCCGTCGAGCACCTCGACCCGGAGCCCGCGCTCGGCGAGCTCCTGCTCGACCCGCCGGGCCAGCGTCGACTTGCCCGCCCCGGACAGGCCGGTGAACCACAGCACAAAGCCGCTGTCTCGGGTCACGCGACGATCCTTCCCCGCTGGCCGGGCGTGGTGGGAAGGCCGAGCATCCGTTGCAGGGTGGGTGCCACGTCGTAGATGGACAGGTCGGCACGCCTGCCGCTGGGCAGGCCGTCCCCGACCAGCGCGAACACGCCGTTCTCGGCGTGGTTGGCGTCGTCCGGGCCGGTGTCGTTCTCGAAGGTGAAGAGCCCGGGGCCGTGGCCGATCGACCCGACCGCCCGCCAGCGCAGGTCGCCGAAGTAGACGACCAGGTCGGGGGCGACCCCGCGGACCTCCGGGTAGACCTCCTCGGGGCGGAGCGCCCGCGTGCCCATGCGGTGGCCGCGGTGGTCGACCAGGCTCTCGAGCGCGTCGACGAGCTCCTGGCGGACCTCCTCGTAGCGGCTCGCGGGCACGGTGCCGGTGGGCTCGCGGCCTTCGACGTTGAGGAACAGGCGCCCGTAGTAGCCGCCGTCACCCCAGGCGGTCGTACGCGACCAGTCGATCCTGGCCTGGTTGACCGGGGTGGGGCCGGCTGGGGCCTCGGCCAGCACGAGCAGGCCCTGGTCGACGAGCCACTGGTTGAAGCGGAAGCCGCCGAGCATGGGTTGGGCGCCGTGGTCGGACACGACCAGGACCGCGGTGTCGTCGGGCAGCGCCTCGAGGAAGCTGGCCAGGTGCCGGTCCAGGGCCCGGTAGTAGTCGGTGAACACCCCGGCGTGCCGGTTGCCGGGCTCGTGGCGGGGATGGCTGGGGTCGCAGTGGCTCCAGAAGCCGTGGTGCAGCCGGTCCGGCCCCATGTCCACGAACCAGAACAGGTCCCAGGGCCGGGTCGTGGCCAGGTGCCTGGCCAGCTCGAAGCGCTGCTCGGTCATGTCGAAGACCTGCTGGGCGACGCGGGCCTTGTCGTCGCTGCGGAAGTCGGCCACGTCGAGCACGTAGCCGCCGGTCACCTGCTGCACCTCGTCGCGCAGCTCGGGCGGGTGGGTGAAGGCGGCGTCGGTCGAGGGGGCCATGAAGCAGGAGACCATGCAGCCCTGGATCGCCGAGGGCGGGTAGGTGCCCGGCACGCCGAGCACGACGCTCTGGCCCCCGGCCGCGCCGAGGCGGTCCCACAGGCGCGGCACCTTGATCGCCTTGGAGGTCGCGAACGCGAGCTTGTCGTAGCTGTGGTCGGAGCGGTTGCGGAAGCCGTACACGCCGAGCTCGCCCGGGGTGAGCCCCGAGGCCATGCAGGACCAGGCCGGCACCGTGATGGGTGGCACGACGCTGCGCAGCGGGCCCCAGAGCGCCTGCTCGGTGAGCTTGCGCAGGGTCGGCATGTCGTCGGCGTGGCGGTCGAACAGCAGCTCGGGCGTGCCGCAGTCCAGCCCGACGACGGCGACCCGGGCAGGCGCGGCCATCAGGCCGTCCCCCGCCGGTACGCCGCCCGCAGCAGCCCGGCCACCTCGGGCCGGGAGAACTCGGGCGGGGGCAGCTCGCCGGCGGCGAGCATCGCCCGCACCTCGGTTCCGGAGAGCTCGACACGGTCGGCGGGGGGGTGGGGGCAGGTCCGCGCCGTCGCCATCGCCGCGCAGCGACGGCAGTGGAAGGCGTTGTCGAACAGCAGCGGGGTGATGCCGAGGTCGTCCGGGTCGAGCGAGGCGACCAGCTCCTGGGCGGCGTAGGGGCCGTACCAGGAGCCGACCCCGGCATGGTCGCGGCCGATGATGAAGTGGGTGCAGCCGTGGTTCTTGCGCACGATCGCGTGGAGCACGGCCTCGCGTGGGCCGGCGTAGCGCATCGGCGCGACCAGCGCCGCCAGCACCACCCGCTCGGCCGGGAAGTAGCCGAGCACCGCCTCGTAGGCCCGCATCCGCACCTCGGCCGGGACGTCGCCCTCCTTGGTCGGCCCCACCAGCGGGTGCAGCAGCAGGCCGTCGCAGTGCTCGAGCGCGCACTTGAGCAGGTACTCGTGGGCTCGGTGGACGGGGTTGCGGGTCTGGAAGCCGACCACCCGGCGCCAGCCGCGCTCGGCGAACGCCCGCCGGGTCTCGGCCGGGGCCAGCGCGTAGGGGCCGACCGGCCCCTCGACCGGGGTGAGCAGGGTGCTGGTGGGGCCGGCGACCGCCCGCCGGGGCGCGGCGAGCACGCGCGCGACCCCGGGGTGGGCCGGGTCGGTGGTGCCGTAGACCAGCTCGGCCTCGGCCTCCCGGTCGCGCTCGAACACCTCGGCGACCTCCATCACCCCGAGCAGCCCGCCGGCGTCGTCGCGCAGCGCGAGCCGTTCGGACCCGGCGTCGGCCCCGTCGGCCAGGCCCAGGCAGACCGGGATCGGCCACAGCGTCCCGTCGGGCAGCCGCATGTCGAGCATGCACGCCTTGTGCTGGCCGGCGTCCATGAACCCGTCGAGCGGGCTGTAGGCGCCGACCGCGATCGCGCGCAGGTCGGCCGCCTCGGCCGGGGTCAGGTGGACCGAAGGCAGGCCGCTGGCGTCGAGCTCGGCCGCCTCGGCGGGGGAGAGGGCACGGTCGACCAGCCGGCCGCCGTGCGGACGAGCCCCGGTGCCCGGGTCCGCCTCCTCGTAGTCAGCAGTGTGCACGCTCGTCATCCTTGGGTGGTCGTGTGTTCCGCGGGCCGGCCGCCGCCCGCCAGGGGAGCGGGCGGCAGGTCCTGTTACTTGCCGGGCGGCGCGCCGCGCAGCGCCTGGCGGCTCCCGGGCCGCCCGCCCTCGGCCTCGCCCGGCCGCTCCCCGTTCTGGCGGAGCGGCATGGGCAGGCCCGAGGGAGCCCTGTTGCCCTCGACCTGGGAGGTGGGGGCGCTGCGCACGCGGGCGGTGATCGAGTCGCTGTAGCTCTCCTGGGAGGCGTAGTGCCCGTAGCGGACGAGCCGGGTGAGCTTCGAGGTCTTGGAGCCGAGCAGGATCGACCCGAGGGTGCGCAGCCCCTCGCGGCGCAGCCCCTCGGCCACCTCGCGGATCGACTTGGTGGAGGCGCGGCCCGACTTGACCACCAGCAGGGACGCGTCGGCCGCGCCGGCGAGCGAGATCGCGTCGGCCGACCAGCGCGACGGCGGGGTGTCGAGGATGACGATCATGCCGGTCGCCCGCAGCAGCTTGAGCATCGCGCCCACCTGCTTGGTGGCGAGCAGGTCGGCCGGGTTGCTCTTGCTGGCGCCGGCCGGGAGCACGACCAGGTTGTCGCTGACCGAGACGAACAGCGAGGCGAGGTCGTTGCGCTCGCCCTCCAGGTAGCCGGCCAGGCCGTCGGACTCTGGCAGCTCGAGCAGCTTCTCGATCCCGGGCCGGCGCAGGTCGCTGGAGACCAGCACGACGTTGCGGCCCAGCCGGGCCAGCACGTGGGCCAGGTTCACCGCGACGGTCGACTTCCCCTCGTGGGCGTCGGCCGACAAGATGGCGAGCACCTTGACGCTGGTGCCGAGCCCGCGCCGCTCCAGGGCGCCGACCAGCCGGCGGTAGCCCTCGGCGGTCGGGCTGAACGGCCGCTCGAGCACCGCCACCCCCTTGCGGCGCTGGCGCCGGGGCAGGTGGGGGACGTCGGCGATCACGGTGAGGTCGGTGGCCGACTCGACGTCGTCGGCGGACAGCACCTTGGGCGCGTACGCCTCGGCCACGAACGCGGCGCCGATCCCGCCGAGCAGGCCGAGCAGCAGGCCGATGGCGAGCGCCACCCCACGCCCGGCCGGGTTGCTCTGGGGCTCGACGTTGATCGGCTCGTTAAGGGTGGTGGGCGTGCCGAGCAGCGCCGCCCGCTTGTCGATGTCGTCGAGCTCGGCCTGCTTGTTGGTCAGCAGCGTGGTGTTGAAGCTGAGCTGGGCCTCGGTACCCGGGGAGGCGGTGCCGTTGGGGCTCCTCGAGCGCTCGGCGTTGGCCTGCTGCGACAACCTCTGGACCAGCTGGGTTAGCCCTTGGATCTGCCGCACCCGGGGCATGCGGATCACGGTGAGCTGCTTGTTGTACCTGGAGTTGCGGCGCGTGGCGTAGGTCTCGGCGTAGCGGGTGAGCACCCGCTCGGCCAGGACCGGGTCGTCGTCGGCGTAGGAGACGGTGAACTGGGTGGTGCCCGGGATGGGGGCGGCCTGGAGCGCGGCGTTCAGCCTCGACACCCACTGGGCCTTGGGCTGGCCGCGCAGGGGCTTGAGCCGCGCGGCGGCCGGGCCGAGGTCGCTGATGACCGCCTGCACGGCCTGCACGTCGGGCACCAGCACCGGGGTGGCGCCGCGGTCGACCTGCCGGTCGCCGGCGTCGCTCAGGTTGACCGAGCGGACGTCCATCTGGACCGAGGCCAGGTACTTGGCGTTGGACGGCAGGATCCGGGGCAGGAGCAGCAGGCCGGCAACCAGGCCGAGCAGGACGCCGGCGGTCACGAGGTACTTGCGCCGCCACGCCGAGCGGGTGTAGTCGGCCAGCGAGGCGCTGGCGCGGTTCGGGTCGCTGGTCGTCGGGCCGGACATCGAGGACATAGGCGGTGCGGCCTTCCCGGATCGTGTCGAGGGAACCTGTCAGGGGGAGCTGGACAGCTCGAGGCCGCGCTGCATCGCGAACGCGGCCGCCTCGAGCTTGGAGTGCATCTCAAGCTTCTCGAGGATGTTCTGGATGTGGGTGCGGACGGTGTTGGGGCTGATGAACAGCTCCGACCCGATGTGGGCGTTGTCCCAGCCGCGCCCGAGGAGCACCAGCACCTCCCGCTCGCGCGGGGAGAGCCGCGAGAGGGGGGAGTCGGCCTTCTCGGTCTGGCGCTCGACCAGCCGCCGGAACACGCCCGGCAGCATCGAGCGGGGCACCACGCCCTCGCCCTCGAGCACCGCCTGGACTGCACGCAGCACGGTCTTGGCGCCGCTGGTCTTGCCGACCACGCCGGCCGCGCCGTCGTGGATGGCGGCCACCACCAGGTCGAGCTCGAGCTCCCGGGCCAGCACCACGACCTTGACGTCGGGGTGCTCACGCAGGATGCGTGCGACCAGGCTGGGCCGCTCGGAGAAGGCCAGGTCGGCGTCGACCAGCAGGAGGTCGGGCTGGCGCGGCCCGACCGACGCCAGCACGTCGGTGGACGAGCACTGGCCGACGACGTCGTGCTCGCCGTCGCGGTCGAACAGCGCTGCCAGCGCTTCGTTGAACAGCGGCTGGCAGTCAGCGAGGAGCACCCTTGCCAATCCTTCCTCCCCTTGCCGTCTGCCCCTCCTGCCTCCGCCGGGCCGGGTGGCAGTCTCGCCAATGACCCTTGCGATGGTGGACCACCCGGTGACGACCGCGAATACGCCGACGCAGTAGGCCGCCTACTGCGGTCGCCTTATTCCGAACGGCCCGCCCCCGACCGGGCCTTCCGCAGATCAGCCGCACGGGCCAGGACCAGAGCAGGCGGGACGCCCGCCGGGTCCCGCTTCCTCATCGGCAGGCCCGAGGGAGAACTCCAGCAGTCGGGCCGAGGCGGCGGCTCATGCGTCTGCACTAGGCAATGTTGGGGAGGCCGCCGCCCGGCCCCTCTCTCCTCCACCTCGCCCCCTACGGCGACGCCATCCGGGCGATGCTACCGCTCCGGGAAGCGCCAGCGGGTGGCGCTGGTGGCCATGTCCGCCTCCCGCCAGGCCAGCACCACCCTGGGCGCCACGGCGTAGACCAGGCTGTCCAGGGCGGCCAGGGTCTCGGCGGGCATGGCCATGCCGTACTTGGGCTGGTAGGCGTCGCTGAACCGGGCCAGCACGGCCGGGTCGGTCAGCTCGCGGGCGACCCCGTGGACGACCACCACGTCGTCGCCGCTCTCCAGGTGCACGGCGACCCGCGGGTCGTGGGCCAGGTTGCGAGCCTTGCGGGAGCCGCGGCCGGTGCCGAACGTGAACGCCCCGTCCAGCCAGAGCCCCCACACAGGCATGGCGTGCGGCCCGCCGTCCGGGCTGGCCGTGACCACCCAGTAGTTCCTGGCCGCGGTCAGGCGCTCCTCCACCTGGCCCCAGGCGAGCAGGCCCTCGCCAGACCCGGCGATGCCGTACTCCTCGGGCATCCACGGACGGCCGGCGACCGGCACCGCCTCGGACACGCTCCACCACCTCCACCGGGCTCGTTCGGCCTGCCCGCGCTCGTTCAGCCTGCCGCGCTCGTTCGGCCCAGGCGGGGCGAGATCGGCCGGCGGGCGAGCCCCGATGCTAGCGGTCGCGTGCGTCAGCGGCCCCGGCAGCCATCAGGCTGCCGGGGCCGCTGCGGGTGGAGCGGGTCAGGGGCCGTTGACAACGGCGTCGTCGGCGTAGAAGCAGGTGCCGGCGGGCGGGCTCGGCACGTAGGCGTTGAAGTCGAGGGTGGAGCCGGCCGTGGCCACGGTGTAGGTCACCTGCACCTGCTGCCAGCCGGTGCCAAGCGTTGCCGTGGTCGTGGCCGAGCTGACCAGCGTGCCGTTGCGGTACTCGCGGAAGCGGAGCCTGAGGGCGGCCCCGGCGGCGTCGGCCCGGACCCACAGGCTGCCGGTGTAGGTGCCCGCCGACGTCGACCCGACCCAGTTGGGCGAGTCGTTGAGCGTGCAGCTCCCCGAGCTGTTGGCCACCTGCGCGGCCCAGCTGCCGCTGTGGCCCCCGGCGACCCGGGTGACCCCGGCGGTGCTCCAGCCGGTGAGGTTCGTCTCGAACCCGGGGTTGGCGACCAGGTTGCCGCTGCCCCCGCCACCGCCACCGCCGGTGGTGACGGTCACGGTGGCCGTGGCGTCGTCGGTCGCGCCGTCGTCGTCGGTGACTGTCACCGTGACCGTGCGGTCGGCCGCCGCGGTGTAGGTGTGCCCCGCCGTCGGGCTCGGCTGCGGCCCGACGGCGGTGCCGTCGCCGAAGTCGAAGCGGTAGGCGACGACGGTGCCGTCCGGGTCGCTCGAGCCGGAGGCGTTGGCCGTGACCGTGAGCGGCGCGGCGCCGGAACTGGGGGCCACGTCGAGCGCGGCCACGGGCGGCTGGTTGGCCGGGGGCGGCGACCCGTCCTGGCGCTCGAGGGCGCCGCGGTCGTCGTAGGGGCGCGGGCCGGTGCCGGTGTTGGCCACCCCCGGGTCATCGGTCCGGGGGCGGCCGTCGGCGTCGCTGGCCTGCTGCCCGCTCACCCCGGAGTCGGCCGAGTCGACCGCGGGCGAGCCCGCGCCCAGGCGGAAGTCGCCCGCGCCGGCGCCCACGAACCGCGGGTCGGCCTGGATGCCGCGCGCCTCCTGCCCGGTCGCGGCGCGGAAGGCGGCCAGCGACGAGTAGCCGGTCGACCCCCACGTGTACATGACGCCAGGGGCGCTGAGGGACACGAGGTTGGCGTCCACGGTCGTGCCAGCGACCGAGGTGGCGTCGACGCGGATGTTGCCCCTGGTGCGGGGGGAGCCGATGGCGTTGTCGACGCTGAGGTTGTTGGCCACGGCGGCGCCGGGGGAGTCGCCCTCGACGTTGATGCCGGCGGTGACGTTGTCGTAGACGGTGTTGCCGACGATCCGCTGCCCGGGGGTGTCGAGGTCGTCGATGCCGTGGTCGCCGTTGCCCCAGCTGAGGTTGTTGGCGATCAGGGTGTCGGCGGCGCCGGGGTAGGCCTGGATGCCGCTGTCTTCGTTGTCGTGGGCGCGGTTGCCGGTGACCTGGTTGCCGGGGGCGCGCAGGTCGATGCCGGGGGCGGCGCGGGTGTAGCCGCGGGCGTTGGCGTAGGTGTGGTTGCCGGTGACCTGGTTGCCGGTCGAGCCGCTGACCAGCTGGATGCCCGCCTCGCTGTTGTGGTCGGTGACGTTGGCCGACACGGTGGAGCTGGTGGTGCCCGACAGCTTGATGCCCTGGGCGGTCTGGCCCGACGCGGGGGTGCCGGCGGAGGTGACGTGGTTGCCGGTCAGGGTGATGTGGTGGGCGCCGCTGACCAGGATGCCTTGCTTGACGGTGTCGGTGATGGTGAAGCCGCGCACGGTGATCCAGCCCAGCGAGGCGATCTGGAACCCGTAGGTGCCGCCCCGCACGGTCGCCCCGGGGTCGCCCTGGAAGACGACCGGGCTGCCCGACTGGCCCGCCTGGGAGGGCGTGACCAGCTCGTTGTAGGTGCCGGCCGCGACCCGCACGGTGTCGCCCGCCCCGGCGACGGGGACTGCGCCGCTGATCTTGCAGTACGGCGCGGCCTGGGTGCCCGACCCCGGGCAGGCGGCCGACGCGTTCACGTACACGGTGCTGCCGGCCGCCGTGGCCGGCAGGTCCAACAGGCCGGCGGCGAGCAGGGCCAAGCCGGCCACGGTCGCGGCGGCCAGCCGAGCCGGCCAGCGGTGGCGGCGCTCCTCCAGGATGCCGGGCAGGCGGCCGGATCCGGCGTGCGTGCGCATTGCGTTCCCCCCCTCCGACCGGGCCGCTCGGCCTGGTCGGTCGGTCCTTGCCTCGGACTCGGTCCTTGCCTCGGACACGGTGTTCGGTCTTGCCTCGGACACGGTGTTCGGTCTTGGACGCGGCGGCACGCCGATTGCCCGGGTGCAAAACGCGTCCGGGCGCGGAGCCTTGCGTTGCCGTCCGAATCACACCTGATATCACGCGATTCCTGTCGCT
>Ga0307278_10001661_pt1 | contig 11003 bp, 11 predicted proteins | sample ER_DNA_117_FD_194482 | JGI IMG/M metagenome (GOLD analysis project Ga0307278, IMG submission 194482) | Bulk soil microbial communities from the East River watershed near Crested Butte, Colorado, United States - ER_DNA_117 | ecosystem: Environmental > Terrestrial > Soil > Floodplain | place...
ACCAACGGGCGGGAAGATTTCGATCTGGATACACCGTCTTATCCGAACATCGGGGCGTACGCGCGTCATTCGGTCGGCGCTGCGATTGAGGCAGCGCGCTCGGCCCTCCGTGGCGAATCCGCGTTTAGCCTGATGCGACCACCCGGGCATCACGCCACGCGCGATCGGGCTATGGGTTTTTGTTATTTTAGCAACATCGCCATCGCTGCGCTCGATGCATTGGAAACCGGCGCTGAACGGGTTGCGATCTGGGACTTTGATGGACATCACGGCAACGGAACAGAAGCGATCGTGGCGCACAATGAGCGAATTCAGTTTGCGTCGATTCACCAATTCCCAGCATATCCAGGAACTGGCGCGAAATCGTTCGCGAACATCGAGAACTATCCGGTCGCTCCTTTCACGCCGCAGAATGAGCATCTTCGAATCGCAAAGCAGTCGCTGGAAAAACTGGTTACATTCAAACCCGATTTGCTCCTTGTATCTGCTGGCTTCGATGCATACGCGCGCGATCCGCTGTTGCAGATGACTCTTGAGCCCGAAGATTTCGCGAAATTTGGCGAGTGGTTAAGCAACATCGACATTCCGGTCGCAGTCGTCCTCGAAGGCGGTTACAGCGACGAATTACCAGAGCTAATTAACGCGTTCTTAACGGCTTGGCACAGTTAGCGCCACAGATTTACACAGATGAGACAGAGATGAATTTTTCAATCTGTGAAAATCTGTGTTGATCGGTGGCTTATCCTTTATCGCACGTTCCAATTCTGCCGCCGCACTTTCGACTTCAGCGTGGCCGTGTTGATGCGCTCTGCTTTTGACTGCGAGCAACCCGCACCGATGAACATTTTTGAAATCGCCGTAGGGGAATTTGTATCTTCGCTTCGTATTCTCTGCAAACCGGCTGTCGATAGCGAGATGCCATTTTGCATACTCAGCGAATCCGTGCACGCGGATGAATTCATTCTCTTCATCTGCCGAAGGCTGATGTCCGCTCCACGCGCCTTTTCCGTCCGCGATAAAGTGCCCCTCTTTGATGAGTTGCACGGCGAACGCGAAGGCGTTTTGGTTTAATCCAATGCTGCTGTGCGAGTGAGCGCGAACATCGCTGATTGCATAGAGAAGAATTACAGCGGCGATGGAACGGAGAGAGGCATGTTTCAGAATAGCCGCTTTCATCCCACTGGGCGAAACGTTTGCCTCAGACCCAGAAGTGGCAAACAGTATTCGCTTCGGCGGGCCGTAGCACAGCTTGGTAGTGCGCTTGAATGGGGTTCAAGAGGTCGCGGGTTCAAATCCCGCCGGCCCGATTTCACTATCGACAGCCAGTTGATCTATGTTTCACGTTTATGTTTTGCTAAGCGCTGAGACCGGCCGCCGATACATAGGATCGTGTGAAAACATCGAAGAACGTCTCCGTCGGCACAATGCGGGCCATTCAAAAGCGACGCGTCATGGAGTTCCGTGGATCTTAATCCTTGCTGAGAGCTTTCCGACGCGCGCTGAAGCCATAAGAAAGGAACGATATTTCAAAACAGGTCGCGGCCGAGACGAATTGGACGCATTGTTTGGGTAGTGCGGTCGCCGCGGCGACAGGTCGCGGGTTCAAATCCCGCCGGCCCGATATTTAACTGTAGCGGCGCTCTCTGAGCGTCGCTCGTTCTCGGCGGTCAGAGACCGCCGCTACAAAATCATGCTTAGCGCAGGAATTGTTGGACTGCCGAACGTCGGGAAATCGACGCTTTTCAATGCCGTTACGCGCACCCACAAAGCGCCTGCGGAAAATTATCCGTTCTGCACGATCGATCCGAATGTGGGCGTGGTTATCGTGCCTGATCCGCGACTAGCAAAAATTGCGCCCATTTCCCACTCCAAAAAAATTACTCCGACGGCAATCGAGTTTGTGGATATCGCCGGTCTGGTTAAAGGCGCTAGCGCTGGCGAAGGGCTCGGTAACCAGTTTCTCCATCACATTCGCGAAGTGGACGCCATCGTGCAGGTCGTTCGCTGTTTCGAAGACAGTAATGTTCATCATGTCAGCGCGACAATTGATCCAATTCGGGACATTGAAGTGATCAACACAGAGCTCGTGCTCGCCGACCTGAGTTCATTGCAAAAACAGCACGACCGGCTGAAGAAGCAAGTGCACGCCGGCGATAAAGCGGCCAAAATTGAAAACGCGATCATCGAAACGTTATTGCCCCATCTCGACGCCGGACGGCCAGCCATCACCGCCGAGTTGACCGCTGAGGAAAAGGACATTGCGCGCAGATTTTTTCTCCTCACATCAAAGCCAACAATCTTCGCGTGCAACGTTTCGGAAACTGATCTCGCTGTTGTAGCGGCGGTCCCTGACCGTGGCTCCGGGGTCACCGACCCCGGCTACAGCAGCGCGGCAGCGCGGTACGTTCGCGAGGTCGAGGACTACGCACGACATCATTTTGCCACTGAGGCGATCGTAATCAGTGCACAGCTCGAGAGCGAACTCGTCGATCTCGACGAAAATGAAGCAGCACAATACTTGCGCGGTCTAGGTGTCGAAGATACCGGGGTGCACGCGCTTATTCGCGCCGTCTATCACCTGCTCGGCCTACGCACGTTTTTTACCACTGGCGAAAAAGAGACGCGTGCCTGGACCATTCACGAAGGCGACAAGGCGCCTGCAGCTGCCGGAACCATTCACACGGATTTCGAGCGCGGTTTTATCGCGGCAGAAACAATTCACTACGATGATCTCATGGCCCTTGGTTCGTTCGCGAAGGCGCGCGAAGCAGGCAAACTGCGTCTCGAAGGAAAAGATTACGTTGTGCGCGACGGCGACGTGATCTTCTTCCGGTTCAATGTGTGACTGAACTCGTGCTCCTGCTCGTAGTCGTGCTCGTGATCGATTATGAGCACGAGCAGGAGCACGAATAAGATGTTGATTTTACTCCGCGTCGTACAGAATCCGGCCGCAATTTTCGCAACTTACGATTTCTTTTCCTGCTCTGACTCCCGCCGCGGTGGCAGTGGTCACTTTCATATGGCAGCCGGTACAAACACCATGCTCGATGGCAACGATAGCCGCATCGCCTTTGCTCTCAAAAAGACGTTCGAAGCGCGCAAGCAAATCCTCATCGATTTTTCCGGCCAGCTCGGAACGCTCCGTGCTTAATCCTTCTAGCTTTGATTCCAAAGCTTTCGATTTTTCCTCGAGATCAGCCGTTTGCCGGGAGATCGATTCTTTAACCGCAGCTGCCTTCTTTTCTTCTTCGGTAAGCTCTGCCTTGATTTTATCGGCTTGGACCATCAACTCGAGCTCGTCGTCCTCGATTTTTCGAATCTCATTTTCGTAACGCTCGATCTCGTGCCCGATTGCCTGAAATTCATCATTCTTGCGCGTCTGATATTGCTGGATCTTGAGCCGTGAGATCGTCTCCGTGCGCGTCCCAACATCCAGCTCAAGCCTTTTCCGGTCCATTTCCACCTGTCGCGCTGTTTGCTTAAGGAGCTCCACGCTCGCCTTGCTTGCCGCCGATTGCGCTTCCAAGGTCGCGCGCCGTAGCGGCACGGTCTCGATTTCGGTGCGAATCTGTCTTATCTTTTGTTCGCGATCTTGGAGAATGAGCAATTGTTCCAATTCGGAATGCACGTGCGCTGAAGTTATTGATTCAGCGGAGCGCCGTCAATCACTGCCCGGCGGGCTCAATTTGATTGAAGGCACTGAGGACTTGCTCTGGCCGCGCACGGACGGCGATGCTTTCGGTGAGGTTGACCCAGCGAACGATTCTGCTGGAATCGATCAGAAACTCGGCGGGGCGTGCGATGTCCGCGCCTTTCGGTCCTGCGCCGGGATGCAAGACATCGTAACGGCGAATGACTTCCGCCTTGGGATCCGAAAGCAGCGGGAACGTGTAGCCGAGTTTTTGTGATTGCCGCCGGTTGATCTCCGGTGAATCGACGCTAATACCGACGACGCGGATGCCGCGAGCATCGAACTCCGAAAGCTTTTGCTGGAAACTCCGCAACTCGGAGTTGCATAGCGGTCACCAAAAACCGCGATAGAAAATCAGGGCAACAGCTCGCGACCCAGAAAGCAAATCGCCCAAGCCGACCGGCTGCTTGTTTTGATCCAGCAACATGAAGTCCGGCGCCCTTTCACCAATGCGCGGCGCGTGAGTTGAGAGCGGAACCTGACGCAGGACGTAAAAAATTTCGTAACTGAAAAACGCGATAAGAAGCAAAGCGATCGCTGTGAGTATGGGGCCGAATATCTTACCGCGATAAAGTTGCGGCCGGCCAAACGCGCGAAAGAGGCCGAAAATTAACAACGCGCCGCCGATTGCGAAGAGCGAAAGATTTGCCCATGGGAAATCGCGCGTAATTGGATACTCGGCGAAGAACCCGTAGGAGAATAATCCACCGACGACGACAACAAAACCAACCCAGATCGCCCAGTTCCATTTCCGTTTCATGACGATCTTGCAGTGGCCATTCGCAAGATCCACCGGTAAAGCACAAATGCGGTAACCGCGAACGCAATGCCGCCGATAAAAACGCCGGCCGTTTCAAATCCGGGACCCACCAGGGCGAGCGGCGCAGCCTTGCCGGAAAACACTACGATTGCGGAAAGGATAACGCCTATTGTGCTCTCCCCGACGATCAAGCCCGACGCGAGCAGCACGCCAAGCTGTTTCGTCGCTTCGGGCTTTGGAGTACGATCGGCACGTTGATCGAAGAACCAACCTACTATCGCGCCGACGACAATCATCAACGTGCTTTGCGTTGGCAGATAGATTCCGAGACCGACAGCCAACGGTGGAACGCGCATGTGTTTCGTGGAGCGCGCAAGAATTTCGTCTAACAAAATGATGCCAATGCCGATGAATCCGCCGATCCGGATCAAGCTCCAGTCAATGTCTGCGGCTATAACGCCTTGAGCCAAAGAGGAAATCAGCCCCGCCTGAGGCGCCGGCAGTGGATGGGGACGCAGCTCTGCTCCCGGTGCGCCGACGAAACCGTAGGCGTGATTCACCAGATCGAGCACCGGCGGAATGACAAACGCGCCCGCAATGACACCGATGACCAGGGCCACCTGCTGTTTCCACGGCGTGGCATCGACTAACTGGCCGGTCTTGAGATCCTGCAAGTTGTTGTTAGCGATCGCGGCAACGTTGAAGATTACTGCGGTGGTGAAAAGCGCGAACGCCATCAGTGCCTTGCTCGCGTCCGGCGACACGTACGGTTTTACGCCAATCACAAGCAGCAACGCAGCGCCTATCACCACCAGAATACCAATTCCGGACAACGGGCTGTTAGACGAACCGATTAAGCCCGCCATGTAGCCGCAGACCGCTGAGACGAAAAAGCTCATCAATACGACGTACGCAACGCCGCCAATAATGAGCGTTGGGAGATGCGCACCGAGGCCGCTCGTGTTGCCGAAATAACCTAGTAACCACCCGATCGGTAGCATACACGCAAGCGTGACAAGACCGACGATGCCGATTGGAATGTCGCGTTCGGTGATCGGCAGCGTGTCGGCTTTTCCGGCTTTGCGCGCGCGTGAAGCAGCCATCGCACTCGCGAGGCCGCTCGCAACCGGCTTCACCAGTTTTAGCAGCGTCCAGATTGCAGAGACGCCGATCGCGCCAGCGCCAACAAAACGCACTTTCGTGCTCCAGGTTTTTTGCGCGAGCGTGGCCGCGGCCGTCGTGACATCGCCTGCGATGGCTGAAAAATGCGGGACGCCCCAGCCCCAGCCAATCAGTGCGCCAATCAACATCGCGATTCCAACTGAAAGACCCACTAAGTGCCCGATCGCAAGAAGTGCGAACGACAGCGCGAAATCATAACCGCTAACCGCGCCGCGCCTGCCAATTCGAAAAGTGTGTGCGACGTCTGCTGCGAAAATTTGCGTACCCACGATCACCGCGAATACAGCGGAAACGATCGATCCCCATAACACCGCGAGCAGACCGGCGCGGCCGTGTTCGATATCAGAAGCCTGCGCGGAATCGCCGCTGCTGCCAACCTTGAGCACCTCAGCGCAGGCGACGCCTTCGGGATACGGCAAGTCCGAAGTCGTCACCAGTGCGCGCCGCAGCGGGATTGAATACATGACACCAAGAATTCCGCCGAGTGCGCAGATCCAAAAAGAGGTCCAGAACGGAAATTCCGTCCAATAACCGATCATGATCAAACCGGGCAACACAAAGATGATGGATGACAGTGTCCCCGCCGCGGACGCGACCGTTTGCACAATGTTATTTTCTTGGATCGTCGCATCGCGAAAACCGCGGAGGATTGCCATTGAAATCACCGCCGCCGGAATCGACGTCGAAAAGGTAAGACCAGCCTTGAGGCCGAAATAAACGTTGGCTGCGGTGAACACTAACGTGATGACGACACCTATAATCAGTCCGCGAACCGTAAGTTCGGCGGGCGAGCTCTCGCGCAGTTGTCGGTTGGCGTTCACGATGCGACTTGCAATTCTAAATCACGCGGACCGGAACTTTGCCAGACCAACGCGAGCGGAGGATAGTGTCGAACGCCCAAACGGGTCAAGGCAATGTAGTGCCATTTGGGGCATAGACCCCGCTGCGTCGGCGCAGTTCAGCAATGCGCCGCTAATACCGTGCTGTAACGCCCTGCGTGCAGTCTCCAAGTCAGAATCTCTCCACCGGTGAGACGGTCCGCTCTTGAGTGCTGCGCGCGTTGGCGCGCTCTTCGCCTAAGACAGCGACGCGAAGATCCCAGATTTCATTGTCGATGTTTTGAAAGGCCGGTTCTGAGAATTCGTCAGGTGGCGTAAGATTTTTCTTAAAGCGCGCCACACTTCCCAGCGCGCGATCGATTTGATCAGACGGCAACGCGCCGAGGAAGTGATGTACGGTTTCGATTTCAGGAATGCGGTGGCAAATCATTGCCAGGTCGTTTCCAGCTGCGATGGCAAGGCGAATTGTATCTTCGAGCCGATATCGTGTGAGAATCGCACCCATATCGAGATCGTCGGTCATGACGAGACCATCGAAGCCAAGCTCGTTGCGCAGCAAATCAGTAACGATACGACGCGATAAAGTGGCTGGCGTTTTTTCCGGTTCAAAACAGGGATACCAGCCGTGGCAAATCATCATACTGTCCACGGCGTTCACTAACTCGCGAAACACAGCTAACTCGTTTTCATCCAATTCTTCGCGGGTGCGATCAATTCGCGGCAGTTGATAATGAGCATCTGAAGTTGCCGCCGAGTAACCGGGGAAATGTTTGCCGCAGCTCGCGATCCCCTGCCCTCTCATGGCTTCATTGAACGCGCCGGCGTTTCGAACCACTTGTTCGACAGTCTTCCCGTAGCAACGGCCTCGCAATGAATTCTCGGCATCATCATCAAATGAAATGTCGAGCACGGGGCACAGATCCAAATTGAATCCAAAAATACGCAGCAAACGCCCGGTGATGTCGGCGTGACGCCTGATGAGTTCGATGTCAGCCTTGTCTCGGAGTTGTTGCGCGTTCGGCGGTTCGTTGCCGATCAAGCGCAATCGCGAAACGCGGCCGCCCTCCTGGTCGATAGTGATGATCGGTTCGACCTCGCTAAGATCGCGCAGATCGTCGATGAGTTTCCGTAATTGCGCGGCGCTCTCGATATTGCGGCCGAAAAGAATGAACGCACCCGGTTGTATGCGCCGGAACAACTGCGCCGTGTTCGCGTCCAATTCTTTGCCGGGCACACCAGTCATAATTAGCTGACCGAGCGAAGTTGTTTTCATCGGCGGCAGCATCAACGCTCAACGTTCAACTTTCAACGCCCGACGCTCTGAGCTGTCATTCTGAGCGAAGCTTAGAATCTCAAATCAGAGATGTTTCGCTTCGCTCAACATGACAGGATAGCGGTTGAATGTTGAGCGTTGAGCGTTAAGCGTTGGGCGTTGAAAAAGATCGCGATCTATGGCGGCACGTTCGACCCGGTTCATCACGCGCATTTGATTCTTGCTCGCGACGCTCTCGAGAGGCTCGGGCTCGACGAGGTAATATTTGTGCCGGCGGCGATTTCCCCTCTGAAGAAGGCCGCTCCCGTTGCGAGCGGCGAATTACGATTGGCAATGTTGCGGGCGGCGATTAAAGGCGAGCCGAAGTTTTCGGTGGACGACTGCGAGCTGCGTCGCCCGGCACCTTCTTATACAATCGATACCGTCGAGGAAGTTCGACGGCGCAACAGTGATACAGCGATCTACTGTTTGATTGGTGAAGATAATGTGGACAGGCTCGCGAAATGGCATCGCTTTACCGAGCTGGAAAATATGGTCCATTTCGTTGTCCTCGATCGAACCGGCCAAGCATCCACGTGCTCTTACCCCGTCATTGATCGGAAAATCGATATCTCGGCCACGGAGATAAGAAGCAGAGTTGCGTCCGGCCGATCGATTCGTTATCTCGTACCGCCAGCAGTGGAAGAAATCATTCGTCGCGAGAAATTTTACCTGGAGCAATCGAAATAACCCCGGAAAACTTAGCAACAACCTGCGCGGAACTCGCCTCGAACAAAAAGGCGGAAAACATCGTTGTGCTGGATTTGCGCGGCATCTCCACGTTTACGGATTTTTTTGTGATCTGCTCCGGCACGTCCGAGCCTCAACTGAAAGCGATCGCCAACGAACTCGAAACGCGATTACGAGAGGACCATTCGGTTCGGCCCGTAGCAATTGATGGATTTCCCGCAAGCCAGTGGATGGTGCTCGACTTCCTACAAGTGGTTATCCATATCTTTCACCGCGACAAACGTGCCTTCTACAGCCTCGAGGATTTATGGGGCGACGCGCCGCGAATACATTGGGAAGCGGCAGCGGCACATTGATTGGCGCTGAGTAACGCAGCTACCTCGATCACCCTGTGTTGATCGAGAGCAGAGATAACTGCCAACGCCTTCGCGCGCGTTTGACGGACAAACTGCCTACAATTACTTGGGCGATGGTGAAGTCGCTGGACTAGGTCTCGGTGGAGCCTGCGGAGCAGCTCCTGGCGAACCCTGCGGGCCAGGCGTCGGAGGTGGTTTAGCGTCCAGTAGTTCTACTTCGAAAATCAGAGTCGCGTTGGGACCGAGCTCCGGACTGACGGACCGCTCGCCATATGCAAGATTCGACGGAACGAACACCTGATATTTTGATCCGACTTTCATCAACTGAAGCGCTTCCGTCCATCCTTTGATGACGCCGTTAACTGGAAAAGTGGCCGGTTGCCCGCGCTTGTATGAACTGTCGAACTCAGTGCCATCGATCAGGGTGCCCCGATAATTTACCGTCACCATCTCGGTCGGTTTGGGCTGTGCTCCTGTCCCCTCTTTCATGACTTTGTATTGCAACCCGCTGGCAGTTGTCTTTACCCCTTGCTTCTTTTTGTTTTCCTCGAGGAACTTCGCGCCATCAGTCTTGTTTTTCTCTCCGGCTTGCTTCTGTTTTTGTTCCATGTCTTTCTCAAATTGCGCCATGACGTCCTTGACTTGGTCCTGTGTCAGTTGCGGTTTACCAGCAATGGCGTCTTTGATGCCGGCGGAGAGGATGTCGGGGTTAACGTCCACCTTCTGCCGGCTCAGATTGAACCCGATATTCATGCCGATGCTATAGCTAACCTTGTCCTTCTGGTCTTTGAGTTGTGGTAATTTCTCTTGCCCGAACAACGGCAATGCAAGTAAGGATGCGCTGACAATAAGAATAAAACGTTTCATACAATGGTGTTTCCCGCGCCGGGTTTAGTTAAATTAATCGCCGCAGAAAGTCGCACGCTAATGGATAAATGCCGCCCGTCAAGAAAACAGCATTACTGGCAATTCAGACGCCGTTGTCTTTTCGCTCCATTGCTCATTACCTGGACGATTCCGCTCTGGCCGCACATATCCGGTGCAATCACTCTTTCGCATGCTGACGTTCAGAGAATCGGAAAAAAAATCTGGCAAAACGAATGCAATGGAACTATTTCCGGGCTCACCGCATGGAATGGAGGCGAAGACTTTGCGTCGCTCGGCATCGGCCATTTCATCTGGTATCCGAAGGGACGCCGCGGCCCGTTTGAAGAAAGTTTTCCCAAAGTCGTGAGTTTCATCTCGAAACGGGGCGCGAAATTGCCAACATTGCTCTTGAGAGGCGAGGAACAGCCATGTCCGTGGAACTCGCGCACGGAGTTTCTTCGGGCACAACACACAGCAGAGATGAATCAATTACGCCAGTTTCTCTCAGATACGATCGATCTTCAGGCCGAATTTCTTATTTCTCGGTTGGAAGGCGCGCTGCCCAAAATGATGGCCGAAGCGGCGCCTGCCGAGAGAGGCAACGTCCAGCAACAGTTCCAGCGCCTGGCGAAAACTCCACAGGGGTGCTACGCCCTTGTCGATTATGTAAATTTCAAAGGAGAAGGCGTCCTGCACACGGAGCGTTATCAAGGCCAGGGATGGGGTTTGCTTCAAGTGCTCGAGAGCATGCATGGTACCTCTGACGCTGGTGCGGTTGATGAATTTGCGCAGGCGGCAAGGGCGACCTTGACTCGACGCGTGCACAACGCTCCGGCCGGGCGGCATGAATCACGATGGTTAACGGGTTGGATTCGGCGCGTGAACAGCTACAGTGGCAGCTAACTTTATGCGGGCAAAAATTTCCATACTGGTTTGCGCGTTTTTTCTGACTGTTCTTACATGTTCAATCAACGGCCAGTTCCGTCTCTTCGGACCAAAACAACCAAGACCGACGCCACAACCAGCACGCAAAGCGTCGGAATTGATTAGCAGGCAGGAACCGTTGAAGGTGAATCAATCTTTGCTCAAACAGGCAACGCAGGATAACACGCGAATAGTCGTTTCGCTTCCGAAGCAGCGGGCGTACCTCATGATCGGCGACGAAATCGTGGCTGACGGTCCGATTTCATCCGGCAAACGCGGTCACAGTACACCGAGCGGACATTTCGCTGTGATGGAAAAGGACCCAAATCATCATTCTAGCCTATACGGTAACTTTGTGGATGGTTCGGGCCGAGTCGTGCGC
>Ga0307278_10001662_pt1 | contig 10998 bp, 15 predicted proteins | sample ER_DNA_117_FD_194482 | JGI IMG/M metagenome (GOLD analysis project Ga0307278, IMG submission 194482) | Bulk soil microbial communities from the East River watershed near Crested Butte, Colorado, United States - ER_DNA_117 | ecosystem: Environmental > Terrestrial > Soil > Floodplain | place...
GCGGCACCTCGTGATGGGCCTCGCGGGCTCGTGGATCAAGGGCAACGCCTTCGGCACGGTGCACGGGACGGGGTTGTATGTGGACCTGACGGGGGGGTCCGGCAACATCGTGACGCAGAACTACTTGCAGGGCAACTACGACACGACGGACTACAAGGCCGGGACCGGGGACGGGTGGGTGGGGAACTTCTCGCTCAATCCGTCGGGCAAGGCGACGGTGACGGCCGGTCGGACAACGGCGGTCCCCGGCGCGTAGCTGCCGCGATGCCGGCGGACATTCAGCCGGAGTGGGTCGCAGCGCTCCGGCAGGTGACGGGCTGCGCGACGGACACGATCCGCTGGAACGGGCTGGTGTCGCGCTACGAGGTGATATTGGCGGGTGCCGATGGCGTCCCCCGATCGCAGTTCTGGGGAGCCTTCTATCGCGAGCTCCCCGACGGCACCCGCCAGCCCCTCGCGCCGGACCCCGTGACGGGTCTGTATCCGTTCCGCGAGCTGGACGACGCGGCGATGCGGGAGATTCTCGAGAACTTGCAGCGCACGTTCGTCGGCAATCCCTGGGACGGCGCGGGCTCGCCCCGGCGGGAGATCCTGCGCCGGATGCGGGCGAACCGGGCGGCGGGCGCGCGCCACTACGACCGGCTGGGGACGGAATATGCGGATCGCTTCCTCGACCGGGTGAAACGGATGCGGGGGGAGCCGCTCGTCCCGGTCGGCCTCTCGCTGCGGAGGGACCCCAATGCGCCTGCGTGAGTGGGACTGGGCACACCAACAGTACGTCACCGTCGACTATCCCGACGACATCGTGGCGCGGTTCGTGGACTGGCTGCGGACGACCTCGGCCTGGAAGGAAAACCCGGAGATCGTGTACCGGCGCTTCGTGCGCCTGAACCACGAGCTCGCGGCGACGCGGCTGCCGCGCCCCGCGGCGCTGGCGCCCGTGGACCCCGGGCCGGAGGAGCGGCGGGCGCAGCAGCTCGCGACGCTGGCGCGGGGGCGGGAGACGGCGCGCCGCAACCGCGAGGCCGCGAAGGCGACAGGAGGGTAGCCCCATTCCCCTTTCACGAAAAGGCGCTGCCATCCTCGAACAGATGCGCCAGACTTATGGCTCCGAGAAGAAGGCGAAGCAGGTCTTCTACAGCTCGATCAAGGCCGGGAAGATCATCGGTGCGGAGCGCTCGGAATCCTCCCACCGGAAAGCGGTTGGCGCCGGGCTCCGCCACGTCGCGCTCAAGCGCTGAGCCATGACGACCCGGGCCACCGTGAAAGCTTGGGTCCGGGCCTACCTCGGCACCACGATTGACGATGGGCTCTACGGCGACACCACGCCCACCTCCGGCGTCGCCACGGTCCTCGACCCCATCATCCAGCAAGCGGTCGACAGCCTGATCGCCGAGATCCACCAGGCCAACCCCAGCTACCTGTCCAAGAGTCAGACGCTCGCGGCGGACAGTGCGACCGCGCGCACCTACACGTTCGCCACGCAGAGCGTCCCGCTGACGGACTTCGCCCGCTGGCTCGAGGTGCGCGAGACGGATGCGGACGGGGCGCTGCTCGGCGAGGTGCGCCTCGCGGAGCTGCACGACGCCGGCGCCGGGTGCTTCTGTGTGACCGGGCCCGACGACACGCCCGTGCTCCAGACCTCGCCGGACACGACGGCGGGCCTGGCGCTCTGGCTGCGCTACGCCTATTGGCCGGCGGCGCTCGTCGACGATACGACCGCCATCGCCGGGATTCCGAGCCGCTTCCACGATGTGATCGCGCTGGAAGCGCTGTTTGCCTTCGCGCTGGGCGGCGAAGGGAGCCGCCCGCCGGAACTGGCGCAGCGCTGGCAGGATCGCCGGGCGCTCCTGTTTGCGACCGTCGCGAAACGGGGTATCCAGCCGACGCAGACGTGGCTGCAGGAGTGGAACCCGTGACGACTAAGTACAACTGGAGTGACCAGCACCAGCTCGAGGATGCGGTCGCGGCGGCGACCGTGTCCGCCGAGATCCTCCAGCAGATTCCCGCCCTCGCGCCCTTGTCCCTCGGGGCGCGGCGCGACGCGGCGCTCGCGGAGTTGATGGCGTCGTTCGGCACGAGCGGCATGGAGAACGGGGCGTTCACGGGCGTAGGCGCGCCCGATCCGCTGGATCTCTACGGGCTCACCGCTGCGGTGATCCACGTCGATGCGGCAACGGTCGCGAGCTTCAGCGGCACCGGCTTGGCGCTCACGGGCGCGCTCGTCGCGACGGGCAAGCTGACGGGCACGGCGCTCGAGCTGACCGCGGCGGCGAGTGTGGTGGTGCCGGGGGCGACCTCGCTCGCCCTGCGGAACCATGCCGATACGCTGAACAATCTCCTGGTGGCAGACGCGGGCGACGTGACGGCCCGGGGCAGCCTGACCGCGACGACGAGTGTCGGCGCCGGCACGACGGTGACCGCCGGGACCGCGCTGGCCGGGCGGACGCTGGCGCTCGCGGGCGCGACCTTCACGACAGACCTCCACCTCGTCGATTGGGCGGCCACGTGGAACGCCGGGGCGGTCGTGTTCACCGCCGCGCGCCTCGACGTCACCGATACGGCGAGCGCCGGCACGAGCTTGCTGTTGGATCTGCGGGTCGGCGGCGTGTCCAAGTGCAGCGTCGACAAGACGGGCACGGTCTCGGTGCAGAACGGGGTCGCCTACTTGGGCGCCGGGGGCGGGTACGCCGTGAGCTTGGCGGCGAAAAGCCTGACGGTGCTCAACGGGGCCTTTTCGTCGGACTCCAAGTTCCTGGACATCAGCGGGATCTGGAACAACGGCGCGCTGGCGTTCACCGCCGTCAAGGTCAACGTGACCAGCTCGGCGAGTGCCGCCGGGAGCCTGCTGCTCGATCTGCAAGTGGGGGGCGTGAGCCAGGCGTCCATCACCAAGGCGGGCGTGGCGGTCGTCGCGGGGAGTTTCACGGCGGGGACCAGCGTGACGGCCACGGCCGGCGCCGTCAGCGCCGGCACCACCGTGACGGCCGGCACCACGGTGACCGCCGGGACGGACGTGTTGGGCCAGACCCTGAGCCTCGCAGGCCGCACGTTCACGACCGACGTCCGGCTGCTCGACCTGGCCGCGACCTGGAACGCGGGCGGCGTCACGTTCACGGCCCTCAAGTGCAATATCACGAGCTCGGCGAGTGCGGCGGGGAGCCTGTTGCTCGACCTGCAGGTCGGCGGCGTGTCCAAGTTCAGCGTGGACAAGAGTGGCAACGTCGTGGCGGCGGGCGGGCTCACGGCCGCGTTGACCTCGCGGATTCTCTTTCTGGACCACAACAAGAGCACGACGAGCGCGAGTGAGGTGAGCGTCACATCGTATGTGCTCCCGGCGGGCACGCTCGCGACGAATGGGCAGAGCCTGCGGATCTCGGTGCGGGGCCACGGCCCTGGCGGCTCGAACGAGATGGGGATGAACTTTGGCGCCACCCAAGTCGTGCTGGCGGGCACTTTCGTCACGGGGTCGTGGCAGTACCAGGCCGTCATCACGCGCACCGGCGCGGCGACCCAGGTGGCGAGTGCGTTCGGCTCTGATGACGCGGGCTGGAACTTCGACCGGCTGACCGCCCCGGCGGAGACGTTGAGCGGTGCCGTCACGATCGACTTCCGGGGCGATAAAGGGACGGCCTCGAGTCTGATCTATGATCTCGTGGTCATTGAGCTGCTCACGAGTCCCTGATGCCCATCCGCACCTCCACCCGCCGCGAGGAGATGCTCCTCGTCCTCAACAACCTGATGACGCATCTGGGGGCGATCACCGTCGCGCTGCAGAGCGTGCACACCGCCCTCGCCGCGACGCAGGAGAAATTGAAAGACCCGACGCTGGCCGCGGCCATCGTCACGCTGCAGACGCAGGTGACGGCCCTCGCGACGAACCTGACGGCGACCCAGACCACCATCACGAACCTGAAATGAGCGAGCCGCTGGTGATCGAGGTCCCGCTGACGGAGCGCCAGGTCGCGCTCTTTCGCGAGCTCGAACGCAACCTCCAGCAAGCCCAACTCGCCCTCAATGTGTTCTGCACGGCACTGTTTGCCGCTGTCGATGGCGGCACGCGGGTAGCGGAGATTCACGTCCTCGAGGCGGCGGGCGAATGGCGCTTGCGGGGCGTGGCGCAGCCATGAGCGTGCGCCTGGCCGCCGCGCCGGTGCGGCTGCCCCCGTGGGTGGGCGGGCTCGTCGAGGACGTCGCCGATCCGGCGCTGACGGGCCCAGGCACGATCGCGGCGGGCGAGAATCTGGTCCCCGAGCGCGCGCCGCAGCTCGCGACGCGCGGGGGCTCCCGTATCCTGCTCACGCTGCACGACGACGCCGGCAGCCCGGCGGAACTGTCGCACGTCCTGGGCCTCGCGCCCAAAGCGGCGACAGGGGCGGTCGTGATCGGGTGGTCGAGCGGGACGACGAAGCACTACGCCACGGCCGTGACATCGGACCTGGCGCTGGCGGGCGCGACGGAAGCGCTCTCCCGCACGGCCTTCCCCGCGAGCTGGAATCGAGCGACGGCCGCGCGCCCCGTCGTGGCGAGTCTGTTCGAGCAATTGTACGTGTGCGACGCGCAGCCCACCTACGCGAGCCGCAACCCCCTGGTGGTCATCACGGCCGCCGTGCCGCCGGTGCTGAGCGTGCCCACGTTCGCGTTCGTCGCGGGCGGCGCCGGGGCGGCCGCGCTGTTCCCCTACTGCGTCGAGGAGTACAACAACCATCTGTTCATCGCCGGCTACGGCGATGAGGAAGCGAGCGCCGGCGACGCCCCAGCGCTGGTGCGCCACAGCTTCCTCGGCCGCGATCCCGGGGCCGCTGATGGCTTCGACAAGGACGCCTACAACACCATCGGGGCGCGGGGCGACCGCGTGACGGCGATGAAGAAGGGGCAGGGCCTGTTGCTCGTCGCCAAGGCCAACGAGCTCTACGTCGTCTCGGGCTTCGGGCGTGCCTACCCCGGCTGGCAGTTCCAAGTACAGGGCGTCCAGAACACCCAGGGCTTCGGGTGCGAGAACCCGCTCGCGCTCGAGCAGGCGGAAGGCACCTGGTACGGGATCGGGAAGCCAGGCCCGTTCCGCACGGATGGGGTGACGGTCGAGTCGCTGGTGGGGCCGCGGCAGCGGACCTGGCGAGGCATCGACCAGCTGACGCAGGCGTGGGTGCGCTACCATCCGGAGCGCCGGCTCATGCTGTTCGGCGTCCACGTGGCGGCGGACGCGCCGGACACGACGGCGCCGTGGGTGGTACTGGCGTGGGACCTGGCCCGCAACGTGTGGCAACCGGATTGGAAGCTCGCCGGCAGCACGACGCGGATCTTTGTCGCGCAGAGTGTGGCGACGACCACGGTACTGGGCCCGAGCGCGAGCCCGACTGGGCCGAGTACGACGCTCGTGACCACCGCAACGTGGCGCGCGAACTGGACGAACGGCGACGCGACGGCTGAGACGGAATACTGGGAACGCGAGACCGCCAGCGGCTCCTGGACCCTCATCACCACCATCGCGGCCGGGGTGAGTCTCTACGACCGTCTGGCGCGCGTGGACCACACGAGCTACCAGTGGCGGGTGCGTCATGTGAAGGGCGGGCAGTCCTCGGCGTATGCGGCGGACCAGACGGTGCTGACGGTCATCGACCAGCCGGCGATCAGTTTCGTGAGTTGCGATGGGACCCACCATCTGACGGTGCGCGTGTCCAGCGATGCCCACGGCGGCGTCACGACGACGACCGTCGAGTCGTCCCCGCATGGGCTCGCGACGTGGTCGGTCGAGGGCAGTTTCGTGGGCGTGTTCGGGGCGAACCAGACGTTCACCGTGTATGCGCCGACGGCGGTCGATCTGCGGGCGCGGAGCAGTGACCCGGCCTGGACGCCGACCGTCTCCGCCTACGACAGCCTCAACAACGTGAGCTGCCCGTGATCTAGATGTGCTTCCACGTCCGGTGGTGGAGAATAGCTGAGACGGAGTGCCGATCCATGTGGAGTGCTCGTGCCAGGCGAGTTGGACCGTAGAATGGACCAATCATGCGAATGGTGCGGACATCGTCATTCGTCAATTTGGAGAGGTGGGAGCGCTCTCCTGAGGCCACGCGATGGCGAATCGCAGCATCGCGCATATTCTCACGTACAGTACCGAGATAGAGATGTTCAGGACGCACGCATCGTGTGTTGTCACAATGGTGAAGTACCCAGAGTCCTTCAGGGATCGGGCCGTACACAAGTTGCCAAGCCAAGCGATGCGCCGGCATGTAACGTCGTCCACGGATCTTAACGCCGTTGGCATACACGGCGGGAAGCGTGACTTTGCCGTATCGCGCTCCCAGTGTACCCCCTGTCCAGAGCCAGCACGAATTGCTTTTCTGAACGTGGGGCCAAAATCGTTCGCTCACCGGACGTGGCGGTGGACCGTAGGGCATGGCACAAAGCTAACCTACTGGCAACACTTGTGATACCTCTATTTCTGTGCGCTGCTGGTTCCGGCAAGATCCTCTCTATGGACGATCCCACCGTTACCACAGATGGGGCGGCCCTCAATGGTAGTGGAGGTTCGTTGTTCACCCCCTATCTCGTCTCCGCGCCGCTGCGCGCCGGGACGCCGCAGGGCTGGAACCGCCTGCGCCGCTTCAGCCAGCGGCTCGCACACGAGGGCACGGTGACGCTCACGCTGACGGCGCTGCGCGACGGGAGCGAGGTGTCTCCCGCGTTGACGCGCACCCGCGCGCTCGGCGAGGTCGGTCCCGTGGACGGGGGCTTCGCGGCGACGGGGACGACGTTCCAGGTCAAGATCGCCGTCACGGCGTTTTCGGCGCGGGTGGTGCTGAGTGATGCGGTCGCGTGGGTGGTGGCGCATCGGTCGACGCGATGAGAGGCCCCGTCGTGGCATTTCCCGTGCGGCCGCCGCCCGGAGACCTGCGGACGCTGCAGGACCGCCTGACGGAGGTCCTCGGCCGGCTGACGCCCTTGGCCGACGTGCTGTTGCTCCAGAGTGGGGCGGGGACTATCGTGACCAATGCAGCAGCGAGTCCGGGCACGACCGTGGCGGGCACCCAGGTCTGGATCGACCTGGCCGACAGCGGGGCCGACCAGGCCAGAGTGGTGGCCCGCGCCAATGCGGGCGCAGCGGGCACCGTGTACGTGACGGTGTATAGCCTCACGCAAAGCGCGGAGGTCGCCCGCGTGGCGGTCGTCGATGCCGCGGACCAGACGGTGGCGGGGGAGTGGACGCGGCTGCAGCCGAGCGGAGGTGATGAGGAGCTCGTCGTGCGCGTGTTGGGCGATGGCGTCCTCGATCCCGTGTTGTCCCGGGTGAGTCTGCAGCTCCGCACGCTCGGAGTCGGTCCATGAGTGCGTTCGGGTTCCTGCCCCACCCGTTGAGTCCGGCGCCGGACCCGCGTGCGGTGGGCCAGGCGCTGGCCGCGCAGCGGGTCCCGGCTCCGACCGCCGCCCCGGGGATGCCGGGGCCCGGCGGCGCGGCGGGGGGCCTGCCAGAGGCGAGCGTCGGCGACCCGCTCGAGCACGCGCTCCGGCTCTTGGGGGCGCGGCACACGGGGGGGGTGGGACAAACGGGCACGGGCAGCGCCTCGCCGGGGATGCCCGACTCTCCCGTGGACGAGACCGTGCACCACAGTGCGTACAACGCGGCGATTGGCGAGGCGATGACTCGGATGGGGGGCGGGTTGATGCGGAATCCGACCCGCCTGCCGGAGCGGCAACTGGCGCGCCAGCGCCAATTGCTCGCGCTCGGGGTCACGCCGTTCGAGGTGGAGTTGCTGGCGCGCACGACCTGAAGGAGGGACCCGATGGCTCTGCACAAGCGAGTGGTGGCGCTCGTGGTCGGCACGCTGGCGGCCGCAGCCGTGGTCGTGAGCGTGGTCGGCCCCAAGCGGTGGCGGGACAAATGCAAGGCGCTGGTCAAGACGAGCCTGCAGAAGGTCGTCGGCCGGCGCAAGGACTGAGGCGCGCCGCATGTCCACGGCTCCGGCCGCTGCCGACGGCTCCAACGTCAGCATGAGCGTGCGGATTCACACCGACGACGAGGGCGACGTCTCCTACCATGTGACGCTGCAAGAGGACGCGAATGTCTGGACCGAGGAGTTGAGTGAGTTCTCGGAGTTGCAAGCGTTCTGCATCGGGACGGGGATCGTAATGGCGCTCATCCTAGGGTACGGGGCGCTCAAGCGGCGGAAGGAGAAACGCTCGTGATCGGCTACGCGCGGGCGCTCGAACTAGCGCGCCCTCGACGGGCCAAGGCAGAGGACCCCTACAGCGAGGTCCCCGAAGCCCAGCGCTACCTCGAGCGTGGGGTCCAAGGCTACGGGGAGCAGCTGCAGCCGCAGATCCTGCAGGACATTGGCTCGACGTTGGGCGGACTCAATGCCATCGGCGGCTTGCGCTCCGGCGGGACGACCGTGGCGCTCGGGGACATCGGGCAGAAGTACGCCGGCATGATCGGGTCGTATGCGAAAATGGCGTCGGAGCGCGGGCTCGAAGCGGGCCTCGAGGCGCGGCGCCAACGGTTCGCCGAGCAAGAGGCGAAGCGCAAACGGAAGGCGGCACTCCTCGGGGCGATTGGAAATATTTTAGGCGCCGGTGTGGGATTTTTGGCAGGTGGACCAGCCGGTGCCGCGATCGGTGGCAAACTCGGGGGTGGACTCGGCGGCAGTGACGCGACCTACGCGCCGGATGTCGGCGGCTACGCATGAGTGACGGCGGCGCGGCGCTCACAGGCCTCCTCGAGGGGCTCGGCGGGGGATTCTCGCGGGGCTACGGATTCCGGCAGGACCGCGAGACGCGCCGTCGCCAGCAGCGGCTCGCCGACGAGCTCGCCGTGCTGCGCCAGCAGGAGGCGCAGCGCCAGCAGGCGCAGGAAGCGCGCGCCGCCACGACGTTCGGGGAGCAGCAGGCGGAGTACCAGCGCGTGCAGGGCCTGCGGCAGGAGATTGGCACGCAGTTGGCGGTGCCTCCGCGACAGACGCTTGGCGAGTATCTCCAGGGTCAGCCTGGTACGCGCCGGCCGGGGGCGCCGCCGCTGTCACCGGAGGCGCTTGTGGCGCGCGAGAAAGGGCGCCTCCTCGCCGGCTACGCCGGACGCGACGCGGTGACCGACCCCGAGGCGCTGCTCCTCGGGGCGGGGGAGATCCCCGCGGGCGCGGTGGCACCGCGCACCTATCACCCGCGCACGCGCGAAGAGTATCTCGCCAACTTGCGCATCGCAGCGGGACTGCGCGGTCGTGGAGCCGGTGGTCGAGGCGCTACTGACCCGCTGGCCGTCGATCAGCGGGCGGTCATTCGCGAAGCCGACCGGCTGTACGATGAGGGCCAAGGCGAGTACGACCACTGGGACGACGCCTACAGCGAAGCGGTCCGGCGCTACCAAACCGCTGGGCGATTGAGTGGGACGCAGCGTCCGTCCGGGACGCGGGAGGACATTCCGTCAATCGTCCGGCAGTACATCGCCAGCCGGACGGGCGGCCTTCCACCAGGGATGTCCGCTGCGCCGGCTGGGCGCCCGATCCCATCACAGTATCAGCCGCAGCCGGCGCAGACGGAGATGCCGGACGCGGAGGAGTTGCCGGACGTTCCAGGGCCTGGCGAGGAGGAGCCGGGCGACCGCATCCAGAACGCGCGCGGATTAGTAGCCGACCCCCGCTACCGCGGCTTGCCGCGGGCCGAGATTGCCGACGTCCTGCGCGAGCTGGGCTACAGTCCCCAAGAGATTCAGGCCATCCTCGGAGGGCCGTAGCGGCCGATGGGCACGGCGGCGCTGCGGGACGCGCTCGAGCAGCGCCTCGGGCGTCGGCCAGCGGTCGGTGCGCCCGACCGTGCCGCCTCTCCCCTGGAGCAGCACTTAGACCTCCTGCGGACGCAGCAGGCCGGGCGGGCCCTGACGGGCGGGACCGCCGTGCCGGGCATGCTGCGGGCCGTCGGGCGCCAACTGCGCGCCGCCCCGCTCGACATTCCGCGCCAGGTCGGTCGCGGCCTGGCGGAGAGCGGCTATGCGAGTGCGATCGGGCTGACCCGCCTGCTGGAAGCCGCCGGTCGCGCCGTCGGCCAGGAGACGACCCGCGAGACCCCGCTCTCGGAAACGCTGCGCCAGAGCCGTGAGGAGGCGCGTCAGTTTTACGGCCAGCCGGAGACGCCCATCGGCCAAGTCGCGGGGGTCGGTGCACGCCTCGCGGGCGACGTCGCCCAATACATGACTCCTGCGGGGGTGCTGAAAGCGGCCGGGCTCGCCGCGCCGGCCAGCCTCGCCGGTCGGGTCGGTCTGCAAGTGGCGACGGGGGCCCCCGTGACGGCCGCGATGGCGGCGGCGGGCCCCGAGGAGTCACTCGTCGGCGGCCTCGCGCAGATCACCGGGAGCGAGCGGCTCGGCCAGGTCGCCGCGCATCCCGCGGCGCGCATCGGCTTCGACGTAGCGGTGGACGCGATTCTCGGCGGGACAGCGGAAGCGATCCCCGCTTTGCTGCGACGCAGCAAGGGATTGCAGGAGGCCGTGCGCGCCACCGGCGACGCTGCCCGTATCCACGACATCGACGCCCTGGCGAACGAGGCGTCCGACTTGTCCCTCCTCGAGACCCGCACGCCGGAGCAAGCGGCCCGCCTCCAGGAGCTGGGCAGGCAACTCCAGGCGGCCGCGGCAACACTCCCACCGCCCGCTCGGACGGCGGCGGAGGTCGCGGCGGCTGCGCAGGTCGAGCCGGAATTGCCCCGCAGCATCGTGGAGCGGGAACGGCGCCGAGTCGTCGGGTCTCCCCCTGGCGGCGGGGAGCGCCGGGTGGCGTCGGGTGTTCCACCGGCGGCCGTCGAGACGGGGGCTGGCGAGCAAGCAGCTGCACCAGTGGCGGCCCCCGAGCCAGCGACCGTCACGTTGCCGAGTGGCCAGGTCGTGTCCCAGGCGCCGGAGTCGGCCGCGCGGCGCGCGGCGACCGGTCCTGCTCCTGTGGAGCCGTCGGTGGTGCCCCCAGGCAGGGGCCCAACGGTGCCTGCGGCGGCTCCAGCCGCGGCCAATCCGGCACC
>Ga0307278_10001663_pt1 | contig 10996 bp, 16 predicted proteins | sample ER_DNA_117_FD_194482 | JGI IMG/M metagenome (GOLD analysis project Ga0307278, IMG submission 194482) | Bulk soil microbial communities from the East River watershed near Crested Butte, Colorado, United States - ER_DNA_117 | ecosystem: Environmental > Terrestrial > Soil > Floodplain | place...
GTGGTAGAGGAGCCTGTGGCCGAAGAACCCGTCGCTGAGGAAGAACCTGCCGCCGAAGAGCCCGTCGCCGAGGAAGAGCCCGCGGCTGAGGAGCCTGCTGCGGAGGAGCCTGCAGCGGAAGAGCCCGCGGCCGACGAGCCTGCAGCTGAAGAGCCCTCGCCCCCAGCGGAGGAAGCCCCACCCGCGCCTCAGTCCGGGCCCAAGCCGAAGCCGAAGCGCCTGCCACGCTCGCAGCGACACAAGCACTCCAAGCCGAAGCGCGAGCGCCCGGCGGAGCGCCGCCCGATCGTCCGGCTGCCCAAGCCCGAGCACGAGCGCGGACGCAGCCAGGAGCGCCGCGGAGTCGTCGTCTCGAACGCGATGGACAAGACGATCGTGGTCAAGGTGGACACGATCAAGGCGCACCCGCGCTACAAGAAGGTCGTCCGGCGCTCGTCCAAGTTCCACGCGCACGACGAGCAGAACACCGCAAACGTCGGCGACCTCGTCCGCATCGTCGAGACGCGCCCGCTCTCGAAGACGAAGAACTGGCGCCTTGCGGAAGTCCTGGAGGAAGCCAAGTAAATGACGGTCTCCCACCTCGCATCTCGCACTCTGCGGAGCGCTGCAAAGCGGCGGCTGGCGGCGTCCTCAGTCGCGCCCGTAGCCTGCGGCTACGAACGCTCCCTGCGTCCTTGCCATCCTTGCTTTTCGCGACCGCAGAGCACGATCTGCAAGGAGGGCGACCTGTGATCCAGCAGGAATCCCGCCTGCGCGTCGCCGACAACACGGGTGCCCGTGAGATCCTGTGCATCCGGGTCAAGGGCGGTTCCAAGCGCCGCTATGCGCGCGTGGGCGATGTGATCACCGCCACCGTCAAGAGCGCGAGCCCGCAGGGCGCGGTCAAGAAGGGCGAGGTCGTCGAAGCCGTCGTCGTTCGCACCCGGAAGCCCTTTGGCCGCGACGACGGCACCTCGATCGCCTTCGACGAGAACGCCGCCGTGCTGATCGACACCGCCCGCAATCCGCGGGGTACCCGCATCTTCGGGCCCGTCGCGCGCGAGCTGCGCGAGAAGAACTTCATGAAGATCGTTTCCCTGGCACCCGAGGTGCTCTGATGAGCCACAAGATGAAGGTCAAGAAAGGCGATCTCGTGCACATGCTCTCGGGTAAGGACCGAGGCAAGGAAGGCCGCGTGCTCGAGGCGCGTCCGCGCGAGCGCCGCGTCGTGGTCGAGAACCTCAACATCCAGAAGCGCCATACGCGGCCCCGGCCGATCAAGGACTCGAGTCGGATGGGGGGCACCCAGATGACACCCGGCGGCGTGATCTCGAAGCCGGCGCCCGTGCCGGTGGCCAACGTGATGCTCGTCTGCCCGACCTGCAATCGGCCGACGCGGATCGGCATGACCACGAAGGAAGTCAAGGGACGCGAGATGCACGTGCGCGTCTGCAAGCGAGCCGACTGCGGCCAGGAGATAGATAAGTGAGCCCGCGGCCCCGCAAGGCGGAGACGAACGGCTACGTGCCCAGGTTGAAGACGGCCTACGAAGAGGACATTCGCCCGCGCCTGAAGGACGAGCTCGAGCTGAGCTCGATCATGCAGGTCCCGCGCGTCCAGAAGATCACGCTGAACATGGGCGTTGGCGAGGCGAAGACGGAGGCCAAGGTGCTCGACGGCGCGATCGACGAGCTGACCACGATCGCCGGCCAGCGCGCGCAGGTGCGCAAGGCCCGCAAGTCGATCGCCAGCTTCAAGCTGCGAGAAGGCATGCCGGTCGGCGCGCGCGTGACGCTGCGCGGCGCCCGCATGTGGGAGTTCCTCGACCGGCTCGTCTCGATCGCGCTTCCGCGCATCCGCGACTTCCGCGGCCTGGACCCCGGCTCGTTCGACGGGCGCGGCAACTTCTCGCTGGGAATCCGCGAGCAGATCATCTTTCCCGAGATCGACTACGACTCGATCGCCGCCATTCGCGGCCTCGACGTCGCGATCACCACCACGGCGCCCGACGACGAGCAGGGGCTGGCGCTCCTGCGCGCGCTCGGGATGCCGTTTGCACAGACGAGCAGCGAAGGAGAGTCCTAGTGCTCCTCCCAGCAATGAACGCCCGTCTCTCGCCCGCTATCACGCGGCGCCAGAGCCCACCCTCGCCCTTGCGCAGGCTGCCAGCCTCCGCCGCGGTCGAGCGCGGCCTCTGGCTTGGTGCTAGCGACCGAGAACCTGGACAACATCACTGGAAGGAGCACTAGTGGCCAAGAAAGCCCTGATCGAGAAATCGCGCAAGCCGCAGCGCTTCAAGGTGCGGGCCTACACGCGCTGCAACCGCTGCGGGCGGCCGCGCGCCGTGTACAAGAAGTTCGGGCTGTGCCGAATCTGCCTGCGCGAGCTCGCCCACGAGGGCGTTATCCCGGGCATGACCAAGAGCAGCTGGTAGGAGGAAAGGAAACGTGCAGACCGACCCGATCGCAGACATGCTCACCCGGATCCGGAACGCGAACCGCGCGCTGCACGAGCGTGCCGAGATGCCGAGCTCCCGCGCCAAGCGCGAGATCGCACGCCTCCTCAAGGAGGAGGGCTACATTCGCGACTACGAGGTCAAGCGCGAGGAGGACACGCCCTACGACACGCTCATTATCGAGCTCAAGTTCGGGCGCAACCGCGAGCGCGTGATCACTGACCTCAAGCGCGTCTCCAAGCCCGGCCGCCGCGTCTACGCGCGCAAGGACCGGTTGCCGCGCGTCCTCGGCGGGATGGGCATCTCGATTCTGTCCACCTCCAACGGCCTGATCACGAGCCGAACCGCGGCCGAGCAGGGAGTCGGCGGAGAAGTCGTCTGCTTCGTCTGGTGAGCCAATGAGTCGAATCGGCAAACAGCCCATCGAGCTTCCGGCCGGCGTGTCGGTCTCGCTCTCGCCCGGCCGCGTGATGGTGAACGGGCCGCTGGGCGAGCTGACCCAGCAGGTGCCCGCGCGCATGCAGGTCGAGCAGGACGACGGCACCATCGTCGTCAAGCGCCCGACCGAGCGCGGGGACGACCGCGCGCTGCACGGCCTCACGAGGAGCCTGATCGCGAACATGGTCGAGGGCGTCACGAGCGGCTTCCAGAAGCGCCTCGAGATTCAGGGCGTCGGCTACCGCGCCGCCGTGCGCGGCACCGACCTGGAGCTGAACGTCGGCTACTCGCATTCCGTGGTGCTGAAGGCACCGCAGGGGATCACGTTCGAGGTGCCGACGCCGACCGAGGTGATCATCAAGGGCATCGACAAGCAGCAGGTCGGCCAGACCGCGGCCGAGGTGCGCAAGGTGCGCCCGCCCGAGCCCTACAAGGGCAAGGGAATCCGCTACGAGGGCGAGTACGTGCGTCGGAAGGTAGGGAAGCGGGCATGAGCGCCCTCTCGGTTCGCGACGCGCGCGCCCGGAGGCACCGGCGGGTCCGCAGCAAGGTGGTTGGCACCGCGGAGCGGCCGCGCCTGGTCGTGTTCCGCTCCAACCGCGGGATCGAGGCGCAGCTGGTGGACGACCTGGAGGGCAAGACCATCGCCGCCGCGAGCTGGCTGCAGCTGAAGGCCGGCAAGGGCTCGAAGACCGCCCAGGCTGCCGAGGTCGGCAAGCTGCTGGCCGCCAACGCGAAGCAGGCCGGAGTCGACACCGTGGTCTTCGACCGCGGCGGCTACCTCTACCACGGCCGCGTCAAGGCGCTGGCCGACGCAGCACGAGAAGGAGGCCTCAAGTTCTAAGTGGGTATTGACGTTCGAGAGAGAGACACTAGAGAGCTCAAGGAGCGCGTGGTCGAGATCAACCGCGTCGCCAAGGTGGTCAAGGGCGGCCGGCGGTTTTCGTTCACCGCGCTCGTGGTGATCGGCGACGAGGTCGACCGGGTCGGGCTCGGCTACGGGAAGGCGCGCGAGGTTCCGCTCGCGATCTCGAAGGCCGTGGACGACGCGAAGAAGAACCTCTTCCAGGTGCCCAGGCACGGGACGACGATCACGCACGAGATCCTCGGCGAGTTCGGCGCCGCTCGTGTGCTTCTGCGTCCGGCCAGCGAGGGAACCGGCGTGATCGCCGGCGGCGGCGTCCGCGCTGTGCTCGAGCTCGCCGGGATCCGCGACATCCTCGCGAAGAGCCTGGGCACGACGAACCCGATCAACATGCTGAAGGCGACCGTGCAGGGCCTCCAAAGCCTGCGCCGACCGGCCGACGTGGCCGAGATGCGAGGCCTCACGATCGCGCAGGTGCTGCCCGTCAGCGCCCGCAAGCCCGAGGAGGAGGAGGCTCAGCCGACCGCGCCTGAGCCTGCGGCAGCGGTGACAGAGGGGAGCGATGGCGAAGCTGAAGATCACCCAGACACGTAGCTCGATCGGCCAGAGCCAGCGGCACCGCGGCACCTTGCGGGCGCTTGGCCTGGGCAAGATCGGCCGCAGCGTCGAGAAGGACGAGAGCCCGCAGCTCGCCGGTATGCTCAGGAAGGTCCGTCACCTCGTCAGGGTGGACACCGACTGATGGCCGAGGAGCTCAACCTTTCGAATCTCAAGCCGGCGCAGGCGCGCAAGAATCGTAAGCGCATCGGCCGCGGCCTGGGCTCCGGCAAGGGCCGCTATTCGGGCCGCGGGATCAAGGGTCAGAAGTCGCGCTCGGGCTCGAACAAGATGCGCCCCGGCTTCGAGGGCGGTCAGAACCCGATCTACATGCGCCTGGCCAAGCAGCGCGGCGGCTCGAAGGACGCGATGCCCGTCGGCCCGCACCGCACCTCGACGATCCCGCTCAACGTGGCCGCGCTCGAGGAGCGCTTCGACGCCGGCGCCGAGGTGACGCTCGAAGCGCTCGTCGAGAAGGGCCTGATCCGCAACACCCGCACCGACGTGAAGCTGCTCGGCCAGGGAGACCTGAGCAAGAAGCTGAGCATCACCGTGCATGCGGCTTCCGCGACTGCACGCGAGAAGGTCGAGGCGGCCGGCGGCTCGCTGACGTTGCTCCGCGAGCCGAAGGTGCGCCGGCCGAAGCGCCGGCCGGAGGGCTCGAGGCCGGCGCAAGCCGAGGAAGTAGAGCCTGAGACCGAGGAGGCTGAGGAGACAAACGAGCCGCAGGCCGAAGCCGAAGCTGGGCCGGAGGCAGAGGCAGAAGCCGAAGAGGGCGAGGAGTCCTAGGTGTTTTCCTGGCTTGCCAACGCATGGCGCGTCCCCGAGCTACGAAAACGCGTCTTGTTCACGGCGGGCGTGCTTGCCCTCTACCGGCTCGGCTCGTGGATCCCGGCGCCTGGCGTCGACTCCGACCAGATCAAGCAGTACTTCAGCGGCCAGGGCGGAACGATCCTGGGCCTGCTGAACGTGTTCTCGGGCGGCGCGCTCTCGCAGTTCTCCGTCTTCGCGCTCGGGATCATGCCGTACATCACGGCCTCGATCATCCTGCAGCTGATGACCGTCGTGGTGCCGAAGCTGGAGCAGCTCCAGAAGGAGGGCGAGTCCGGCTACGCCAAGATCAATCAGTACACCCGCTACCTGACCGTCGCCCTGGCGGCGGCGCAGGCGACCGGCTATGCGTATCTCTTCCAGCGGCAGGGTGCCCTCAGCGCGAACGCGGGTCGCATCGTCCTGATCGTAATCACGCTCACCGCCGGCACGACGCTGCTGATGTGGATGGGCGAGATGATCACGAAGCGGGGAATCGGCAACGGGATCTCGCTGATGATCTTCGCATCGATCCTCGCGTCGGCTCCGCAGGGCGTGACCGCCTGGTACAACGGCGGCGCGATGGAGAAGCTGTTCTTCCCGCTGATCGCAATCGGGATCATCGTGGCGGTGGTCTTCATCCAGGAAGGGCAGCGGCGGATCCCGATCCAGTACGCCAAGCGCATGGTCGGCCGGCGGATGACCACCGGCGACTCGACCTATATGCCGCTGCGCGTAAACATGGCCGGGGTCATCCCGATCATCTTCGCGGCTGCGATCATGGCCTTCCCGCCGACGATCGGTCAGTACTTCCCGCAGACGCAGGGCTTCGTCAACCGGCACTTCCAGCCGACGAGCCTGGCGTACCTCGGCCTCGAGGCGTTTCTGATCATCGTCTTCACCTACTTCTACACGGCGGTCCAGTTCAACCCCGTCGACCAGGCCGACAACCTGCGCAAGCACGGCGGTTACATCCCCGGCATCCGCCCGGGGCCGCCGACGGCGCAGTACCTCGACCGGGTGTTGACGAGACTGACCTTGCCCGGATCGATCTACCTGGCGGCCGTTGCAGTGCTGCCGAGCCTCTTCATCCGCTACGGCGGCTTCTCGCAGGCGACCTCGCGCGCCCTCGGCGGCACGTCGGTGCTGATCGTCGTCGGCGTCGCGCTGGACACGATGCGTCAGATGGAGTCGCAGATGATGATGCGCTCCTACGAAGGCTTCCTGAAGTAGCGATGCCTTTCGACATCCTCCTGCTCGGCCCCCAGGGCGCGGGCAAGGGAACCCAGGGGAAGCTGATCTCGCGGGAGTACGGCATCCCTCACATCGCGACGGGCGACATCCTGCGTGCGGCGATCGCCGCGGGAACCGAGCTCGGCCTCAAGGCGGAGCCGATCCTCACGTCAGGACAGCTTGTGCCAGACGGCCTCATGATCGGGCTGATCCGCGACCGGCTCGCGCGGGAAGACACGGAGCGAGGCTTCGTGCTCGACGGCTTCCCGCGCACCGCGGTGCAGGCCGAGGCGCTCGACGAGATGCTCGGCGAGATCGACCGCCCGCTGAGCGTGGTCTTCGAGTTCCAGCTTCCCGAGGAGATGGCGGTCGAACGCCTGCACCGCCGGGCGCAGGAGGAGGGCCGGGCCGACGACACCGCCGAGGCGATCCGTACGCGGCTGAGCCTCTACCACGAGCAGACCGCGCCGCTCGTCGAGTACTACCGGGCCCGCGGGATCCTCGTCACCGTTCATGCCGACCGGTCCGTCGAAGAGGTCTTCGAGGAGATCCAGCAGGCGCTAGAGCAGGTGGCGGTCAGGTGATCATTCGCAAGGCACCTGCAGAAATCGACCGCATGGCCCGGGCCGGCGAGGTCGTTGCGGAGACGCTCGCGCTGATCGGCGAGCGGGCGAGGCCGGGCGTCAGCACGCAAGAGCTCGACGAGCTCGCGAACGAGTACATCCGCTCGCGCGGAGGCGTCCCGACCTTCATGGGCTACCGCGGGTACCCCGCCTCGATCTGCACCTCGCCGAACGACATGGTCGTCCACGGCATCCCAGGCCTCTACACACTCCGCGAGGGAGACGTGCTTTCGGTAGACGTTGGCGTGACATTGGACGGCTTCGTCGCAGACTCGGCCTACACGTTCCCGATCGGCGAGATCTCGCCCGAGGCGGAGCGGCTGCTCGAGGGCTGCCAGGCCGCCCTCGCAGCAGGGATCGAGCAGTGCCGGGTCGGGAACCGGCTCTCCGACATCTCGCACGCCATCCAGCGCGTGACCGAGGAGCACGGCTTCTCCGTAGTCCGCAGCCTGGTCGGCCACGGAGTCGGTCGCTCGATGCACGAGGAGCCGCAGATCCCGAACTTCGGCGAGCCGGGACGTGGCCCGCTGCTCTCGGAGGGCATGACCTTCGCGATCGAGCCGATGATCAACGCCGGGGCTCCCGACGTCGTCCTGCACGACGACGAGTGGTCGATCTCGACCGCCGACAGCTCGCTGTCGGCCCACTTCGAGCACACCGTCGCGATCACCGATGAGGGCCCGCGGATCCTGACTGCGGCGAAGACGGCGGTCAGCACCTGACGGGCGACCCGCGCGTCGAGGCCTACGCGGCGCTTCTCGTGGAGACGTGCGTCGACGTCCAGCCGGGTTGGCAGGTGCTGGTGACAGGCGGGCACCTTGCGCGCCCGCTCCTCGAGGAGGTCAATCGCCTCGTAGGCAGACGTGGGGCATATGCCGTTCAGAGGGTGAGCCTGAACGGCTATGGAACGAATATCCCCTGGGCGCAGGAAGCGCCCGAGGAGCTGCTCGGAACACCTGCGCCGATCGAGGCCTACGCGTTCGACAATGCCGACGGATGGATCTCGATCGAGGCGCCGGAGAACACGCGCGAGCTGACGAACCTGCCGGCCGAGCGGCTGGCGCGCCTTCAGTCCGGGCTGCGCCCGCACCTCGAGCGGATGTTCACGCACGAGCTGAAGTGGGTTGGATGCCAGTACCCCACGCCGTCTCTCGCGCAGGAGGCCGGCCTTTCGCTCCAGGAGTTCGAGGACTTCCTCTACGGCGCTTGCCTCCTCGACTGGGACGCCGAGCGTGAGCGCATGAGCCGGTACGCGCAGCACTTCGACGACGCCGAGGAGGTCAGGCTCGTCGGGGCAAGGACCGACATCCGCATCGGTGTCGCCGGTAGGCCCGCTTTGGTTGACGCCGGGGGCGCCAACATGCCGGGCGGCGAGTTCTTCCTCTCGCCGGTCGAGGACTCGGCCGAAGGCGAGATCGTCTTCGGTGAGTTCCCGGCTGTCTACAACGGGCGCGAGGTCGCCGGAATCGCACTTCGCTTCGAAGCCGGGCGCGTCGTCGAGGCGTCCGCAACGGCCAACGAGGAGTTCCTCCTGGAGATGCTCGACCTTGACGAGGGCGCCCGCCGGCTCGGTGAGCTCGGCATCGGTTGCAACCCCGGCATCACGCGCTACATGAAGAACACACTCTTCGACGAGAAGATGGACGGGACGGCGCATCTCGCGCTCGGGAACGGCCTACCGGAGGTCGGCGGCACCAACGTCAGCCAGCTGCACTGGGATATCGTCAAGGATCTCCGGCAAGGCGGCAGGATCGAGCTCGACGGTCAAGTCGTCCAGGAGGACGGCCGCTGGCTGGTGTAAGCCGTTTGCTACCATAGTCACCCGCGGCGGAAGCCGTGTTTTTTCGTGTCTACGAGCGTCAGAACGAGGTACAGGAGCAGATGAAGGTCAGAGCATCGGTAAAGCCCATGTGTGAGCGCTGCCGCGTGATCAAGCGGCACGGCAGGACCATGGTCATTTGCACGAACCCGCGCCACAAGCAGAGGCAGGGCTAATGGCGCGAATTGCAGGTGTAAATCTCCCGAATCAGAAGAGGCTCGAGATCGGGTTGACGTACATCTACGGCATCGGCCAGTCCACGGCGAAGAAGATCTGTGCCGAGACGGGCCTCTCGTCCGACGAGAAGATCAAGGACCTGACGGACGAGGAGATCACCAAGCTCCGCGAGTACATCGACTCAAAGCTCCAGGTCGAAGGTGACCTCCGCCGCGAGCGCACGCAGGCGATCAAGCGCCTCGGCGAGATCGGCGCCTACCGGGGCATCCGCCACCGGCGCGGGCTGCCCGTCAACGGCCAGCGCACGAAGACCAACGCGCGCACGCGCAAGGGCCCCAAGAAGACCGTGGGCCGCGGCAAGAAGGCGCCGACCAAGACCTGATGGCACCCCCTCGTAGACAAGCGACCCGCGGTCGCACGCGCCGCCGCGTGAAGAAGAACATCGTGATCGGGCAGGCGCACATCAAGACGTCGTTCAACAACACGATCGTCTCCCTCACCGACAACGACGGGAACGTGATCGCGTGGGAGTCCGCTGGCTCGGCCGGCTTCAAGGGCTCCCGCAAGTCGACCCCGTTCGCGGCGCAGGTGACGGCCGACGCGTGCGCCCGCAAAGGCATGGAGCATGGTCTGCAGAAGGTCGAGGTCTTCGTGAAGGGCCCCGGTTCGGGTCGCGAGACCGCGATCCGCTCGCTCCAGGCCGCCGGGCTCGAGATCCTCGGCGTCAAGGACGTCACCCCGCAGGCCCACAACGGCGTGCGGCCGAAGAAGAGGCGGAGGGTTTAGTGGCTCGCGATCGTTCCCCGAAGTGCAGGCAGTGCCGGCGGGAGGGCATGAAGCTCTTCCTCAAGGGCGAGCGCTGCCTGACCGAGAAGTGCGCGATCGAGCGCCGCAGCTACCCGCCGGGCGAGCACGGCCGCGGCCGCATCAAGCAGTCCGAGTACCTGCTCCAGCTGCGCGAGAAGCAGAAGGCGCGCCGGTACTACGGCCTGCTCGAGAAGCAGTTCCGCACCTACTACTCGAAGGCCGCCAAGGGCTCGGGCATCACCGGTGAGAACCTGCTGCGGATGCTGGAAACGCGCCTCGACAACGTCATCTACCGGCTCGGCTTCGCCGCCTCACGCTCGCAGGCGCGCCAGCTCGTGCGCCACGGCCACTTCCACGTCAACGGCCGCCGCGTGAACATCCCGAGCTACCAGGTGAAGCCCGATGACATCGTGATGCTCCGCCCGGGCAGCTCGGCCGAGCAGGTCGTGCGCGACGCAACCGACCTGACCGCCTCGGTCACGCCGTGGCTCCAGGCCGACCACGACGGCCTCACCGGCAAGGTGCTCAAGTGGCCGACGCGTGAAGAGATCGACACCCCCGTCCAGGAATCGCTGATCGTCGAGCTCTACTCCAAGTAGGGCTGTGAAAGGAAGGCAATGGCAGTTCGAACCAGTTTGATGGAGTTCCAGATCCCGCGGATCGTCCACGAGGAAGTCGAGGACACCCGCGGTGTGTTCGTGATCGAGCCGCTCGACCGCGGCTTCGGTTACACCTTCGGAAACTCGCTGCGCCGCGTGCTGCTCTCGTCGCTCGAGGGCGCCGCCGTCACCTCGGTGAAGATCGAGGGCGTCGCGCACGAGTTCACGACCCTGCCGGGCGTCCGTGAGGATGTGACCGACATCCTGCTCAACTTCAAGAGCCTCATCTGCCGGCTCCACGGCGAGTCGCCCGAGATCGAGGTCCGCCTGAACAAGAAGGGCACCGGAGCCGTCAAGGCGTCCGACATCGAGGCACCGGCCGAGCTCGAGATCCTCAACCCGGATCTGGAGATCGCCAACCTCTCGGACAAGGGCAAGCTCGAGGTGACGCTCACCATCGGCCGCGGCCGTGGCTACGTCCCGGCCGAGCTGAACCGTGGGCCCGAGCACACAATCGGCGTGATCCCGATCGACTCGATCTTCTCGCCGGTCCGGCGTGTCTCGTACGACGTCGAGGCCGCCCGCGTCGGGCAG
>Ga0307278_10001664_pt1 | contig 10993 bp, 17 predicted proteins | sample ER_DNA_117_FD_194482 | JGI IMG/M metagenome (GOLD analysis project Ga0307278, IMG submission 194482) | Bulk soil microbial communities from the East River watershed near Crested Butte, Colorado, United States - ER_DNA_117 | ecosystem: Environmental > Terrestrial > Soil > Floodplain | place...
CGCGTCGAGGAAGTCGCGAAACTCTGGGTAGCACGCCTCGACCTGCTCGGGCGTTGCCCAGGGATGGTAGGTGAGGAAGTAGCTGCCGCCACGGGCAATTGCCATGTCGATCAAACGCCGGAACGCCGCGGCCGCATGCTCCAGGCCGACGGGCGTATGGACGGTGTGCAGGTTGAAGATCACGCATGCCCAGGGCTGGCGTGCCCATGGGAGAAACGTCACGTCGTCGCGATCGATCAGACGGATCGTCCCATAGACGACGTCGACGGCCCCACGACGGAAGTCGTCGGCGACCTCGCTCATGAAGTCAGCGAGCCGACCACGCGGGACGTAGATCTCCGTGATCATCTCGGTCGCTGGCTCGGCAGCGCCCGTCAACTCGTCGAGCCACCCGTGATAGTCGTCGACGTAGTCGCCGAACTGATGAGCGTCCGAGAGGTACACCTGCCCTGAGGTGGCCAGATAGTGCGTTGAGTACAAGTCCCACGCCTGCGCCTTGTCGACGTGCGCGAGGTAGAGCAGCTTCCTCCACTCGTCTGTCGTCAGCGCCCGCTGGGCTTCGGGGATAGGAGTCGCGTCATCCAGCGGCCGGTAACAGGAGAAGATGCCGCGGCGGAGGAACCGACTGTCGGCCGGGTCGATCGCGAACTGGAAGTCGCCGTACAGGAAGCCGTGCTCGATCCGGTCGTCGAACGCCTCGATCAGGCCCTCGATCTCCAGGACCTCGACGACCCGCTCGAGCGGCCTGCGCGGTGCAAGCCGAAGCTTCACCGAGTAGATAACTCCGAAGAGCCCGTAGCCGCCGACGGCGATTCGGAACATCTCGTCGTTCTCCTCGCGGCTGCACACGTGGACTTCGCCGTTTCCATCCACGAGTGCGAACGACTCGACGTCGTCGACGATCGGCTTGAACGTGAGGCCGCGTCCGTGCACGTTCGCGGCGAGGGCGCCCCCGAGTGAGAGGTTGTCAGCCCCCGTCTGCTTCTGCCTTATTCCCCATGCCGGCGCGCGACCGTGCTGATTCGCCCGCAGGAAGGCGAACAGCGATGGCCACTGGATGCCCGCCTCGACGTCGATCGTTCCGCGCTCGCGATCGAAGTCGAGCACGAGCCCCAAAGGCCGCGTGTCGACGAGGAGACCGCCCGAGCAGAACTGTTGGCCGCCCATCGCGTGCCGGCCGCCACTCACGGCTATCGGCAGACGCTCCGCCCGTGAGCGCGCGATTACCCGGCGTATCGCCTCGAGCGAGTCGACCGGGATCACGTCCGCGACGACGGTCTCGTTCAGTTGCGAGTGGATGTCGTTGACGCGCACTCCGGCTCCGGGGCGGGGTGTGAAGCCTCTCGAGACCTCACTCCAGGCAGGCCTCCATCGCGGCGACTCTAACGGCGCCGGCCCCACGCACCTCGAAACGCCCGTCGCTTAGCATCGCGAAGCCCGAACAAGCGAGGAGGCGACGATGGCGACGAAGCCGACTGGATTGGAGAGCGAGCTTCGGCCACGGGTGAGCGGTCACATCGGCGGCCCGAGCCACGCCGACTACGACGAGGCGCGACTCGTCTACAACGCCGTCCACGATCGGCGGCCGGGGCTGATCGTCCAGGCCGCCGGGGCGGCGGACATCGCCGCGGCCCTCACCCTGGCCAGCAAGCACGACCTGCCACTGGCCGTGAGGGCGGCGGCCACGGCGTCGCAGGCTACGCGACCTGCGACCGAGGGATTGTCGTCCGACCGCGCGCGAGCCAACTACGCGGGGAACTACGACCGTCTCGTCGAGGTGAAGCGGCGGTACGACCCGAGCAATGTCTTCCGCCTGAACCAGAACATCGATCCGGCGGGCTGAGGGAGACCGCGGACGACGCATCGGTGGACGGAGCGTGGTCCGGCCCTGCGGTGCAGGTTACGGACGGCTTCAGAGAGGGCATGCAATAAGAAGACGGAGCCCGGCGCCCACGGAGGGAGGACGATCATGAGCAAAGTGGTTCGTGACGCGATGACGCCAAACCCGCGCACCGTCAATCTGCATGACTCGGTCGTCGCGGCGGCGCGGATCATGGAGGAGGAGGACGTCGGCTCGGTTCCGGTCGTCGACGCCGACAACCTCCTTGCCGGCATGATCACCGACCGTGACATCGCGCTGAGGGTCGTAGCGGCCGGGAGAGATCCGCGCTCGACGACTACAGGCGAGATCGCGACCAAGCAGGTCAGTCCCGCCTACCGGACGAGCCGCTCGGCGAGGCGCTCGAGCAGATGGCCTATCGGCAGGTGCGCAGGCTGCCGGTGATCGAGGACGACCGTGTGATCGGCATCCTCGCGCAGGCGGATGTCGTCCACGAGGTGAGAGACAGGAAGGCCGGACACCTCGTCGAGGAGATCTCGCAGCCTCGCTAGCATCGCTTCGTGTTCCGCAAGTTGCGCAAGCATCTCTGGCGCTGGGAGGTATCGCACCCCGAGTGGACGCCCGAGGAAGGCGCGGACGGTGGCTGGGAGCCCGTCGTTGCGTCGTACGCGGCGCTCTCCGAGTCGCAGCTCCTGCTCTTCGACCCCCTGGCACCTGCGGACGGCGAGGACGCCGACCGGTTCTGGCACGCGCTCGACGGCGACGTCGAGCACTACGGCCCGCCGGCCGTGCTGCTCACGATCTTCTGGCACACCCGGAGCGCGAGCGCGATCGTCGACCGCTACCCCGATGCCTCCGTCTGGGTCCACGCACCGGCCGCCGAGCGCGCGTCCGAGTGGACGCGCGTCACGCACCCGTTCGAGGCCGGCGACGAGCTCCCCGGCGGCGTGGTTCCGTACGAGACCGGGCGCCTCTCGCGCGAGGTGGTGCTCTGGCTGCCTACCCACCGCGCCCTCGTCGTCGGTGACGTCTTGCTCGGCGCCGGGACCGGTGCCGCCCGGCTCTGTCCGCAGGCATGGCTCTCCGGTACGACGGCCGACGAGGTTCGCGCGAAGCTGGCGCCGGTCCTCGACCTGCCCGTCGAGCTGCTCCTGCTCACCCACGGCGACGCGATCGAACGTGATGCACGAGCCGCACTCGCGCGTGCCCTGGCGGCTTGAGGCCCATGACGAAGCTCGTTTTCTACGACGGCGCGCAGCAGCGGCTCGTCGCGGTGCGCTTGCTACTCGACTCTGCGGAGCGCGCGCTTGCGACCGATCCGTCGCGGGCCGGAGACCTGGCGCGCCGTGCCTGCGGCCGCAGGCGAGATCGCCACCAGGTTTGAGAACCCCGTGGCGGAGCGTCAGGGGTCTCGGGGGCGCGCTTCCGCGTACCGCGGCATCCCGTCGTCGGGGATCGGCTCCCACGTCGCGGCGTAGGCGACGAATTGCCGGTAGCTTGGCCTGATCCCCGGGTCTCCGTCGAACGCGCTCATGCGCACGCTGAGCACCTCCGGGTGCTCCCGGTGCCGACTCCAGAGCGCCGAGCCACAAGCGGAGCAGAACACCTTCGGTGATCCGCCCGGCGGCACGAATTCGCGCAACAGCTCTTCGCCTGCAGCTACTCGCAGCGAGCCGGGAACGATCCGTGCCTGTGGCGAAGCGGCGGTCCCCGTGCGGCGCTGGCAGCGGGTGCAGTGGCAGTAGCCGGCCGAGACGAGCGGCTCGTCGACCTCGAAGCGGACGCCGCCGCACAGGCAACCGCCGGTGAGCGGGAGCCCTGTCACGGCACGAGGTCGCCGATCAGCGTGCACTGCTCGAGGCTGATGCAGTTGCAATCGCGGCTGTGGTCGAGCACCTCCCGGACTGCAGCCGCCCTCGCGACGGCAAGGTCGAGCTCGCGCAGCTTTGCGTCGACGAGGCTCCGCCAGCGGTGCCTCGCCGCCGCGTCGGTCGGTTCCGTGAGCAGCAGCCGGACGTCGGCGAGGCTGAATCCGAGCTGCTGGCAGAAGCGGACGAAGCGCACGCGGTCGACCGCGTGCGAGTCGTATCGGCGCTTCCCTCCTTCACGCCGAGTAGGCGCCAGGATCCCCTGCTCTTCGTAGAAGCGCAGCGCCGACGCGCGCACACCGACCCGCTCGGCGAGCTCGCCGATCGAGAGCACAGGCGTGTGCGGCGCCTTCGTCTCCACTTGACTTCAACCCTACTTGAAGTGGCAGCGTTGCTCGTGTCATCCAGTCAGGAGGTACGAGGTGAAGGCAGAGAAGACGCCCGCACTCGCGTGCTCGCTCGATGTCGGCGAACGGGAGCGCCGCGGCGAGGAGTGGCGCGCGCTGCGTCGAGGCGCGCTGATCGACGCGCGCGAGCAGGCCGGGGTCGCGACGAGCACGTGGAAGCGTGGCGAAGGGATCGGCGAGCGGCTGGAAGCCCTCGTCGAAGCGGAGAGGATCTGCTGCAGTTTCCTCGATTTCGACCTGGTTGACCGCGGAGACACGCTTGTGCTCCGCGTCGTCTCGCCGGCAGATGCGGAGCCATTGGCGAGGAGGATGCTCGGGCTCGAGCCGGGGGAATGAGGGACGAGGGGCGCGTGTGGTCGCGACCTTCGCGGCCGCCGCTAGGCTCCTGCGATGCCCGAGTGGCGTCCCGAGGTCGTCGTCGACGCCGACTGGGCGCAACGGCTGATCGCAGGCCAGTTCAGGGAGCTCGAGCTCGGCTCGATCCGCCTCGTCGGCGAGGGCTGGGACAACACGGTCTGGCTCGTCGACGAGCTGTGGGTCTTCCGCTTCCCGCGGCGCACAATCGCAGTGCCCGCTGTCGAGCGCCAGGTGGCGGTGCTCCCGCGACTCGCGCCGCTCCTGCCGCTGCCGATCCCGACGCCCACCTTCGTCGGTCGTCCCGCCGACGGCTACCCGTGGCCGTTCTTCGGCGTGCCCTTCCTGCATGGGCGCGAGGCGCCCGATGCCGCTCTCGCCGACGCCCCGCGGGCTCGGCTGGCGCGAGCGCTCGGGACCTTCCTCAGGGCGCTGCACCACGTCGACATCGGCGTCGCCGGCGGCGTCCTGCCGGTGGATCCGATGCGCCGCGGCGACCTCGGTTATCGGGTGCCGCGAACGCTCGAGCGGCTCACGGAGCTGGAGCGCCTCGGGATCTGGCGCCCTCCCGCGCGGGTGCGGCGGCTGCTCGAGGACGCGCGCGACCTGCCGGCCCGCGACGCGCTGGCGGTCGTGCACGGCGACCTGCACGTCAGGCACCTCCTGGTGGACGACCGCGCGAGGCCGGCGGGAATCATCGACTGGGATGACCTCTGCCTCGCCGATCCGGCCATCGACCTGCCGCTCTTCTGGAGCTTCCTTCCGCCAGAGGGGCGGCCGGCGTTCCGCGAGGCGTACGGTCCGGTCGCCGACGCCCAGCTGCTGCGCGCCCGCGTGCTGGCGCTCTTCCTGTGCGCGGCGCTCGCGGCCTACGGGAACCAGGAGCGGATGGGGAACCTGGAGCGCGAGGCGATCGGCGGCCTGCGTCGCGCGTCGATCGACTGAGACCGGGACAGATGTCGTTAGTCAAGGATCGCCAGCGCAGCATCCAGTACGGGGTCGTGGCCGGCGAGGAAGTCGGCCGACGTAAGGGGCACACGGACGTCCGGCTCCCGCGCGAGCCGGTCGTCCTCTTCGCTTGCCGTCGTCCAGGAGACCGTCGCGACCCGGGCCGCCAATCCAGCGTTCGGCAGCTTCACGAAACGCGAGTCCCCGTACTGGTTCGGGCTCCCGCCGGTCGGCTCGCCGAAGAACCGGGCCGGCGTGCGCTGCTCGAGGTCGACGACGAGTTACATCGCCGCCGAGTAGGTGACCCGACCGATCAGCACGGCCAGGCGGCAGTCGGGCTCACGCGTCGCGTGCTCGAGAGCATCCAGGAGGGGGCCCGTACGTCCTGTTGTCGCCGCCGCTGTTGAGCCTGAGGTCGAGCACGACGAGCCCGACCAGGGGCCTGGTGGCGAGCGCCGCGACCTCGGCTGCGAAGTCGGACAGGTCACCGCGAGTCATGTTGTAGGCGACGTATGCTGCCCGGCCGTCGCGCAGGAGCGTCACCCAGCGAGTCTCGTCGCGTCGAGTTAGGTAGGCCGGCGCCTCGCGTCGTGGCAGGCCGGTGAGCGAGGACGGAATCGACCCCCGCGGCCGTGGCTCGAGCTCGATCCGGACGGGCCCACCGCTGCCCCGAAGGTCGAAGCGAACGGGCCCGATCGCGTCGACGATCCCTAGGCCGTGCAGGATCTCGGCTGTGACGAGGAACAGAGGTCGCCGAGCGCGCACCGTCCAGTTGTTGTCGCGCGACACCAGCGGGGCGAGCGCCGGCAGCAGCTCGTCTGCCGGCACACCCTCCACCGCTCGCAGCTCCAGGCCGGTCAGGTGCCGCGAGGCGGCGGCCACGACGAAGATCCCGTCCCCGAACTCGTACGGGACGAGCGGATAGAAGTGCAGCGGATCCGGCTGCTCGTCGTGCGGGAGGATGCCCGTGTGTCCGTTGCGGTCGCCGAGCAGCGCGCCCAGCCGCATCAGCTCGACGATCGTGCCGCTCCTGTCGAGCGAGGCGATGCGCTTCGCTGTCTCGCGTACGCTCGCCTCGAACTCGGCGGCGTCGATCCCGCGGAAGGGTTCGGGATGCCAGCGGGCGATAGCGTCCCCGAGGACGACGGCGTCATTTGCGGTCGTCTCACGCACGCTGCAGGCGCCGCGCGACGTTCAGCGTTGCGAGGTGGGTCTTCGTAACCGTGCCGCCCGGACGCGCTTCGATCCGCCGGTGGATGCGGTCGAAGAGCCGCGCGCGCATCTCCGGGTCGAGGGCGAGGTTCGGCGAGAAGGTGCCGAGCAGAGCGATGTACTCGTCGGCGGTGTAGTTGATCTCCCATAGGTGCCGGCGGACGGCGACGGTCCGGAAGTAGCCGCTGCCGTCGATCTCGTCGCTGAGATCGCCGACCTCGTCCGGACGCAGTGGCGGCCGGTTCTCGTCGCTCGGTACGACGGCGTCGTAGTCTTCCTGCACCTCGACCCAGAACGGGTCGCCTCCCTCAGGCAGTACGTGCGGCGCTTCCACAACGGCGAGCGCACCGCGCTCCCGTAGGACGGCCGCGGTCTTCACGAATCGTTCCTCGGGATCGACCCAGTGGAATGAGGTGAAGGCGACGACGGCGTCAAAGTCGGCCACGCCAGGTCGCCAGGCCTCGAAGGTCGTGTTGACGACCTGAACCCGCGGGAAGGCGGCGAGCTTCCAGCGGGCGACTGCCGCCAGCCCCGGTCCGAGCTCGATACAGACGATCTCGAGCCCGCGCTCCGCCAGCGGCAGCGTCGCCTGTCCGGTGCCGCAGCCGATCTCGACGACCCGTCCACCCGCTGCCAGTCCGGCCAGCGCGACGAGGGCGTCGAAGATCGCGCCAGGATAAACAGGGCGAGCTCGGTCGTAGAGCTCGGGCACCTCCTCGAACCTCGTTCGTAGACGATGTCGCTCGATGCCGGTGCGCACGTCGGGATGATGCCGTCGCGCGGGTAAGCTCCGCGTGTTGGGTGCTCGAACGGGGAGATGAGCTATGGCCGTGATCGACAGCGTCAAGGATCTGGTTGGAAACGACCTCGGAGGTCTCGTCAAGAAATTCGAGGAGCGCGGCTACGGAGACCAGGTCAAGAGCTGGGTGTCGACCGGAACCAACAAGGTGATCGACTCCGGCGCGGTCGAGAAGGTGCTCGGCAACGACACGCTCGCGGGGATCGCGCAGAAGGTCGGTCTCGATTCCAAGGATGCGGCGGCCAAGGTCGCAGACCTGCTTCCGAAGGTCGTCGACAAGCTGACTCCGGAGGGAAAGGTTCCGCCGCCCGAGCAGGTGAAGTCCGAACTCGGGTCGATCGACTCGGCGTAGCCGGAGCGCTACTGGTTCGTGACGACGACCTCGCCGCTCATGAGCTCGGGGGGCGACGAAACGACCTCCGACGCGTGCTCGCGAAGCCAGTTCGCGGCATAGAGCAGCAGGACGTGGTCGGTCCGCGCAGGAGCTCGAAGAGCCGCAGAGGGACGCTGGCGCCGTCTCGGAGGAGGCCGGACACGTCCGGAGCGCGGGCGCCCGGCTGCGGGCCTCCCGCGAGCGACCCGCCGGAGACCTCCTCGCCGACGAGTTGGGCTCTCGGGATAGCCAACGAGCAGCTGAGCCTCACGGACGAGGAACGTGGCCACGTCGTCGGGGTCGCCCTCGAACCCGGCGCGAGCGTGCCGCACCGTGCGCCCGACGACCTCCTCGCCCACCGGGTGGCGCTCCGCCTGGTAGCTCTCGCGGAGATCCGGCGGCGCCGAGCCCTCGGCCGCGAGCGCCAACTTCCAGGCGAGGTTGTACGCATCCTGGATGCCTGTGTTCATGCGCCTTCCGCACGGCGGAATGCGCCCCGTCGCAGCCGACGACGTAGCCCGCGCGGACGGTCTCGTCGCCGCGCGCGCCGGCGAGTGTCGCAGTGACCCCGTCGTCGTCCTGCTCGAGCGACCGCAGCCCGACACCCCGGTCGACCTCGCAGCCGAGTGCCGCCAGGTGCTACCGGAGCACCCGCTCCGTCTCGTACTGCGGGAGGCCCATGAACCTGTACGGGATCTCCCGCGGGAGCGTGAGCTCGATCCGCGATGCCTCCTCGCCGTTGACGAACCGGATCTGGCCGCGCAGCTCGATCGCGGCGTCCAGGGCGGGGAGGAGGACGCCCATGTCCTCCCACACCTCCAGCGTGCGCGGCTGGATGCCGACCGCCTTCGCGTACTGCCGCGGCTCGGCCAGCCGGTCGACGATCCGGGTCTCGACGCCGCGGCGGCGGAGCTCGGCAGCAGCCGTCAGCCCGACCGGCCCGGCTCCGGCGACGAGGACGTCGACCTCCCTCGACCGGTCTCGCTTTTGCCCTCCGCCACGGAGCGTGAGTGTATTTCCTCGGCACGCTGGGCGATCGGCGGCCGGGGCGACCGGCATCGCGGGTTCCACGGTGCGGGAGCCGGCTTGGGCGGAACCGTCTCCGCGTCGCCGGTGTACGGATCGAAGGTGGTGGACGGACAACTCGACTTCCCGGAGCTGTCCGAGCAGGAGACCGCCGGGGTGCTGGGCATCGGGCGCAGAATGGTCGGATCCCGGGTCTCGCGCCCGCAAGCGCGGCTGCGCGCCGAGCTGGAGCGTATGGGTGACTGACCTCGAACAGGACCTCCGCGACGTTGGCGCCCTCCTTCTCTTCCCGGGTCCGCCTGACTTGTGGCCGGGGATCTCCGACCGGCTCGGGCGGCGGCGCCGCCCGCGTGTGCAACGACTCGCGGCTGCACTCGCCGCTCTTGCTGCACTCGCGACGGCGTTCGGCGTTGCGCTTGCTGTGCCGCCGGCGCGCAGCGCGATCCTGCGCCTGCTCCATCTCGACGGCGTGTCGATCGTGCGCGTGGAGCGCCTGCCTGCGCTCCCACCGCGTGTGGCGGCCGACCTCGGCTCGCGGTCGACGCTCGCGGTCGCCCGCCCGCTCGTCCCGTTCACGATCATTGCGCCGCAAGGGCGGCGGCCCGACGCCGTCTACGTCGGCGAGGACGTACCGCCCGCGGTCACGCTCGTCTACGGCCCGGCTGCGCGGCCACTGCTGCTCTTGACGGAGTTCCGGCCCTGTTGCGGGCAGGACTCCGTGCGGAAGGAGGTGCCGTCCGGAGTAGTCGTTCAGTCCGCGACCGTGCACGGGAGCCGGGCGATCTGGATCGGGGGACGCCATGCGGTTCGAACCACGCGTCTTCGCCGGGCCGGCAGCACGTTGATCTGGGAACGGGATGATGTCGTCTACCGGCTCGAGGCCGAGCTCGACGAAGCGGATGCGGTGCGGCTCGCGGAAGGCCTCGAGCCGATCCGCACCGGGCGTGGTTGACGCGTGGGGGAACCCGGGGTTCCCCCACGAACCCCCTCCTTAACGGACAGACGCGCTTCCCGCGCCGTGGCTACGGCCGGCAAAGCCGGCCTCCGCCGTTCCGGAGTCCAGCTCGGGGTTCCCTGCAACGGGCTTACTGGTTCTCATCTCCGCGTAGCCAGAGCTGGCGCTGAAGCCGTTTACGGATCGGCGGAGCCAGGCTCCGCCCGGCCGTAGCCACAGCGCGGGAAGCGCGTCAGCAATCGAAGAAGGGGGCTCGCCGGGGGAAACCTGGTTTCCCCCGCGCTACTCGGGATCCCAGTAATCGACGACGCTCTCGCGCCGCACGAGCAGGTTGTCCCGCTTGTCGCCGGGCCAGACACCCAGCTTGTCGCTGTCGGGGTAGACCGCGACAGCCGGCTCGTGCTGCGTCGACAGCATCGCGACGCGGACGGTGCCGTCGGTCCGGTTCGTGAGCTTGTGGGCGCCGTCGGGCCCGATCGCGAAGCAGAGGACGTCTCCGGGTCCGAGCTCTGCTTCACCCTCGGGATGCCGGACGGTCAAGCGGCCCTCCAGGACGATCAGCCACTCCTCGTTCCCGTACTCGTAGTGATAGGGGCAGTTGCTCTGGCCGGGCGGAAGCTCGTAGACGGTCGCCCCGAGCATCGACGCTCCGAGCACCGGGCCTGCCCGCGCGTAGCCGGCGTGATACCCGTCCGGATCGTCCTCGTCGTACCGCAGCTCGGCGTCGAAGAGTTGAAGCGACGCATCACCTACCGGCCGGTTCCCACCGTCTTCCCGATCAGCCGTGCGAGCCCGACTGCACCGGCGCCGTTCAGGTGGATGCCGTCGCCCGAGAACCACGCGTGGCCCTGGCTCCACCCGTTCCAGTCCGCGACCCGCAGCTGCTTCCACCTCTTTTTCGACCGCCTGATCACCCAGTTGATCAGATGGTAGGTCGTGTTGCCGTTCTCCCGCAGCGTCGTCCACACAACGGTGCGGACGCCGGCTGCGACGAGGGCTCGCATCACACGGTCGAGGCCCGCCTTGTAGGTGGAGGCCGCATCGCTGTAGCCGACGTCGATCACGACCGTCCGGCCGAGGTGGCCGCGGCGGGCTTTCACGGCCTCGAGCGCCGTCGAAGGCTGCCGGCCCTGGTACACGCAGCTGGCTACCACCAGCCGCCGGCAGACCGCGAGGTCGAGCTTGAGGTCATAGCGGCGGCGCAGGTAGCG
>Ga0307278_10001665_pt1 | contig 10989 bp, 10 predicted proteins | sample ER_DNA_117_FD_194482 | JGI IMG/M metagenome (GOLD analysis project Ga0307278, IMG submission 194482) | Bulk soil microbial communities from the East River watershed near Crested Butte, Colorado, United States - ER_DNA_117 | ecosystem: Environmental > Terrestrial > Soil > Floodplain | place...
GGCGGTGGACCGGCTGGCGCAGGAGCGCGCGGACCTCGTCGACGTCGTCCGCACGCTCCTGTCGCCGGCCGCCGCGGCCGCCACCGCCGCCGACTGGCAATCGCCCTCCTTCGGGCACTCGGTGTTCGCCCAGGCCGGGAGGTTCGCCGGGAGGATCACCGAGCACCACGACGACTACCGCCGGGACCGCCACGCCGATGCGAGCGGGTTTGAGGACGCCTACCTCCGGGAGTACGTCGACCACCCCGCGGGCATGGACCTCCGGGCCCTGATGACGAGTTGCGGGATGTCGGCGTTCACCACCGTGCTCTCGTTCCTGACCATGGAGGGGCCCGCGCCGCGGCGCGTCCTGGCCGGGCGGTCCCTCTATCACGAGTGCCGCGAGCTCCTGCGGCGCTGCCGCTTCGGGACCGCGCTGGTCGAGGTGGACGAGGACGACACCGAAGGCCTGCTCCGGGCCATCGATGCCACTCATCCGGGCGCCATCTTCCTGGACGCTCTCTGCAACGAACGCGCCATGGCGCTTCCCGACCTGCCCCGGCTGATCGGACACCTGGCATCGAGGCCCGAGCCGGCCACGCTGGTCCTCGACACCACCGGCCTGTCCTGCACGATCCAACCCTTCGCCATCCTGCCGGAGGGGGCGCGGCACGTCCGGATCCTGGCGGTGGAGAGCCTGACCAAGTACCCGCAGTTCGGGCTGGACCGGACCCCGGCGGGCATGATCGTGGCGCCGCAGGCGGACGCGTCGCGGCTGGACGCGTATCGGGAGCACCTGGGAACCAACGTGTCCGACGCGGCCCCGTTCCTGGTCCCGGAACCGAGCCGGGCCGCCCTGGAGCGGCGCCTGGCCCGGATCGGACGCAACGCCGTCGAGCTGGCCGGGGCGCTCAGCAAGCACGTGGGCGGCAAGGCCAGCACGGTGGTGGGAGCCAGCCATCCGGGCCTGCCCGGCCACGCCGCGTGGCCCCGGGCCCGGGTCATGGACTTCCCCGGCGGGTACTTCGCGGTCCGGTTCTCGCCGCCCGAGGACACCACCGTCGGGCACAGGCGGTTCGTGCGGGCCGTCCTGGAGTCGGCCTCGGAGCGAGGGGTCCCGATCGTGGCGGGGGCGAGCTTCGGGTTCGATGTCACCCGGATCTACGTGACCGCCTCGGACGCCCAGCACGGGGCCCCCTTCGTGCGCATCGCCGCGGGCACCGAGCATCGTCTCGGCCTGGAGAGCCTGAAGGCCGTCCTGCGCGAGGCGGCTGACCGGGTTCCGGGGCGGCGATCGACTACGGCAGCGGGCGTTCCTGCCCGGTTCGTCCGAGACCCCACAGCAGCCCCAGCGTGAATCCCGCGTTCACCGCAGCCAGCAGCCACCAAAGGACCGCGGACGACCTGTGCCGTCCCGAGGTGAGGAGCGCGACCGGGGACGTTGCGAGCTCCTCCCCCGGGCCGGTGAGGGCGTTCAGCACCGCGACGGCCGCGACGGCGGCCGCCACGCTGAGGAAGGTCCACGACCACCACCACACCTCCTCCGAGCGCTGTGCGACCAGGACCATGAACATGGCCAGCACCACGGCCTGCACGCCCACGATCCTGACCCAGGAGTAGTCGGGCAGGGCCACCTGGGCGAACACGTTCACCAGCAGGAACCGGGGGGCCACGGCCAGGGCCAGGCCGGCCAGGGCGAACACGGCGGCCTGGAGGTACAGCACCCTGCGCAGGAGGGCCATGGAGGGCGATTCTACGGCCCGGGCAACCTCGGCCCGCCCTGAGGTGTTCTTATGGGCGATCGTGGATGCGGAGGTCAGTGCGTCGGAGGCGGCTCGGATGCGGGCTCCTCTGCGCCGGGCGTTCGAGGCGCAGTACGGGCGGCTGGTCCGGCTGGGCGTCCTGCTCCTGGGAACCACGGAAGGGGCGGAGGACCTCGCGCAGGATGCCTTCGTGAGGGCGGCGACGAAGATCGAGACGCTTCCCCCCGACGAAGTCGGGCCGTACCTCCGACGGACCCTGGTCAACCTGTGGAAGAACCGCCTTCGGAGGCTGGCCGTGGAGCGCCGCTTCCGGGTGCGCGTCTCCCGGTCGGATCCCGGGGCGTCCGAGGCGTTCGAGGAGCGAGATGCGCTGTGGAGGGCGGTGGAGAGGCTGCCCCGGCGCCAGCGGGCCTGTCTGGTCCTGCGCTACTACGAGGACCTCTCCGAACGGGAGGTGGCCGAGGTCATGGGGTGCTCCGTCGGGACCGTGAAGAGCCAGACCAGCCGCGGCCTCGACCGGCTACGAGGGGAGCTTGCCGATGGGGACTGAGGAACGCCTCCGCGAGGCCTTGTCGCGGCGAGTCTCCGGCGTGGAGACGGACGAAGGCGCATGGGAGTCGATCCAGGCTCGACTGGAGCGGAGGCCGAGGAGGCGAGCGGTCCAGGTCCGCGTCGTCGCGGTCGTCGCCGCCGGCGTCACCGCGGCCGCGCTCGCCGTGCTGTGGCTGGCCCTCCGCCACGAGCCCCCCGCGCCCGGCCCGGCCTCGGTACCCGTGCTGTCTCCGCAAGTGACCGCTGTGATACCGGTCGGGCCGTGGCCAGGGGTCATCGCGGTCGGCGATGGTAGCGCCTGGGTGGCCGTTCGGTCCGACTCCGGGGAGCCGGCTCTGGTCCGGATCGACGAGGCCACCAACGAGGTTGTCGACCGGATCCCCGTCGACGTCCGTGACGTGGTGGTCGCGTTCGGATCCGTGTGGGCCTCCGGCCTCAGCTCGAGTGGGGGCCCCGCCGTCCTCCGGATCGATCCGGCCACGGACCAGATCGTTGCAACCATCGAGGGTGTCGGCGGCTACCTCGCGGCCGGTGAGGGAGCCGTGTGGGCGCTGACGCCGGCCGAAGGCGAGAGCGTGCTGTCGCGGATCGACCCGACTACCAACGATGCGGTTCCGTTGGTGACGGTGTCTGGTCCGCCGGTCGGACTTGGGGCGGGGGAAGGGGCCGTTTGGCTGTCCGATCGGAGTCCGCGGGCCGGCTTGGTCCTCGCCAAGGTCGACCCCGTGACCGGCTCCGTGACCGATCGTATCGACCTCGACTTCTACTCCCTGGCCGTTGGTGAGGGATACGTGTGGCTCGGCAGGCTGGATCCGCAGGGATCCACAGTGGTCGTGCGGATCGACCCCCGGACGGATGCCCCGATCGAGCCGTCGATCCAGTGGGGCGGGGCATTCCGGCCATTCGATGTCGGGGAAGGAGGGATCTGGATCATCGAGGGTCCGCCCGGGGGCATATGCCGGCTCAACACCGAGACGCTGCGAGACGACAGCTGCGTGGATCCGGGCGGATATGCGGACACCGGGCTGAACTGGCCGGCAGCCCTGGACACCACCACCGGCACGATCTGGGTCGCGAACTACCAGGACACCGTCACCAGGATCGACCTCCCGTAGGGCCGGGCACGGGCCCGCCTCGGGTGGCGTGCCTGGCGGTCGGGTAGAATACGGCCCGCCTGGAGCGCGGCCGCTGTGGCCGGGCTCCTTTTCGTGACGCCTACACACACGGACGAGGTCGGAGACTGCATGACGCAAGGACCGCGGGTCGCGGTGATCGGCCTGGACTGCGCCACCCCGCAACTGTTGTTCCGGGACCTGGCCGACGAGATCCCCAACATCCACGAGCTGATGGCCAGAGGGATGCACGGCGAACTGGCCAGCATCACCCCGCCGATCACGGTTCCCGGATGGGCCTGCGCGATGACCGGCAAGACGCCCGGACAGCTCGGCATCTACGGGTTCCGCAACCGCAAGGACTCGACGTACGAGGGACTGTCCATCGCCACCTCGGAGTCGGTCCGCGAGCCCGCCGTGTGGGACCTTCTCGGACAGAAGGGCCTGAAGTCGCTGCTCATCGGGGTGCCGCCGAGCTATCCGCCCAAGCCGGTGGAGGGGTGGCGGATCTCGTGCTTCCTCACGCCGCCTTCGGCGAAGTCCTTCGCCTACCCGGCCGACGTCATGAAGGAGGTGGAGGACGAGGTCGGCGCCGGCAACTACATCTTCGACATCCCGAACTTCCGGGACAAGGGCTACGAGTTCGTCCTGGACCGGGTGTTCAAGATGACCGAGCGGCGCTTCGCCGTGGCCCGCCGGCTGGTCCGGACCAGGCCGTGGGACTACTTCATGCTGGTGGAGATGGGGCCGGACCGGCTGCACCACGTGTTCTGGCAGTACTACGACCCCAAGCACCCCAAGTACGAGCCGGGCAACCCGTTCGAGACCGCGTTCCAGGACTACTACCGGTATCTGGACAAGGAGATCGGGTCCCTGCTGGAAGCGCTCCCGCACGACGCCGTCACCATCGTGATGTCCGACCACGGAGCCCGGCCCATGATCGGCGGGGTCTGCTTCAACGACTGGCTGATGCGTGAGGGGTATCTGGCCATGAGCGAGCCCCTGGGGGGCCAGACGCCCATCGGCAAGGCTCCCATCGACTGGAACCGGACCGTGGCGTGGGGGGACGGCGGGTACTACGGCCGGCTGTTCCTGAATGTGAAGGGCCGCGAGCCACAGGGCGTGATCGACCAGTCGCGGTACGAGGAGACTCGCGACGAGCTGGTGGCGAAGCTGGAGGCCATGCCGGGCCCAGACGGCACACCGCTGGGGACCCGCGTGTTCAAGCCCGAGGAGGTCTACCCGGAGGTCCGCGGCGTGGCTCCCGACCTCATCGTGTACTTCGGCGACCTGGAGTGGCGCTCCGTGGGAACCGTCGGCTACCAGGACGTGTTCACCTACGAAAACGACACCGGGCCCGACGGGGCCAATCACGACCGCAACGGCGTGTTCGTGATGGCCGGAGCTCCGGGCCAGGGCACCGGTCCGCAGGAGGGCTTGCGCCTCATCGACGTGGGCCCCTCGATCCTGTCGCTGTACGGCATGGAGGCTCCGGAGGGCGCGGAGGGGAAGAGCTTCCTGTGAGCGGGGACCGCGAGGATCACGGCGGGTTCTGCGTCTGGTTCACCGGGCTGTCCGGCGCCGGGAAGTCCACCATCGCCGAGATGCTGTATCACGAGCTGAAGGCCCGCGGCCTGAAGACGGAGATCCTGGACGGCGACGTGGTCCGGCAGAACCTGTCCAAGGGCCTGGGGTTCTCGAAGGAGGACCGCGACACCAACATCCTGCGGATCGGCTTCGGGGTGGCCACGATCTGCTGTCCGATCTCCCCGTACCGCGAGGCTCGGGACGCCGTGCGCGCGCAGATCGAGAAGACGGCGAAGTTCGTGGAGGTCCACGTCCACGCGACCGTGAAGGAGATCGCCGATCATCGCGATCCCAAGGGCCTGTACAAGAAGGCGCTGGCGGGAGAGATCACCAATTTCACCGGCGTGGACGACCCCTACGAGGCTCCCGAGGACCCTGAACTGATGCTCGACACCATGGTCGAGACGCCCGAGGAATCGCTCCAGCGGGTGCTCGACACCCTGCACGGGCTGGGATGCCTCGACGACCCTGCGATGCTGGTCGAGGGGCCGAAGGAGCACTCGGGGTTCACCGACCTCCGAGTCAACGAATCGGGGCAGGTCGCGGAGGGCCGCTAACCCTCACCGGGCCAGAACGCAGTCTCGTTCGGACAGCACGAGAGGCGTATTCGGCCTCTGCATGAAGTCGAACGCCTCCAGCAAGTCGGCCGCGTGGGCGTCCCGCTGGGCCAGAGGCATCAGGCCGTGCAGGTCCTCGATCAGCTTCAGGACCGAGGAGAACTCCAGCGTGGCGTGGTCCACGAACCCCGGCCTGGCCCACGGCGAGATCACGAGGGCCGGGACCCGCGGCCCCAGGCCGTACAGGTCGACGTGGGGCGGCGGGACGTGGTCGTAGAACCCGCCGAAGTCGTCCCACGTCACCACGACCGCGGTGCTCGGCCAGTCGGGGCCCTGCATGATGGCGTCCAGGGTGCGCACGGTCCAGTTCTCTCCCTCGCACATGCTGTAGGGCGGGTGGTCGGACTCCGGGACCGGAGGGACCACCCATGACACGGCCGGCAACCGGCCCGCCAGCGCGTCGGGGATGAACTGCGGTTCCGGGACGACGTTTCGCCATTCCGGGCCGAAGCGCACGTGATGGACCATCCGCAGCGGCTGCGCCCACAGACTCTCGCCCTGGTAGTAGCGCCACATCACCCCGAGAGCGCGGAGCTCGTCGGGAAGAACCTTGATGTCGGTGCAGGGCCACCGTGACGTCCAGTAGTTCTTGACCAGCGGGATGGTGGCGGCTCGGTCCTCCAGAGCGAAGGCCTGCTGCGTGGCCAGCGGCCCCAAGACCGGAACGACCGGGCGCGCTCCACCGGGTCCTCGCAGAACTGCGCCGGAGGGCCTGCCCCCGCGCCGCCGTCGTCGTCAGGCCCGACGAACCGGTCGGACTGGGCCGCCACGGCCCACAGATGCTCGATCATGGTGGGCCCGTACGCCGAGCTGAAGAAGCGGTCCGCCAGGGTGTAGTGGGAGGCGTGGGCCCAGTAGTTCGGGATCTGGTCCCGATGGTACTGGACATAGGACACGAGCTTCCCGCCGTCCCACAGCCGGTTGAAGCAGTTCATCCGGCCACCGTTGATGGCGCGGATCCCTGCCACGAACGAGTGGTTCGCACCATACGTCCGGTCGGCCGCTCGGGTCAGGGGCACCAGCTTCCCGCTGCACGTGCGCCCGTGGCGAGCGCCGTCGGCGCCCGGGAACGTCCCGAACATGGTGTCGAACGTCCGGTTCTCCTTCACGATGAACACGACGTGCTTGATCCGATGCCGGGCCAGGTCGAGCTGCGAGGGGGGTTTCTTCGCGGGGGACCCGCTCCAGGCCAGCAGCAGGAGGGTCAGGGGCAGCACGGACCGGGCGTGGGGGGCGCGCATCGGGCCGGAGCATACGTCCGAGAAGGTCCGGAAATGGCGTTGCGTCGCGACGGCTCCGGCCAATACCTCAACGAAGGTGCCGATCCTGGGGAGGGGCTGGTGGACGTCCGGCGGATAAGCGACGAGCAGCTCCTGGCCAGGGCGGGGCGGGACCGGGCGGCGTTCGAGGAGTTCTACCGCCGGACGGTGGCACGCGTGGTCGCCTTCTCGGCCCGGCGATGCCGCCGCGCGGAGGAGGTGCCCGACCTCGTCGCCGCCATCTGGCTCGAGGTCATCGCCTCGGCCGACCGGTTCGACCCCCGCCGCGGCCGAGCGGTGCCGTGGCTACTCGGCGTCGCCGGGAACGTGACCGCGTCCGACGCCCGGCGGCGGGCCCGTGAGCGGGAGGCGGTCGCCCGATTGTCAGGCCGGCGCGTGCTGGACGAGGACGACGTGGCTCGTCTGGAGCGAGCCATCGACGCGGCCGCCGTGGCGCCCGAGATCCGCCGCGCGATCGAGGCCCTTCCCCCAGGAGAGCGAGCGGTCCTCGAGCTCGTGGTCCTGGAGGACCTGGCCCCCGAGGAGGCCGCTCGTGCTCTGGGGCTGCGCCCGGCCGCTGCTCGCATGCGGCTGGCCCGAGCTCGCCGGAAGCTCCGTGGGGTGCTCGGCGACCCATCCGAACGGACGGTCGCGCTGCGGCGCGCGGAGAAGGTGATCCCATGAACGATGCGAAGCTCGAGAACCGGAACTTGGAGGGGTTCGAGGCCCGGCTCCTGCCGGTGTTGCTGGAGGTGGTCGAGGAACGGGCGCAGGATGCGCCTGCGCGCCCGCGCGTTCGCCGCCGAACCGTCGCTCGGGCCGCCGTCCTCGCCGTGGCCGCCCTCGTGGGCGCGGTCGTCGCGGCGAACACGCTCGCCGTGGGTACCGACACCGTCCAGGTCAGCGCCGTCGACGCCGCGCGGGACCCCGCTGCGGTGGAAAAGGAGCTCGGGTCCCAGGGTATCGAGGCCCGGATCCTGGTCGTCCCGGCCCCCGACCTGGCGGGAACGTGGGTGGACCTGTACTTCGCGCCCGGGGCGCGGGTCGACCCGGAGGAATGGTCCCGGCTCCTGGCCCAGGTCGGGCAGGGCGTTGACCCCGGCCTTCCGCCCGACGTGTACGACGAGATCCTCGACCATGGGCTGAACGTGTATCACCGCGAGGTCCTCGAGATCCCGCGGGACGTGCACGGCCCGATGACGCTCATCGCGGGCCGAGCGTGGCGGCCGGGAGACGGGTCGCCACTATGGCTCGGGGGCGAACTGTCGCCAATCGGCGCCTTTTGGTGCATGGGCCTGGAGGAGATGGACCCGACCGCCGCAGAGCGGGTGCTGGAGAACATCGGCTACCGCGTGCGCCTCTACTACAGTCCCCAGCCCTTCGCGGCCATCGGGGTGGATCCAGGGGACGGGTACGTCGACCTCCCGCCGCCTCGCTCTGCCGTCTTCAACGCGGGGTTTCTCGCTCCGACTGAGGTGGAGATCGACCTCGTCCCGGGCGACCAGGTCGACGATGCTCGAGTGGCGGCCGGCATTCCGCCGGCGGGGTCCACGCCGCCACCCTGGGCGCCGGGCTGCCCCGTCACCCGCTGAGCCGTGCGCTCCCATGGCGAATGGTCGACTGCAGGGGCTTCGGCCTGTACCATTCCGTCATGGAACCACCTGACGCCTGCCCTTCCCCGGGCGGGCGTTTCGCGTATCGGGGCATATCGGACAGGGTGAGGGTGAGGTAGGGGCCATGGAGATCGAGATCGGGGCAGGAAAGACCGGGAGACGGGCGTACGGGTTCGACGAGGTGGCGATCGTCCCTTCCCGGCGGACGCGTGACCCGGACGACGTGGACGTCTCCTGGGAGATCGACGCCTACCGGTTCGAGCTGCCAATGATGGCCTCGGCCATGGACGGCGTCGTGTCGCCGGCCACGGCGGTCCAGGTGGGGAGCCTGGGCGGCCTGGCCGTCCTCAACCTCGAGGGCCTCTGGACGCGCTACGAGGACCCCGAGCCGGTATTCGAGGAGATCGCCTCCCTGTCCGACGACAAGGCCACCCGCCGGATGCAGGAGCTCTACCAGGAACCCATCAAGGAGGAGCTCATCGGGCGAAGGATCGGCGAGGTCAAGGCCGGTGGGGTCGTGGCGGCCGCGTCGCTGACCCCTCCGCGTGTGGCCCGGTACGCGGACCTGGTGCTTGGGGCCGAGCTCGACATCCTGGTCATCCAGGGAACGGTGGTCTCGGCCGAACACGTGTCCACGCGGTCCGAGCCCCTGAACCTGAAGGAGTTCATCGCCTCCTACGACCTCCCGGTGATCGTGGGGGGGTGCGCGTCGTTCTCCACGGCGCTGCACCTCATGCGGACGGGAGCCGTCGGCGTCCTGGTGGGCGTGGGTCCGGGCGCCGCGTGCACGACCCGAGGCGTCATCGGGGTCGGCGTGCCGCAGGCCACGGCCATCGCCGACGCGGCGGCGGCGCGGATGCAGCACATGCACGAGACCGGCCGGTACTGCCACGTCATCGCCGACGGCGGCATGCGCACCGGCGGGGACATCGCCAAGGCCATCGCGTGCGGCGCGGACGCGGTCATGATCGGTTCGCCGCTGACCCGGGCCTACGAGGCACCCGGCAGGGGCTTTCACTGGGGCATGGCCACGTTCCATCCGGACCTGCCGCGCGGGGCCCGGGTGGCCACGCGCCAGGTGGCGACGATGGAGGAGATCCTGGTGGGACCGGCCCACGAGAACGACGGCACGCTGAACCTGTTCGGGGCGCTCAGGATGTCCATGGCCACGACGGGCTATGCGAACGTGAAGGAGTTCCAGAAGGCGGAGCTGGTGGTCGCGCCCGCCATCAAGTCCGAGGGGAAGGTCTACCAACGAGCCCAGGGCGTGGGGGTGGCGTGACGTCGCAGGATCCGCGCCCCGTCCTGGTGCTGGACTTCGGCGCGCAGTACGCGCAACTCATCGCCCGACGGGTCCGGGAGTGCCACGTGTACTCCGAGATCGTGCCGTTCGACACGCCCGCCAACGAGCTCGCTTCGCGCAGGCCGGTCGGGCTGGTCCTGTCCGGCGGCCCGGCGTCAGTGTACGAGGACGGCGCACCCGGGATCGATCCGAAGGTGTTCGGGCTGGGAGTCCCGGTCCTGGGCATCTGCTACGGCCAGCAGCTCATGGCGCGGGCCCTGGGGGGCGAGGTGCGGGTCACCGGGGCCCGGGAGTACGGCCGGACGAAGCTCCGGGTCGATTCACCGGGCGTGCTGATCGCCGACCTGGCCGACGGCGAGACCGTGTGGATGAGCCACGCGGACGCCGTGACCCGGGCGCCGGACGGCTTCCGGGTCACCGCCAGGACCGAGACGACGCCGGTGGCCGCCATGGAGGACCCGGAGCGCGGGATGTACGGCGTCCAGTTCCATCCCGAGGTGGCGCACACGCCCCGCGGCCGGGACGTGATGAAGCGGTTCCTGTACCAGGGCTGCGGCCTGCTGCCCGAGTGGACGCCGGCCAACGTCATCGAGCGGAGCGTGGAAAGGATTCGCGTGCAGGTGGGCGACGCGGAAGTGCTGTGCGCCCTGTCCGGGGGTGTGGACTCCGCCGTGGCGGCGCTGCTGGTCTACAAGGCAGTCGGCGACCGGCTGACCTGCGTGTTCGTGGACACCGGGCTCCTGCGCGAGGGCGAACCCGAGCAGGTGGAAGACACCTTCGCCCGACACTTCCACGTCCCGCTGGTCCACGTGAAGGCGGCCGACCGATTCCTGGAAGGCCTGGCCGGCCTCACCGACCCCGAGGACAAGCGCAAGCGGATCGGCGAGGAGTTCATCCGGGTGTTCGAGGAAGTCCCCCGCGAGCACGACGGGGCGCGGTTCCTGGTGCAGGGGACGCTGTATCCGGACGTGATCGAAAGCGGTTCCCGGACCGCCGCGCGCATCAAGAGCCACCACAACGTGGGCGGCCTGCCCGAGGTGATGGACCTGGAACTGGTGGAGCCGCTCCGGGACCTGTTCAAGGACGAGGTCCGCCAGGTGGGGCAGGAGCTCGGCCTGCCCGAGGAGATCGTGTGGCGACAGCCGTTCCCGGGCCCGGGCCTGGCGGTGCGGATCGTGGGCGAGGTGACCTCGGATCGCCTGTC
>Ga0307278_10001666_pt1 | contig 10984 bp, 12 predicted proteins | sample ER_DNA_117_FD_194482 | JGI IMG/M metagenome (GOLD analysis project Ga0307278, IMG submission 194482) | Bulk soil microbial communities from the East River watershed near Crested Butte, Colorado, United States - ER_DNA_117 | ecosystem: Environmental > Terrestrial > Soil > Floodplain | place...
GGCGGCCTCGGCCACGGCCAGGGCGGCCCCGGCGGCCGGGTCGAGGGCGGCGTAGCGGCCGTTGCCGTCGGTGGCCAGGGCGACCGCCCGGCCCGTCCCAGGCACCCGCAGCACGGCCGCGTCGCCGCCGGGCCCGACGACCGTGCCGCGGCCCACGAAGCGGTCGTACTGCTCCCACACCCAGCGCTTGGACGCGCAGGTCGGGTCGGCGGCCACGGCCAGCACGGCCGCGGCCGGGTCGCCGTCCAGCGCCACCCCGGCCCCGGCGGCCGGCGGCGCCGGCGGGACCATGGGTCGGGAGTACACCGGCCCCCCGTCGGCCAGGCTGGCCGCCGGCACCTCGGCCACCAGCTCCCCCCGGAACCGGACGCGGAGCGAGCCCCCCTCGGCCGGGGGGCTACCGCTCCGCTCCTCGAGCCCCCCGGACCCCCCCTCGGCCGGGGGGCTGCCGCCCCGTTCCGCGAGCCCTCCGGGTGTCATCTCCCCGACGACGTTGGCCAGGACCCCCCAGCGGCGGCAGACCTCGAGGACGTCGGCGAGCCGGGCCGGGTCGACCAGGGCCAGCATCCGCTCCTGGGACTCCGAGACCAGCACCTCCCAGGCCTCCATGGACGGCTCGCGCAGGGGCACCGCGTCCAGGTCGACCTCCATGCCCATCCCGGCCCTGGCCGCCACCTCGGCGACCGCGCAGCTGATCCCGGCCGCCCCCAGGTCCTGCAACCCGCGCAGCAGGCCCCGCTCGGCCAGCTCCAGGCAGGCCTCGATCAGCAGCTTCTCCTGGAACGGGTCGCCCACCTGGACGTTCGGGCGCTTGGCCTGGTCGCCCTCCTCGAAGCTGGCCGAGGCGAGCACGCTGGCCCCGCCGATCCCGTCCCGGCCGGTCTTGGCCCCCATCAGCACGGCCAGGTCGCCGGGCCGCTCGGCCCGGCCGGTGAGCAGCCGCTCGGCCGGCATGAACCCGATCGTCAGGGCGTTGACCAGCGGGTTGCCGGCGTAGCAGGGGTCGAAGACGACCTCGCCGCCGACCGTGGCCACCCCGACGCAGTTGCCGTAGTGGCCGACCCCGGCCACCACCCCCTCCAGCAGCCGCCGCTGGAGCGGCTCGGCCGGATCGCCGAAGCGCAGCGAGTTGAGGCTGGCCGCCGGCCGCGCCCCCATGGCCAGGATGTCGCGGATGATCCCCCCGACCCCGGTCGCCGCCCCCTGGAAGGGCTCCACGAACGACGGGTGGTTGTGGGACTCGATCTTGAACACCGCCGCCACCCCGTCGCCCAGGTCGACCACCCCGGCGTTCTCCCCCGGCCCCTGCAGCACCCGTTCCCCCGTCGTGGGCAGCCGCCGCAGATGGACCTTGGACGACTTGTAGGAGCAGTGCTCCGACCACAGCAGCGAGTACATGGCCAGCTCGGCCCGGCTCGGCTCCCGCCCCAGCGCCCCGAGGATCCGCTCGAGCTCGTCGTCGGTCAGCCCGAGCTGGCGGTGCAGGGCGGCGGCGGTCCTAGACACGGGCCGCCAGGACCGACTCGAACAGGCCGCGGCCCCCGACCGGGCCGAGCAGGGGGTCGACGGCGTGCTCGGGGTGGGGCATGAGGCCGACCACGTTGCCGGCGGGGTTGCGGACGCCGGCGATGCCGGCCACCGAGCCGTTGGGGTTGTGGCCGGTGGCGTAGCGGAACACCACCTGGCCGTCGGCGGCCAGCCGGTCGGGGTCGTCGCAGACATAGCGGCCCTCGCCGTGCTTGACCGGGATGGTCACCGAGGCGCCGGGGGCGCAGGCGGCCGTCCAGGCGCTGGCCACCGACTCGACCACGACCTCGACCTCGCGGCAGACGAAGCGCAGGCCGGCGTTGCGCAGCAGCGCCCCGGGCAGCAGCCCGGCCTCGCACAGGACCTGGAAGCCGTTGCAGATCCCCAGCACCGGGCCGCCCCCGCGGGCGAAGCCGGCCACCGCCCCCATCACCGGCGAGAACCGGGCGATCGCCCCGCAGCGCAGGTAGTCGCCGTAGGAGAACCCGCCCGGCAGGACCACGGCGTCGACCCCGCGCAGCTCGCCGTCGCCGTGCCACAGCGCCACCGGCTCGCCCCCCATGGCGGCCACGGCGTCGCGGGCGTCCCGGTCGTCACACGACCCCGGGAAGGTCACCACCCCGATCCGCACGCCCGCTCCTCGGCCCGCCCGTCCAGCCGCCCGGAGGCTACCAGACCGCCCGTCAGGCGCCGGGGAGGCGGTCGGACCAGCCGGGCCAGGTCGCCATGGCCCACTTGCCGTCGTCGAAGGACCGGTCGGTGACGGCGGCGGCGGCCAGGGCGGCGCCGGGGTCGACCCAGAGGAAGCAGCCGCTGGCGCCGAAATGGCCGAAGGCTCCGGGGGAGCGGCGGTCGCCCATCCAGTGGGGGTGCTTGGCGTCGTGCAGCTCGAAGCCGAGGCCCCAGTCGCAGGGGTCGAACCGGCCGACCCCGGGCACCAGGCCGGCCAGGCCGGGGAACTGGACCTCGGTGGCCTCGGCGAACAGCTCCGGGCCGACCACCGGGGCGCCGCGGTCGAGCAGGCAGCGGGCCAGGCGGGCCAGGTCGTCGAGGGTCGAGGCGGCCCCGGCGGCCGGGTCGCGGTCGTGCCCGCGGCGCTCCACCAGCCGGGTCGCGGACAGCTCGAGGGGGTCGAGCACGCTGGCCGACAGCCAGGCCGGGAAGCTGGTCCCGGCGGCGTCGGCGACCGCCTCGGCCAGGATCCGGAAGCCCACATTGGAGTAGATGCGGCGCTGCTCCGGCGGCCGGGCCCGGCCCGGGGGCTCGAAGGGGTGGCCGGCGGCGTGGGCCAGCAGGTGGCGCAGGGTGACGCCCTCGCCGCCGGCCGGGACCGGCTGGTCGAGCCCGATCCGGCCCGACTCCACCGCGGCCAGGGCGGCCAGGGTGGTCAGCAGCTTGGTCACCGACGCCACCTCGAACAGGTCGCCGCCGCCCACCTGGCCCTGGAAGGCCGTCTCCACCCCCGACGGCGACACCACCGCCACCCCGGCCCGCCCGACCGGCCAGTCCAGCTCCAGGTTCATCGGGGCACCCCCTTGGGGTTCCCCGAACCCCTCCGGGTGCATCGGGGCACCCCCTTGGGGTTCCCCGAACCCCTCCGGATCACCGGTAGCCCGCCTGCTGCAGCCGCTGGATGGCGCCGGCGTCGTCGCCCGAGAGCAGGGCGGCGGCGTCGGCGCAGCCCCGGTTGGGCTGGACGCCGCCGCCGAACAGCCGGCCGCAGGCGTCGAGCTCGGCCGCGCGGGCGGCCAGCTCCTCGGCGGCGGTCGGGGGGTGGCCGTCGGCGAGGTGGGCGCCCTCGTGGGCCAGCACCGCCGCCACCCGCGCGGGCGCCGCCCCGCCCTGCTGGAACTTGGCGTGGACCAGGACGGCCGGCGGGTCCTGGCCGAAGTCGGTGGTCGACTCGTTGATGGCCAGCTCGAACTCGGCGAAGGAGACCACCGCCCGCCGCCGCTGGAGGCCGTCGCGGGCGCGCTCGATGGGGGCGGTCGAGCGCAGGGCGCAGAGCTTGCCGGCGGCCTCGTCCAGCAGGGCGACCTCGGCGGCCGTGCCGACCAGGGTGACCCGGTCCAGCCGGGCGCAGCCGGCCCGGCGGCGGACCAGCAGGGCCCGGTTGGCCGGCTCCAGGATGGGGACGCGCACGGCGCCGACGCCGTGGCTCAGGTCCTGGGCCGGCGGTGAGCGCCTGGCAGCCACCGGGAGCTGGCCGGGCGCCGACCCGAACAGGCCGGCCGCCACCACCACCATGGCGGCGGTGGTCACGACCGCGGCCAGCCACAGCCACCAGGGCAGCCGCGGCCACGGGCGGGCCTTGAGGGCGGCCACCTCGTCCGGGCTGAGCCGCCGCGGCCGCCCCGCCAGCGGCACCCTGGGCAGGCGGAGGCGGGAGTTGGCGAGCTGGCGGGCCACGGTGGCGCTCAGTCGGGCAGGAGGCGCACGGAGAACTCCTCGATCACCGGGTTGGCCAGCAGCGCCTCGGCCACCCGCCGGGCCGCCTGCTCGCCGTCGCCGTCGCGGACGGTCAGCTCCACGTGCTTGCCGATGCGGACGTCGGAGACCCCGTCGAAGCCGAGCGAGGGCAGGGCCCGCTCGACCGCCTGGCCCTGCGGGTCGAGGATCTCCCGCTTCAGCATCACGTCCACCGCGACTCGGGGCATCTGGGAACCTCCACGCTCACGTTGCCCTGGCATCGTATCGGTTCCCGGCCGCCCGGCGACCCGCCCACCGGGCGAGGCCGCGGAGCCGCCCGTACCGGCCGATGTGGCCGAACGGTGACAACTTCGAGCTCGGAGCGTCCCACGCGCGCGGCCGGCTCGTGACCGGCCCGGCGCAAGGTTGAGGCTGCCAGCGCCGCGCCCAGAGGCGGCGCGGGAGAGAGGAGCAGCCATGTCGTCGACCATCCCCGACCCACCTCCGGCGACTTCCAAGCCCTCCGCCGGCCGGCGCCGCCGCCTCGGCCTGCTGCTGGCCTCGCTGGTGGTCGCGGCGGCGGCCGTCGGCACCGGCGCCGCCCTGGCCAGCCGCCCCCCGGCCCACCCGGCCACCGCGACCGCGGCCGGGGCGCCGACCACCTCGAACGGCACGATGGCCGCCGAGCGGCCGGCCACGCCGGCCGGGCAGGGCGCCGCCAAGGCCACCGGCACCACCGCACCCAAGCCGAGGCCGAAGCCGAGCGCGACCAGGCCGGCCGACACCGCCAGGGGCTCGGCCGTGCTCCCCGACGGCGTCCACCACGCCCTCATCCGCAGGGTCGACGCCGCCAACGACCGCATCACCGTCGACGTGGTCCAGCTGTTCGTCGGCGACGCCGCCACCAAGGCCGCCATCGAGGACGGCAAGTCCCGCGAGGAAGCCCAGTACGTCGGCGTCTGGCTCCGCAACCAGAGCCCGCGGCTGCGCACCCTGCCGCTCGGCGCCGACCTGCGGGTGGACTTCTTCCACCCCTGCGACGAGTCCCCCGACCGGCGGGTGGTGCTGGGGCGCCTGGCCTCCAACGCCCGCCTCGGCCAGTACTTCTACGGCCTGACCGTGCGCGGCTGGGTGGTGCACGCGCTGACCGAGCGCCAGATCAACCCGGCCTGCTGAAGGCCCGCCGGCCCGGGTGACTAGTCCGCAGGGTCGGGCCTAACCGCCCAATCGGGTGATGAGGCGGCCACGGAGAGTGGCCGAGACCTCAGCTATGACGCCCGACCGTCACGTCAGCGAGGACGAGCTGGTCCGCACCCACCTGCAGCTGGCCACCCAGGCGGTGCACGAGCTGTCCCGGCGGCTGCCGCCCCACGTCAACCGAGACGACCTCTCCTCGGCGGCCATGCTCGGCCTGGCCCAGGCGGCCAGGAGCTGGGACCCGGAACGGGGCGCCAGCTTCGAACGCCACGCGGCCACCCGGATCCGCGGCGCGTTGCTGGACGAGCTGCGCGACTCGGACTGGGCCAGCCGCTCGGTCCGCTCGCGGGCCCGGCGGCTCCAGCAGGCCGGCGAGGAGCTGACCGGGCGGCTCGGCCGGACCCCGACCCAGGCCGAGCTGGCCGCCGAGCTGGGCACCGACGCCCAGGCCGTCCACAAGCTGGTCGACGACGTCCACCGGGCGACGGTGCTCAACTACGAGTCGGTCGTGGCCGACGGCGAGGCCGACGACCTGCTGCCGAGCGGCGACCGGCCGCCCGACCACGTGCTGGTCGACCGGGAGCGGCGCGCCTACCTGACCGACGCCGTGCTCGCCCTGCCCGAGCGGCTGCGGGCGGTGGTGGTCGGCTACTTCTACCAGGAGCGGCCCATGCTGGAGATCGCCGCCGAGCTCGGTGTCACCGAGTCGCGCGTCTCCCAGCTCCGGGCCGAGGCCCTGATCCTGCTCCGCGACGGCCTCAACGCCCACCTCGACCCCGACACCCTGCCGGCCGAGCCGCGGCCCGACAGCCGCCTGGCCCGCCGCCGGGCCGCCTACCACGCGGCCATCGCCGCCTGCTCGGACTTCCGGGCCCGCCTGGACGCGGCCCCGCGGCCGCTGCTGGACCGGGTCGCCGAGGCCGGGCGGGCGTTGCCCGCTTCCGCCTGAATCCCCGTTCGGGCAACGGGTTCGCTTGACCAGGTCGCTGCTGCATAACATTTCCCCGGTCCACCCCCGAGCCTCCGCGTCTTGTTCCCTTCCAGACGGTATGCTCCGTTCGCACCAGGGCTCGAACGGTTTGTGGAGGGTGATGCGATGACGGACCCCATGCTCGTCCGACGGCTGGCCCTCGATCTTCGCAACCTCGCCGACAAGACCCTGGAGCTGCGCGGGGTCGTCGAGGACTACCGTCACGACCTGGTGCGCACCCTCGAGGACGACTGGTGCGACCCGGACGAGCTGCGGGCCATGCACCGCCAGGTCCAGGAGCTGTGGGAGTCCATGGACCGGGCCGAGGCCAGGCTGCGCAGCGGCAGCCGCCGCATGTCGCCCTTGCTCTGGCTGGAGTAGCCGCTCAGCTTGGCCCCGCGGCTGCCGACCGTAGAGGCCATGATCATCGTGACCCGCCTGCACGGCGGCAGTGTGGCGGTGAACTGCGACCTGATCGAGCGGGTCGAGGCGACCCCGGACACGGTGGTGACCCTGGTCGACGGCGGCCGCTACGTGGTCCGCGAGACCGTGGGTGAGGTCGTCGACAAGGTCCGCGCCTTCCGCGCCTCGGTGGTCCTGCTGGCCGGCCGCCTGGACGAGCGCCAGACGGCCGACCAGCGCCTCTACCTCGTGCCGACTCCCGACCCGGACACCTAGACGGTCCGGAGCGCGTCGGTGGGGGCCAGGCGGGCTGCCCGCAGCGCGGGGTAGAGGCCGGCGACGGCGCCGATGGCCAGGGCGGCGAGGATGCCGCCGGCCAGGGCCGGGGCGGGGACGAGCACCGACCAGCCGCGGCCGGCGGCGTAGACGGCGGTGACCGCCGCCCCCAGCAGCACCCCGGCCAGCCCGCCGGCCAGGGCCAGCAGCAGCGACTCGGCCAGGAACTGGACGCCGACGTGGCCCTTGGTGGCGCCCAGGGCGCGGCGCAGGCCGATCTCCGAGCGCCGCTCCAGCACCGAGATCACCATCACGTTGGCGATCCCGACCCCGCCGACCAGCAGGGCGACCGCCCCGAGCCCGAGCAGCAGCGAGGTGAAGGCGGTGTTGGCCGCCGCCCGGGCGGCCAGCGCGTCCGAGGGCCGGCTGACCCGGACCTCGTTGGGGCTGGCCGGGTTGGCGGTGGCCGGGAGCACCGCCCGGACCGCCTCGACCTGCTCGGGGTCGGTGCGCACGTACAGCGTGCCCGGCGAGCCGTCGGAGCCGAGCAGCGCCTCGGCGATGGGGAACCCGACCAGGGCGGCCCGGTCGATCTCCGGCGCCAGGGTCACCGGCCGCAGGATGCCGACCACGGTGAACCAGCGGTCGCCCAGCCAGACCTGGCGGCCGGGGCCGGTGATCCCGAGCCGCTCGGCCGCCTTGGCGCCGAGCACCACCGCCGGGTAGCGGGCGGTGGCCCGGTTCAGGAACCGGCCGCCGGCCAGCTCCCCGCCGAGGGTGTCGAGCAGCTCGGGGTCGGCCGCGAGCACGCTGATCCCGCCGGTCTCGGCCTCGGGGATCAGGTCGCTGCGGCGCACGCCGGCCCCGGTGGGCCCGGTCGCCGCCACCCGCCGGACCGGCCCGACCCGGCGCGCCATGCCGGTGGATTCCTCGGGCAGCTTGGCGTCGTCCCCGAAGAAGGTCTCGCCCGGGGTGACCCGCAGCAGGTTGGTGCCGAGGGCATCCAGCTGGGCCAGCAGGCCGGCGCGGCTGGAGTCGGAGATGCCGAGCACGGCCACCATGGCCGCGATGCCGATGGCGATCCCGAGGGCCGACAGCGCGGCCCGCAGCCGCCGCGTCCGCAGCCCCGCCCCGGCCACCTCGACCAGGTCGCGCGCCCGCAGCCGCCCCGGACCCCGCCGGCTCATCGGCCCGCCCCCGCGGTGGTGGCGTCGCGTTCGATGAGCCCGTCGCGCAGGTCGATGCGGCGGGGCAGGCGGCCGGCGATGGCCGGGTCGTGGGTGATGACCGCGATCGTCGCCCCCTCGGCGTGCAGCTCCTCGAGCAGCTCCAGGACGCCGGCTCCGGTGACCGAGTCGAGGTTCCCGGTCGGCTCGTCGGCCAGCACGATGGCCGGCCGCGCGACCAGCGCCCTGGCGATCGCGACCCGCTGGCGCTCGCCGCCCGACAGCTCGGTCGGGCGGTGGGCGAGGCGGTGGCCGAGCCCCACCCGCTCCAGGGTCTCGCCGGCCCGGCGGCGCCGCTCGGCCGCGGGCGCGCCCCCGTACAGCAGCCCGGCGGCCACGTTCTCCAGGGCGCTCATCCCCTCCAGGAGGAAGAACTGCTGGAAGACGAAGCCGACGGCCGCGGCCCGCAACGCCGACACGGCCCGGTCGGACAGCTCGCCCACCTCGCGCCCGGCGATCCTGACGGTGCCGGCGGTCGGCCGGTCGAGGGTGCCCATGACGTGCAGCAGGGTCGACTTGCCCGACCCGCTGGGCCCGGCGATGGCCAGCAGCTCGCCGTGCTCGACGGTCAGGCTGACCCCGCACAGGACCTCCAGCTCCGGCGGGCCGGGATAGCGCTTGACGACCTCGCGCAGCTCCAGCGCCGGGCTCATACCGGCACCACCACCGGGTCGCCGGCCCGCAGGCCGCCGCCGGAGACCTCGACCTGGCCGTCGGCGAACAGGCCGGTCTCGACCCCGACCAGCCGGCGGCGGCCGTCGCGCTCGACCTCGACGCCGTAGCCGCCCTCGGCCAGGGCGAGCAGGGCGCCGACCGGCACCGCGAGCACGCCCTTGCGCACCTCGGTGGTGATCGAGGCGTCCACCGGGGCCTGGTCGAGGCCGCCGGTGGCCCCCGGCCGGTCGAGGGAGACGACCAGCTCGACGGTTGGCGTGTCGTCGCCGCCGGCGCCGTCGGCGGCCGGGGCGGTGGCCACCTTGCCGACCGAGACGACCCGGCCGGTGGCGCTCCCGCCGCCCGGCAGCTCCAGGTCGACCCGGTCGCCGGCCTTCACGTACGGCTGGCGGCTGGCGTCCAGCTCGATGGTGACCCGCCGGGTGGTGGAGGTGACCTCCAGCACCGGCGAGCCCGGGCGGGCGCGGTCGCCGACGGCCGCCTTGCGGCTGGCGACCCGGACCGGGCCGGGCTGCCAGACGGCGTCGCCCGGCTGCGCCGTCCCGGTCTCCTGGAGGCCGAGCGCCTCCTGCCAGCGCCGCACCGCGGCCCTGGTCGCCCAGGTGAAGTGGTCGTCGACGGTGATGGCCCGGTCGGGGTCGTAGCCGAGGGCGACCAGGTTCCGCTCCAGCTGGCGGACGTCGGGCCCGTCGTCGACCCCGACCGACAGCGGCCGCCAGGCGGGCAGCCGGCCGTACAGCAGCGGCACCGGCCTGGCGTCGACCCGGTAGAGCGCCTGGCCGCGGGTGACCACCGCCCCCTCGTCGGGGAGGGCGGTGATGGTGCCGTCGCGGCCGTTGGCCACGGTCCGGGTGTCGCCGTAGCCGAGGGTGCCGTCGACCTCCTCGGTGGCCCGCAGGTCACGCCTGGCCACGGCGGCGGTGGTGGTGGCCACCTCGCCGCGGCCGTCGCGGTCGCCGGCCGGGCCGCCGGCCCTGGCCCCGGTCCACCAGGCGGCCCCGCACAGCACCACCCCGGCCGCGGCGGCCAGCGACAGCCGCCGGGCCAGCCGGGCGCTCACGGCTTGCCTCCCTCGCTCCCGCTCGGGCGCAGGTTGGCCAGGAGGTGGTCGCAGGCCCGCTCGGCCGCCTTGAACGCCTCGGAGTCGGGGTCGGGGCCGCGGCCCTTGTCGTCCCGGCGCACGGTCAGGCCGTCGCCGGTGGGGTCGGGCATGTCGATGCCGTGCTCGCGCATGCACCTGGCGAAGGCGACCATCGCGTCGCGTTCGGCGGGGTCGAGCTGGCGGTCGCCGTCGCCGCCGCCGAGCAGGTTGCCGCAGGCCTTCTGGGCCGCCTCCAGCTTCTTAGGGTCGGGTCGCCGGCCGGCCCCGCCGGCGCCGATCCGCACCTTGATCCGTCCCTGGTCGTCGACCTCGGGGTCGGGCATCTCGACGCCGTGGCCGCGCATGCACCTGGCGAAGTCGAGGGCCGCCTGCTGGGGATCCTTGCTTGGCGCCTTGCCGGTGCCGGTGGTGGTCGTGGTGGCCCCGGCGCCCGACAGGCTGGCCACCCCGTCGCCGCCGGGGGACCCGCCGCAGGCGGCGAGGACGAGGACCAGCCCGAGCCCGAGCAGGGCCAGCGCCGGCCGGCGCACGGTGAGCCGGGGATCGCGTCGCATGCATCCGCTCCTTCCTGGAGGTGCCTGGCGGCGCCATTGCACGCCGGCGGCCGTAACGGCTCCGTCTCGCGGGCGCCTTATGCAGGCGTTACGCGGGCCCGGGCAGGCTGACGAGGCCCGGCCGGGCGCGAAGCAAGGACCCAGGAGGAGCGCGTGCGGGTGCTGGTGGTCGAGGACGAGGCGGTCCTGGCCGCCGCCGTCGCCCGCGGCCTGCGCCACGAGGGCATCGCCGTCGACGTCAGCCACGACGGCGCCGACGCCCTGGCCAAGCTGGACCTCAACCGCTACGACGTGGTCGTGCTCGACCGGGACCTGCCCGGCGTCCACGGCGACCAGGTCTGCCGCACCCTGGCCGGCCAGGCCACCCCGACGCGCATCCTGATGCTGACCGCCTCGGGCACGGTCGACGACCGGGTCGACGGGCTGACCCTCGGCGCCGACGACTACCTGGGCAAGCCGTTCGCGTTCAGCGAGCTGGTGGCCCGGCTGCGGGCCCTGGCCAGGCGCAGCCGCGACCCCCTGCCGCCGGTGCTGGAGCGCGGCAACGTCCGCCTCGACCCGGCCCGCCGCGAGGCCACCAGAGGCGGCCACTTCCTGCGCCTGACCCGCAAGGAGTTCGGGGTGTTGGAGGTCCTGCTGGCCGCCG
>Ga0307278_10001667_pt1 | contig 10983 bp, 12 predicted proteins | sample ER_DNA_117_FD_194482 | JGI IMG/M metagenome (GOLD analysis project Ga0307278, IMG submission 194482) | Bulk soil microbial communities from the East River watershed near Crested Butte, Colorado, United States - ER_DNA_117 | ecosystem: Environmental > Terrestrial > Soil > Floodplain | place...
TCCCCTCTCGACGGCCACCGATGTCCCCGCACCCCCGGGGCTGCCTAGTTCTATCCAGTGGCGCGCGCACCGGGCAATGTGGCTTGAGGCCACCATTTCGCGCCAAGTCATGTACCCCGGGTACATACGCGCAGTAGGATCGGCCCGGTGGCGCGCCGCAGCGACCTCGCCGCTCAGCTCGAGCGGGTCCGGCTCGAGAGCGACACGCTGTACTCGATCATCCAGGTCGTCGGCTCGTCGGTCGACCTGACGCGTGTCCTCGACGGCATCGTCGAGCTCGTCACCGAGGCGACCGACTGCCACGCGTGCTTCGTCTACATCCGCGACGGCGAGCGCCTGCGGATCCGGGCCGCGTCGCGCATCTACGCGCACGTCGTGGGCAAGGTCGAGTTCGCGCTCGACGAGGGGCTGACCGGCTGGGTCGCGCGGACCGGCGAGCCGACGTTCATCCGCGAGGACGCCCTCTCGGACCCGCGCATGAAGTACGTGCCCCAGCTCGAGGAGGAGCGCTTCCAGTCGATGGTCGCGGTCCCGGTGCCCGCGCGCTCGGGCGAGGTGCTCGGCGTCGTCGTGCTGCACACCGTCGCGCCGCGCGAGTTCGACGAGGGCGTGCTGAACTTCCTCGTCCACACCGCCTCGCTCGTGGCGGGCGCGATCGAGAACGCGCGCCTGTACGAGGAGTCGCGCGAGCGCATCGACGCGCTGACGAACCTCGCCGAGCTCAGCGAGCGCATCGTGGCGGTCGGCGGCCGTGAGGAGCTCTACCAGGTGCTCACCGGCGGCGTGCGCCGGCTGCTGGGGTGCGACGCCGCCCAGCTGCTGCTGCGCAACGGCGAGGACGGCCGGTTCGAGCTCGTCGCCTCCGACCCACCGGGCGAGCTGCCCGAGCCGCACGTTGAGTCGCGCGCCGCGCTGCGCCACGACCGCGAGGAGCTCGGGGCCCTCGTCGCCGTGCGGTCGGGCGTGGTCACCTTCCCCGCCCAGCACGAGGAGCTGCTGCAGGCGGTCGCCAACCAGGCCGCCCTGGCGCTGCGCAGCGCCGAGCACATCGAGCGCCTGACCGCGGAGAACCTCGTCCGCGCGCTGTTCGAGGCGCTCGACGACGGCGCTACGGACGTCGCCGAGACGCACGCGCGCGCCGCCGGCTGCGATCTCGACCGCCCGCACGTCCTCATCCGGGCCCGCCCGGTGGCCACCGGCGATGAGGCCCGCCCGTGGCCCACCGTCGCCGAGCGCATCGAGACGCGGCTTCGCAACCTCGAGGCCGGCGCGCTCGTCGATCCCGGTCGCGACGCGCTCCGCGCGCTGCTGCCACTCCCGGCCGCAGCCACCCACGGCGACGTCGCGTCGCTGCGCGAGCTCGCCGCGAGCGAGGGCGTGGCCATCGGCATGAGCGCGGCGCGCTCTGGCGCGGACGGCGCGGACCAGAGCCTGCGCCAGGCCCACGACGCCGCGACGATCGCGCGTGCGCTCGCCCCGGCGGGCGGCGCGCTCGCCTACGACGACCTGGGCGCGTACCGCTACCTCGTGCACCTGGCCATCGACGACGCGCCGCACGACCGGCTCTGCGAGGCGGTCGAGCGACTGCTCGACTACGACGCGCGCCGCGAGACGCAGCTGCTGGCGACCCTCGAGCAGTACCTCGCCGATCGCCGCGTCGGGACCGCCACGGCGCGCAGGCTCTTCATCCACGCGAACACGCTGCGCCAACGTCTCGATCGGATCGAGAAGCTCACGGGGATCGAGCTCGCCAAGGAGGACCTGCTGTCGCTCGAGCTCGCGGTCAAGCTCGTGCGTCTGAGGCGCGCCGCCTCCGCCGAACCGCCACCCAGATCCTGAGCGCGACGTAGCCGGGGATGTTCGTCAGGAGGACGAGCAGGCACCACCAGAGCTTGACCTGCGGCAGGAGATCCGGCTCGCGGCGGACCTCGATCCACGCGAGGTAGACCAGCCCGACCAGCGAGAGCCAGAGGATGTCGGGGACCGAGTCGAAGAGAAGGAAGAGCAGCATCCCGACCTGGCGGGCGAGGATACTCGCCACGTGACGATCCGCGCAAAGCTCTACGCGGCGATGGTCATGACCGTCCTGGGGCCGGTCGTCACCATCGGCGTTGCGTTCGCGGCGTTCAGCTCGCTCAGCGACCGCTTCGACGAGGTCGTGGCTCGCTCGGACCGGCAGGCGCTCGCTCTGGAGATCAAGTTCGCGGTCACCGACGTCAACGGCTGGCAGACCGCCTACGGCTACGACGACGGGCGCAGCCGGCCGCAGTTCGAGCGCTCGGCGCAGAACGTGCGGCGGTTGCTCGCCACCGCGCAGCGCCAGCTGACCGAGCCGCGCGAGCGCGCGATCCTCGCGCGGCTGCGCAGCTCCTTCGACGCGTTCATGCGCCTGGACGTGGTCGCGTATCGGGCTCTGCAGGACGGACGCGAGGCACGCGTGCGCCAGATCTTCCTCGGCCCCGAGATCCGCAACTTCGAGGCAATGGCGAGCGCCGCGGGGCAGCTGGCCGCCGAGGAGGCGCGCCGCAACGCCGAGGTCGAGCGCAAGTTCGACCAGCGCCTGTCCGACGCCAAGAAGACCCTGGTGGTCGTCGGGCTGGGCGCGGGCGTGCTGATCATCCTGCTGCTCCTCACCGCGTCGGACATCGCCCGCCTCGCCCTGGAACGCCATGCCGAACGCGAGCCATGACGCGCGACGTCATCCTGACGCTCAGCCTGCTGCTCGTGGCCGGCCTCGTCGCCCGATTGCTGGCCACGCTGCTGCACGTCCCCGAGATCGTCTTCCTGCTCGGCCTCGGAGCGCTGCTGGGGCCGTCGGCGCTCGACGTCCTCGACGTCCCGCTCGACTCGCTCGGCGCGCAGCTGGTCTTCACACTCGGGGTCTCGTCGATCCTCTTCTACGGCGGGCTCAACCTCTCGCTGGAGATCCTGCGCAAGGTCTGGCTGAGCCTCGGGCTGCTCGCGGTGGTCGGCGTGATCATCACCGCGGTCATCACCGGAGCCGCCGCGGCGCTGGTCTTCGGCCTTCCGTTCGAGCAGGGCCTGCTGATCGGTGCCGTGCTCTCGCCCACCGACCCCGCCATCCTGATCCCGCTGTTCATCGGCTCGAAGCTGCGGCCGAAGGTCGCGCAGACCGTGGTGGCCGAGTCGGCGTTCAACGATCCGACCGGCGCGGTGCTGGCCCTCGCCGTCGCCGGCGCATTGCTCTCGGGCAAGAACTCGCTGACGGGGCCCGCGGGCGACTTCGTCGGCCAGCTGGCTCTGAGCACCGCGGGCGGCGTGCTCGCCGGCGTCGTCCTGTCGGCGGCGATCTCGAGCCGCCGCACGGGCATCTGGCGCGAGTCCTCGGTGATCGCAGTCCTGGCCGTCGTCGGCATGTCGTACGTGTCGCTGGACTTCGCCGGCGGCAGCGGCTACCTGGGCGCGTTCCTCGCCGGCCTGATCGTCGGCAACATGCGCATGCTCGGGCTCTCGATGCACGACGAGCACAAGCGCGACCTCGAGATCACCGCGCGCAGCCTCGCCGACATCGTGACGATCTTCGTGTTCGTGCTGGTCGGGGCCAACCTCCCGTTCCAGGCGATCGGGGACGAGATCATGCCGGCGCTCGCGGTAGTGGCGGTCCTGCTGCTCGTCGCGCGCCCGGTGACGGTGGCCATCTGCATGCTGCCCGACCGGCGCAGCCGCTGGAGCCGCGCCGAGCTGGCCTTCGTGTGCTGGACGCGCGAGACGGGCGTCGTGCCCGCCGCGCTGGTCGGCGTGCTCGCCGCGCTGGCGGTGCCCAACGGGGACCTGCTGGCGAGTGTCGTCGCGCTCGCCATCATCATCACGCTCGCCGTGCAGGCCGTGCCGGCGCCGTGGCTGGCACGGAGGCTCGGGCTGCTGGAAGTGGACTAGCGCCACATACGATCGGGCGAAATTGTGGGGTTGGGACCCACTGCCGGTGGTCCTAGGCGACACTAGAATCGCTCGCATGTGTGGAATCGCCGGCCTCTTCGCGAAGTCACCCACGGTCTCCGAGCGGCTCGGCGAGCACCTTGGCGCGATGCTCTCGCAGCTCAACGACCGCGGCCCTGACAGCGCGGGCGTGGCCGTCTATCGCGACCCCGCGCCGGCGGGTTCGAGCAAGGTCTCGCTCTTCTCGCCCGATCCCCACTACGAGTGGGGTCGGGTGCGCGACGGGCTCGCCGCGGCGTTCGGCGGCGACCCCGAGCCCGAGGTGCGCGCCAGCCACGCGGTCTTCGTGGTCGACGCCGACGCCGAGCGCGCGCAGGCGTGGCTGCACGAGCGCCACCCCGAGCTGCGGGTCATGAGCGTCGGCGAGAGCATCGAGATCTACAAGGAGGCGGGGCTGCCTTCGGACTTCGTCTCGCGCTTCGCGTTGGACGACGTCCAGGGCTCGCACGCGCTCGGCCACACGCGGATGGCGACCGAGAGCCGGGTGACCACCCAGCACTCGCACCCGTTCTCGACCGGCCTGGACCTGTGCCTGGTCCACAACGGCTCGCTCTCCAACCACAACAGCCTGCGCCGGGAGCTGCGTCGCGAGGGCGTGACCTTCCAGACCGACAACGACACCGAGGTCGCGGCCGGCTACCTGACCTGGCGGCTGCGCGAGGGCGCCGACCTGCGCGAGGCGCTCGAGGGCTGCCTGCGCGACCTCGACGGCTTCTTCACCTTCGCGGTGGGGACGATCGACGGCTTCGCCGTCCTGCGCGATCCGATCGCCTGCAAGCCCGCGGTGCTCGCCGAGACCGACGACTGGGTGGCGATGGCCTCCGAGTACCGGGCGATCGCGGTGCTGCCCGGCGCCGAGGACGCCAACGTGTGGGAGCCGGCGCCGGCGACGCTCTACGTGTGGGAGCGCGCGCTGGTCTGATGGCCACCGGGACCGATTCGGCCGTCGAGGTCATCGACCTCGCGCAGACGCCCCTGCGAGAGCTCAACGCGCGACTGCACGAGCCGGACGCGCCGCTGCGCTGGCGAGTGCAGAACCCGGGCGGCCGGCACGCCATCGCGGTCGGGCTCGACGGGCCGTTCGAGGTCGAGGTCGAAGGGCACGTCGGCTACTACTGCGCCGGCATGAACAAGCACGCGGTCATCCGCGTGCGCGGCAACTGTGGCGTCGGCGTGGCCGAGAACATCATGTCGGGCTCGGTCATCGTGGAGGGCAACGCGAGCCAGTCGGCCGGGGCGACCGCGCGCGGCGGGCTGCTGGTCATCCACGGCGACGCGTCCTCGCGCTGCGGGATCTCGATGAAGGGCGCCGACATCGTCGTGCGCGGCTCGGTCGGGCACATGAGCGCGTTCATGGCCCAGAAGGGCCGGCTGCTGGTGTGCGGCGACGCGGGCGACGCGCTGGGCGACTCGCTCTACGAGGCGCGGCTCTACGTGCGCGGCGCGGTCGCCGGGCTCGGCGCGGACTGCGTGGAGAAGGAGATGGGCGACGAGCACCGCGCCGAGGTCGCCGATCTGCTCGCGCGCGCGGAGATCGAGGACGCCGACCCCGCCGAGTTCCGCCGCTTCGGATCGGCGCGCGAGCTCTACAACTTCAAGATCGACGACGCCGGGGAGTTCTGAGATGGCGCTGCGCGAGTCGGCGCTGTTCAGCCGCGAGGTGATCGACGAGATCCAGCGCGCCGCGCGCGAGGGCGTCTACGACATCCGCGGCTTCGGCGCCAAGCGCCGCCTGCCCCACTTCGACGACCTCCTGCTCCTGGGCGCGAGCGTCTCGCGCTACCCGCTCGAGGGCTACCGCGAGCGCTGCGACACCAACGTGGTGCTCGGCACCCGGCACGCCAAGAAGCCGCTGGAGCTCGACATCCCGATCACCATCGCGGGGATGTCGTTCGGCGCTCTGTCGGCTCCGGCCAAGGAGGCGCTGGGCCGCGGCGCCTCGGCCATGGGCACGTCGACGACGACGGGCGACGGCGGCATGACGCCCGAGGAGCGCGCGGCGTCGAAGACCCTCGTCTACCAGCTGCTGCCCTCGCGCTACGGGATGAACCCCGACGACCTGCGCCGCGCGGACGCCATCGAGATCGTCATCGGGCAGGGCGCCAAGCCGGGCGGCGGCGGCATCCTGCTCGGCCAGAAGATCTCCGAGCGCGTCGCCGAGATGCGCGACCTGCCGCCGGGGATCGACCAGCGCAGCGCCTGCCGGCACCCCGACTGGACGGGGCCCGACGACCTCGAGATCAAGATCGAGGAGCTGCGCGAGATCACCGACTGGGAGAAGCCGATCTTCATCAAGATCGGCGCGTCGCGCACCTACTTCGACGTCGCCCTGGCGGTCAAGGCGGGGGCGGACGTCGTCGTGCTCGACGGCATGCAGGGCGGGACCGCGGCGACGCAGGACGTGTTCATCGAGCACGTCGGGATCCCGACGCTGCCCGCCGTGCGGCTGGCGGTCGACGCGCTGCAGGAGCTGGGCATGCACCGCCGCGTCCAGCTCGTCGTCTCCGGCGGCATCCGCTCGGGCGCCGACGTCGCCAAGGCGCTCGCGCTCGGGGCCGACGCGGTGTCGATCGGCGTCGCCGCTTTGATCGCCCTGGGCGACAACTCGCCGGCCTTCGCGTCGGAGTACGAGCGGATCGGCAGCGCGCCGGGCTTCTACGACGACTGGCAGGAGGGTCGCGACCCCGTCGGGATCTCCACGCAGGACGACGAGCTCGCCGCGCGCTTCGACCCCGAGCTCGGCGGCCGCCGGCTGGCCAACTACCTGCGCACCATGGTGCTCGAGACGCAGACCCTCGCGCGCGCGTGCGGGAAGTCCCACGTCCTCAACCTCGAGCCCGAGGACCTCGTCGCGCTCACCGTCGAGGCCGCGGCCATGGCCCGCGTCCCGCTCGCCGGGACCAACTGGATCCCTGGGTCGGGCGACGAGCGCTACTAGTCCTTGCTCGCCGGCGGGACGATGAGGACCGGCGACGTGAGGTGCTGGGCGACGTAGTGCGAGACGCTGCCGAGGATGAGCGACTTCGCGCCCGACAGGCCGCGCGTGCCCATCACAACGAGGCTCGGCGCGTGCTCGTTAGCGTAGTCGGAGATGCCAGCGGCGATCGGCCCTTCGGTGCGCAGCGTGACCGGCTCGGCGTCGAAGCCGGCTTCGCGGGCCAGCCGGGCGCCCTCGTCGGCGGTCTCCTGCGCGCGCGCGGCCTCGGCCTCGAGCTCTTGCGCAGTGGCGCCGCCCATCGGGGCGTAGATCGCCAGGCGCGAGCCGGCGCTGGCCAGCGGCTCCCAGACGTGCACGACGTCGGCGTGGCGCGGGCCGATCTGACCGGCGGCGACGGTGATCGCGTGGCGCGCGTTCTCGGAGCCGTCGTAGGCGATGACGATGCCGTTGTTGGCGTTCATGACTCTCTCTTTCGGGTCAGGCGGGGACGGGTCGTGTCCGTTGTCCGCATCACTAGGAATATCGTATCAACAGCTGTGATGCTATTAGCGAGTAAGTTGCTAGCATCACTTGCATGGCAGAGCCGCAGCAGACCGACGCCGGCGCGTGCCCGCGCGGCGACGCGGCGCTGGCTCGCGCCTTCGATCTACTCGGTCAACGCTGGACCGGCGTCGTGCTCGGCAACCTCAGCTCAGCTCCCGCCGGCTTCCGCGAGCTCGCGCGCGCGATCGACGGCATCAGCGACTCGATGCTCTCCACGCGCCTGACGGCGCTCACCCGAGCTGGCCTGATCACGCGAACGGTCGCCGAAGGGCCCCCTCTCTCGGTCACCTACGCCCTCACCGACGCCGGCGCCGCGCTCATCCCCGCGCTCCTTCAGATCAGCCACTGGGCAGAGCAGTACCTCCCCGAGCCCGCCCGAACGCGAGGCGAATGATCGCGTCGCGTGAGGACTTCGGGCCGGGCCAGTGCTCGCCCAGGAGCTCGGGCCCTCCGCTGCGCAGGACGATGCGCAGGACGACGGCGACGACGATCGCGTCGTCGAGCTGACCGGCGACGGGGATGAAGTCGGGCACGAGGTCGAACGGCATCGCAAGGTAGGCGATCGACGCGAAGATCAGCGCCTTGCGCGATCGCGGCGTGCGGTCGTCGGCGAGGAGTCGGCGGAAGAGCACGACGCAATCCGGGATGAACCCGGCGATGGCACGCGCGTCCGAGCGGCGCCCGGCGACGAACAGGGCGACGACGAACGCGCCATAGACAAGTAGCGTCGCTGCGATCCCGACAGCGATCCATCCCCAACTCGACACGAGTGCAGGGTACGCGCCCGAACGCCTCTCGCCTGGCGGTGCTCCTTGTCACACCTCCGTGACTGGTCGGGTCATCTCCACGACACGACACGAGAGGGTGTGACCGATGAGCGATGAGGAGTGGCTGGCGGAGCGCTTCGAGGAGCAGCGGCCGCGGCTGCGCCAGGTGGCCTACCGGATGCTCGGCTCGCTCGCCGAGGCCGACGACGCGGTCCAGGACGCCTGGTTGCGCGCGAGTCGCGCCGGCGCCGCCGGCGTCGAGAACCTCGACGGCTGGCTGACGACGATCGTCGCCCGCGTCTGCCTCAACCTCCTGCGCTCGCGGCGGACCCGTCGCGAGGAGCCGCTCGACGACGTGCACGTCCCGGACCCGGTCGTGAGCTCCGAGGCCGACCCGGAGCAGGCGGCGCTGCTCGGGGACGCGGTTGGGCTCGCCCTGCTCGTCGTGCTCGACACGCTCAACCCGGCTGAGCGCGTCGCGTTCGTGCTGCACGACATGTTCGCCGTGCCGTTCGACGATATCGCGGGTCTGCTCGAGACCAGCGCGCCGTCGGCGCGCCAGCTCGCCAGCCGGGGAAGACGCCGCATCCGCGCCGCGGCGACGCCGGAAGGCGCACTCGAGTCTCAACGCGAGGTCGTGGACGCGTACTTCGCAGCGGCGCGCAACGGCGACTTCGACGCGCTCGTCGCGCTCCTCGACCCGGACATCGTGCTGCACTCGGACGGCGGAGCAACACAGCCGAGCTTCACCGCCCGGGTCGTGGGCGCGGCCGCCGTCGCTGGACGCGCGTTGCAGACCGCCAATCCGGCTGCGCATCTGCACCCGCTCGTCCTCAACGGCGGCGCGGGCGTCCTCATCACCCTCGACGACCGGCCGTTCGCACTCATCGCCTTCACCATCTCCGGCGGCCGCATCGCGGAGATCGACGCCATCGTCGACCCGGATCGCGTCCGAACGATCCTCGACGCGCATTCGGCTCAGCGCATGTAGACGCGGCCACCCCGTCAGAAGCCCTCTGTCGGACTCGAACCGACGACCCCTTCCTTACCATGGAAGTGCTCGCCGCCACTGCGGCGGGACCACGGGATACAGCGACGGTCCGTGCTCTAGACGCTGATGACGACCTTGCCCCGGGCGTGGCCTTCTTGCATGTAGCGGATGGCCGCGGGCACCTCGCTCAACGGGTACGTCCGATCGATCGCCGGTGCGACCTTTCCGGCCTCGATGAGGTCGCGCAGGACCAGCAGGTCTTCGGCGTTCTCCGATGAGACGAACGTGCCCAGCTTCTGGCTCACGAACGGAGACAGCAGCAGCGCCCGGAGCTGGCGGTCGCTGCCGCCGAGCCACCGTCCATCGGTCTCGCCTCCGATGATGACGAGCCTTCCCTTCGGGGTGAGGGCTCGGCGGAGGTGTGCCAGCCGGCGGTTGCCTCCGATGTCGAGGATCACGTCGTAGCGGTGCTGCCCGTCTGCGAAGTCGTCGCGTGTGTAGTCGATGACGTGGTCTGCGCCGAGGGCTCGGACCAGGTCCGCCTTGGCCGTGCTGCATACGCCTGTGACCTCGGCTCCGAAGGCCTTGGCGATCTGCACGGCGAACGTGCCGACGCCTCCCGACGCACCGACCACCACGACGCTCTGTCCCGCCTGGACGTGTCCGTGGTCGCGCACGGCCTGAAGAGCGGTGAGCGCAGAGACGGGGATGGCTGCCGCCTGCTCGAAGGAGAGGTTCGCCGGCTTGGGCGCCAGCTTGCTCGGTTGGGCGCGCGCGTACTCGGCGAACGAACCGTTGCAGATGCCGAACACCTCGTCGCCCGGCTGGAACGCGGTCACGTCCTTGCCGACGGACTCGATTGTTCCCGCGAGGCTCCTGCCCGGGTTAGGACCCTTCGGCGCGCGGAGCCCGAAGCCAGCGAGGCGAATCGGGTACGGCAGGCCGGTCATCACGTGCCACGTGCCCCGATCCAGGCTGGCCGCGCTAACGCGCACCAAGACATCGCCGTCACCGATCGTGGGCCTGCCGATCTCCTCGAGTCGGAGAACATCCTCGGCGGCGGTGCCGTACTCGTCCTGCGCGATCGCCTTCATCGAATCCGCTTTCGGTTCCTTTGCGCGCTCGACCTCGCGAGCGTCGTGCGCGGTGATCGTCGCCGTATCGAGCGGCGCGATCGCAGAGTCCGTCATCGTCGGCCCCCTTGCGGCGATCGTCGCCGCTTCGACCAAGGCATGCACGCGATCTGCGCGCGTCAGGAGCCCTAGCTCATGGCGGGCGCCGAGCGGCGCCCGTCCCGTCCGAAACTCAGACCGTGCGAGCGACACTACTACGCGGGCGCCCCCGGTCCGCAGAGCCGTCAGCCAGCTGCTCTGCTCAGTTGCGCTCTCGCCTGGATGACAGCCGCCAGTCGGGCGACGCGCGAAGAGCGACTGCGCGGAAGCTGCGCGCTAAGCCGAGCAATTACATCCGCACCCGCGGGTCGAGCTTGGCGCGCAGCACGTCGGCCAGGAACATCGTCAGCGCGATGAGCAGCGACGCCTCGACGATCAGCGCCTGCACGTCCTCGAGCGAGATCGGGGGCTCCGTCCGCCGTGCGCCGTTGTCGCCCAGGCCCCCGAACTGGCCGACGTCGGCCACGCGGAAGAAGCCGGGCAGTTTGAACGCGCGCTCGATGACGATGACGTTCGTGACCAGCAGCGCGACGTTGACGGAGACCAGCCCGATGACCGGTGACAACGCGGCGCGCAATGCGTGGCGGCGTACGACGATCCGCTCGCGCACGCCCT
>Ga0307278_10001668_pt1 | contig 10977 bp, 9 predicted proteins | sample ER_DNA_117_FD_194482 | JGI IMG/M metagenome (GOLD analysis project Ga0307278, IMG submission 194482) | Bulk soil microbial communities from the East River watershed near Crested Butte, Colorado, United States - ER_DNA_117 | ecosystem: Environmental > Terrestrial > Soil > Floodplain | place: USA...
CCGGCCACCGCTACCTCCCTTTCCCTCGATGATGCAGTTTGCGCCGCGCAGCGCCGCAACACGCCGGCGGACGACAACCCCGAGCCGCCGCCTACAAATCCCGGCGCCCGAACACGAACGAACCCAGGAGCGCGACGAGGCCCACGTAGACGGCGATCCACGGCAGCAGCAACGCGCCGGCGTCGTGCGAGCCGCCGAGCGGGCCGAGCTGGACGATCGCGCCGGTGACGCCCGGGATGTCCTGGACCAGCAGGCGCAGCGCGTCGCGGTAGAGGGCCTCGAAGGGGAGCACCCACGATGCGGTGTTGGCGATCGTCTGCAGGGTGTTCGAGTTCAACGCGTCGCCGATCGACCCCAGCAGGCCCGCGAGCAGGCCCGCGCCGAAGATCATGAGCACGCCGATCCCGTTGGCGGTCGCGGTGAGGAAGATCGAGCCCAGCAGCGAGAGCGCCGCCACCACCACGACCCCGAGCGCGAGGCGCAGGCCGGCGCCGACGGGCGACTGGGGCCACCAGTCGCCGGTGATGCCGGTGATGACGACCGCGCCCGCGTAGACCACGCCGACGTAGGTGAAGGCCACGGCGGCGGCGGCCAGGAAGCGCCCGGCCAGGTACTGGCGGCGACCGAGCGGCCGGACGATGAGTGGCTGCAGCAGCCCCGTCTCGGCGTCGCCGCGCACCGCCGACAAGGTGAGGAAGACGGCGAGCACGGCGCCGAGGAAGAGCGTGCCGAACATGGCCAGGCCCAGCAGGGTGGCGCCCGCCAGTGTGCGCGCGTCGAGGCCGAACTCGTTGTTGCCGAAGCCGTTGACATCCTTGAACAGCTCGCTCGCGCCCCACGTGTAGAGGCCTCCGAAGGCGATCGTGAGCACCACGACGACCGCGAACACGCGCCGGCGCAGCGACTCGCGCAGGGCGTGGGCGGCGACGACGAGGACGCCGGTCACGGCCCGTCAGGCTCCACGACGGCCAGATAGGCGTCCTCGAGCGTCGAGCGGACGAGGCGGACCTCGTAGATGCGCTCGCCGGCGGCGACCAGGCGCTCGACGATCGCCGGCGCCTCGTCACGGGTGGCGCCCTCGAAGCGCTGCGTGCCGGCCTGCGTCTCGACCTCCAGGCCGCGCGGGCGCGACAGCTCGTCCGGGCGCCCCTCGGCCAGCAGCTCGCCGTGGTCGATGATCGCGACGCGATCGCACACGCGCTCGACCTCGCTGAGCAGGTGGGTGTTGAGCAGCACGGCGACGCCGCGACGGCGCAGCTCGGCCAGCAGGTCGCGGACGATCCGCCGCCCGACGGGATCCAGCGCGCTGGTGGGCTCGTCGAGCAGCAGCAGGCGCGGCCCGCCGACCAGCGCCTGCGCGATCCCCAGGCGCTGCTGCATGCCCTTCGACATGGCCTCGACCCGGCGCCCGCCCTCGTCGGCGAGCCCGACCAGCCCCAGCAGCTCGGCGCGCTCGGCGGCGCCGCCCGTCGAGCCCGACAGGCGCTGATGCAGGTGCAGGAGCTCGTCGGCGCTGGCCCAGCCGGGGAAGCGGAAGAGCTCGGCCAGGTAGCCCAGCGCGCGGCGCGCCGGCGGCGTTCCGGCCGCCGCGCCGCACACGCGCACCGTGCCCCCCGAGGGGCGCACGAGCCCGGCCGCGCTCTTGACGAGCGTCGACTTGCCCGCGCCGTTGGGCCCCAGCAGGCCGACGAGCTCGGCCTCGGCGACCATCAGGTCGACCCCGCGCAGCGCGGCAGTGGCGCCGTAGCGCTTGGCCAAGCCCTGGACCTCGAGCGCGGGCGTCACGAGCGGCGCCGGACGATACCGGCCCGACGTGCCACCGCACCGCACACCGGTGCCGGCACCGGCAGCGCCTGCGCCACGGCGGTATCCACGCGATAGGGGGCGCCGGGGGTGTACGGGGCGATCGCGCCCACGACGTTGCGCCGGCCCACGCGGACCCACACGGGCGAGGCCGAGCCGGCCTCCTCGAAGGAGACGACGATCGGCATGCCCGGCGTCAGTGTCACCGGCGGGCCCTCGCGCTCGGGCTGCGCGCCGACGCGCAACCCGAAGGCGATGCCTGCGCCCGCGCGACGGGCGAGCACCGTCACCGCCCCGCTGGTCAGCAGCGCCTGCGGGCGAGCGGCGAGCGCCGCCGGATCGCGCAGGCCCAGGACGTGGTAGCCGGTGGACGGGGTGCGCTCGACCGAGAGCCAGTGCCCGAAGGAGCTGGCGGCATAGAGGCCCGCGCAGCGGCCGAGGACGAGCAGATCGCCGGCGCGGCCCTGCGCCTGCGCCGGCAGCCGGGTGGCGGTCCGCACCCCGGTCGGGCGCCGACCGAGGAATCGGTCGACGTCGTCCTGGGCGTGGACGAAGGCCGCGCGGTCGGCCTCCGACGACAGCGGGCTGACGAGGCGCTGGTCGACGAGGCCGGTCGCGGCGTTGGTGACGAGCCCGGCGAGGGCAAGGACGCCCGCGCCCGCCAGGAACGCCCATGCGGGAACGCCGCGGGCCAGGAGCAGCTGCAGCCCGACCAGGCCACCCAACGCGAGGAAGGGCACGAGGTCCGCGAGGTAGCGCGTGGTCACGTAGCCGATCGTCAGCGCGCCGACGTAGCCCGTGGCGGCCGCGACGAGGACGGCGAGCAGGGGACGCAGGTGCGGGCGCCGGAGGAGCCCGACCAGAGCCACGAGCGTGAGCACGCACAAGAGCGGCATCGACGTCGGGGCGCTGAGGCTGCGCTGCAGCGTGTCGAAGCGCACGTCGCCGACGACATGCGGTAGGCGCGCCGGCAGCCCGACGAACGGGAAGGCGCGCACCCGGCCGACCGCATCGGGACGCACCGCCGCCAGCAGCGTGGTGGGGAGGAACTGCGGGCCGAAGATGGTGCCGTCGTTGGCGGCCATCGCCGCGCGCCGGTTGGCATCCAGGCGAGTCGCCACCTGCTTGTCCATGGGCAGGCCGAACGGCATGCCGAACTTCGCCTGGTTGACCGCTGCCGAGCTGAGGAGCGCCACCAGGGTCGCCGCCACGAGCGCGACGAGCACGCCGCGCGTCGCCGGCCGTGGGCCGAAGCCCGCGACGAACGCGGCCACGCGCGCCCGCGGAGCGAGCAGCCCGGCGCCGGTGGCGACGGCCAGCGCACCCAAGGCGACGATCGGCCCGAGCCCGACCGACACGCGCGTGTTGACCGCCAGCGTGGCCAGCACACCGGCCCACAGGGCGCGCCCGACGCTCGGGCGCTCGACGACCGCGACGATCGCGCCGACTGCCGCCAGCGCCAGTGCCGCCCCCCACAGCTCGGTCTCCTCGTAGACCGCTGGTATGGCCGCCAGGTAGAGCGCGACGCTCCCGGCCCCGAGCGCCAAGGCGAAGAGGAAGGCGAGAGCCGGCTCTACCCGTCCGACCGCGGCGCCCGGGCGAACGAGCCGGCGGACACGCTCGTAGAGGTCGGCCCCGGCCACGAGCAGCACGACGAGCGCGAGGAGCATCGACACCTGCGTCATCCGGCCGTCGAGGCGGTGGGTGACGAGCAGCACCGGCAACCGCAGCAGAGCGAGCACGGGGCCGTAGTAGATGTAGGTGGCGCCGTCGACGTCGAACCCCTCGAAGCCGACGGCCGACGGCGGCACGGCGAGGTGGCCGTCGAGGAAGGCGCGGCCCTGCGCGTCGTAGAAGGCGCCGAGCGGTGCCGTGTTGCGCGTGAGGCTCCAATGCGGGCCCGCGACCATCCACAGGTCGATGGCGAGCGCCGAGAGCGAGCCCGCCGCGAGGGCCCGGCGCAGGGCGGACACGGACACCGCCTAACCCTATGGTGTGACCTGAGCGAGCGGCGCGGCCCGCTTGCCGACGCGGTCCTTGAGCGCGAGGGCCCGGCGCTCGACGAAACGATACGAGGCGGCCGCGGCGGCGAAGGTCAGCGCCCATGCGGCCAGGATGCGCACGGCGGTCGGCCATGCGCTGGTGTGCTCGCCGACGACGACGAAGAGCGGGAAGTGCCACAGGTAGAGCGAGTAGGAGAGGCGCCCGACCGCGACGGCCGCCGGTGCGCCCAGCGTCGTGGCCAGCGCCCCGCCGCCCGGCAGCACGGCGGCGATGAGCACCGCGGCCAGGATCGCGACCGCCGTGTAGCCGCCGAGATAGAGCAGGGCCGAGGACGCCTTCAGCGTCTCCGCGGCGGCGAGCAGGCAGAGCAGCGCCGCGCCGCCGGCTGCGGTGCGCCAGCGCGGCGCGACATCCGCGACGCGCCGCCACGGCAGCAGCGCGAGCGAGGCGCCGACGAGCAGCGAATCCGCGCGCGCATCGGTGCGCAGGTAGAGGCGCTCCCAGCCGTGGCCCGACTCCCACAGCGCCGCGCGCCACAGTGCCGAGGCCAGCGCCAGCCCGAGCGTGAGCCACAGGAGCTGTCGCCGGGTGCGGCCCGTGGCGAGGACGCCGAGCAGCAGCAGCGGCCACACCGCGTAGAACTGCTCCTCGATGGCCAGCGACCACAGATGCGTGACGTGGCGCTCGATCGAGACGCCCGCCAGCAGCGCCCAGTTGGTCGTGTAGCTGAGCACGGCGCCGATCGTGTTGGCGACGGCCCGTCCCGGCTCGCCTTCGGCCGCGGCGATGACGACCATGCCCGCCAGCAGCACGACGACCGCCGGCAGCAGGCGCAGGGCGCGGCGCAGGTAGAACGAGGCGATCGGGTGGCGCTCGCGGCGGCGCTCGAGCAGCAGCGTCGTGATCAGGAACCCGCTGAGCACGAAGAAGAGGTCGACTCCCAGCGCACCCCCCGGCAGCACGTGATCGTCCGAGCCCGGCACCAGGAAGGCGCCTGTGTGGACCAGCAGGACCATCACGATGGCGACCGCCCGCACCCCGTCGAGGGCCGGCCGATAGCCGAGGCGATCGGGAACGGGGGCGATCATGCGCTGGCTAGGATGCCGCGGTGGCGCTCCGCGTGCTCTTCCTCGCTCTGGCGCTGGTCTGTGCTGGGGTCGGCGCGCACGCCCTGCGCGCCGACCACCGCTGCACGCAGGCCCAGGCCGAAGCGCGCACGGCGGCGCCCGCCGCGCTGCCCGGCGTGGCGAACGCGATCGCCGACCGCTGCGGCGATCCGCGCCAGCAGATCATCGGCGCGGTGCTGATCGGAGGGCGTGGCCGGCGCGATCTGGCCACGGCGCTCGCACGGCGCGTCGCCGCGCAGCACCCCGACGACTACCTCGGCTGGCTGGCGATCTACCGCATCGGCGGCGACCAGCGTGCCCTCGCGCGCGCCCACGCGCTCAATCCGCGCGCGGTGCCGCCGCCAGCCCGTCGCCAATAGGGGGCTCGGGCCGCCGCCGCCCGGCGGGGACGAGCCGCCGCAGCGACAGGATCGGCCGCTCCAGGCCGTACCAGCTGGCGGCCGCAAGCAGCGCCGCGCCCGCGAGCCCGGCGAGCGGCCACGCGAGGTAGGGATGGGGCCAGTCGATCGCTCCGAAGTCCCATCGTGAGAGCAGGGCGAACACGGTGTCGTGCCACAGGTAGATCCCATACGACACGACGCCGAGCCAAACCAGCGCCTGGTTGCGCAGGATCGCTCGCTGCAGGCCGCCGTGCGTGGTGCCGAGCACGGCGGGGGCGAGCATGGCGATGCCCACGATCGCGTAGAGGTAGTGGCGGGCGAGGTACTCCACCGGGGTCATCGGCTCGAAGAAGCGGTCGCCGATGCCGATGCCGATGCTCACGACCACGAACGCGGCGAGCGCGACGAGCCAGGACACGTTCAGCCGCGCGATCCAGCGCGGCTCGATGGGACGATCGCGCAGCCACACGGTGAGCACCGCGAGCCCCATGCCGAGCGCGAACTGGTCGAGGTAGGCGGGCAGGGCGAGCAGCTCGGGGGTGACGCGGATCTGGCTCTGGGGACCGAGGGCCAGGACCACCACCTTCCAGGCCAGCGAGCCGGCCGCGAGCGCCACCAGCGCGATCGCCTCGCCCCGCAGGGTGCGCGCCATGTGGCGCATGGCCCACGCCCACAGCGGCAGGAAGGCGTAGAACGCGATCTCGATACAGAGCGTCCACGCCTGCGTCAGCCCGCCCCCGATGGTGGCCTCGCGGTAGGTCTGCCCGAAGCCGTAGTAGGTCCACACGCCCTCGCCGGTGAAGACGCCGCTCGTGCCCAACCACCACGCCGAGAGCGTCAGCGCGAGCCAGTAGGCCGGGACGATGCGCAGGAACCGCCGCCACGCGTAGGCGCCGACCGCCGGCATCGCCTGGTCGCGCTCGCGGGCGACCACGAAGGGCCGGTAGAGCAGGAAGCCCGAGATGCAGAAGAAGATCGCCACCCCGACCTCGAGGCGCATCGTGAAATGGCCGACGAACGAGCCGTCGTACTCCGCGCCGGCGAAGAACGCGGCGTGGGTGCCGAGGACCGCGATCGCGGCGATGGCGCGCAGCGAGTCGACGAGCGGGAAGCGGTCGCCAGCGGTCCGCATCGGCGACCATACTGTCAGCGATGGGCCGGCCTACGCGGGGATTCGCGCTCCGACTGGCCGGCCTCGCCGCGGCCGGCATCGCCCTGCGCGCGCTTTATCTCTTCACGGTCGGCCGCCACGTCACGGGCGTCGGCGACTGGCACTTCTACCACTGGCAGGCGAACCTCATCGCCGACGGACGGGGCTTCATCGAGCCCTACAAGTTCCGCTTCGATCACCATGTCTCGCCGTCGGCCGGCCACCCGCCGCTCTACCCGCTGGCTCTGAGCGGGGTGTCGCTGCTGGGTGCGACGAGCGAGCTGGCCCACCGCTCGCTCGGCCTGGTCCTCGGCGCCGGCACGATCGTCCTCGTCGGGCTCCTCGGTCGTCGTGCCGGCGGCGATCGCCTTGGCCTCGTGGCTGCCGGCCTGTGTGCGGTCTACCCCCTGATGGTCGCGGTGGACGGCGCGCTGATGAGCGAGACGCTCTACGGGCCGCTCATCGCGGTCGCGCTGCTGGCCGCGTGGCGGCTGCTCGACCATCCCGGGCCGTGGATCGCGCTGGGCACCGGCGCCGCCATCGCGCTGGCCGCGCTGACGCGCTCCGAGGCGCTGCTGCTCGTGCCGCTGCTCGCTTGGCCCGCGGCGTGGCGGGGCGGATCGGGCTGGCCACTGCGCGCGGCGCTGGCGACCGTGGGCTGCGTTCTCGTGCTGGCACCGTGGACCGTGCGCAACGCCGATCGCTTCGGCGCGTTCGTGGCCATCTCGACCAACGACGCGACCGTCGTCGCGGGCGCCAACTGCCCGCTGACCTATGGGGGCGTCGATCTCGGCGGCTGGAACATCGAGTGCATCTCCGAGCGCCGCGAGGACAACGAGGCCGAGCAGGCCGCGATCTGGCGCCGCGAGGCGCGCGACTACGCCCGCGACCACGTCGGGCGCCTGCCGATCGTGGCCGCGGTGCGCTTCCTGCGCGTGTGGGACCTGTGGCAGCCGCGCCGCCAGGTGATGTTCGCCGAGGGTCGCCAGCGGCGCGTCGAGCAGGCGGGAGTGGCGGTGTACTTCGTCTTCCTCGTCCTCGGGGCGGTGGGCGCCGTGGCGCTGCACCGGCGCGGCGTGCCGCTGCTCGTACTGCTCGCGCCCGCGGTCGCGGTGAGCGTGTCCGCCGTCCTGGGCTACGGCGTGCCACGCCTGCGCCACGCCTTCGAGATCCCGCTGCTCGTGCTGGCCGCCGCGGGCATCCTCGCGCTCGTCGAGGCCCGGCGCGCGTGAGCTTCGGGCGCGGCCTGGCCCTCATCGCGGCCGCGGGGCTGGCGGCGCGGCTGGCCTACGCGTTGCTGCTGGTCAAGTCCAAGCCGCTGCTCGGCGACGCGCTCGAGTTCCACCTGCAGGCCAACCTGCTCGCCGACGGCAAGGGCTACATACAGCCGTTCCTCTACGAGGCCACGGGCACGGCGCGCGCGAGCGCGGACAAGCCCCCGCTCTACCCCTTCCTCGAGGCCGGCGTGTCGCTGCTGGGCGGACGGACCTGGGCCTGGCATCAGCTCGTCGGCTGCCTGGCCGGAACCGGCACAGTGGCGGTCGTCGGCCTGGTGGGCCGCCGCGCGGCCGGCCCGCGCGCCGGGCTCATCGCGGCCGGCCTGGCCGCCGCCTACCCGCTGCTCGTCGCTGCCGACGGGTCGCTGCGCTCGGAGTCGGTCTACGCGCTGTGCATCGCGCTCGTGTTGCTGGCGGCCCTGGCCTACCGCGAGGCGCCGTCCGCGCGCGGCGCGGCGCTGCTCGGCGTCGCCGTGGCGGCGGCCGCGTTGACGCGCGGCGAGGCGCTCGTGCTGCTCGTGCTGTTGGCACTGCCGCTGTGCGGCCCGCGACGGGCGGCGGTGGCGGCGCTGGCCTGCGTCGTGGTTCTGGCGCCGTGGCTGGCGCGCTGCTGGATCGTGTTCGATCGCCCCGTGCTCATCTCCACCAACGTCGGCGGGCTGCTGGCGGGGGCCAACTGCGACGCCACCTACCACGGGGCACTCATCGGCCAGTGGGACTTCGGCTGCATCCCGCCGCCGGTCCACGCCAACGAGGCGCTCGAGGCCGAGCGCCTGCGCGATCGCGGGTTGAGCTACGCGCGCCACCACGCCGGGCGGCTACCGGTAGTCGTGGCGGCGCGGCTGGGGCGTTCGTTCGAGCTCTTCCGCCCCCGCGAGCAGGCACGCCAGGAGGCGTTCTTCGAGGGGCGCAACCTGCGCGTGGAGCAGGCGGGCGTGGCGTGCTACTACGCGCTCGTGCTGCTTGCCGCCTATGGCGTCGTCGTGCTGCGCCGTCGCGACGGCCCGTGGCGGATCCTGATGGCACCGGTGGCGCTCGTGGTCTTCGTGACGGTCATCTCCTACGGCTTCACGCGCCTGCGCGTGGCCGCCGAGCCGGCGCTCGTGGTGCTCGCCGCGGTGGCGCTCGATGCCGTCGCCGCGCGGCGGTGGGCCGCCCCGTGAGCTCGCGCCTGCAGTTCCCCCGTTCGGAGCTGCGCGCGCGGACGGTGCGCGGCGCCGTGGTGACCGCGGCCGTCCTCGTCGGCATCGACGGGCTCGTGCTGGCGCAGGGGCTGATCGTGACGCGCCTGCTGGGGCCCAGCGAGATCGGCCTGTACGGCATCGTGTCGACGACGCTCGTCACCGTGCTCGCGCTCAAGCGCGTGGGCATCGACGAGGCCTTCGTGGCGCGTGAGACCGAGGACGTCGAGCGCGAGTACCAATACGCCTTCACCCTCGAGCTCGCCCTGGCCGCGGTCGCGGCGCTGGTGCTTGCCGTCCTGGCGCCCGTGCTGGCCGCCGCCTACGGGCAGCCGCGGCTCCTGGGCCTGACCCTCGGCGTCGCCTGGCTCCCGCTGGCCTTCGCGCTGCTGGCGCCGATGTGGATCTTCTTCCGGCGCATGGATTACGCCCGCCAGCGAGCGCTGCAGGCCGTGCAGCCGCTGGCCACCTTCGCCGTCACCGTGCCGCTGGCGGCGGCGACCGCGCTGGGCGTGTGGTCGATCATCGTCGGCCAGGCGGCCGGCTACCTCTTGGCGATCGCGGTGGCGCTCGCGGTCTCGCCCTACGCGCTGGCCCTGCGCTTCGATCGCGCGGTCGCGCGGCGCTACCTGACCTTCAGCGCGTGGGTGTTCGTCGCGGTGGTCGCGGCGATGGTCGTCGTGCAGGGCCAGGTCGTGGCGTTCGAGGCCGATGGGGGGCTCGCGGCGGTGGGCTTCATCACGCTGGCGGCGACGCTGACGCGCTACGTCGACCGCGCCGACCAGATCGTGACCGCGACGATCTACCCGGCGGTGTGCGCCATCCAGGGCCAGCAGCGCGCGCTGGAGGAGCTGTTCGTGAAGTCCAACCGCGCGACGCTGCTCTATGCGGCTCCGTTCGGCGTCGGCGTGCTGCTCTTCGCGCCGGACCTCGTCGACTTCGTGCTCGGCGACGCCTGGGATCCGGCGGTCGTGCTCCTGCAGGGGCTGGCCGTCGCGGGCCTGCTCGCGCAGGTCGGCTTCAACTGGTTCTCGTTCTACCGGGCCCGCGGCGACACTCGCCCGCCGGCCGTCGAGGCGGCGGTGGCCGCCGTGGCGTTCCTGGCGCTGGCCATCCCGGGGCTGGTGCTGTGGGGTGCCGACGGCTTCGTGGCGGGGCGGATCGCCGCCGTGGCGCTCGCGCTGGCATGGCGGGCGCGCTATGTGCGCGCGCTGCTTCCGGGCGTGCGCCTCGGCGCGCTGCTCGGCGGCGCGGCACTGCCTGTCGCCGCGGGTGCCGCGCTGGCGCTCGCGCTACGCCTCGCGCTGTGGGGTGGGGAGCGGACGCCCGCCCAGGCCATCGTCGAGGCCGCGCTCTTCCTCGGCGTCTTCGTGGCGCTCGTCGTGCGCTCCGAGCGCGGCCTCATCGCCGAGCTGCGGGCCGGGTTCGCCCGCCCGGGCGAGCAGGGCTCCGGCTAGGACGACCGCGCCGAGCGTCAACGCCGGCATCTCCCAGTCCCAGTCGATGGCGCTGTGGAAGGCCCACACGGCGAGCGCCGCGGCTGGGCCCGCGGCGAGGACCGGGTCGACGCGGTGCACCGCGCGCGCGCTGACGGCGACAGCGCCGAGCAGCGTCGCGAGCAGAGCGACGCCCACGAGCCCCAGCTCGGCGAACGTCTCGAGCTCGACCGAATGCGCGTCGCGGACGACCTCGTCGACGTCGCGGTCGCGTAGCCACGCGACGCGAAAGCCGCCGGCGCCGACGCCGGCGAGCGGATGGTGCAGGCCGGTGTTCATCGCGACGCGCCAGTAGCCGTAGCGATTGGAGCCCAGCGAGGCGAAGCGCTGGTTCGTGGCGCCGGTGGCGGGCGGGGCCTGCTGGTGGCCGCGGGCGGCGACGATGGGGACGACGAGCAGCGCGGCGATCGCGGCGAGCGCGGCCCAGCGCGACCAGCCGGGCAGCGCGAGCGGGCGATCGGCAGGGCGCGTGCGGGTGGCGAGCGCCGCGAGCGCGGCGAGGCCGAGCGCAGCCGCCAGGACGATCGCCCCCTCGCGCTCGCGCGCGCCGAGCGACCCA
>Ga0307278_10001669_pt1 | contig 10974 bp, 9 predicted proteins | sample ER_DNA_117_FD_194482 | JGI IMG/M metagenome (GOLD analysis project Ga0307278, IMG submission 194482) | Bulk soil microbial communities from the East River watershed near Crested Butte, Colorado, United States - ER_DNA_117 | ecosystem: Environmental > Terrestrial > Soil > Floodplain | place: USA...
GGTAGCGCGAGTGTTCGTGCTCGGCCCCGGCTCCGAGCGTACGGATGCGCTCGCCTGGCCGATTGTTGCGTTCGCGCCGGCGGTCGTCGGGTTCACCCTGCTTGGCCTGTCCTCGCGTACCTTGCTCGCCCAGCACCTGGGCGCGGCGTCGGGAGCCGCCAATGCGACCGCTTGGGCTGCGGTGATCATTTCCGTGGCCATACTTCGCCTGGTGGTTCCCGGCGCGTGGCTGGTCCCGGCGCTGGCGGCCAGTGTCTCGGTGGGAATGATCCTGGGTGCGGCTGTGGGGTGGCTGCTGCTGCGGCGGTCTGGGATGCACAGTGTCGGGCTGGCACGGCCGATGGCGGTCGGCCTCGCGGCCGCCGTGCTGGCGGGCGGCGTGGGTGCGGCCGGCTCACAGCTGCTGGCTGAAGTCGGCATCGTGGCAGCGGTGCTCGGTGCCTGCGCGGTGGCGCTGGTCTGTGTCCTAGTGTTCACAGCGATGCTGCGACTTCTTGCACCTTCGCTATTGGCCCAGATGTGGGCGTTGCGGCGGCGGACCCCGTCGGCAGAGGTGGGATCGCCGTGAAGGTCGCTCAGCTATTGACTGCCAGTACCGGGGGCATCGGCCGTCACGTAGCGAGCATCGCCCCCCGGCTGGAGCAGCGCGGCCACCAGATCCGGGTGTTCTGTCCAAAGGTCACGGCCGAGGCTCAGGGGTTCAAAGAGCTTGGTCTCGAAGTCTGGCCGCTGACCAGCCAACGCCGGTTCATTGGCGCGGATCTGATACACGCGCAAGGGCTGAAAGCGGGCTGGCTGGGGATCCCCATCGCCTGGATGTTCAAAGTGCCACTCGTCGTGACATGGCATAACGCTGTCTTGGGCGAGGGACTCGTGCCGACCGCAGTGCGCCAAATGCAACGAGCGGTCGCGATGGGGGCAGATCTGACGCTTGCTGCCAGCAGCGATCTGGTCGCCCAGGCCAGACGTCTCGGAGCCCGGAACGCCCGGCTGTCCCCGATCGCAGCACCGGCGCTACCGGCTGCAAGGATCAGCCGCGATGAGCAGCGGCGCGTTCTCGGCGCCGCGGCGGGGGATACGGTCATCTTGACGGTCAGTCGGCTGGCTCCACAGAAGAATCTGGGCATGGTCCTCGACATTGCTGCGGCCGTACGCCATAGGCCGGATCTTCGGTTTGTCGTAGTGGGCGAAGGGCCGGAGCGGGATACATTGCAGCGCCGCATCGCCGATGAGCGGCTTCAGGTGCAATTGCTGGGACGCAGCGATGACATCGGTTCACTGCTCGGAGCGGCTGATCTGGCGCTGCTGACCTCTACCTGGGAAGCTCGCGCGCTGGTGGCTCAGGAGGCTCTGCTGGCCGGCGTACCGCTGGTCAGCACGCGAGTGGGTGGGATCGAGGAACTGGTTGGTTCGGCGGCTGTGCTGATCCCGCCCGGCGACCTCGCGGAGGCGGCGCGGCAACTGCTGGCACTCGCTGACAGCCCCGACGAACGTCGCCGTCTGAAAGAGGCAGGCCGACGTCAGTCCGCCACGTGGCCCAACGAAGACGATGTCGTGAATGACCTGGTCGCGGCCTACGCCGACGTCACTCGAGATCGACGCTATAAAGGCTTCTGGAATGAGTCCGGCGGGTTCACCGTGCGATAGCGCGCTACGACGTAAGCTGGAGGCCCGTGGGATATCGCGGGACATTGACCAAGCATCTCTTCGTGACCGGAGGCGTCGCCTCCTCACTCGGCAAAGGCCTCACCGCTTCCAGCCTCGGCAACCTTCTCGTGGCCCGTGGGCTCCGTGTCTCCATGCAAAAACTCGACCCCTACCTCAATGTCGACCCCGGCACCATGAACCCGTTTCAACACGGCGAGGTCTTCGTTACCGAGGATGGCGCGGAGACGGATCTCGACGTCGGTCACTACGAGCGCTTCCTGAACGTCAACCTGTCGGGGGAGGCCAACATCACCACCGGCAAGGTCTACTCGTCGGTGATCGCCAAGGAGCGGCGGGGCGAATATCTCGGTGACACAGTGCAGGTCATTCCGCACATTACGAACGAGATCAAGGAATCGATGATGGCCATGGGCGGGCCGGACATCGACGTGGTCATCCACGAGATCGGCGGCACCGTCGGCGACATCGAATCCTTGCCGTTCTTGGAGGCAGCGCGCCAGGTGCGGCACGACGTCGGCCGCGAGAATGTCTTCTTTCTGCACGTCTCACTGGTGCCCTACATCGGTCCCAGCGGCGAGCTGAAGACCAAGCCGACCCAGCACTCGGTTGCCGCGCTGCGTCAGGTCGGCATCCAGCCGGATGCTGTGGTGTGCCGCTCCGACCGGGACATCCCGGACTCGGTGAAACGCAAAATCTCGTTGATGTGTGACGTCGACGAATCAGCGGTGGTGGCAGCGATCGATGCTCCGAGCATCTACGACATCCCGAAGGTGCTGCATTCCGAAGGGCTGGACGCGTACGTGGTACGCCGGCTCGATCTGCGGTTCCGCGACGTGGACTGGACGCGTTGGAACGACCTGCTTGATCGGGTGCACCACCCGAAGGAAGAGGTGACTGTCGCACTGGTCGGCAAGTATGTCGATCTTCATGATGCGTACCTCTCGGTTTGTGAGGCGTTGCGGGCCGGCGGCTTCGCGAACCATGCCAGGGTCGTGATTCGCTGGGTGCCGTCGGACGACTGCCAGACGCATGAGGGCGCCGCCCGGGTGCTGAGCGAGGTCGATGGCGTCGTCATTCCGGGTGGGTTCGGGATCCGCGGCGTCGAGGGAAAGGTTGGCGCCATCCGGTACGCGCGCGAGAACCAGATCCCGGTCTTGGGACTCTGCCTGGGCCTACAGTGCATGGTGATCGAGGTCGCGCGCAACATGGCAGGCCTCGAGGGAGCCGACAGCAGCGAGTTCGCGCCCGCTACACCGCACCCGGTGATCGCGACGATGGCCGAGCAGGTCGCGATTCTGGAAGGCCGTGGCGACCTCGGTGGATCCATGCGGCTTGGCTCGTACCCGGCCGAACTGCTGCCCGGCTCGATTGTCGCCAAGCGCTACGGCCAAGCCCATGTCGAGGAGCGGCATCGCCATCGCTATGAGGTCAACAACTCCTACCGTGAGCGCCTCGAAGAAGCCGGTCTAGTGATCAGTGGCACTTCACCGGACTCCAAGCTGGTGGAGTTCATCGAGTTGCCGAGCGAGATCCATCCCTACTTCGTCGCCACCCAAGCGCATCCAGAACTCAAATCGCGGCCGACCCGGCCGCATCCGCTCTTCGTGGGTCTCGTCGAGGCGGCGCTGGACCGGAAGCTGGCCACCCGGCTTCCGGTGGACAACGATCATCGATGATCGTTCTCGGTCCCGACGAGCTGGTCGATACGCCGCTCGCCTGGCCGGTCGACTCGTCGACCGTGCTGGCCCACGGTGCCATCACCAGCTATGTCCAAGATCGGGTGATCATGCCGGATGGCCACCTGATCACGCGCGAATATCTGAAGCACCCTGGAGCCGTCGGGGTGATCGCACTCGATGATCATGACCGGGTTGCATTGGTGCGGCAATATCGGCATCCGGTACGCCATCGGCTGATTGAGCCACCGGCGGGACTTCTGGATGTCGGCGGCGAGGACTACCTGCCGGCCATTCAGCGTGAGCTGGCGGAGGAGGTGGGACTGGCTGCCGGAAGCTGGGCCGTGCTGGTCGACCTGTTCACGACGCCCGGAATTCTCGGTGAGTCGCTGCGCATCTATCTCGCACGCGACCTGGAGGCGGTCGATGACCCGGACGGCTTCACGCGCGAAGGCGAAGAAGCGCATATGGACACGGTCTGGGCATCCTTGGATGACCTCGTCGAAGCTGTTCTGGCCGGCCGGCTGCAAAATCCAACCGTTGTTTCTGGCGTACTCGCTGCCTGGGCTGCACGGGAACGGGACGATTTCAAGAGCCTGCGTCCAGCCAACGCTCCCTGGCCCGCGCGGAAGGTAATCGCGGCGCAGGGAATCTAGTGTCTGGCGTCAGGACCAATCCGCGTCGCTCTTAGGCGGCCCGCTGCTGCACCGACAAAACCTGGGTGACGGGCTGCTTGGCCATGGCACGCGACAGGTAACGGGCGTCCTGATCCAGGCCCTGGATGGTTGCCGATGCAACCGCGTACTGGAACTCGAGCCCGATGAAGTACAGGCCGGTCTCCGGAGAGACGCCACGGTCGGTGATCGGCTGGCCCTGTTCATTGGTCACTGGCAGGTCGATCCAGCTGTAGTCGGGCCGGAATCCTGTGCACCAGACGACCGTCTGCGGCTCGAGCACCTCACCATCCAGCGTGATGGGCAACCCGTCACGTACGCCGGCGATCCGTGCGACCCGCTGTACGCCCGCGTCCTGCAGATCGCTCATCTTGGTACGAACGAGCGGTCTTCCGTGATCGATCGACTGAGCACGGAACCTGCGTCCCATCGGCGTATCGAGCGTGAGGACACGACGGAAGACGAACATTACGATCGGGATCAAGACCCGTGATGTGCGGGCCTCGATACGGAACGGGACCTCACCGGGATGCCGGCCGGCGAGCCATGTCGGATGCCCGGAACGCACTGCTTCGAGAGCAATCTCTGCCCCTGAGTTCCCCGCACCGACCACTAGAACGGCTCCGTCCAGCTGGCCCTGATTTCGGTAGGCGACTGAGTGCAGCTGTCGGATGTCAGGTGTGAGCTCGGCTGCGAAATCTGGAACAACAGGAGTCTGGTAGCCACCCGTAGCAATCACGACGCGGCTCGCCGTCAATTCACCGGCTGTCGTCTCGAGCAGGAAGCCGTTGTCGCTTCGCAACAGCCTGTTGACTCGTACGCCGCTACGGACCGGTAGCTCGAAGTGGTGCGCATAGGCCTCCAGATAGTCGGCCATCTCATTGTGGGTGGGGAAGGTGCTCAGCTGCATTGGCCATCCAGGCAGGCTGGAGTACTTGGGGAGAGAGAAGAGTCGGAGCGAGTCCCAGCGGTTGCGCCAAGTGTCGCCAATACGTGCGTGGCCATCGAGAATGACGAATTCCTCACCGGCTCGTTGCAGGTGATAGCCCATCACCAGGCCTGCCTGCCCTCCGCCAATGATCACCGTCGGAATCGATTCGACGCCGTCAGCGGGAGCGGTCTGAATGAGATGCATGCGTTGGGTTGTCATGCTTTTGACGGTAGGGGTGGGCCCCCCGCCTCAGCATCGAGAAGAATGCGTATCTTCGTTGCCGCTGGCATGGGTAGAAATGCCCATGCCAGTGCCTCACACGAGGCTGTGCTCGTACGCGAACGCCGTCGCCGCAGCCCGGCTGCTTACGTCGATTTTGGTGAAGATGTTGCTCACGTGCCGGGCGACGGTCTTCTCACTGAGGAAAAGAGCTGTTGCGATGCTTCGGTTGGTCTGGCCCTGGGCGACCAAGGCCAGCACTTCGCATTCACGGGTGGTCAACGGGTGATCAGCAGCTGCTGCGCTGGCCGGAGCCAGCGAGGCAAGATCAGATCGTGCGCCCAGCTGCTCGAAGACCGTTCGAGCGGCATCAAGCTCCATCCGTGCCGCATCGTCATCGCCGAGCGCCCGGCACGCCGCACCAACCTGGACGCGGGTCCGGGCAGCCTCGTACGGCGCGTCGACGCGCTGCCACAGGGTCCATGCCCGCCGCAACAGCGGCAAAGCGGCTTGCGGGTTGTCCTCAACCAGCCGGACTTGCCCAGAAGCATGAGCCGCAAGCGCCGCGAGGTACGGCGTGTCGATCGTCTCCGCGTACTCCACGAGCTCTGCAAGCGCCGCGCGAGCCGCATCGATCATCGAGGCCCCCAATGCGATGTCCACCTTGGCCGCGAGCATCAACGGGCGCGCTCCGGGATCCTGGCTTTCCGCTAGCGCACGATCCAGTCCGGCGATGCCGGCGGCCAGGTTTCCCTGCGACACTCGAAGTAGCGCCAGGCCCGGCTGCACCTCGCGCCCGCAGCCGGCCGCAGCGGCGTACGAGCGCTCTGCCAAATCGAACTGACCGCGCAGCCGATGCAGCTCGGCCAACCGGTAATGCGCCGCGCCCGCCACACGGTCCGCTGATGGCAAGCGCCGACTGACCTGGACCGCCTCCTCGGTGGCCTCGGCCCACGATCCGTGTACCTGGAAGATCTCGGCCCGGTGCACTTGGCACTCTCCGCGGTATGGCATGAGTCCGGACTGCGCGTCGCACCAGCCGCTGAGCGCTCGGGTCCATTCGCCAGCGCGTTGCACGTCGAAGCGCTCCATGCAGATTGAGATCACAAAACAGTAGGCGAGACCGACGACCTGCGGCGCCACACGCTCGGCTACGACATCAACCATGATCTCGTCGAGTGCAGCTAGCGCATCAGCCGTCTGGCCTCGCAAAACCAGGCAGCGTCCGCGCGCCATCCCGGCAAGAACGAAGAGGTCCTCGTCTCCTGCGGCGCGGGCCCCGGCCGCAGCACTCTCCACCATGGGCAGGGCCTCACTTGCCGCCCCAGCCTGCATCAATGAGACGCCCTCGCCGAGAAGGGCGAGGTAGGACAGTTCGCCGTTTGGATCGTCGTCCTCGAGGATGCGGCGCAAGCGGGCTATCCAACCAGCGGCACGAGCGGTCTGACCCGCATTGCGGAGGTAGAAGACAAGCCAGAAGACGCAGCGGGCGGCCTTGTCAGGCATGCCATGGTCAAGGTAGCCGCGATGAGCACGGTCTAAGAGCGTGACGACCCGCTCATCCTCACCAAGCACATGTGCCGCGACGGCGTAGCGCTCGAGATCCTCGGGTGCGAGGTCCCGGTCGTTGGTGGAGAGTTCGGCGTACTCCTGGGTCCAGTCACGTGGCCGTGGTTGCACACTCGTGACGTCGCTTCCCATGCCGGATCACCTCGGTGCCGAGCCTAGCTGCTCGGTGCTCCGTGGCATGATCAGGTGGACGGCCCAGGTCAAGGAGGATCTATGAGAGTCGGTGTACCCAGCGAGGTCAAGAATCATGAGTATCGGGTCGCAATTACGCCGGCCGGGGTCAATGAGTTGACAAGGCACGACCACGAGGTGCTCGTCGAGGCGAGCGCTGGTCTCGGCTCATCCATCACCGACGACGAGTTCGCGGCGGCTGGCGCCAAGATTGCCTCCAGCTATGAGGACGTATGGCAACAGGCTGAGCTGATCTTGAAGGTCAAGGAGCCGATCCCGATCGAATACGACAGGATGCAGCCTGGCCAAGTCCTGTTCACCTACCTGCATTTGGCCGCCAGCCGCGACTGCACCCGAGCCCTGCTGGACAGGAAGGTGACCGGCATCGCCTACGAGACGGTGCAGCTCAACGGCACTCTGCCGCTGCTGGCCCCGATGAGTGAGGTGGCCGGCCGGCTCGCGCCCCAGGTGGGCGCCTATCACCTGATGCGGCAGGGCGGAGGTCGCGGCACGCTGATGGGCGGTGTCTCCGGCGTTTACGCGGCCAAAGTGGTGGTGATAGGTGCCGGCGTCTCGGGCATGAACGCCGCTGCGATCGCGCTCGGCATGCAGGCCGAGGTGCTGTTGTTGGACCGCAACATCGACAAGTTGCGGGAGGCAGACCGGATCTACCAGGGGCATCTGCAGACCATCGCCTCCAACGCGTACGAGGTCGAGCGCGCTGTGCTGGACGCCGATTTGGTGATTGGCGCAGTGCTGGTCCCCGGAGCCAAGGCGCCGACCTTGATCAGCAACGAGCTCGTCTCCCGGATGCGCACCGGCAGCGTTCTCGTCGACATCGCCATCGACCAAGGCGGCTGCTTCGAGGACAGTCGGCCGACCACGCATGCTGAGCCGACCTTCCGAGTGCACAACTCGGTGTTCTACTGCGTGGCCAACATGCCGGGCGCGGTTCCCAATACTTCGACCTATGCGCTGACCAACGTCACGCTGCCGTACGTGCTCAGTCTGGCCAAGAACGGCTGGCGTGAGGCGCTGAAGGCCGATCCCGCCCTAGCACTCGGACTGAACACCTACGACGGCACCATCACCAACGGCCCAGTCGCGCATGCGCATGGGCTCGAGCATCGGGAGCTGGCCGACGTCCTTGGCTGACGCTGCCACGATGGTGGGGCTCGTCCAGAACTACCTCGACCATCTGACCGTCGAACGGGGCATGTCTGCCAATACTGTCGGGGCCTACGGTCGCGACCTGCGCCGCTACGCGGACTACCTGGCAGAGCTAGGCGTCACGGATCCGTCACACGTCACGAGCGCGATGATCGGGAATTACGCGGCGCGACTGCGTGAGGGCGTTGCCGCACCGGACGGTGCGGGTTGGATAGAGCCGCCGCTGGCCAGTGCGAGTGCGGCTCGAGCCGTGATCGCCGTACGCAGCCTGCACCGCTTCGCGTGTGCCGAAGGGCTGACTGCTGAAGATCCCGCGCGGAGCATCCGGCCATCGAAGCCACCTCGGCGGCTGCCCAAAGCCTTGAGCCTGGAGCAGGTCAACGCGATGCTCGCCGTGCCCGCGACCAACACCGAGGTTGGCGTCCGTGACGCGGCGCTGCTGGAGTTGCTCTACGGCACGGGCATGAGGATCTCCGAAGCGGTCGCACTCGACGTGGACGACGTCAATCGGCTGCTCCGCACGGAGGCAGGCGAGCTGGCGCCAGGGCTGCGGATTCTCGGCAAGGGGGACAAGGAGCGCATCGTACCGGTGGGCTCGTACGCCCGGGCGGCGCTGGATGCGTATCTGGTACGTGGCCGTCCGGTATTCGCAGCACGTGGTCGCGGCAATCCAGCACTGTTCATGAACACCCGTGGCGGCCGGCTGTCGAGGCAGAGCGCATGGGCAGTCCTGCGGTCGGTCGCAGAGAAGGCTGGCATCACAACCGACGTCTCGCCACATACGTTGCGGCACTCGTACGCGACGCATCTGCTGGATGGCGGGGCTGACGTACGCGTTGTGCAAGAGCTGCTGGGCCATGCTTCGGTGACCACGACGCAGATCTACACGCTAGTAACCATCGAGCACTTACGGGAAGTCTTCCTCACTTCACACCCTCGCGCGTATTAGTGTCGTGTCGACAAAGTTGCTTGGAGGAGGCAGGAGTGCAGGAACTCCACAGGGGCGGCGAGGCCCGGCCGAATCTATCGGCCCCCGATCTTGCTGGGCCCAACGTTGCGGCATCCTCGCACAGCGTTGTGGCCGACCTCACCGATGAGCACCATCTCGACGCGAATGACCTCGAGTCACTGTTGCGGGCGGAGCAACAGGCAGCAGTAGATCAGGACTATGTGGTCCCTGCTCCACCAAATGGCGTAGCGCAGCCGGTTGAACGCGAGCCGCTCATCGGCCCCACGGGTCGACCATGGCCCGATCTGCCGACACCGCCTCCGGTGACCGAGCGTGGACCCGCCCTCATCATCGCGATGTGCAATCAGAAGGGCGGCGTAGGGAAGACCACCACGACCATTAACCTCGGTGCCGCGCTGACAGAATACGACCGGCGGGTGCTTTTGGTGGACTTCGACCCTCAGGGGTCGCTCTCCGTCGGATTGGGCGTCAATCCGCATACCCTCTCCTCGAGCATCTACAACCTGCTGATCACCCGGGACCTTCCCATCGACGAGGTGATCTACGAGACCAACGTTCCCGGTCTGGACATCTTGCCCAGCAACATCGACTTGTCCGCGGCGGAGATTCAACTGGTCTCGGAGGTCGCGCGAGAGCAGACTTTGATCCGCTTACTGGAGTCGGTCCGGAGCCGCTACGACGTGATCCTGATCGACTGCGCTCCCTCACTCGGCCTCCTGACCATCAACGCGCTGACCGCAGCCGATCGCGTGATCATGCCGCTGGAGTGCGAATTCTTTGCACTCCGCGGCATCGCGTTGCTGACCGACACCATTGCGAAAGTGCAAGATCGGCTCAACCCCAAACTGGAGATCCTGGGGATCCTCGGCACCATGTACGACCCGCGTACGCTGCACAGTCGCGAGGTGCTCGAACGAGTCGTCGAGGCCTTCGGCGAGCAGGTCTTCCATACGGTGATTCGGCGCACGGTGAAATTCCCGGAGACCACCGTCGCGGGGGAGCCGATCACCACGTACGCCCCCACATCGCCAGGGGCCGAGGCGCACCGCAGCCTGGCTCGAGAGGTGCTCACCAGATGTCGCGTCACCTAGGCGTGGGCCTGGCTGCAGCCTCGTACCCGTCGGAGCCGGTCGACCGGCGTGGCTCGGGCCGGATCCGTCACGAGGAAAAGATCACCGTCTACGTCAGCGCCGACGAGTTACTGGCGCTGGAGCAGGCGAGACTGACTTTGCGTGCTCAGTACGGGATGGCGATCGACCGCGGGCGAATCGTCCGTGAGGCGATCGCAGCAATGCTTGCCGACCTCGAGGCGAGCGCCGGCGACTCTGAGCTGGTCCGCAGGCTGTCTACGTCGTGACTCGCTCTCTGTCGGCGGAGGCAGTCCAGGAAAAAGGTTTCGAGGTTCATCTGGACAACTTCGACGGCCCTTTCGACCTGCTGCTGCAGCTGATCTCGCGGCACAAGCTGGATATCACTGAGGTCGCCCTGTCCCAGGTGACTGACGAGTTCATTGCCTATATCAAGGCGGCGGGCGATGCCTGGGATCTGGACCAGACAAGCCAGTTCATGGTGGTCGCCGCCACGCTTCTCGATCTCAAGGCAGCCCGCCTCATCCCGTCCGGCGAGGTAGAGGATCCCGAGGACCTGGCGTTGCTGGAGGCACGCGACCTGCTGTTCGCTCGGTTGCTGCAATATCGCGCGTTCCAGCGCGTGGCTCGCTATGTAGCCGCGACCCTCGAGGCCCAGGGTCGCCGGTTTCCACGCGAGGTGGGGATGGAGCCACGCTTCGCCCGGCTGATGCCCGAGGTGACGATCTCGATCAGCCCGGGCCGGCTCGCTACTCTCGCCGCGAAGGCGATGGCACCGAAGCAGGCGAGCGTGTTGTCGCTGGCCCACATGCATGCGCCGGTCGTGAGCGTTCGCGAG